>Ga0075418_10004426_pt1 | contig 16008 bp, 10 predicted proteins | sample SoiMetdeltSBSDD2_FD_81776 | JGI IMG/M metagenome (GOLD analysis project Ga0075418, IMG submission 81776) | Bulk soil microbial communities from a Populus tree surrounding site in Tennessee, USA - Soil MetaG P. deltoides SBSDD2 | ecosystem: Environmental > Terrestrial > Soil > Tree plantation...
ATCCTCAACGGCAGCGAACCCCTGTTTACCACCCAACAACTGCTCCGCGGATTCGTCCAAGCCACCGAACTCCCTTTTCGATTCCCGTACTCATAAGACATTGACTATGCAGGGGTCAGTAGTCAATGCCGAAGAGGCGGCGCGGGATAGGATCGTGGCTTCCATTAGCCAAATTGAGAACCGAATGGCTAAGGCAGAACAGTTGGCAATCATCGCTGCAAGCGGCGAGTTTTTGGCAACACTTCTCGCGCAGGGTGACGGCGCGTCACTTCGTGCCCACTTTCATGCGGGAGGGTTGACCCTGTCACCGCTCCTCTACGGCGTTCTTCCGCAGACGGCGAAAGATTTCCACGAATTACTGCTCGGTGAGAAGCGCGACCGCCTGACGCTTACGGAACATCATCTGGTCGACACGTTTCTGAAAAACCTTGTTGAGGCACTCCCCGTAGGGAGTTTATGGCTAGGAATCACGCGGCTGCAAAATGTTGCCGGTTGGAAGGACAAGAGTGCGACCGCCGCGTACATTTCCTTTCAGACGACTGCTGCGGCTCGCACGCGTAAAGAAGAACTCCACTATTGTCGATTATGGGGATTTAATAGTCAGAGGCATTTCCAGCACGCCTTGAGAGTTATGCGCCAGCAAGTACGTGAGAAATTTTGCATTCGTTACAAAGTGCAGTCAGGGCTTAAGGACATCTCGATAATCTGGGTGCCTGCGCCTAATTCGAAGCCGGCAAAAGGCGACAAGGGAGATGCACTTCTTGCGGAAATTCTAGAAACCGGCAAGAGTAACTACTACGTAAAGCTTTGTGCCATAGAATTTGTTGAGCGGGGTGGACGAGAGCTCGATGAGATGACAATTTATTCGCCGCGGGCTCCGAACTTTGATGACCTATTTGACACGTTTAAAAAGAACTGGCGAGATTCCAGCCCGGTACCGGCTGAAGAACAAGGGGACGCGGCATAAGCATACGGGCCAGCACTGGTGGAGCAGACTGGTGGGGTCGGAGACGCTTATTTCTACGGCGCGAACCCCCGATTCTTCATCCACGCCAGGCACGCATCGCTCCAGCCGCTCGTTCCCGGCGTGTCCTTCGCCAGCCCCAGGCCGTGCCGGCCCTTCTCGTAGATGTGCAGTTCCGCCGGCACTTTGTGCGCAATGAGTGCCGAGTAGAACGCCACGCTGTTCTGCGGCGGCACGCCGTCGTCCTCGGTGGTGTGCCACAAAAAGCACGGCGGCGTGTCTTTGGTGACTTGCTTCTCGCTCGACATCGAATCGATCAGGTCCTTGGTCGCGTCCTTGCCCAGCAGGTTCACCTGCGAGCCCTTGTGCGTCACTCCTTCCGCATCGAACACGATGACCGGATAGCACAAAACGCCGAAATCCGGCCGGCATGAGATGCGCTCGATCGGATCGTCCGCGTCCGACTTGCCGCCATCGAAGTGCGTCACGGCGCTCGACGTCAAGTGTCCGCCGGCCGAGAAGCCAAGAATGCCGATCTTGCCTGGTTCGACGCCGAACTCCTTGGCTCTTGCCCGTACCGTGCGAATCGCCCGCTGCGAATCCTGGAGCGGCGCAGGATGACCGTACCCCTTGTTGCGGTGTCGATAGTCGCAGATGAAGGCGGCAATGCCGTGGTCATTGAGCCAGCGGGCGATCTGATGCCCTTCATGATCCATCGCCAGGTGTCCGTAGCCTCCGCCGGGGCAGACGACAATGGCGCAGCCGTTGGCCTTGTCCTTTTTCGGCAGATAGATGATCAGCGTCGGCTTGTCCTTGGCTTCACTGCCGAGCGCTCCCGGCGCGCCGTCTGGCCAGAGCAATTCGGTTGTCGGCTCGCCGGCGGATACCAGGGCGATAGCGGTCGAGGCCAGGAAAATCGATAAGCAGCAAGTTACGGTTCTCATGGTGGTCCGATGATCAGGGGGAAGAAAGACATTCCAGCCGCCAGCATGCTACTTTGCCGGCGATCAAGACTCAATCGTCCGCTGATCGCCGATTTTTCGTTGGCTCAGGAAACGGGTTGCCCTTGAGCAGACCACAGAGTACCGTGGCAAATGACGTTTTCATTTCCTCCGACACCTGACACGCCTCCATGCCCGACGTCGTCTCCGATCTGTCGAAACATCACGTCCCCGTTGGCGACCTGATCACGTTGCCTGCGTCCTGCGAAGAGTGGCAGCAGTACCGCCTCAGCGACGAGCAGGTGGCCTTCTATCACGAAAGTGGGTACTTGACTGGGGTTCGAATTCTCACCGATGAGCAGGTGGAAAAACTGCGGGCGGAGCTGGCCGGGTTCTTCGAGCCCGAGCATCCCGGCCACGAACTGTGGTACGAGTACCACACGAATGAATCGTCCCGGCCCGATACAGTGCTGTTTCACGCCTTGGGGGCCTGGCGCATTGCCCCCGGCTTTCATGACGTCCTGTGGCACCCGGCATTTACCGCTGCGGCCAGCCAGCTCTTGGGGGGCGCGGTTCGCTTCTGGCACGACCAGCTCTTTTGCAAGCCGGCTCGTCACGGCGGCGTCGTCGCCTGGCACCAGGACTATTCGTATTGGACGCGGACCAAGCCCATGCAGCACCTCACCTGCTGGATTGGCCTGGACGACAGCACTCGCGAGAATGGCTGCGTGCACTACGTTCCGGGGAGCCACAAGTGGGACCTGCTGCCAATCACCGGCCTGGCGGGCAATATGGAAGCCATCCGCGACGTGCTCTCGCCGCAGCAGTGGGAACAATTCCAGAAGCCGGTGGCCATCGAGCTGAAGAAAGGCGAATGCTCGTTCCATCACCCGCTGATGATCCACGGCAGTTTTGAAAACCGCACCGACCGGCCGCGGCGGGCAACGGTAATCAATGCCTTCCGCGACGGGACCCGCAGCGATAGCGACCAGCCGCCGCTGGACGGCGTGCCCTCGGTACCCAAGGGGGAGCTGATGGGCGGCCAGTTTTTCCCACTGCTGTTTGCGGGACTCGATCAGGTCGGTTGAGGAGGGGCTTCGCCCATCGCCCGCTTCAACTGCTCGACAAATGCCGCATGTTCAGCCGACGCCAGGCCGCGCTTCAAAGCGTCGAGCAATCGGGTTTTGTCTCTGGACAATATCACCTGTGGATCGAGCCACAGTCCTGGGAATGCGCGGCTCTTGAGGAGCCCGTCTGCGTCGGGCGCCAGCGGTACGAACTTGCCGTCGCTGGCGACAAACCAGTCAAGCGAGTTATCGAGCGTCCTCCAAATCAGATACTCGCGGACCCCGCTCTTCTCGTACACCAGCTTTTTCCCGTGCAGGTCGATGCTGGCGCTGGATGCGGCGACTTCGACAATCAAATCGGGCGGTCCCTCGAGATAATCATCGGTCGTGACGCGTGCCTTACCTCCGGCAGCGACTGGAAGAAACAGACAAAGGTCCGGCTGGGGCTCATTCTTTACATCAAGCCGAACCGACGGGGCATCTCCTGCTTCGATGCCGGGCGTATTGATGAGGTAATTCCCGAGCCAGGTGCTAAGCAGCAAATGCGGATTGCCATGCGCAGAGTAACGAAGCGCCGGAGGCATGAAGACAACTCCGTCAATCAATTCCGCCCGCTTCAGGTTCGGAGTCGCATCCCACCGACGCTCGAACTCGAAGCGGTCCATGACATCGCCGTTTTCGAGCGGGAGAACGCGTGCCGCGCCGGAGGTCACCAGCGACGATGAGGCCGGAACCACGGGTGCCGCGTTAGTCGATTCCACGGGTCAGGACTCGTTTCGAGGATGGAATTCCAACTTCAGATTATACATCGACCGGGCTTGCGTGGCGCGCTGGCGACGCTCAACAATGACCGCCAATATCTCTCGCCTAAGTTGAGTGTATTCCATGGCACCTGCGCCCTGTGGCATGACATTCGATTGCTCCTTGTGGGTAGCCCTCATGCTCACGGCGATTGCTGCGGAAGGCGGCAGCGCCGCCGAGCCGGAGATTACCTCCACCTTCTCCATCGTTGCCGTCGATCCCAAAGCAGGCGTCTGCGGCGCTGCCGTGGCCAGCAAGTATCCGGCCGTGGGGAAGGTTGTCCCTTACGTGCGGCCCGGCGTCGGCGCACTTTGCACGCAGCACTGGCACGTTCCCAAGTGGGGCGAGCCGGCGCTCGATCTGCTTGCGCAGGGAAAGCGCCCCGAGGATGTGCTGCTCCACTTTCTGAAAGACGATCCAGAGGCGGAGCAGCGGCAGCTTGCCATCGCGGACATGCAGGGGCGCGTTGCCGTTCACAATCCGACCGCCGCCCCCCAGGACAGCGAGTACTGGGGCGCCGTCACTGGCAAGTATTACTCCTGCCAGGGCAACACGCTCACAGGCCGCCAGGTGGTTGCCGACATGGCCAAAGCGTACGAGTCCACCGAAGGGAGTCTTGCCGATCGGCTGATGGCGGCGCTGATTGCCGGCGATTGCGCTGGCGGCGATCATCGCGGCCGGCTGGCGGCGGGCATTCGCGTCGCCAAAACCGGAACGGAAGGCATCTGGCTGGAACTCGACGTGGACAAGAGCGATGATGCGGTCATCGAGCTGGCCAAAAAATATGCCGAACTCAAGCACGAAGCCAAAGGCTCGTGGCGCGGCGGCCAGCTTCCGTTTTTGCACCCGTGTCAGGATCGCCCCGATCCGAAGCCGCCTGTCAACTGAGCCGTGACCGCGGCATTTTGGCCGATTGGAGAACTGGGAATGAATGCCTGGTCCAAAATTGCGCCGCGTCAGAGTACTGAGTGGATTGAAATTCGTTCTACCAGTAGCCGTAACGAAGTGCCTTGCGCCGACCATCTTGTGCCGGCACTGGCATAATGATTGCAGTCGGCCACACGCGGTCAGTAGAATAAACACATCCCGTCGCCGGGCGGTTTGTACTTGGGGAGTGCGACGCGGCACAGGCCGCAGCGCCCCGGGTGCTTTCCTGCAACTTGCCCGGCCTACCCGCCTTGCGTCTCCCACCTGCATGAAGCGCCCTTCTCCAGCCCGCGCGATCGAAGTCGGCCACAGCATGCCTCATGCTACTGCGGCCTATGCAGGGAGCGGTCATTCGGATTCGGCCGAACTCACGGCCGACGGACATCAGGCATTGGTGCAAAGCTCGCAGCGCGGCGACAAGAAAGCCTTTGCGGCACTCGTCGAACTCTACCAGCAAACGGTCTACGGCTTCCTCCGCGCCAGGCTTCTGGATCCAGCCGATGCCGAGGACCTGACGCAGGAGGTCTTTTTGCGGCTGTATCTGGGCCGGGAGAAACTGTCGCGGGCCCGGGCAGTTGGCTCCTGGCTCGTTGGGATTGCGCGGAACGTCCTCCGCGAACATGTAAAGAAACAGCATCGGCGGCGCGAAGTGGCCTGGACGGAACTCTGCCTGGAGCTCGATGACCTGGTAAGTCCCCATCACCACCACGAGCACGATGCGCTGCACCATTTGCCGTCGTGCATGGAGTCGCTGGGCCCATCGGCACGGCAGGCGATCGACCTGCGGTACAGCGGATCGCTCAAATGGGCACAAGTCGGCGAAAGGTTGAAACGTAGCGAGGGAGCCGTGAAGCTCCTGGTACATCGCGCGCGACAAGCCTTGAAACACTGTCTCGACCGCAAGATGAAGCCGACGCCATGACCGACCAGGAATTGCTGGCCGTTCTCGCCGAGAAAACGCCCGACGAGCTGACCGAGGCCGAAATCGATCTTTTGCGCCGCCGACTGACCGAGTCAGCCGAACTGCGCGAAGCGCTTCTCAGCCAGGTGCAGATGGAGACTTACCTGGCCGCTGCCTTGGCACGCGTCAACTTCTCGACGCAGGACATCCTCGACCGGGCGCAGCAGCATCGACAATCGGCGGCCGGTCCTGCTGCCGCCCTCCTCGGCATTACGCTGACGCTCCTGGCGCTCGCGGGGATGTTTTTTCTGCTCCGCCAGGCGATCTGGGGGCGCCCGCGCGAGCCCGACCTTGCTGCGGGACCGAAGAAAGTCGTTGACGCGACCGACGTGAAAAACGATGCGGCCAAGACAAAATCCCGAAACAAGGATGAGACCAGCGACCAGGGCGCGGCCAGCGACACTGACAACAGTGCCGCGGCGCCTGCGGCCAGCGCGAGCGACGCTGCCACGGAAAAAACCGCTTCACCTTCGCCTGCTACAACGACACATGCGCCTGCCCCGCCCTGGCAGGCCGTACTGCACCAGGAAAACGTGCCTGCCTTTTCCCAGGAGGCATTTCGCACGTTCGACGTGCAAAGGCAATTGCCGCGTCGAACCGACCTGCTGGCCTGGTTCGAAGCGGTTCCCGGACATAACTACCGCATCACCGAAGTTGATACGCAGCGCGGCAAGTGCGGGCAGATGGAGGGCCTTGCTCGGCTGCGAGCGCCGTGGACCGCCGATTCCGCGATAAAGGTTTCGCTGGAGAACTACAACCGCCTGCAATTGCACTTTTTTCATGGCCTGGCCGGCGTCACGCTCGTTTATTACGAGGATCAACAGTATCGCTGGGCCGCCTACGCCACCACGCGGCAAGCTGGCAAAGCGCGGCCGCAAACGCTGGCCATCACCGCCACCGACGACGACCGCTGCCGCCGCAGCGAGATCCGCTTTGGCGGACCCATCGAAATCCGCCATCGCGGCGGCGAGCTGATCCTCAGCCGCGGCAACGTCGTGCTGCTTTCCGCGCCGCTGCCCGGCCCGCCCGACGACGTCTATTTCGAGGGACGAGCCGCCTTTCATGGCCTGGAGCTCATCCGTACGCAGGGCGATCCGCAGCCGCTTGCCGAGCCGCAGGTCGTATTCGACTCGCTGCGGCCCGCTGATCTCGCCTGGACCAGCAGCCAGCCGGACATCGCGCCGGCGGAATCGCTCGAAGGCGGTTCGCTGCGCCTGAGAGCGGACAAGGCGAAACAGCAGTCGGAGTGCTATGCCGCGCTCCCCATGTCGAGCCTGTGTGAAGTGATTGTCGAACTGGACGACGTGTCGCCAGGCACGAGCGTGTTTCTGGGGGCCGACCAGGGAGCCTCGCCGCAGGTGTTGCGATTCTTTCGCGACCAGCGCACGGGGCAACTGGCCGCTATGCTGCGTGGCCCGGACGACTTTCACGAGGGGCCGGTTCAGGAGTTCAAAGAACGACCCGCGCCCCTGATCGCCGGGCATTTTTTCGTCCGCATTTTCTACGGTGCCGGGAATCTTCGTTGGTGGCTCTCCAGCGACGGCATTCACTGGGCACAGCTCGACATGGCCCAGGACGCTCCGCCCGCCGGCCGCCGCTATCTCGGACTACAGGTGGTCGCCAATCGCCCCGACACGCATTTGACGCTCAAGCGAATCATTCTCCGCGAGCTCAATGGACTGGCCGCTCTGGCGCCGGCTGAAGTCCGCCAGCGTGCCAGCGGTTTTCCCACGGCAGCATCGCTCGGCGATTGGCTGGCGGATGTGACGCGGCTGGCCCCGACGGACGTGGACGCGGCCGTCTGGCGCCGCGCTTGTGCGATTCGCACCCTCGGGGCCGGCGCGCACCGTGAGCTGGCCCATGCACTGCTGGAGCTGCTGCTTGACGATGCCGCTGAGCGAAAGCTGCCGACTGCCGAGCAGATAGCTGCGCTCAACGACGCGATGCTGCTGGTGACGGATCTGCGCGATGGCCAGGCGATGCGCCTTGGTCTGACGAGCCGCTACTTGCAGTTGGCACGCATGGCATTCGAGGAAGAAGAGAAGCTCCCCTGGTCCACGATTCAGCACGCGTACATGAGCGTTCCGCTCGTGACCCCGCTGGCGCAGCCGCCGACTCTGGCGGACATTCTCCGCTGGGAATTGATCGATTCCGTCAGTCGCAAGACTGCGGTCGAGACCTTGGAGCTATGCCGCCAGTGGCGATTCTTTCAGCTGCAGCAGCAGGCGCCGCTGCTGGAATGGGCGGAAACGGCAACGCGTCGCGACGCCCCCGGCGCCAGCGGCGAACCGCCGACGCGTCTCAAGGACGGCTGGCGGCCGCTGCTCGTCGAAGAGGTCTCGAAGGACACCTACAACGCCATCACCGATGCCAGGTCGGTGCTGGAAAGCGAGGCCTGGGAGGACGCCGCCGGGATGCTCACCTCCCTGGGGGCCGAAAACGCGTCCGGGGTTGCCCCGTGGCTGGAGGACAAGGAGCTGCTGGTATCGCTCCCCGTGGCAATCCAGTTGATGCTGGATCGTCACCCGCCCTTGCGGGAAGCGCTCCAGACCCGTTTTGCGCCCGTGGCCCGATTGCGAATGTCGCAGGCCATTGCCGCCGGAGATTCGGCGGCCGTGGAGCTGGCGGCAATGCAATTTGCCGGAACGGAGGCCGCTGCCGAAGCCCACCGCTGGCTGGGGGACCAGGCGCTGGCCAGCGGCTGGTTTGCGCGGGCCATCGCCGAGTATCGCCGGGCCATCGAGGCTGCGCCAGCGCTGGCCGGCGAACTTTCGCCGCGCATTCGCCTGGCGGCGGCCATGCTGGGGCGCGACGCCGAATCGCCGCCCACGCAGAACGTTCGCCTGGGAGAGGTTTCTCTGACCCGCGAGCAGTTCGAGTCGCTCGTAGCCGAGATGCGCGGCCGTGGGGCGGCATCGCTGCCGGCGGACAGCGACTATTCGCTGGCTGCGGCAAGCGTTCCTGCCGCCGCCGCCATGCAAGCCCAAATGAAGGCCCGCCTGGACGGAAACGTCGGCGACAAGCCGCAGGAGGAGGTCGTCCGCCGCACCAATCAGTTCCGCGTCCCGTGGGTCGACCGGCAGATCGCGGCCGTGCTCGAAGGAGACTTGCTTTACGTCTCCAATCGATTCCAGGTGGCGGCCTACAACCTGGCCAGCGGCCAGCGGCTGTGGCAAAGTCCGCCGCCGCCGGGGCCGATGAAGCCGGCGCAGGATTGGGCCATGATCGCCATGCGGCCCCTGATCACGCCGCAGCACATTTTCGCGCGACAACTCTATGGCCAAAGTCCGCAGCTCGTTTGCCTGAGCAAGGCGGATGGCAAGATCGTGTGGGCCGCCGGCACTGGCGAGCGCGAGTTTTTCGTTTCCGATCCGCTCCTGGTGCAGGGACAACTGGTAGTTCTGAGCATCGTCCTGGCCGAGGGAGAAGAGGGACAGGTCAAGTGGAATCGCTTCGACGCCGCGACCGGCGAGCTTCAGGAGCAGCGCGATCTGGTGCGTCTGCGAAAATCTTGGGGGGCCCATGCCTGCTGCGAAGTGGCGGCACTGGAGGATTCGCTGGTAGCGGTCCTCGGGGGCGTGACCCTGGCAGTGGACGCGGGCGGGCGATTGAAGTGGGTCCGCAAGCAGGTCGTCCTGCCGGCGGAAGAAGAGCCGCGGTGGATTTTGCAGCGGTACCAGCGACCACTGGTGGATGGAGAGCGGCTCTACGTGGCGCAGCCCGGCGTGCGGTCCATCGAGTGCCTGGATGCGCGGACCGGCACTCGCCACTGGCTGTCGGTGCTTCCCGATCTGCTGGCCATCAGCGGCCTGGTCGAGGGAAAGCTGATCGCCTGGACGGAAAGCGATCTGCGGGCGCTCGATGCGGCCAGCGGCAAAACGCTCTGGCGACGTCCGGCAACCGACTTGCATAGTTTTCAGTTGTGCGGACCGTCGGGGATTGTTTTTGCACAGCGCGAAAGCGTCCCGGGAATGCCGTCCTCGTTCCAGACTCGCCTGGTATGGTTGGAGCCCGCCGGTGGCAATGAACTGGGCTCGGCCGTCGTGCCGCAATTTACTGACGCCGATCCGCGGCTCGGGCCGCTGGTTGCTTTTAACAACCGACTTTGGACGTTCTTCGGCAAGGGGCAGCACGAGCCGACTCGCGACATCGTGGAGCTGACGCCATCGGGCGAGCCTGAAAGGCGGCCGGCGGCACTTGCGGGCGAGCTGTGGCTGAAGCACGTTCCACCGGCGCTGACTGCCGCCGCCGCACAGGTACTACCGCAGTGGCAAGTGCTCAGCGGCCAGATCGGCGATCGCACGGGACTGGTTCCCGAAGTACATGGCGAGACGAATGTGCTGGGCATTCGCACCAACCCGCAGTGGCCGATTGCTTTCGCACGCCCCGTCTCGATTCCGGCCGGCGCTGCTGCGAAGTTGCGGCTACGCGTGGGCAACGACGCCGGCCATCACTGGAAGGTCGAAGTACGTTTTGGCGACCGGCTCGTGCAGGCTATCGACGTCACCGACCAGGCCTACAAAGATCGTTGGAAGACTCTAGAGGTTGATTTATCGAGTCTGGCCGGCCAACGCGGCACGCTTGTCGTCTGCGGCCGGTTCGTCAGCGGCGACAGCAACCAGACGGTGACTTTCTGGAAGAGCGTGGAGCTGGTGCTGTAGTAGGCACACTCCGTGTGCCGTTAGTTATTCCCGACGGCATACGGAGTGTGCCTACTACATTTCATACGCCCAAGAACGGCACTGGCACCATGAAGGCGTGCTGCACGAGCAAGCTGGCCGGACCGAACCAGGCCGTGTATTGGCTGGCCCACAGGATCACGATGTAAAACAGAATCACCGGCGCCGTTGCCGGCAGCACCAGAAATACGGAAAAAATGAATCGCAGCGGCGTCAGCGGCCGCTGCGCGCCCTGGTGCCTTAGCGAGCGCCCCATCGCCCAGCCCGCCAGCAGACGAGCCGGATACAAAAACGCCACAAAGAACAGGCTGATCAGATACGTCAGCTCCCGCTGCGTCATCTCGATCGTCGCCAGGTAAAGCGGTACCGAGGCCAATAGCGCCACGCTAAGCGCCAGCCACCACGCCAGCGGCGCACGCTGGAAGAGTCCCCAGCAGCGCACCACGTCAAAGAACGCCACGAACTGTTTCTCGCAGGCGAAATGCGTTTGCAGGATCAACAGGTGCGCCAGCACGATCGTGAGCATGAGCGCGCCCAGCCAGCCCGACACAAACGCCAGGCCGCCGTTGGGAATCGTTGACCCGCCGATGAGCAACAGCACCGGCACCAGCAGCCATACGACCGCCCCCGCACAACCCCGCAATCCCAGCCAGAAGTGCTGCGGCAAATTCAGGCCAACGGCGAATTCCCAGACCGCGTCGCGCGCCTCGCGATAGAGATGTCCCCGCCGAATGCCTGCAAAGAGGATCGCCGGCGGAAACCAGGCCGTCAGCGGCCGCTCGACATACATGTCCTCGGCCAGCTTTTTCGACAACCGCTCGACCAATGGCCGCAGGATGGGTCCGATTATGCCGCCGAACAGAAACAGGGCGGCCGCTTGAAACGGCGCTAGGAGCGGCCAGAAGAAATGCCGCAGCTTGCCGCCGCTGTACCAGGCCAGCAGGATGTGGCCAATCATCAGCACGGTACAAGCCAACAGCGCGATGCGATAAGCGCGGGCGCTAAAGCTTCCCGGATCGACGAGATGTGCATCGAGCGAAAGCGACGACAGGTAACGCAGCGGCAAAAGTAACAACCACGTCCCCAGGACGATGCTGCCGATGCGGGCGAATTTGTGCATGTCGATGAAGCCGTCCCGCAAGCGGCCGCTCTTGGCGATCCGCGAGCTGGCCTCCAGCAGGTAACCAAGGCTGACGAACTGGACGAGCGGAATTGCCGATAGGACAGCCAGGCAGCCAACGACGCTGGCCAGCCCGAACAGCCACTCCAGCGACGTGCACAGGAGATACCACAGGTAAACCGGCCAGCTTTTGGGAATTCGGCGGCCGGCGGCATCGACCGCTGGCTTGCCGGTGGAAGCTGGCTGTGCGACCACTCGAACCGGCGGGACCGCCAAGGGGCCGATATCGTCTGCCACTACCGGCGCGTCAAACACGTCAGGGCCGCCTGGTCCGCGCAACACCGGCGGCACGCGGCCGCTAACCACGGGGTCGGGCGGCCCCGTCAGTTGGGGCGGCAGCGGCGTTATGGGGCTGGACATGGTGCTCGAGAGGGCAATACCTGGCGCCGGCGGTCCAAAAGGACTGGCTCCGCCGGCACTTACGTCCCGATGATCCTCCAGTGTAAGCGAAACTTTTGGGCCCCAGCGAAAGTATTTGTTTATGGCTGACTGCGGAGGCGGCGTGCGATAATACCTGTTGTCGGCGGCCGGCCGTTTCAAGATTCGGTTTGCCGCCGCGAAAACGAACCGTGAGCGTGCCGGCGAAGCGAGCGAATCGTATGTGGATGCGTAACATTCTGTTTCTCGCTTTGTGCGTGACAGGTCTGGCGCTTGTCGGGCGAAATCTGCTCGATCGGGACCGGGTCGACACGCCGCGCGACTTTCGCAGCGGCCGCTTGAACGTCACCCCGGCGAGCGCAGCGCCAGACGGCGCCGAGAAGGGTCAGACGACTGCCACAGACCTGGCCGTGGTGGTCGCCAAAATCAATCAGGAATTCCGCGACCACTGGCGCGAAAAGGGATTGTCGCCGGCCGCTCGCGCGGACGACCTAGCGATCGCCCGCCGCCTGTCACTGGCGCTAACTGGCACGATTCCGTCGCTGGAAGAAATTCGCGAACTGGAAAAGGTGCGTCCGGCGGATCGAGTCAATTGGTGGCTTGCTCATTTGCTCGAGGATCGCCGTTACGCCGACTACGTGGCCGAGCGTCTGGCCCGGGCGTACGTCGGCACGGAGAACGGCCCGTTTATCGTCTACCGCCGCCGGCGATTTGTGACCTGGCTGGCCGATCAGTTGGAGAAGAAAACGCCTTACGATGCGATCGTTCGCGAGCTCATCGCCGATACAGGCCTGTGGAACGCCGAACCCGCCGTGAACTTTCTGACGGTCACTGCCAGGCAGCAAGAAGGGAACCGGCCGGATGAAGTCCGGCTGGCGGCACGGACGACCCGCGCCTTTCTCGGCATGCGGATCGACTGCCTCCAGTGCCACGATGATCGGCTGGGAAACGTCACGCTCGGCGCGGCAGATGAACCGCGCGGCGGCAAGCAGGCGGACTTTCACAAGCTTGCGGCTTTCTTCGGTCAGGCGCGCACCGGCTTGACCGGAATTCAGGACGATCCGAAACGCTCCTATCAGACCAAGTATCTCGAGGCCGACAAGGAGGAAGTGGTTGCTCCTCAGGTTCCTTACGGCGAGGAGATTTTTGATGGCCGCGGCACGCGCCGCCAGCAGCTTGCCCGCTGGGTGACAAATCCAAACAACAAGCCGTTTGCCCGCGCGACGGCCAACCGCCTGTGGGCCATTTTGTTCGGCCGCGCGCTCTTGGAGCCCGTGGACAGCATTCCCCTCTTCGGCAAATATCCGCCGGGACTGGAGACGCTGGCGGAGGACTTCATTTCCCACGGCTACGACGTCAAGCGGCTGATCGCGATCATTGCGGCCACCGACGTGTATCAGCTCGACAGCAAGGCCGACTTTGAGGTCACGCCGGCACACGAGCAGGAGTGGGCCGTTTTTCCGGTGACACGGATGCGTCCCGAGCAGGTTGCCGGCGCCGTGATCCAGGCGTCGTCGCTGACCACGATCAATGCCGACGCGCATATCTTCAGCCAGCTCGGCAAATTCATCCAGACGAACCAGTTTGTCGAGCGCTACGGCGATTTGGGCGAGGATGAGTTCATCGACCGCGGCGGCACGATCCCGCAGCGGCTGCTGATGATGAACGGCGAGCTGGTCAAGGAGCGGACCGATCAGAATCCGGTCCAGAATGCTGCCACGCGGATTGCGATGGTCACTCCCAAAAACCATCAGGCGGTCGAGACTGCGTATCTCGTGACGCTGACGCGGCGTCCGACGCCAGCCGAGCTGGCTCACTTCACAAAGCGCCTGGCCGATCGCGAGGAGCGCAACCGGGCCGGGGCGATGGAAGACCTGTACTGGGTGCTGCTCAACAGTACGGAGTTTTCATGGAACCATTGACAAACAGTCCAAAGTCCAAAGTCGAGGAAGCGAATGTTATGAATCCCGAAATTGGCCCGGCAAGATCGGACTTTGGACCTTGGACTTTGGACTTCGGACTCCGCTCTGCCTGTGGTTCGCTGTCCCACGTCAATCGGCGGACGCTTTTAAAAGCCGCTGGCCTTTCCGGGCTGTGCTGGCTCACGCCGCTGGCCGAGCGGCTGGCGCGGGCTGCGGACAAGGAACCCAGCGGCAAACCGGCGAAGTCAGTGATCGTCTTGTGGATGCAAGGGGGCCCCAGTCAGTTTGAAACGTTCGATCCGCACCCCGATCCGGTAAGCAAGTATGCCGGCGGGACCAAATGGATCGAGACGGCCGTGAAGGGAACTCGCATTGCGGCCGGACTCCCCTTGGTCGCCGAGCAGATGGTGTCGATTTCGCTCGTCCGCAGCGTCGTCAGCAAGGAGGGGGACCACGAGCGGGCGACCTACAACGCCAAAACCGGCTTTCGCCCCGACCCGACGCTAATCCATCCCTCGTTGGGCGCGATCATTTGCCACCAGACGAGCGACAACGTCGAAATTCCGCGGCACGTCTCCATTCTGCCTGGCCCATGGCCGGCCCGCGGCGGTTTTCTCGGGGACCAATTCGATGCATTCCAAACGTACGATCCATCCAGTCCCGTGCCCGATGTGAACGGCCGTGTGCCCGCTCCGCGCATGGCCAAGCGTCTGGCCGACCTGGAGGTAGTCGAAGGCCAGTTCGCCCGCGGACGGCTCAAGCGGCTCGATGTCGATAAGACCCTACACCGCACCTCCATCCAGGCGGCCCGCAAGATGATGGAGTCGGACCAGCTCAAGGCCTTCGACGTGAGCAAGGCTTCCGTAAATCTGAAGAGCGAATTCGGAGACACGCCGTTTGGCCGCGGCTGCCTGGCCGCCGTCCAGCTCATCGAAGTTGGCGTTCGCTGCGTCGAAGTCACGCTCGACGGCTGGGACACGCACGCCAACAACCACGCCCTGGTCGCCGAGCGGAACAAGGTTCTCGATCCGGCCTTTGCGGCACTCATCAAGGAGCTTAAGAATCGAAAGCTACTGGACAGCACGATTGTGCTCTGGGGGGGCGAGTTCGGCCGCACGCCGGTGATCCGCGGCCTGGATGGTGGCGGCCGCGATCACTGGCCGCACGGCTTCACCGTGGCTCTGGCCGGCGGCGGCATTCGCGGCGGCCTGGTGATCGGCGAGAATTCGCCGAATCCAAAAATGGACGTCAAAAACCTCGTCGAGGCCAACGTCCGCGATCCACGCAACATCGAGGACATTCACGCCACGGTGCTCTCGGCACTGGACATCGACTTTGCCCAGGAAATGGAAACGCCGATCGGCCGGCCGATGGCGCTGTCCAAGGGGAAAGTGATTGAGCAGCTATTGGCGTGACGGAGGGCAGGTGTGCGGGTAATTGGAGCGTTGGCACAACCACAACTTGCACACCCTCATACTCTCACACCCCTCGCACTCTCTCACCCGCCACGGACCGTCACCGCATTGTCGAAGGCTGCCTTCTCCGGCGGCATTGTCCGCAGCATGCTCCAGAACACCTTGACGTGCAGAAAGTGCGTCACGGCCAGCGCCAGAAGGACGATTCCCATCTTGGTCGCCACTAGCTCGATCGCCTCGGCCTGCGTCGTGGCAGTCGTTCCCAGACGCAGGGCCAGCAGCAAACATCCGACGTGCAACAGGTAGATGCCGACGCTGAGGAGATGGCTCCAGGCGCCAGCCAGTGCCGCATCGCCGCACCACCGCTCGAGAAACGGACGCCCGCGGCGACTCAGTGTCCAGGTCACCCAGATCGTGGCGGCAATCCCGAGTGCGACGTAGGCGCCGTGCGTGTAGACCATCGTGTTCATGGCGGTGAGTCGTGGGTGGTGAGTAGTGGAAGTTAGCGGCGGCGGCTAGTGCGTGGTTGCAAATGGGCTCGCAGTCCGCACGGGGGGCAGGCTTGCCTTGCGCCCGATCCGGGAGAACACGAGCAGGTTCAGAAAGTGCATCGCGCCCAGGATGATGAGCACCAGACCAACCTTGGTTGCCAGAACCTCGATTGCGCCCTGCACATCTGCCGGCGTATCGCGGTACTTGAGCGCCAGCGCGACGTAGCAGAAGTTTAGCGGATAGAAGCCGACGACGAGAAGATCGTTGACGCTGTCGGCCAG
>Ga0075418_10004427_pt1 | contig 16006 bp, 12 predicted proteins | sample SoiMetdeltSBSDD2_FD_81776 | JGI IMG/M metagenome (GOLD analysis project Ga0075418, IMG submission 81776) | Bulk soil microbial communities from a Populus tree surrounding site in Tennessee, USA - Soil MetaG P. deltoides SBSDD2 | ecosystem: Environmental > Terrestrial > Soil > Tree plantation...
CCTGGCCCGGCCGGAGCGCCGCGATCTTGCGCTCCAGCGCCTGGGCGCGCGCCTCCAGCGCCTGATGCTCCCGCCGCAGGGAGGCGTCGAGCGGCGTCAGGTCGGGGGCCGGCGCCGACGCCCCGCCACGCAGCCACACGGCCACCCCCGCCGCCACCAGGGCGCCCGCGACGGCCGCCGTCAGAAGCGCCATCCTGTGACCGGTCATTCCAGCACCCCGTCCGGTATGGTACCGACGATCGTGACCGGAGTCCCGACCACGACGCGCGACGCCAGATCGTCCATGTCGTCGTTGGAGAGGGCGACGCATCCCTGGGTCCAGTCCTGCGATCTCCCTCCGTCGCCGTGGATCTCGATGTTGTTGCCGATGCGTCCATCGCGCGGGACCTTTCCGGCCCGCTTCGCCAGGCGGAAGCGCTCGCGGTCGTCCTCGTTCGGGTAGTCGAGCATCAGCGCCCGATGATAGCGGGTCTGACCCGGTCCCCGCACCTCGGTCACCTTGTAGCGTCCTTCGGGAGTGAACTCGTCGCCCGCGCGCGTCTTGGAGGCGATGCCCCCCGCCCCGAGGTCGACGGTGTAGGACGCCAGATCTTCGCGCCCGCGCACCACCAGGAGCTGCCGCCGCAGCTTGTCGACCAGGATGACCGTCCGGTCCTCGCGCACCGAGAGCCGGACCGTCTCCTCGACCCAGCGCCGCCAGACGGCGGTTCGCGGACTGTCCCGGAACTCGTCGATGAAGCGGCCGATCTCCTCGACCGACGAGCGGATCTGCCCACTCCCGCGCGCCGCCGCCTCCTCAGCGCGCTCGAAATGCCCCCGCCCGAAGCTCGTGCGCCCCTCGCCGAGCGCCAGCACCGCCTTGAGGATGTCGTTCTTGATCCCCTCCCCGTCGGGCACGTGGCGGGCCAGTGCCGTGGCGCGTGCGATGTCGGCCTCCAGCCCGGACAGGGCCCTTTCGGCCCGGTCGCGCTTCAGGTCGCGCGCCGCGCGGGCATGGGAGACACAGATGTGCGCGGCCTGGACCGCCCGCGAAGTCAGAAGCGCCGCCTCGGTGAAGTCCTGCGACCAGGAGCTCCGCTTGGACTGCAGGCGCACCTCCGCCTCCGCCCTCGCCAGAGCCGCCTGCGCGGCCGCGCAGACGGCGGGAGCGCGCAGGGCGCCTTCCGCCTCGGCCGCGCGGGCCATGGCCCGGCGCGCCGACTCGAGCTGCGTCCGGGGCGGCTGGCCGCAGGCGCAGAGCGCGAGGACGCCCGCCAGGACAGCCACCCACCGTCGCGATCGCGGAGCCCGTGGGGCGAAGTGTCTCACCTGCTCAAGATAGGACCTGGGGCGGGAAGAATCACGGGGCCCGGCCTGCCTGGGAGCCTGCCGGGGCCCCGTTCGAGTGAGGTCGTTACCGTCGGGCGCCCGCCCGTTTCGCCTTCGCCGCTTCGAGCTGCGTGGCGATCGAGGTGGCCTGATCCTTCACCGAGGTCGAGCTCTCGAGCGCTTTCTTGTAATCCTCCGAGCCGAAGCTCTGGCGCGCCGCGTCGAGCGTCGACTTGAGGGTCGTGAGATCGTTCTTGAAAAGCTCGAGATCGGCCTTGGAGTCCTTGGTCACCGGAGCCACCTTGAGCGCCGCCTCCGCCGCCTGGACGGCGGTGTCGGCCGCGGCGATCGTCGCCTCGGCGTCCTTCCGGGCCTGCTCCTTGTTGGCGGCAGAGGCTTCGGCGGCCTTGGCCGCGTCCTCCCGGGCCTTGGCGAGAAGTTCCTTGGCCTTGTCGTAGTTCTTGATCCACTTCTCGTTCTGGGCGCTGATCTCGGCCTGGGCCGCGCTCATGCCCTCATCGGCAGCCTTGATCTCGTTCGGAGCCCAGGTTTCCGCCTGGGCCTGCCGGGCCCGGTCCATCTCCGCCTGTGTCGAGTTGATCTCATCCTGCGGCGGCTTGGCGCAACCGACCGCGACGATCATGGAGAGTGCAGCCATGGATACAAGCGTCGATCGTTTCATAGTTTGAGGTCGCCTCCTTGGCCAGGTGCCAGAGTTCAGTGGTCAACAACTCACGGACGGTCTGACGGCTTCGCTCCTTGCTTGTCCAGCTTCGAGCGCCTCACCTCCTCCCGCCGAGAGGGCCGAGAGGATACCAGAATCGGGCCGGCCCTGACTATTGGGCGGCGTTCCCACCTTCGATCAGCTCCCCCGCGCGCCGGGAGGCCCGCACGACGGCCTTGATCAGGGTGACGCGGAGCCCGCCCTCCTCCAGCTCCAGGAGGCCGTCGATGGTGCATCCGGCCGGTGTCGTGACGATGTCCTTCAGCTTCGCCGGATGCTCCCCCGACTCGAGGACCATCGCCGCGGACCCGAGGACCATCTGCGCGGCGAGCGTGGTCGCCACGTCGCGCGGCAGGCCCACCTTGACGCCGCCCTCCGCGAGGGACTCGATCACCACGTAGATGTAGGCCGGGCCGGAGGCGGAGAGGCCGGTCACGGCGTCCATGTGGCGCTCCTCGAGCGACAGGCAGCGTCCCAGAGGGGCGAAGACCCGCCGCGCCAGCTCCAGATGCTCGGGGCGGGCGTGCCGGCCGGCGGCGAGCACCGTCATCCCCTGCCGGATCAGGCACGGAGTGTTCGGCATGGCGCGCACGACCGGCACCCCCGGGCGCAGCCGCCGTTCGATGTAGGACGTCCCCACCGAGGCCGCGACGGATACGACCAGCTGATCGCGCCGGACGTGCTTCCTGATGTCGCGCAGGACCTCCGCCATCGCCTGCGGCTTGACGGCCAGCAGGATGAGCCGCGCCCCGCGCACCGCCCGGTCGTTGCGCGGCGTCACCTCCACGCCGAGACGGTCGGCGATCGACTGCAGCCGCTCCGGCTGCCGTGCGGTGGCGACGAGATCGCCGCGGCCGACGAGCCGCGTCGAGACCAGCGCGGCCATCAGGCTCTCGCCGATCTTCCCCGCCCCGAGGACGGCGATCCGGCCGAGGGACTCCTTGCGCGCCATCGGATGCTCCTCGAGCCAACGGTCCGGCCCGCCGGGGACCGGGGCTCAGTACCGGGCCGGAGACGGCGCGGCCGACCTGCTGAAGAGGAACGAGGCGACGAGAAAGCCGGCGACGACGAATCCGAGGGCGAAGACCCATCCCCCCGGCCCGCCGTACACGGTCGGGTAATGGTTGCTGACCATGAGGAACAGCAACGGGACGGACATGAACGTGTTGTGACGGGAGCGCATGCCCGCGAGCGCGACGATCGCGGCGTCCGGCGCCTGGCCGTCCTTGATGGCCGCGATGATCTTCCGCTGCGAAGGCCAGATGCGCATCCAGACGTTCGCGGCCATGATCGTCCCCAGGATGGATCCCACGTGGATGAAGACCGCCCGGCCCGTGAACACCCTGCTGAGACCCCAGGTGATGGCCGCCAGCAGGACGAGCGAGACCACGGTGCCGGCCATGACGTTGGACTTCAGCCCCGTCTTCCAGAGGGCGTCGTAGAGGCCGAAGCCGACCAGCAGCACCCCGAGGCCGATGATCGAACCGACGCCCAGGCTCATCGTCGATTCCGGCTCCAGGAGCGTGCCGCCCATGTAGTAGACGACGCCCAGGAGCAGGATGCCGGTGACCCACGTCCAGGCCGCTCCCCAGCGGAACCAGTAGAGCGCCCTCGGCATCAGTTCGGGGACCACCTTTTTCTTGGACTCGGCGTCATAGGTCTTGGCGACCTGGGCGTTGACGAAATTGAAGAAGTAGAGGTGGCCGATCCAGAGCACGCCCGCCAGCACGTGAATCCATCGGAAAACGATGTTCAGCCACTCGTTCATCCTGATGTTCCCTCCTCTCCATGCCTCGACGCAAAGCGGGCCACAATCTATGCCAATTCGGCGCGACGGCGCAACGGGGCGAGGCGCGCCGCGGTCCGGGACTCGTCCGACCCAGGCCCCGTCGTTTCGCGTCTTGTCCGCCGGCGGCCGTGGGCGTATATTTCCGGCGTCATGCAGGCCTCGCGCTGGTTCTCGGCATCCCTTCTGGCGGCCATCCTCTGGACCGCCGCCGTGGCTCCTCTGCTCCCCTCGTCGGATGGCGGATTGATGCCGTGCTGCGAGGCAGGACGTCCTTGCGGCCCGGCGCTGCAGGCGACCGGCTGCTGCCGGCTCGACGCCGCCTCGGATCGGGCGGTCGGGCTGGCCGCGGCCGTGACGCGGAGCCCGGCGTCCTTCAAGGCACACTTGTCGCCGGTGCCCGCGCTCCCCGCCTTCGCCTTTGCTCCGCCGCTCCTGGCCCGGTTGGCCCTGGCCTTCGCCACGGAGTCGCCACCCCGCGTGGCCGCCTTGCCGATCTACCTTCTGAACGCCGCGATCCTGCGCTGATCGTCACACCTCACATCGATTTCCCGCGTCCCGAGAATCTCTGATCGTGTCCGCGGGGCTGCCGCCTCGGGCGGCGGGCTCCGCGGCTTCCGAGGTGTGCCGTGCGACCAGCTCTCGTCGTTCGAAGGTCCCGTATCACGCTCTTTCCCTGCGCCTTGCTGCTGGCCGGGGCCGCCTTCCCTGCTCCAGGAGGCCAGGGAGACCCGACTCCCGTGTCGTCCGGCGCAGCCCCCGCCGACCTGGCGCGCCTGATCGAGGAGGCGCTCGCGGGGCACCCCGGCTTGAAAGCCGCCTCGGCGCGCATCGTGGCGTCGCAGGGTCTGGCCGCGCAGGCGGAGGCGCCGCCCGACCCCGAAATCAGCGTCGCCTACCTCAACGATGGCGTGTCGAGCTTCACGCTGGGAGAGAGCGAGTTCACGACGCTCGCCTTCACCTGGACGCAGGAGGTGCCCTATCCCGGCAAGCGCCGCGGAGCCGGCGAAGTCGCGCGTCAGGGGATCGCCATGGCCTCCCTCGAGCAGAACCGGGCGCGGCTCGAGATCGCGTCGAACGTCAAGATCGCCTACGCCGACCTCTACCTGCTCGACAGGTCCGGGGCCATTCTCGAAGAGACGAGGGCGATCCTCGATTCGCTGGCGCAGACGGCGATGCGGCGCTACGAGGTCGGCGAGGGGATCCAGGAGACCGTCCTCAAGGCGCAGACGGGCCTGCTGAGGGTCGACGCCCAGATCCTGCGCCTGCGCCAGGATCGGAGGGCCGCCGAGGCGCGGCTCAACGCCGCGGTCGGGCGCGCGGTCGAGACATCGGTCGGATCGGCCACGACGCTCCCCGAAGGCGGCCTGCCTCCGGATCCCGAGGCGCTGGCCGACACCGCCGTCGCCAGCTCACCCGGGATAGCGGTCCTCGACGCGGCGGTGCGGCGGCAGGAGGCCGAGGCGCGGCTCGCGCGCGTGGACCTGAAGCCGGACTTCCTCTGGTCAGCGTCCTACCAGAACCGGGGGGGCCTCGATCCGATGGTGGGCGCGATGTTCGGCGTCCGCCTGCCGGTCCACAAAGAGCAGAAGCAGTCGCAGGCCCTCCATCAGGCCGAGGCGGAGCTGGAGGTGGCCCGCCGCCAGCTGGACGATCGGCGGCTCACGACGCGCGCCGCCGTGATCGAGCTGGTCGCACGGGCCGAGCGGTCCGGGCAACTCGCGACGCTCTACGACCAGGGGCTGATCCCACAGGCCCGCGCGGCCCTGGAATCGGCCCTGGCGTCCTACGCGGTCGGGCGCATCGCCTTTCTCGACGTGCTGAACGACCTGACCGTCCTTCTGGAATCCCGCATCGAGCTCGCCACGCAGCAGTCGGACCGGATGCGGTCCGTGGCGGGCCTGGAGCCGCTCGTCGGGTTGGATCTGATCCCGGCCTCGCCCACGGTCCCCACAGGAGGATCCGATGCCTTCCCTCGCTAGGCGACGGGCCGCGTGGATGGGACTCGGCGTCCTGCTCGGCGCCGCGCTGGTCCTGGCTGGGCTCCGCCTGCTCGGGCGCGGCTCGGAGGAGGGCGCGGACCGCGGTCCCGCCACGCCGGCCCGCGCATCCGCAGCCGCGAAACCGCTCTATCACTGTCCGATGCATCCGGCGATGGTGTCCGACCAGCCGGCGGACTGCCCCATCTGCGGCATGCGCATGGTCCCCCGGGAACCGGCAGGAGCCGGCGAATCGACGTCCTCCCCGGAGGTCCCGCACGGGCGGGAGAGCGCGGGGCCCGTCGACGCGCGCCGTGTCGAGGGCCTGGCCGGCGTGCGGATCCCGCTGCGCAAGCAGCAGCTCATCGGCGTGCGCACGGAGGAGGTCAAGGCGATCCCCTTCGTCCGCCGGATCCGCACGGTGGGACGCGTCACCGCGGACGAGAGCCACCTGCATCACGTTCACTCGAAGGCCGAGGGATGGATCGAGGTGATGCACGTCAATGCCCAGGGCGTCAAGGTCCGGAAGGGACAGCCGCTCCTGGCGATCTACAGCCCCGAGCTGGTCGCGACGCAGGAGGAGTATCTCCTGGCTCGGCGCGCGCGGCAGGCCTCCGACGTGACGTCTCTTCCCGAGATGAACCGCACCGGCGACGGCCTCCTCTCCAGCGCCAGGCGGCGCCTGACGCACTTCGGGCTGAGCGCGGCCCAGGTCGAGGAGCTGGAGAGGACCGGCGTCCCATCCCGCACCGTGACCCTGTACGCCCCGCTCTCCGGCTACGTGACCGCGCGCAACGTCACCCAGGGGGAGAAGATCGGCCCCGACACGGCGCTCCTCGACATCGCCGATCTGTCGCGCGTCTGGGTCATCGCGTCCATCTACGAGTACGAGCTGCCGTTCGTCCGCAGCGGGCAAGTCGCGACCGTGACCCTGTCCTACGTGCCCGGCCGGTCCTTCCAGGGGCGCGTCTCGCTGGTCTATCCGGTGCTGGAGGAGGGCACGCGGACAGTCCAGGTCCGCGTGGAGTTCGACAATCCCGACCTGCTCCTGAAGCCGGAGATGTACGCCGACGTCGCCATCGAGAGCGACCTCGGGCTCCGGCTCGCGGTCCCGGAGAGCGCCGTCCTCTCCTCGGGGGCCCGGGACGTCGTCTTCGTGGAACAGGGGGACGGCTTCTTCGAGCCGCGCGAGGTCAGCATCGGCGCGCGGCTCCCCGACATCGTCGAGATCCTCGACGGCGTCTCCGAAGGCGACAGGGTCGTCGCCTCCGGGACGTTCTTCGTCGACTCCGAATCGAAACTCAAGGCGGCACTCGAGGCGACCGCGCCGTCAGGCCCCAAACCGGAGCACCGGCACTGATGGTCGAGCGGATCATCGAGTTCTCGGCGCGCAACAAGGTCATCGTCCTCGTGCTGACGGCCGTGGCGGTGGCGATGGCGGTGCACGCCATGCAAAACGTGCCTCTGGACGCGATCCCGGACCTGTCCGACACGCAGGTCATCGTCTATTCGCGGTGGGACCGCAGTCCCGACATCCTGGAGGACCAGGTCACCTACCCAATCATCACCGCCCTCCTCGGGGTGCCGAGGGTCAAGGCGGTCCGCGGCTTCTCGGACTTCGGGTTCTCGTACGTCTACGTCATCTTCCAGGACGGCACGGATCTCTACTGGGCCCGCAGCCGGACGCTCGAGTATCTGAACAAGATCCTCCCCCGCCTGCCGGAGGGCGTCCGCACGGAGATGGGGCCGGACGCCACGGGCGTCGGCTGGGTCTATCAGTATGCCCTCGTGGACCGCACCGGCCGGCACGACCTGTCCGAGATCCGCTCCTTCCAGGACTGGTACCTCCGCTACTGGCTGCAGAGCGTCCCTGGCGTGGCGGAGGTCGCCTCGATCGGCGGGTTCCAGAAGCAGTACCAGGTGACCGTCGATCCCGATACGCTGCTCGCCCTGAAGATCCCGATCTCCCGAGTGGTCGAGGCGATCCGCCAGGGGAACAACGACGTCGGCGGGCGCGTGGTGGAGTTCTCCGGGGCCGAATACATGGTCCGAGGACGAGGCTACGCCCGCTCCGTCCAGGACCTCGGGCAGATCGTCGTCGGGGGCGACGGCAAGGGCGTCCCGGTGCTCGTGCGGGACGTGGCCCGCGTGACGCTGGGACCCGACATCCGGCGGGGCGTCGTCGACCTGGACGGGATCGGCGACACGGTGGGCGGCATCGTCATCATGCGCTCCGGCGAGAACGCCCTGAACGTCATCCACCGGGTCAAGGAGAAGATCGACGGCGTCCGTGCCTCGCTGCCTCCGGGCGTGGAGCTGGTGCCGACCTACGACCGGTCGGAGCTGATCCAGCGATCCATCGACAACCTCAAGCACGAGCTGGTGCTGGAGATGATCATCGTCAGCCTGGTCATCCTGATCTTCCTCTGGCACATCCCTTCGGCCATCGTGCCAATCGTCACCATCCCGGTCAGCGTCCTGCTGGCCTTCATCCCCATGTACCTCATGGGGATCACCTCCAACATCATGTCCCTGGCCGGGATCGCCATGAGCATCGGGGTGCTCGTGGACGGCGCCATCGTCGAGGTGGAGAACGCCTACAAGAAGCTGCAGCTCTGGGAGGCCGGGGGCCGGGTCGGTGACTACCACAGGATTCGCCTCGAGGCGCTCAAGGAGGTCGGTCCATCGGTCTTCTTCTCCCTCCTCGTCATCGCCGTGGCCTTCCTGCCGATCTTCACGCTGGTCGATCAGGCGGGTCGCCTCTTCAAGCCTCTCGCCTACACCAAGACCCTGGCGATGGCGCTCGCGGCGGTCCTGGCGATCACGCTCGATCCCGCGATGCGCATGCTGTTCACCCGGATGGATCCGATCCAGTTCCGGCCGCGATGGCTCGCGTGGCTGGCCCACCACGCGGTGGTCGGGACCTACTATCCGGAGGAGAAACATCCGATCAGCCGGATCCTGTTCCGGATCTACGAGCCGGCCTGCCGCCTGGTCCTCGACTGGCCGAAGACGACCGTGGCCACGGCCTTCCTCCTCGTCCTCAGCACGATCCCCGTCTACCTCGGGCTCGGGTCGGAGTTCTTCCCGCCGCTCGACGAAGGGTCCCTGCTCTACATGCCCACCACGCTCCCGGGGCTGGCGGTGACCGAAGCCGAGCGCCTCGTCCAGACGACGGACCGCCTGATCGCCGAGGTACCGGAAGTCGTGCGCGTGTTCGGGAAGGCGGGACGCGCCGAGACCTCGACCGACCCGGCGCCCTTCTCGATGCTCGAGACCACCATCCTCCTCAAGCCGCATTCCGAATGGCGCCGGGCAAAGCGCTTCTACTCCAACTGGCCCGAGATCCTCCAGGCGCCGCTGCGCCGGATCTGGCCGGATCGAATCACGCGCGAGGACCTGATCGCCGAGCTGGACCAGAGGCTGAGGCTTCCCGGCGTGAGGAACGCCTGGACCATGCCGATCAAGAACCGCATCGACATGCTGACGACCGGCATCAGGACGCCGATCGGTCTCAAGATCTTCGGGGCCGACCTCACCGTCATCGAGCGCATCGGTTCGCAGATCGAGGCGGCCCTGCGGCGGCTCCCGCGGACGCGCAGCATCTACGCCGAGCGGACGGCCGGAGGGTATTTCCTCGACTTCGACCTCCGCCGCGACGAGCTGGCGCGCTACGGACTCAGCGTCCAGGAGGCCCAGATGGTCATCCTCACAGCCATCGGCGGGGAGCCGATCACTACGACCGTGGAGGGCCGCGAGCGGTACACGGTCAGCGTCCGCTACCCTCGCGAGTTGCGCGACAACCTGGACCGCCTCCGGCGCGTCCTCGTCCCCACGCCGTCCGGGGCGCAGGTGCCGCTCGCCCAGCTCGCGGACATCCGGACGACAACGGGGCCCGCGATGATCCGGGACGAGAACGGCATGCTCGCCGGCTACGTGTACGTGGACATCTCGGGCTCGGACCTGGGAGGGTACGTCTCGGAGGCGAAGGAGGCCGTGGCACGGTCGGTCAGCGTGCCGACCGGCTACACGGTGCAGTGGAGTGGACAGTACGAGAACATGCTGCGGGTGCGCGAGCGGCTGAAGATCGTCGTGCCGGCCACCCTCGTCATCATCGTCCTCCTCCTCTACATGAACACGCGATCCGCCGTGAAGGCCGGCATCGTCATGCTCGCCGTGCCGTTCTCCCTGATCGGCGCCGTCTGGCTCCTCTACCTCCTCGGGTACAACATCTCGATCGCCGTCTGGGTCGGGATGATCGCCCTCATGGGACTGGACGCCGAGACCGGCGTCTTCATGCTGTTGTTCCTGGATATCGCGTACCACGACGCCGTCCGCGAAGGCAGGATGCGGACCCGGGAGGACCTCCGCGAGGCGATCATCCACGGGGCGGTCAAGCGGGTGCGCCCCAAGATGATGACCGTGGCGGCCGCCTTCGCCGGCCTCATGCCGATCATGTGGTCTCTCGGGACGGGCGCCGACATGATGAAGCGCGTGGTCGCCCCGATGGTCGGCGGCCTCGTCACGAGCTTCATCCTGGAGCTCCTGGTCTACCCGCCGATCTACGAGATCTGGAAGTGGCGCTTCGAGATGAAGGGGGGCGCCGTCGAGCCGCGGGTCGCTCGATCCTGACGATCCACCGCCTCCGCAGCAGGAACGGGACGGACCCGGTGCTCGGCGGTAGAATGCCGTCGGCGGTGGGGCCATGCGATCGACGGCTTGGGGACGGGGAATGACAGCGGCGCGGCTCCTCGTTGCCGTTCTCGTGATGACACTCGGCGCCTGCTCCGCCCGCACCGAGCTCTGCTGGGTCTGCCAGCGCGAGATCACTCCGAGCGTTCGCGTCACTTTGTCGCTCGAGGACGGCCGGAAGGTCCACGCCTGCTGCCCGCGCTGCGCCCTGCACTACGGAGAGACCTCCGGTCCGCCCGTGCGGAGAATCGAGGTGTCAGATTACGCGTCGCGAGGCACGATCGATCTGCGGCAGGCCTGGCTCATCGAAGGGAGCGACGAAGCGCCCTGCCTCGAGCACCACCATCCGGTGACCGACCCGGGCGGCGCGCCGATGCAGGTCTGCTACGACCGCTGCATGCCGAGCCTCATCGCCTTCGCGAGCCGGGAGGGAGCCGCCGCCTTCCAGGGGGAGCACGGCGGGACGCTCATACCACCCGGTGGGCTCGCCGGCCGCGCGGCCGCCGATCCCTGATCGACCCCGGACCCGGATCGGCGCCTCGTCCTCCGGCCGCCTTCCTCAGTGGGGGAGCGGCACCTCGTAGATGTAGAACGCGTGCCCCACGACGGCGCGCGGCGGCGTGCGCAGGATCCAGTTCTCCGGGCCACGGCCGAGCAGGCCGATCGAGCGCGCCAGGAGGTGCGCGCTGATCGCGTGCAGGCCCGGCGGCAGTCCTTTCACGATGTCGTCCGTCGTCAGCCGGTCGTACACCAGGCCGTGGTGCTGCGGCAGCGCCGTCCCGAAGTAGGCGAGGCCGATCCGGCGTCCCGGGGCGTGCTCGTCGAGCCAGGCCTTGAGCTGCTTGAGCCCCTGTCCCCAGTCGACGTTCGAGTCGTCCAGCCACAGAGGGCCGCAGGCGCTGCCGCCGTCCCACCCGAGCCTGGACGGTTGGGACAGGAGGCAGGCCGACTCGTTGAAGTACGACAGATGGTCCGGATAGATGCCGGCCGCTCCGACGACGAGCCACGCGAGCAGCAAAAGAAGGCCCAGGCGCTGCCAGAGAACGCCCGAATTCCACAGCGACCGCGCCCCCACGCCGCCGACGAGATAGAGGCACGGCAGCGCCGGGATGAGATAGCGGAACCCCAGATTGTGCGGCAACGGGACGGCGAAGAATAGCCGCAGGGGCAGGTGCAGGAGGCCGGTGTAGAAGGCGAAGAAGGCCAGGGGGGGCAGGAGGAGAAACGCTCCGTCCAGCGCCGGGACGTCGCCACCGCGCCGGAGCAGCCTGAGCCCGCCGAGGGCCGCGAGGAGGATCGCCGGGATCGGCTCCTTCAGCAGATAGGCCACCGCGTAGTAGGTCCAGAAGAGGGGCTGGAAGCCGCCGGCCATGTAGGGCCAGTAGGTCGGGTTGTGGTCGGCGTTCACACGCGCGATCCCCTGCAGGTAGAGGAAGGGATTGCGCGGCAGGAAATAAAGAAGATGGAGGACGACCGCGGCCATCATCAGGAACACCATCGCGAGCGCCAGGCTGCAGACGATCCGCGGCCCGCCCGCCTCCCCGGCGTACGGATCGACGAGGCTCGAGGATCGGCGCGGGACCTCCGCCGGGATCCAGCGCGTCGCCAGGAGCAGAACGAGGAGCGCCAGGGGCGGCAGCAGGATGCCGGAGAACTTCGCGCCCAGAGCGCCTCCCAGGGCCAGGCCGCACAGCACGAGGCGCTTGAGCGAGCGATGGTTCAGGTATTCCCAGAGGGCCCAGAGGAACAGCACCGCGAACAAGGCAAAGCCGGTGTCGGTGGCCACGAGGACGCCGTGCGCCACGATCGATGGGTCGAAGGCGAGAAGTGCTATCGCCATCAGCGCCGGCATCGTCCCGAGCATCCGCCGTCCCCAGGCGTAGACCGCCCACCCGAGGACGAGCGTCAGACCCAGGAACGGCAGTCTGGAGAGGAACATCACCCGATCCGGGTCGTTCTGGTAGAGCACCGCCTGGCCGATCTCCCACTGCAGCGCCGGATCGGGATCGGTGCTGACGCCCCGCCACGCCTCCTCCGTCACCGGCCACCTTACGCCTCCGAGGACGAGCGGCAGGGCGCCGATTTCCTTCAGGAGAGGCGGGTGCTGGAGGTTGATCTTGAACTCGCCTGTCGTCAGGTACGACAGACCGGCTGCGATGTGTGCCGGCTCGTCGAAGGTGGGGGACTTGAGGCGCAGGGCCGGCCATGCCTGCAGGCCCAGGGCCGCGAGGATCAGGGTCGCCGCGACGTTCGCCGCCCCGGAACCGCGCGCAGCGCTCCGCATCGCGCGGCATCGTAGCACAGGCCGAAGGCGCTCTCCGGGGCTTCCGGCCGTTGACGCTGCCTGCCGCGTGCACTAGATTCGCGCCTCGGTTGCGCCCGACGAGGAGCCCCCGCGATGCGCCGCCAGCCGCCCAGGAAGGAGGTCCCCAGGCAGGTCCCCGCTCCGCCGGCGGACGCCCCCCCCCATGATCGCCGCGCCGCATGGCTGGCGGGCGCCCTCCTCCTCGTCCTGTTCCTGCAGGGGCTCGTCTTCATCACCGAGTCGTCGCAGACGAGCGACGAGGCGGCGCACCTGGCCGCCGGCTACTCGTATCTCGTCCGGGGCGACTTCCGTCTCAACACGGAGCACCCGCCGCTCATGAAGGAGCTGGCGGCCCTGCCGCTCCTGCCGCTGCATCTCGATTTCCCCTGGGGGCCGCTGTGGGAGCAGGCCGAGGAGTGGAACATCGGCCGGATCTTCGTGCACGAGAACCACGTGGCGAACGACACGCTCCTCTTCCTCGGCCGCCTGCCGATGCTCCTGCTGTCGCTCGGGCTCGGCTGGGGGATGTACTGCTGGGGACGACGCCTGTTCGGCGCCCCGGGCGCGCTCCTCGGCCTGGCGCTCTATGTCCTCGACCCGAATGTCGTGGCCCACTCGGGCCTGGTGACGACCGACCTGGGCGTGACCCTGTTCATCTTCCTCGCGGTGTACGCGTTCTGGTGCTGGTGCGAGCGTCCGTCGCGCCGCACGCTCATGCTGCTGGGCCTGGCCACGGGCGGCGCCTTCGCGGCCAAGTACACCGCGGTGTGGCTGCCGCCGATCCTGGCGGCGCTGGGGGCGGCGCTCCTGTTCCTGCGGGCCCCTCTCCCGCGCTGGCCGCTCGCGGCCGCGGACCGGCCGTCACCGCCGGCCGTCTCGTTCGCGGGCCGCCTCGGCGCGCTCGCCTCGGCGGCGGCCCCGGTGATCGCGATCGGCTTCGTCGTGCTGGCGCTCTCCTATGCGGTCGTCGGTCTCCCCACGTTCCTGGAAGGACTGGACCGCGGTCTACACCACTCCGCCATCGGGCACCGCGCCTACCTGATGGGAAGAATCTCCGAGTCTGGCTGGTGGTACTACTTCCTCTTCGCCTGGCTCGTGAAGACTCCCCCCGGGACGATCCTGATCGTGGCAGCCTCGCTCGCGGCGCTTCTGTTCGGGCGGAGGCGCAGCGCCCGCGACGAGCTGTTCCTCTACCTCCCGGTTCTCGCCACCCTCGCCATCACCTGCCTCTGGAAAGTCAACATCGGCCTCCGTCACATCCTGCCGATCTATCCGTTCCTGTATCTCGGAGCGGGACGGCTGCTGATGCACGTCGGGGCGGCGGCCGCTCCCGCCCCCGCCGCAGGACCGCGGATGTCGAGGCTGGCGGTCCCGGCGGCCGCCCTCCTGCTCGGCTGGAACGCCGTCGAGATGGTCCGGATAGCCCCGCACCACCTGGCCTACTTCAACCTCCTCGTCGGCGGGCCGGCGAACGGCCACAGGTACCTGCTCGACTCGAATCTCGACTGGGGCCAGTCGGCCAAAGCACTCCGCCGCTTCCAGGAGGGCGAGCGCCTGCCGGTTCTCTACGTGGCCTTCAGCGGCAACACCGATCCTTTCTACTACGGCGTGCGCTATCAGTACGTCCCCGGAACGGGCAATCTCCTGGCTTCGAAGGTGCGGCCCCAGCGCATGCCCGAGCGGGCCCCGCGCGAGCTGTTCGCCATCAGCGCCATGGTCCTGCACTCGCTCCATTTCAGCACCCACGACCTGTACGACTGGCTGGCCGCCAGGTCACCCGTGGCCATGCCGGGATACTCGTTCCTCGTGTACGACATCACGGGAGAACCGGAGAGCCACGCCCGGATCGCCGAACTGTGTCTCAGCTTCAAGCTCTGGGACCTGGCGGCGTTCGAGGCGGGGAGGGCGCTCGCCCTCGATGCGCAGAACGGCCTGGCGCATGCGGTCCTGCAGCGGCTCGCCGAGGTCTCCCCCCAACCCGAGACCGGAGGGAGGCCCTGAGAACCATGACACCCGACACCAGTCCTACCGACGGCAGCCGGCACAGCAGCGCTCCACGGCGTGGCCGCGCATCCACGGCACGTCGTGACCGCACCGGATTCGCCGCCGTCGCGGCGGCTCTCCTCTGCGGACAGGCGCTGAGCATCCCGTCGAGCTTCGCCATCACCGTCGTCGAGCCCACCTACCTGCCGGCCGGCGTGAGCGACATCGCGGGGACGCTCGGCTGCCTCCGGTCGCCGGAGGGAGGCGTGGACGCCGTCGATCTGAAATCCGGCCGGTCGCTCTGGCGCTCCGACGCAAGGGCCCGGCCGCTCCTCCTCACCGGCGGGCGGGCGTTCCTCCTCGAGGAGAGCGCCAAACAACCGCTGCGACTCGTCGTCCGCACGGCGCAGGACGGCCGGCAGGTCCGGGCGTACGACCTCGCGAGCCTCGCTCTTCCCCCCTGGGCTTCCTTGTCCGAACAACGGGAGGCACGGCAGTGGACCGAGTTCGAGGCCGCCGCCCGGCTCATGGGCGACAAGCTCGAGATCCACTACATCGTGACCCGCAGGCAGGTCTCCGGGATGGCTGGGCCGGGTGCCGCGGCCCAGGTTGAGGGCGTGGCGCTCGTCGCGCTGGACTCGGGCCGGATCGCCGGCCAGATTGGGCCGCCGTCGCCTCCTCCGCTCGTCTCGGAGCCCGCGCCGCCGATGGCGGGCGTGCGCTTCGTCGCGCTCCACGCGCGCCCAGCCGACGCGAGGATCGTACTCGGTGGACCTCCTGCCAATGCCGGCACGGCCCTGATCGCAGGGGAACGGCGGATGGCCTTCGAACTGAGCCGGGACGCCAAGACGGTCCTCGTCCACCGCTGGAGCTACGCGGGAGGATCGCGGGAGCCCGTGCTGCGCCTCGAGCACGGGCAGCCGACCGACGCCGTCTGGGTGACGCTCGACCGGCGGCATGTCCTGCTGCGGCGCGCCTCCGATCAGCGCTTCTACGATCTGTACTCGCTCGACAGCGCGAAGTCCGAAGGGAAGCTGGAGGCGCCCGTGGATGTCGCGGTCGTCGGCCAGCGCGTCTACTGGACGACGCGCGAGTCCAAGGGCCGCCTGGTGCTGGCGGCCTCGAACCTGGAAGCCGGCCGGAAGCTGTGGCGCCACACCGTGCGCCGTGCAGAGGGCCCTCCCGGGGAGCCGATCCCGTAAGGCGATCGGCCGCGCGGAGCGCGGTCA
>Ga0075418_10004428_pt1 | contig 16002 bp, 14 predicted proteins | sample SoiMetdeltSBSDD2_FD_81776 | JGI IMG/M metagenome (GOLD analysis project Ga0075418, IMG submission 81776) | Bulk soil microbial communities from a Populus tree surrounding site in Tennessee, USA - Soil MetaG P. deltoides SBSDD2 | ecosystem: Environmental > Terrestrial > Soil > Tree plantation...
CTGGCGCTGCTCGCCCTCGGCCTGTGGCTGGCAGCCGAGTCCGCACGACCCGAGCCGCTCACGATCGGAGCGATCACGCTGGCGATCGCCTTCGCCTCGGCGAGCCAGGACATCGCCTACGACGCCTATACAGTGGAGGTCCTACGCCGCGAGGAGCAGGGCCCGGCGGTGGGTGCGCGGGTCGCGCTCTACCGAGCGGCGATGTGGCTCTCGGGGCGGCTGACCATCACAGCCGCGGCGGCCGTTGGCTGGCCAGTCGTCAACGCGGTCGCCGCCCTCGTGTACGTGCCGGCCGCAGTCCTCACCTGCCGCGCGCCCGAGCCCGAGTCGGTCCCGGAGGCCCCCGCGACTCTGCGCCAGGCCGTGTGGGAGCCGTTTCTCGGGCTGCTCGCGAAGCACCGTGCGCTCGAGATCCTCGCGTTCGTCGTGCTGTTCAAGCTGAGCGATCTGGTGACGCAGTCCCTGATCGGGCCGTTCCTCGTGCAAAAGGGGTACGACGCCATGGACGTCGGCGTTGCAGCCGGCACGGTGAGCCTGGTGACGATCGTCGCCGGCACGTTCCTGGGCGGCGTGCTCACGCAGGCTCGCGGGCTCGGCCCGGCGCTCTGGATCTCCGGATTTCTCCAGCTGTTCTCGAACCTCGGCTACGCCTTGGTCGCCGAGATCGGCGTGAACCGGCCGGTCATGTATGCGGCCCAGGGCTTCGAGTATCTCTGCTCCGGCCTGGGCAACGGTGCTTTCGGCGTACTGCTGCTCCGCTTGACCCAAAGGCGTTTCTCGGCCACGCAGTACGCGCTGCTGTCGAGCCTGTTCTCCGTTCCACGCGTGATCGCGGGCCCCCCCGCCGGCCTGCTCGCCGACGCGCTCGGCTGGCGCGACTTCTACATCTCCACGCTGGCGCTGGGCATCCCGGGACTGCTGATGCTGCAGCGCTTCGTCCCATGGGGCCTGCGCGAGCCGGAGTTCGGGGTCGAGCCGGTGCCGGGGAAAGCCATGGGCGCAGGCGCGATCTTGACGCGAGCGGGCCTTGCTTTCGCGACAGCACTGGCTCTCTGCGCAGCGAGCCTGGCCGGCGTCTCGGCGATCAGGGACTTCCGGGCCGGGCGCGCCTTCGATCCCTTCCCCGCGCTCCTGCAGCTGTTGCGGCCCGACTCGCTCGCAACGTGGATTTCGACCGTGGGCGTGGTGGTCGTCGCCGCCACCGCGGGCCTCGGAACAGCCGCTGCGCTCGCGGCACGCGGCTGCCCGGCGTCGGAATAGGCCCTCTGATTCGGGCGTATCATCGAAAAGGGAACCGGCACGGTGGCGCCGGTGTCCAAGCCGGGGAAGGCCGGAGGTGGGGATGGCGTCGGACGTCGCCCTCTCGTCGGCGAAAGCGCTCGAAGCAACACCCGGCGCCGAAGACGCCCTCGTCGCCCTGTGTCGCGAGGGCGACTCCGACGCTTTCGCGCAGCTCGTGGCCCAACACGAAGGCATGGTGTTCGGCCTCGCGGCGCGCTTGCTCGGCGACGTGGAGGAAGCGAAGGACGTCGCCCAGGACGTGTTCATCCAGGTCTACCGCGCGCTGGGGCGCTTCGAAGGACGCAGCCGGCTGAAGACCTGGATCTACCGGATCGTGCTGAACCAGTGCCGCAACCGGCGCCGCTTCTGGAGCCGCCATGCGCGGCGCGCCTCGTGCTCCCTCGAGGCGTTGACGGCGGCCGAGGAGGCGCGCCTCGCGGCGGGCCGCGAGGACGCCGACGGGCCGTTCGCCGGTGTCGCGCGGCGCGAGCGTGTCGCACGCGTGCATCAGGCCCTCGCGAGGTTGCGCTTCGAGCAGCGCGCGATCCTGCTGCTGCGCGAGCAGGACGGATTGTCGTGCGATGAGATCGCAGTCGCGCTCGGCATCGCCGAGGGCACGGTCAAAAGCCGACTGGCGCGAGCGCGCGAGGCATTCCGCCAGGCGCTCGGGCCGAACATCGAAGGGGAGATGCCTTGATCTGCGACAGCGTCCGCGAGAAGCTCTCGCCGTATCTGGACGGCGACCTGGAGGCCGGCCAAGCGCGTCATGTGTCTGCGCACCTCGAGGCCTGCGGCGGGTGCGGGTCGCACTGGCGATCCCTGCGCGGCGCCCTGGAGACGCTGCGGGCGCTCCCGGTCCTCAGCCCACCCGACTCGCTCGTGCCGCGAGTGATGACGCGGGTCGAGGTGGAGAGCCGCGGCCCCGGGCTGGCGCTGTTGTTCCGGCCCGCCTGGAAGGCGCGGCCGATGATCGTCCCGAGCCTGGTGTCCGCCGTGCTCGTCTTCGTCTGCGCGCTCGCTGGGGCGATCCTGCTCGACTCGGCGCCGCGCCGCGTGCAGGATCGCTTCACGCTCGATCGCGGCATCGACGAGAGCCCTCTGGTGCTGCTGGAGTTGGATGCGCCGCGGCTCCAGGCGCAGGCCCTGGCCGACGACTTCGTGCCGTCACGCGAGGACTCGCACTTCTTCGAGACCGTCGTGGCCCGCGACGGGCGCGTAGCCGAAGTGACGCTGCTCGAGGGACGCGCGGCCGACGCCGGCCGCCTGATGAACGCGCTCCTTCGCGAGCGCTTCGAGCCGGCGTGCTACCGCGGGCGGCCGGTCGCGGTGAACGTCTACCGGCTCATCAGCCGGCTGGACGTCCACGCCCCAGAGACGTAGTCGAGAACGGTTCGCACCTCGAGCCGCTCGAGGTCGCCGTCAGGCGCGCGCAGCGTCCTTGCCCCAGCGCCCACGGGACCCCAGACAAATGGGTCGGTTGGGCCGAACAGCGCCAGGGTCGGGGTCCCGACGGCGGCCGCGAGGTGGCTGACTCCGGAGTCGTTGCCGACGCACAGGCGTGCGCGCCGCAGCAGCGCGGCGACGAACGATACGCTGCGGTCGCGGACCGGGACGGCGCGCTCGGCGATGTTGGCGAGGCGGGCGCTCACCTCGTAGTCGGCGGGACCGTCGATGAGCGCGAACGGTTCTTGGGGCGCCAGGGCATCGGCGAGGGCAGCGAATCGCTCCACGGGCCAGTTCTTCCGGGGCGATCCGCTGCCTGGATGAAGCGCCAGGAAGCGATCGGGCAGTCGGCTGGTCAGCTCGGCCGTCTCAGCCGGCGTGGTCGACAGAGGTGGGGGCTCGTCGTTCCGAACTGGGATTCCCAGTTCCCGGACCGCGTCGGCCAGCCACACGGAGGCATGGCCGACGCCGGGCGGTGGCGACGGATCACGCTGGACGACTGTCGGGACGATCTCGCTGATGCGTTTCACCAGGACTGGGGTGCGCGAGAAGACGATCGCCGCGCCGAACACGGCCAGGCGGCGGCGCAGGGCGTCCGCAAGCGGCCCGGAGTCCTGGTGCAGCGGAGCGAAGGCCGCCGACTCCCAGGCCAGCAGCGTTCCAACTCCTGCGGGCCCGCCGCCCTCGAGGACCCTGCTTGGCCCCTCGGGCGCGAGCAGCGATACAGCGCGGTTGGCCTGACGCAGCGCCCAGACGGCGCGGCGCAGCAGCAGGATGTCTCCCAGGGCGCCGGCGCGGACGACGAGGACGTCCAGCGCCTACTTCACTTCCACGCGGGCCGATGCCACGTTGCCGAGCAGGTCGGTGGCCCTGACGACGAGGAGATGGGGCCCGGGCTCGGTGAATGGTCCGGGAGTGATGTCGTAGCGCTCCTGTCGAGCGTCGTTGATGCCGTCCACCGGATGCACCTCGTGCCAGCGTCCGCCGTCCACCGAGTATTCCGCCTTCTTGATGATGCTCCAGTCGTCGCTCACCGTGGCGCGCACGCGGCTGCCCTCGAGAGCGGCTGCGACCGACGGCGGCGTGTTGTCCACGTCGAATGGCGTGCTCTCCTTGTCGCCGGAGAGCGCGAGGCTCTCGGGGTTGCCGGGCGTATCGCGCGCGATCACCTTGATCACGTAGCGACCGTTGGGCACGGTGGATGTGTCCCAGGCCAGCACCGTGTCGCTCGTGGCGCGGCGCAGCGTCCGGAGCGTGGTGTCACCGACGGCACGATACTGGACGTCGTAGACGAGCGTGTCGCCGTTCGGGTCATCTGCCTTCCACGAGAAGGTCTGCATTCCGCGCTGATACAGCCGCCGGCTGTACGCCGTCGGCTGCCCGAAGCTGGGCGGACGGGGCGACGGCGACACGCTCGAACGGACGTCCGGTCCCTCGCCGGGCTCGAGGCCGAGGATCTCGATCTCGCCCGTGACCGACAGCGGCTTCTGGAACACCTCACCGGCCGGGTGGATCGTGACCGTCTGTACCTGCGGCCGAAGGTTCCGCTGCAGGTACGCAGCGCTGACCGAGTCCACGACGGGCGTCGCCCCGTCCTTGCCCGAGAGCAGCGCGCGCACCTGGAGGTAGCGCGCACGCTCTCCCAGGATCGGGTCGCCGTCTTTCTGCTTGTAGGATGCCGACCAGTCGGACCACGTGGAGTCGGGGTTGGCCGTGTTTCCGGCGCGCGTTTGGACCTCCACGCTCGAGCCCGCGGGGACATCGGCCTCCCAGCGGATCCGGCCCCAAGTCGACACGGTGTCCGTATCCTTGACCTTCGAAGTGAACGTGCCGGCGATTCCCGGACGCGTGCCGAGGGAGAAGAGCTTGCCGGGGTTCGAAGTGGCGAGCACGAACTCGGCGTCCGAGCGGAGCAGGGCGGTCACTTGCTCGGCCGCGAAGGCCGCGACCATGGTCCAGGTGCGATCCTCGCTGACGCGATATAGCTTGCCCTTGTTCCCGGTGGCCACGAGCAGGCCCATGTCCGTGCGCAGCAGCGCGTGCGGGAGGTCGTCGTTCGAGGACCAAAGAGTCTCGATCTCACCGGTCGGCCACACCCGCAGCAGCGCGCCCTTCGCTGATGGGGCGCGCGCGTCGCCGCGGGGAGCGATCGGGGCGAGCTGTTGCGGAGGCAGCGCGAAGGTCTCCATGACCGTCACGTCGGCGGGCGGTACCCCCGGCGAAGGGGAGGGAATCGGAGGGGGCAAGGGCGCCGGCAGCGGGCGCGGCTCCTCGCCCCCCTTCCCATCGACGGCGAGCACGTAGAGGCTACCGTCGGGACCACGGTCGAGAGCCTTGATCTCGCGATACGCCGAGTCGTGGAGGACCGACACCTTGCCGCCGGCGTCCACGCGATACAGGATCCCGTTCGGGGAGCTGCCCGCGAACACGTCGCCCTGCGGGCTGATCGCCAGCGCCATCACGTGCGTGTCGGACGCCGTGAGCACGACCTTCCCCTGGCCCTTGGAGTCGACGCGGTAGACCTTGCCCTCCGAGCCCGTGGCGACGTTCAGGTTGCCGCTGCCGTCGAACGCCAGCGCCCAGATGTAGCGCTCCTCGGGGTCGAAGAACGGCACGCCGATGCCGGCCGCGTCGACCGCGTAGATCTTGCCGTCGGGCGACGAGCCCACGTATAGCCGGCCGTCGGGACCCACCGCTAGCGCATGGACTTCGAGCTCAGGAGCGTCGAAGGCGAGGGCGCTCTTGCCGTCCTTGCCGAGGCGAAAGACCTTTCCGTCGTTGCCGGTGCCGGCATAGACGTTCCCGGAGGCGTCGCGAGCGAGGCACCACAGGAAGGGAGCTTCGGTGTCGTGGAGCATGCGCGACACGGGAGCCAGGCGGAGGCGCCCGTCGGAGTCCACCGAGACGCCTTCGTTGTCACCGTCGAGGAAGTCCTTCGCGCCCTCGATACGGAAGAACTGCGGCTGCGCCGCGAGCAGGGGAAGAGCCGCGAGGCAGGCGAGGGCGACGAAAGCCCGGGTGTGGCGGCGGAGCATCGAACCTCCTGGAGGAGATGTCGGGTGGATCAGCGCTCCACGGTCACGGACAGCACGCGGGAGCCCGAGAGCGCAAAGGACGTGGCGAGGTCGTAGTCCCACACTGCGGCCGTCCGGATGGGGACGACGCCGGACTCGCCGCTGCCCAGCACGGAGAGCACCGACGGCGGCAGCGACTGCATGTATTCGCCGCCGACGATGGCGCCCGCGTCCGGGCGCATCAGCCGGGCGTAGAGATGGTTGTTACGCCGCAGGCTGTTGATGGCTCGCACCAGCTGGTCGAGGTCGCGCGGCACGAAGGGCTGGCGCATCTCGCGCTGCTCGAGGCTGGTCATCGCGTTCGCGTCCGACACGAGCAGGGCGTAGGTGCCCTCGGCCGCATTGGACGGCACTCGGAGCGGAATGGTCTCGGTACGGGTCTCACCCCGATACGTGCGCAGGAGCACCTTGAGCGGGATGGCCGCCCCCGGCCGCAGCGGACCCGAGCGCTCCAGCCACGCGCGCTGGATCGTCGCGGTCTGCACGGTCTCCTGGGAGGAGACCTCCACGGTCAGCCCCTCCACGGTCACGCGCTCGAAATCGTTGGACATGAGGTAGGCCAGCGGAGCCGCCACCAGGGCCGACGCCTGAACGCTGGGCTGCTCGTCGGCGAACAGGTCCTCGACGCGCACCTCGCGGCCGCCCGAGAGCTCCGCCTTCGCGCTCACCTTGATCGTGGCGGTGCCGAAGGCTCGCTCGCTGCCCTGCACCGCGGAGAGCACGGAGATGAACGCGAGCACGGGTGAGAGCAGCTCGTCCTCCACGACACGGAAGGCGTAGCGACGCTCCTGGCCGCGGCTCGTGGCCAGCGTAACCTTGACGGGGATCATGCGCGGCGCCGCGCCCAGGCGTCCGGAGATGGCGGTGGAGCGGTCCTGGTCCATCGTGCCGACCACGTCCCCCGGTGCCGTGATCTTGAAGGAGGAGTACAGGCTGGGGAAGACGGAGTACACGTACGCCTTGCGCAGCGGGAACTGCGTCGGACCGAGGTTGAAGAACGGGTGGCCGAACGCATAGACGCGGTCGCCGTCCACCGCGGTGACCGTGCCGGTCGAGGACAAGTCGAAATCGCCCTCGACGAGCGACACGCCGACCGCTGAGCCGGCGGCCAGCGCGGGCGCATTCTGCTGCTCCGCCGTGCCTCCGGCTCCCAGACCGGCGACCGGCGTGAAGCCGAGCCCGGCGAACAGCGGCCGAACCCATTCGAGGACCGAGGGATCGAAGCCCGAGAAGACGAGAGGGACCGAGAGCGGCTGCAGGGATGCGCCCGCGAGAGCGGGCGGGAGCGCGCCGCGGAACGCCCCCGGGTCGGCAACGACCGCCGGCAGCGGGCGCCTCAGCGCGGAGAGCAGCGCCTGGCGGTCGAGGGGCAGCGCTGGCCCCTGCGGACCGAACCGTGGATTGAAGCGCGCGGAGGCGGCGCGAGGCGCGTCGACCGACGTGGCGGCGACCATCTCGGCGAACGGAGTGATGCCGCCGATCGTCTCCTTCGCGAACGGAAAGCTGTAGGCCACCGCACCCAACAGCCGGCCGTCGATGAAGACAGGGCTGCCGCTCATGCCGGCGATCACTCCGGTCTTCTCGAGCGGTCCGCCCTCGAGGCGCGCCAGCACGAGGCTACCGCCGGGGCCCAGCACGTTCTCGAGGACTCCCAGCACCTCGACCTGGAACTCGTCGATGCGCGTCCCCTCGAAGACCGTGCGTCCCACCCCTTTCATGCCCGGGCGGATCTCGGACAGCGGCAGCGAGTCAAGCGCGGCGGCACGCAGCGGCGCAACCGCCACGAGCGCAAGGCACAAGACCCTCTTGATTTGACGGATCGTCACGCTTCGATATTAGCAGGGTCCGGGCGCGCCAATGTCGCTATGGTAGGATCGCGGCTTCGTCCGGCGCCGGACGGGACCAATGCAGACGACGTCCAGCAACACGGAGCCGGAACAACAGGGACAGAGCATCCCCCGGCCCGCAGCGGCACTGCCTGCCTGCGTGATCGGATCGCTGGTTCCGGGAGGCGGTCACGTCTTCCTGGGCGCACGGCAGCGAGGCGCGTTCTTCTTCCTGGCCCTTTCTGGCCTCTTCGGGCTCGGGCTATCCATGGATGCGCGTCTCGCCCTCCACGCCGGGCTCGACGATCCATTGGCCCTGGTCATCGGCGTGGGCCAGATGGCGATCGGGCTGCCCTACCTGGTGGCCCGGGCGCTGGGTTTCGCGGCGGGCGACATCCGCTCGGCGACGTTCGACTACGGCATCGCCTTCACCTCGACCGCAGGCCTCTTGAACGTGCTGGTGGTGCTCGACGTGATCGACATCGCGCTGGGACGCAAGACGTGATCAGGAGCCACCTCCTCAACCTGCTGTCATATTCGGCGCTCGTGGCCGCGGTCTTCGCCGTGCTCTTGCGCCGCGAGCCGAGGAGCCGCCTGCGCTTCGGCGCGATGGTGTTCGGCGCGTTCGTGCTCTCGGCCCTGCTCGCCGGGTGGCTGATGGCGCAGGTTCGCGGCTAGCGCAATGGAGCGCGTGTTGTCGCTGTGGGGGCCTCCCATCGCTTGGATGGCTCTCATCTTCTATTCGTCGGCGCAGTCCGAGACGGGGCGGCTCGGCCGCGTGCCGGACTGGATGACCCACGGCGCAGCGTACTTCCTGCTGGGACTGCTGCTTTGCCGTGCGCTCGCCGGTGGCTTCGGCGCGCGGTTGCGATGGCACGGGGCGTTCCTCGCCGTCGCCATCGCCGTGGCCTACGGCGTCTGCGACGAGTGGCACCAGAGTTACGTCCCGCGTCGCGAATCGAGCGCCGCCGACGTCGTGAAGGACGCCGGCGGCTGTGCGCTGGCGGTGCTGCTGCGCCAGTGGCATTTCGAGAGGAAGCGGTGAGCCTGCGCATCGCGGTCGTGCCCGGCGACGGAATCGGCGTGGAGGTCATCCGCGAGGCGACGAAGACGCTCGGTGTCGTTGCGGAGACGGCGGGCAGGAAGATCACTCTGACCCACTTCGAGTGGGGGGCAGAGCACTACCTCAGGACGGGCGAGACGCTGCCCGGCGGCGCACTTCAGATGCTCCAGGACGGATTTGACGCGATCCTCCTCGGAGCCATGGGCGACCCGCGCGTTCCCGACAACCGGCACGCCGCCGAGATCCTGCTCGGCAGGCGCTTCAAGCTGGATCTCTACGTCAACTACCGGCCTGTCCAGCTGTTCCACGAGAGGCTCTGCCCTTTGAAGGGCAAGGGCCCGGCCGACGTGGACTTCGTGGTCTTCCGCGAGAACACCGAGGGCCTCTACGTGATGATGGGCGGCCACTTCAAGCGGGACTCGCCCGACGAGGTCGCGACGGAGATCGACCTCAACACACGCAAGGGCGTGGAGCGCATCGTGCGGCACGCCTTCGAATTCGCCACCGCCACGGGGCGCACGAAGGTCGTGATGGCGGACAAGTCGAACGTGTTGATTCATGCCCACGAGCTGTGGCAGCGCGTGTTCAAGACGGTGGCGGCGCAGTACCCGGCGATCGAGTCCCGGCACCTCTACGTCGACAACCTGTGCCTCCAGCTCCTTCGCGAGCCGCAGCAGTTCCAGGTCGTCGTGACGTCGAACATGTTCGGCGACATCGTCACGGATCTCGCCGCCGGCCTGCAGGGCGGCCTCGGCATGGCCGCGTCCGCGAACATCCACCCGGGACGGCTCTCGCTGTTCGAGCCGGTCCACGGGTCCTCGCCAGGCCTGGCAGGGCGCAACGTCGCGAATCCGATGGGGGCGGTGCTCTCCGCGGCCCTGCTGCTCGACCACGTCGGCTGGAAGCAGGAGTCGAAGCGCATCGAACAGGCGGTGCGCCGGGCCGTCGAGAGCGGGCGCACTACCGCGGACGTCGGAGGCCGGCTCGGCACCCGGGAGGTCGGCGAGAGCATCGCGGCCTGCCTGCGCGGCGAGAGTTAAAATCGGCGGATGGTGCGGAGCATCGCCCTCACGCCGGGCAAGCGCGTTCTCTTCCTGACCAAGGACCCCGAGCTGATCCGGCGGCAGCTGGAGGGCGTCCTCGACCTGAGGATGGCGGACCTGGGGGTCGAGGACCTGATGGACGACGTCAACACCGACGCCATGACGCCGGCCTGGGCCTGCTTCGACTATCGGCCCGAAGCCATCGCGCATAACGCCTATGCCGGCATCAGTGTCGACGGCCAAAGGCTGTTCCCCGAGGGCGCTCTCCTGGCGGGGAACTTCGAGGTGATCGCTTCCGGTTACCGGAAGGGTGTCGGCTCCTCTCGCGAGACTGCGGTTCAAGCGGAAAAGTGGTCCGGGATCCGCATCGCGATCGCCGCCTCGTTCGCGCCCATCCACGCGCGCAACAACGTCGCCCAGGGCGTGCTGATGGGGGACCACGCGATGCTGCTGCGACTCGAGAGCGGCGAGAGCATCCCGCTGGCGGAGTTCCAGGAGGGATGGGATCCGATCACCCGGATGGTCATCGAGCACGGCGGGTTGTTCGCCTTCACGAAGGCCTATGCCCGCGGCGAGGTCGAACTGCCGTCCCGCGCGACCGGCAGGCGCGCCATGACGCTCGCGGAGAAGATCCTTGCGAGGCACGTGGTCGGCGAGACCGGACCCACGTACGTCAAGCCCGGCGACGCGCTGTGCGTCCGCGTCGACGGCGGGTACTCGCACGAGTTCACGACGGGCCAGGTCCATCACTTCCTCGTGCAGGAGTACGGCCCCGGCTACAGGCTCGCGGACCCACGCAAGTTCGCGGTCTTCGAGGACCACCTCATTTATGCGGACGGCGTCCCGCGGATGGCGCCCTTCGCGCCCAAGATCCAGACATTGCGCGACCTCCAGCGTGCCTTCCAGAAGCACACAGGCGTGCAGGACTATTCGGCCCGCGAGGGGATCTCGCCCGGGATCTGCCACAGCGTGGCCCGCGAGCGCATCATCGAGCCGGGCGACTTCATCCAGGCCACTGACAGCCACACGTGCATGGGGGGCTCGCTGAACGCCCTGGCCTACGGGGTGGGCGCGACGGAGTACGCGGCCCTCGTGGTGTCCGGCTACACCTTCGTCGAGGTGCCCGAATCGATCCGCTTCGAGCTGTGCGGCGAGCTGCAGCCGGGCGTCACGGCGAAGGACGTGATGCTGCACATCCTGGCAAACCACGCGAAGCGCCAGGAGACCCTCGACCGGGTGATGGAGTTCGGCGGTCCGGGGCTGCTGGCGCTGGGTCCCGATGAGCGCGCCACCCTCGCGAACATGGCGACCGAGTGCTCCGCCAAGGCGGGCGTGGTCGAGGCGGACGAGGCGATGTTGCGCTGGATCCAGGAGCGCCGGCCCGGCGCGTCGCTCCCCGCGCTCCGAGCCCGCTGCATCGCTGCGGATCCCGACGCAGAATACGCGGGCGGCGTGCACGCGATCGACCTGGGCGCGATTCGTCCGATGGTGGCGACTCCCGGCGATCCCGCCAAGGGGATCCCCTCGGATCCGACGAACGGTGCGCTCGTCGAGGACCTCGGCGACGTCCGGATCGACATCGCGTACGGCGGTTCGTGCACGGCGGGCAAGGAGGCGGACCTGGACATGTACGCCCGGGTCATGCGCGATGCCCTGGACGCCGGGCTCAAGGTCAAGGATGGAGTGGACTTCTTCATCCAGTTCGGATCACGGAGCGTCGAGGACTACGCGCGCCGGCGCGGCTACGTGGACGTGTTCGAGAGGACCGGCGTGCGCGTGATCCATCCAGGCTGCGGCGCATGCATCGGGTGCGGGCCTGGCGTCTCCTCGTCCAAGGAGCAGGTCACGGTCTCGGCGATCAACCGCAACTACCAGAACCGCTCGGGCCCGGGACGGTTGTACCTGGCCTCGCCACTGACCGTCGCGGCGTCCGCGGTTCTCGGCCGCATCGCGGCCTTCCACGAGGGGATGTTTCAGCCCGCCGCGCGCTGACTAGCGGCGGAGCCAGCGAGGGTTGTCGATGCGGAAGCCCGCGGGGAAGGACGTGATGTCGCGTCGCCCGGAGCCGTCGCCCTGGAGAATGACGAGCCGTGTGCCGGTGGCGTCAGCCTCGGGGAAGACGATGCCGTTGGCATTCCAGTCGGGCGCCCCGCGCCAGGCATCGCCGGCGGCGAGCGTTCGGAGCTCGCTTCCGTCGGTTCGCACCGTGCGCATCTCCCAGACGCCCCGGCCGTCTCCGGCGGCCGTCAGGTGACGGAACACGAGCGTCCGCCCGTCGGGCGAAAACGTGGGGTCGGTGTCGGACCCGATGCGATACGACGTGCCGGGAAGCAACCCGGCGCCCGCGGCGGCGGTGGTGACGCGGGTCTGGTTCGCGGTCGTCTGGAAGATCCAGAGCTCGGCGGAGCCCCCCGCCTGGATGCGCGCGTAGGCAGCGATCGTACCCGCGGCATCGATGCGAGGGCGCAGCTCGCTGATCTGGACGTCGCAGTTGGGCGGTGCGCCCGCGAACGAAGGGCAGGACAGGTCGACCGTCTCCTGTGCATTGTCGGAAGTCGGCCGGCGCGGCGTGGTGCGGAAGAGGTCCTCACCGCCCGTGCCCTGCGCGCTGTAGACCAGGATGTCCTGGGCAGGGGCCCAGTCGATCCCACTGGCCCGAGCCGTTGCAGGCAGAAGCTCGGCCTCGACCTGCGCGGCGAGGTCCACGTAGACGAGGCTCGCATCGTCGCCGTCGTCGAGGCGCCCGTCGCCGCTGGTGTCGGCGAGCACGCGACGCACGGTCACGCGCTGGTTGTCGGGCGCCAGGGCGCCCTCCAAGATGTCGCAGGGGCGCCCGCTGTCGCAAAAGGTCAAGCGCGTGAGGCTGCTCCCATCGGCGGCCACGGCCATCAGCTCGCGACCGCGGCCCGGGGCGTTCGCCCAACCGTCGCTCGCGAATACGAGCTCCGTGCCGGCGGGTGGCGCGACTGTGGTGATGAGGGCAGGATCCTCGAAGGGGTTCGGGTAGTTCTGCCCGCAGCCCGGGAGGACGATGACGGCGACGAGGGCGGCCGGTCGTAAGTGACGCCTCATCGCGAGCGCGCCGAGCGTAACGCCCGCGTTCTCGCCGAGTCAAGGCGCTCCTGCCGCAAGGTATAATCGCGGTTCCTTCGGAGACCAACGCAGAGATGAGTCAGGACGTCGTGATCGTGGGCGGAGCGCGTACGCCCATGCGCGAGTACGTGGGGGACTTCAAGGAGCTTTCGGCGCTGGAGCTGGGGGCTGTCGCTGCTCGTGCCGCCCTCGAGCGATCAGGGGCGAGGCCCGAGTGGATCGACCACGTCGTGATGGGCAACGCACTCCAAACCTCCGGCGACGCGATCTACGGCGCTCGGCATGTCGGCCTCAAGGCGGGCGTGCCGATCGAAACGCCCGCCCTGACCGTCAATCGGCTGTGCGGTTCGGGGATCCAGGCGGCGGTCAGTGCGGCGCAGATGATCCGCCTCGGCGAGGCGAAGCTCGCTTTGGCCGGCGGAATGGAGAACATGACCCAGGCGCCACACGTCATCCGCGGGGCGCGCGGCGGCTTCGGCCTCGGCCAGGGCAAGCTCGAGGACTCGCTGATGGTCGCGCTGCTCGACACGCAGTGCGGCCTGTACATGGCCCAGACCTCCGACAACCTGGCCCGGCGCCACGGCATCACCCGTGAGCAGATGGACGCCTACGCGCTCCGCAGCCAGAAGGCCGCGGCGGCGGCAAAGGCGCGCTGCGTCTTGAAGGAGGAGATCGTCGCGGTCGACGCTCCGGCCGGCCGCAAGACCGTACGCGTCGAGGACGACGACCACCTGCGCCCCGACACGACGCTCGAAGGGCTGGCCGCCCTGAAGCCTGCGTTCGGCAAGGACGGCTTCGTGACGGCCGGGAATGCCAGCGGCATCGTGGACGGCGCCGCCGCTTTGGTCGTTGCGGGCCGAGAGGAAGCGAAGGCCCGCGGGCTCGAGCCCATGGCGCGGATCGTCTCCTGGGGCGTCGCGGGGGTGCCGCCCGAGATCATGGGGATCGGGCCCGTGCCCGCGTCGCAAAAGGCGCTGGCAGCGGCCGGGCTGAAGCTATCGGACATCGACCTCATCGAGGTCAACGAGGCCTTCGCGGGCCAGTACCTCGCCGTGGAGAAGGAGCTGGGCCTCGACCGCGAAAGGACCAACGTCAACGGCGGCGCAATCGCGCTTGGCCATCCGCTCGGCGCCACCGGCGCGCGTCTACTGCTGACCCTGATGCTGGAGCTGCGCCGGCGCAAGGCGCGCTACGGCCTGGCAACGGCGTGCATCGGAGGAGGACAGGGCATCGCCATGATCATCGAGCGCGAGGGGTAGATGGCCATCGAGACGGTCGGGGTCGTGGGCTGCGGGCTCATGGGCTCGGGCATCGCCCAGGTGGCGGCCGAGGCGGGCTACGCGGTGGTAGTCCGTGAGGTCTCCGACGCGCTCGTGAAGAAAGGCCTGGCGAGGATCGACGCCTTCCTGCAGAAAGGCGTCGAAAGAGGCAAGCTCACGCCCGAGAGGAAGGCTGAAGTGATGGGCCGCCTGGCCGGGACGACGAAGCTCGACGAGCTGGGCCGCTGCGATGTGGTGATCGAGGCCGTCGTCGAGAATCTCGACCTCAAGCGCGAGGTCTACCAGGCCCTGGACCAGGCCTGCCCGGCTCACACGATCTTCGCCTCCAACACGTCGTCGCTGTCGATCACGGAGATGGCCGCCTTCACGAAGCGGGCGGATCGATTCGTCGGCCTGCACTTCTTCAACCCGGTGCCGCTGATGAAGCTCGTGGAGGTGGTGCGCTCGCCGCTCACATCGAGCGCCGCGTTCGACGAGGCCTACGCGTTCGCCAAGAGCCTGGGCAAGGAGCCGATCAAGGCGACGGACAAGACGGGCTTCATCGTGAACCGCCTGCTCGTGCCCTACCTGCTCGACGCGATCCGCGCGCTCGAGGAGGGCGTCGGGTCCGTCGAGGACATCGACCGGGGCATGCAGCTCGGCTGCGGCCATCCGATGGGCCCGCTCACGCTGCTCGACTTCGTCGGCAACGACACCACGTACCACATCGCCAACATCATGTTCGACGAGTTCCGCGAGAAGCGCTTCGCGCCTCCTCCGCTGCTCAAGCGCATGGTGCAGGCGGGCCTCCACGGCCGCAAGGCCGGCCGGGGCTTCTACGATTACGGCCAGGATCCGCCGCGGCCGATGGCCGGCCTGGTCTAGCCCAGCACGGAGGCACAGTGGACAGCTTCGAGAGCCTGCTCATCCAGAAGCGCGACGGCGTCGCGATCCTGACGATCAACCGGCCGGAGAAGCTCAACGCCCTGAACGACAGGGTCATGGACGAGCTGGACGCGGCCTTCGCCTCGCTCGCGTCCGACGCCGAGGTGCGTGGAGTGGTCTTGACCGGAGCAGGGGAGAAGGCGTTCGTGGCGGGGGCCGACATCGGCGAGCTGTCGCGCGAGACGCCGGTCAGCGGGAAGGAGAAGTCGATCCGGGGCCAGCGGGTGCTCGATCGCATCGAGAATCTGGGCAAGCCGGTCGTCGCGGCGGTCAACGGCTTCGCCCTCGGCGGCGGGTGCGAGCTCGCGATGGCATGCCACCTGCGAGTGGCCTCCCAGAACGCGAGGCTGGGGACGCCGGAGGTCAAGCTCGGGCTGATGTGCGGCTACGCCGGCACGCAGCGTCTGGCGCGCCTGGTCGGAAAGGGCCGCGCCCTCGAGATCCTGCTGACCGGCGAGCCGGTCGACGCCGCCGAGGCGCATCGCATCGGCCTCGTGAACAAGGTGGTGGCGAAAGATGAGCTGCTGGCGGAGGCCGAAGGTCTCGTACGCAAGATGATCGCCAACGCACCGGTCTCGCTGCGCTTCTCGATCGAGGCGGTCAACGCAGGGCTCGAGATGTCCTTCGACGAGGCGCAGTACCTCGAGGCCACTCTGTTCGGCCTGCTCTGCACGACGGAGGACATGAAGGAAGGCACGCGCGCCTTTCTCGAGAAACGGCAAGCGAAGTTCCAGGGCAAGTGAGCCCGGTGGTGGCGCGCGCATGAAAGAGGTGCCGCGGGGTCAACCGGATGGCCGCGGCGTGCGCGTGGCCGTGCTGCGCGCGCGCTTCAACCGCGGCATCGTCGACGGGCTCTGCGACGGCGCCGAAGCGGCGCTGACCGAGATGGGGGTGACCCACGCCGTGGTCGCGGACGTTCCGGGCGCCTTCGAGCTGCCGCTGGCCGCGCGGGCGGCGGCGAGCTCGGGCCGCTTC
>Ga0075418_10004430_pt1 | contig 15995 bp, 9 predicted proteins | sample SoiMetdeltSBSDD2_FD_81776 | JGI IMG/M metagenome (GOLD analysis project Ga0075418, IMG submission 81776) | Bulk soil microbial communities from a Populus tree surrounding site in Tennessee, USA - Soil MetaG P. deltoides SBSDD2 | ecosystem: Environmental > Terrestrial > Soil > Tree plantation...
TCCCAAACGCACGCTGAGACGTTCACAAAAGGCTTGGTTGGCCATGCCGCTGCGCCATAACGGCGTACCTTATCGCGGCATCAATATCCTTCTGCTCTGGAGCGAGGCGCTGGACAAAGGCTACGCGTCTCCGAAGTGGATGACGTACAGGCAGGCCTCCGAACTCGGCGGCAACGTCCGCAAGGGCGAGCATGGCTCGCTGATCGTCTATGCGGACAAGATCACGACGACCGAAGAGAACGAGAGAGGCGAAGAGGTCGAGCGCGCCATTCCTTTCCTGAAGGGATACACCGTGTTCAACGTCGCGCAAATTGACGGGCTGCCGGAAGAGTACTACGGCAAGCCTGAGAAGAAGGGCGAGCCGATGCAGCTCATCGCCGACGCGGAAGCGTTCTTCGCCAGCACCGGTGCTGTCATCCGACATGGCGGCAGCAAGGCCTACTACGCACCGGGCCCGGACCTGATTCAGATGCCGGAGCCAGAAGCGTTCCGCGATGCTGAGAGCTACGCTGCCACAAGGCACACGAGCTCACACACTGGACGAGCCATGCGAGCCGTTTGGCTCGGGAGTTCGGCGCGAAGCGTCTCGGCGTTCTGTGAGTGGTCCGCATTGTAGCCTCGACCGACGAGATGTTTGCTGGCCCGAGATCAACCGCTGCGGCAGCTGGTCGCCCATATGTTGTTGATAGACGTGAGAGCGCTGGGAACCTCGCATGGTCGGTCGCAGTACGATGCGCCTGGCGAAGGCGCGCTTGTTTGCTACGCTGCCGGGGCTGCCCCGTGCGCCCCGCTCTGCTGCTCATGCCAGAGCGCGGCATAGTGACCCATCTGCCTCAAGAGCTGAGAATGCGTTCCCCGCTCGATGATCTTCCCTTCGCTCAAGACAACGATCTCGTCGGCGTGCACGATTGTTGACAGGCGATGCGCGATAACAAGCGTGGTGCTGTGGCTGGACAGGTCAAGCAGGTTGCGCAGGATCTCGCGCTCGGTCTTGCTGTCCAGAGAAGAGGTGGCCTCATCGAAGACGAAGATGCGCGGTCTCTTGAGGGCCGCGCGTGCGATCGCGACGCGCTGCCGCTCGCCGCCGGAAAGTTTCAAACCACGCTCGCCGACAATTGTTTCATAGCCCTCGGGCAGAGCCACGACAAAGTCATGCAGATTGGCGACACGCGCGGCTTCTTCGATTTCAAACTGATCAGCTCCTAGGCGACCAAAGCCAATGTTTTGTGCAATTGTGTCGTGAAACAGGACAGTGTCCTGCGGAACGACTGCAATGGCGCGTCGGACATCGGTCAGTCGCATCTCATTGATTGGCGTGCCATCGAGAAGAATTGAACCGCTGTCTGGTTGATAGAGGCGGAACAGCAGCCGAATGAGAGACGACTTCCCGGAGCCGCTCGCCCCCACGATGGCAACAGTTTGCCCAGTGCGAACCCGAAAGCTCACGTCCTTCAGTATCTCGCGTGCCTGGCGATAGCTAAAGCTCACGTTCGCGAAGGCCAGCTCGCCTTTAGTGGCCGGTGTGCGCCACCCGGATTCTTCTTCCTTTGCTTCCGGCTGCTGACGAAACAGTGCCAACATCGTGCCTAGAAACGCGAGGCCTTGCGCGATATCCCGGACGGCAAAGCCGAGCTGCTCGAGCGGCTGCACCAGGCGGACGACGTAAGCGTTGACGAGCACGAAATCGCCGACGGTCATGCTGCCACTCTGCACCTCATTCGCTGCAAGAGTCAGCGATACTGCGAGCGAGGAAGCAAACACACTTGCCACGATGACGCCGTACACGGCGTAACTGGCAAAGAATCTGTGCCATGCCGATTCGGCTTGCGCGAGCGCACGGTCATAGCGCTGAGCCATCGAGGACTCTGCGTCGAAGTATTTGACCGTCTCAGCATTAACCAAAGAGTCCGTGAACAATGCGTGAGCGTCGATATGTGTGCTTGACACGTGTCTGGATGATTCTCCGATGACACTCGCCCATCTGTAGAACGCAAACACGTAGGCAACGCAGGAAGCGCCGAGGATGACGAGATATTTCGGATGGCCTGCCTTGCTGAGCACCACGGCAACCGCCACCAGCTCAATGGCCACCGGCAGGATCGTGTAAATGGTGTGCTGGAGCAGCAACTGGTACCCACTCAAGCCCTGTTCCGCCGTCTGCCCCATCGCGCCCGCCTTGCGCTCTAGGTGAAAGCGCAGTGGCATCCGAATCAGATGCTCAAAGAGCCGATGCCCGATTCGACGCCGGAGTCGCTGGTCGGCGAGACCGTGAAGCATCGTGCGAAGCTCTGTAGAAGAGCGCCAGATGTACTGGCCTGCGACATAGAGAAGCAGCAGTGCTAAGGGTGAGAGCTGTGTTGATGAAACAGCGCCGGATGCCCGATCAATTACCTGCTTGAATGCGACCGGCGTCAGTGCTGCAAGCAAAGCGCCGGTCGCAACCAGTGCAAAGGCCCAGGCTAATCTGCGCTTGCTGTAAGCGTCAGCCGCCCGCCAAAGCAGCTGCACCGATTCGCGTAGCGACTGAAGCGTGGTGCTGGATGCTTGCATGGATTGGAGTCAGCATCCAACGGGCGAACTTGTGTCGACCGCAATAGTGCTTTTCGAGTTGCTTTGTATCTGGATGCAGTGCTCGCGCGTGAGAACACATATTGGCCCTCGCGGCCTCCCATGCGCACGCAGAAACTCGCGATCGAAGCTCCCTACTTCGGCGAAATCCGCGATCGCTCTGGGCTGAGGGTTGCCGGTAACAAGCTCACCGTCCGCACAGCGTACATGCTTCATGAAGCCCAGCTCCCTCTGATGCACATCATCGGAGTGACACTGCCTGCCCCGCTTGAAAGGTGAACGAGTGCAGACGAATGTTGATCAAAATCCTCGGCGACTCGCGGACTTAGGCTGCGGGCGGAGAATTTTAAGCTAGGTGTCAGAGCTGCATTGTTGGTGTTCTTTCGACGCAAGTGCGGAGACGCCAAAGTGCGCGGAGACCGGCCATCAAGTGCCTAGCGAACCCACACTCGCAGGTCGCTCGGCGCGCTTCCGGAGCATATATCGCTGCGCCCGGCATATACCTGAGCGCGGATACTCAGGCAGCGCAGCCCCCCTCTACACGCTGAGATTCGGATCGTGTGCCGAGCTGAACCGCCGATGCGTCACGTGCGACTGGAAACGGTAATGGCGCTCCGCGCTGCACAGCGAGGATGGATGAGTACGATAGTCGCACGCACGATAGTCACACGCTTCTCGCAGAGCGTTGCACTTGAGTGGAATCAATAGTCCCAACACTGTCACGTGATCAAAGAACGAAATGATCGATGCGTGAGCGATGCTCCGATTCATGCCATGTCGTTCCCTGTGCCGTCCCGAATCCGTGAATTTTTTCTAGCCGTCACCGCAATCTAGCATCCGCGACGAAGCTCACCGTGTCACGTCGGCACGCGAGCTCAGCCTCAGAAGACTTCTGGATCCAGTGATATCGCCATTGACCTGCGTTGCTGCCAAGCGCACGGTCGCTCGCGCCTCCCGGCCGGATGGCAGGTTGTTTATTTCACTCCTCAATGGGAGAACTTCGATGACTATTCTTGGCACAGTGACGGAAGAGACCCGGCTGCCCAGTGGCGTGTTCCCGCCCGATCGCATCAATGGGCCGCTGTCGAAGCCGTAATCGAGAACGATGTACGGTGAGGTGTGCGGCGCGAGCCGCACGCCTCTTTTGAGCAAGCCTGAATGCCACTCTCACGGCGGCCAGCTGACGCAGGCTCCACGGCGAGCTCCGAAGAATCAGCCTCAGAAGAATCAGCCTCAATCGAGCGCACCAAAATGAATGACCGATACTGGCTTACGCCTCACGTCCATGTGCGCTTCTTGAGAGAAGGTCTGATCGTTCTCGATCTAGCACAAAATAAGTATCTCGGAGCTCGCCTGCGTGAAGGGCAGGTGCTGCGATCTGTGGTCGCGAACTGGCCCCAGGATGACGACCTCGACGTTTGCGGTTCGGAGCACGCAAGCACAGATGAGGTACGAGCAACGGTCGAATCCTGGTGCAAGGCAGGGCTGTTGACCTCAATCGAGCCTTCATCTCGAGTAAGGACGCGTCCAAGCGTGGAGGAACTGTCGCGGGCCGTCGGACAGAACGCGCTCTACGGCACGGTTCGTTGGCACCACGTCATTAACTTCGCGTGGGCTTTTGCTCGATCTGTCTTCGCACTAAGGTTTGTGCGATTCGACAAAGTTGTGAAGAGGGTTGCCGACCGCAAGCAGCGCAAGTCAGCGACCGAACATGAGTTGGATTGGGAACGCGCAGAGGAACTAACCGCCGTGTTCCGTCGATTGCGCCCATTCGCGTTCAGCGCCCGCGGGCGCTGCCTCCTTCATTCCCTGGTTCTGATCGAATTCCTCGCGCACTATGACGTCTTCCCCACATGGATGCTCGGCGTCAAGGCGCGACCATGGGGTGCTCACAGCTGGGTTCAGAACAAGAATGCAGTGTTCGACTGTGGGCCGGATCAAGTGTGGGAATTCAGTCCCATACTTGCAGTTTAGAGACCTGCTGCGGCTAGGAACTCCAGATGTTTCGATACATTGGCTTGCTCTGGGACCCCGCCAACGCGCGCGCAAGCGATGTTGCAAATCGGTTGTCAAACCAATTCCAACGCTTGTCGGCCGAACCCTGGAAAGAGGCGATAGCAGACGCGGGGGTGCGCTTGTATTGCTTAGGCGAACACAAGCGCGGCTTCATGGTACACCGGCTCGGAAAGAACCGAGGCGCAGTGCTGGGAACACTGTTCCGTCGCAACAGTGATCCGTGCGACGCGACACCCTCTGCTCCAGCGAGCTTTGATGATACCGCATGCTCGCGCATAGCCGAGAGCCGGGGAAAGCTCCTGGTCTCGGAATACTGGGGAGACTATGTGGCACTGGTGCAGACCGCCGCGCAGGCGTTCGTCCTCATGGGGCCAGCAACCACCGTTCCGTGCTTCACGACGTCCATTCAGGACGTGTTCGTGTTTTTCTCATGCGTGGCTGACTGGGCGAGCGTCGAGGGAGTTCGGCTTTCCGTCAACTGGAACTTCGTCGCGGAGAGAGTCCTTGGCAGACTCGGCACTGCCGGCGGCAGTGGCTTGAAGGAAATCGCCGAAGTCCATCGCGGTGAATGCCTCGAAGTCACATCCGAGTCCGGCGCCCTGCATGTCAACAGACGTTTGTATTGGAATCCGGTCGACTTTTCCGAATCTCGTGCTTTGTTGCTTGATGACCATGATGGTGCGTTGAATGCCATTCGCGCCACCATCGTCAGCTGCATTCACACATTGGCAAACGGCCATGACAGCGTACTTCTGCGACTCTCAGGAGGACTGGACTCTTCGATCGTCCTGGGCTGCCTGAAGGACACTCCGAATCATCCTCAGATCACCGGGTGCACCTTCTATCCCCTGAACCGTCGTGCCGATCCTCGTCCCTGGGCACGGATCGCGGCACGGGATGCAGGCTGTGAAGTCGCAGAGTGGAGTGTCGATCCGTCTGAACTGAATCTCGAGGTCATCCTCAGCCAGCAACTCAATACGGAGCCTCGTTGGAGCCTCCATGATTTCTCGCTGGCGCCGCTTGAGCGGGCGGAGGCCGCAAAACGTCAAGCAACCGCGCTCTTCACAGGTGACGGCGGAGATGCCGGCCTCGGTACCTTATCCGCCTCATTCGCCGCCCATGAGTTTGTCCGGCGTAGAGGACTTCATCCGAGGATGCTGCGCGCTGCCTACGACGCCGCTCTGTGTACGGATGAGTCGATTTGGCGGGTATTGCGGCGAGCGCTCCGCACGTGGGGCAAGCCGTTGTCCGACGACGAGGAGATGGTGACGGGGCTGTGCAAATTCGTCACGCCTCGTGCGCAAGGTATGGGCACCGCACAGGTACTGCACCCTTGGTTCCGCGACCGAGACGTGCCACTCCACATCGTCCGCCAGTTGGGTGATCTGCCACGCACTCCAGAATTCTATGATTCGTTCGCTTCTGCGGAAGTCTCGGCGCCCATCCGCGTTGATCCGATGTACGCACAGCCGGTCGTAGAGTTGCTGCTGCGAATTCCGCCGTACGCTCAGATTGCAGGTGGGAGAGATCGGGGACTGGCAAGACGCGCCTTCGAAGGTCGCGTGCCAGGCCCATTGCTCAACCGAACATGGAAGGACCGAGCACCTCAGTTCATCGGTCAGATCGTCCAGGGGAATCTAGATCTGATTCGGCAGCTCCTGCTCGATGGACTCCTGGTGCGTGAAGGTTTGCTCGATCGGGCAGCACTGGAACAAGCCCTATCGAGTACAGTCGACAAACGTGAATTTCCAGATGGCGAATTGATGTGGCAGCTCGATGTGGAAGTCTGGCTTCGACTTTGGCATCGATGGCGACAGCGCAAAATCCAGGTAGCTGCCTAGCTTAATGGGAGACTTCAATGCTCATCGAACTTGGACAAGTAACGCAGCAGACACGCCTGCCCGTCGGCCTTTTCGCGCCCGAGAGGATCAATGGTCCCCTCTCAAAGCCTTAATGACCTTCGACGACCGCGCTGGTTGGCGCCAAGTGGTCGTCGCGCTGCTGCCGGAGCTTGCGCCACTGAGCGTACTGCTCGGCTTTGGCGCGGTCTGCATCCTCGCGTCCATTCAGCCAGAAATCAAACCAGTCGATCGCGCGCACTTGTAGTGCCAGGATCTGATTTGGATTCTGCGGGCAATGGGCTGGATGGACATCGGACTGTGGCATCAGATACATCTCCACGGGCTTTCCGAGGTGGCGGAGTCTGCTAAAGAGTTCCCAGGCGAGCAGCACGCTGGTGCGCAGTTCCGACTGCCCTACCATTAGCAGGGGCGCTTTCACTCTGTCCGCATTGAAGCCAGGGGATTCTTGAAGCCAACGCTGCAACCCGGCGGCATAGGGTGGCGCCCCTACGACATACTCAATGTCGTGCGTCCAATCGGAGAGTGCAGCCTGCCCATAGCTGGCTGAATAGTTGTCAGAGACGATGGCCGCCGCGAACGGCGTATCCGAGTGCGTCAGCGCATATTCCACATGAAACCCAGTCCGACTGAACCCTACAAGACCAACCCTTTTCTCGTCAGCCAGCCCTGCTGCGACGAGCTGTTTGACCACTGATTCGTAGGCCTCGGCGTGCAGTCGTCCTTCGTTCGGACCATATGATCTCGGAACGTCGACCGTTGCGACCGCTATTTGTCGCTGCGTCAGCAGTTGACCAGGCATCACGGCGATAGTCGACGGACCCAAGCCGGCACCACTTTGCCAACCGTACAGGCTGAACTCGTGCGAGCTGGCCGCCGAACTCTGGATCACAAGCGGATACTTCTGTCGCGGGCTCCACTGCGTGGGGTAAAAGACGTGCGCTATCCAGTCATGGCCGTCGTTTAGACGTCCTGTCAACCGTTCTACTCTTCCAAGTTCAATGTCGTCCAACAGCCCCGGATTGGGATCGAGAACCACTTTTTCATTGTGAGTCGCCGGGTCAATCGCATAGACCTTTGGCGGATCCTCGAGGCCCTGCCGGATTTCAACGCGCATTCTCGATGACTCGCGGGTGGCGGTTCGTATTCGCACCCAATCGTCGCGCGCCGCGCCAAAGGAGAACGTGGCGACGAGACCGGTCTTACTCTCGTGGCACTGAAGTTCAATCACGGATTGAGATGGCCATCGGGCACGAATAGCGCCGCACTCGGCCAGATCTATGGGCAGGCGAACGTATTTCCCAGTTTCGACATTCACCACGGCTGCAGCAGCTCCAGAGAGTGCCGGTGTGTCGGTGACATCTGCAGGCAGGAAGGTTGGTGCAATCAGCAGCCAGCGACTGTCTGGCGACCAGGCGATATCGGAAGGCAGCAAGGGATAGATCGCATTCCACAGCGGAGCTGATGAGCCGTTGGTGGTGTCGACGACGAAGAGCTGAATGGCTCGACGAGCCCTTTCGGCATGTCGATCGACACGCAATTGCTCAATCACACCTTTAAGAAACGAGTCTTGGTAGTTGGACCAACCTTCGATAATTCTGCGTGGTTGCGCACTGACTATGGCCTTTACTCCATCCGGTGAAATGCGGACGGTTCTCCCGAATGGCGCTGCAAGGTCGAAGCCATCGTCACCCATCGAAACTGGTTGCGTCACGCCAGATCGCGAGCGAATGAACCATCGTGAGTTCATCCCATTGTCGAGGGTCGAATTGCCCGAGAAGTCTCCTTGGATCGCGGCAAGTCCATCGGTTCTCTGCCCTATCGCGAAACCCGCACGGGCAAGCTCACTGGATGTTGTAAGAGCAGATTGAGATACCAGCGAGTTGTAGATCAGCGCGCCATCCTTAGATCGATCGAAGTTCATTACTGCGGTGTCAGCACTTGTGTCCCACTTAAACTCGCCCGTTCGCAGGTCGAGAGTGACCACCTGCCGGATGCCGCGCTCATCATGGGCCAGAAAGGTTACTTCGCTGTCACTGATCCAATGGATGGGATTGGTCCAACTGTCAAATGCATATTCGGGCGCTGCAAACGGATTGAGGGTGCCCAATCCGGAAGTGAAGAATTGCGCGATCTTCACGACTGAGGCGCTCGCAAGCGAACTCAGTTGCCCGGACCACATCTCCACCCAAACACCATCGCGTGCAGCGTCGCCACGAAGCAGCCGTAGGACAAACCGGTTACCGCTCGGGGACAAGGACACCGGGTCATCAATAATGCGAGCTGTTTCGAGGGCTCGCTTGGGTGTTAGGACCTGGCGCTCGCAGAGTGCATCCGGGCTCCATAGCAGCATGAGGGTGCAGATCGCAACTGCAACGGATGCAAGACTTCGGCGGGTCGTCATCGGCCTCTTTGAATACCTCGTAAAAGCCGACCAAGGTTTGACATCCAACCGGTCGAGTCCTTATTGCGGGACCTGATCGGAGCGTACCGTCAGCGGCCGTAATGCAATCACGATCTCATCGCCGCTTCGTTTGAAGCTGATCGTCTGATCGGCGGCGAGATAGGTCAGAAGCGCCTCGGGGGCATCGGCATCAAACACGCCACTGAGCCTTCGAGCGCGCAACGCTTCACCTTCAACGCGAAGGTGCGGAGTCCGGTTGAATCGAGCAAACTCGTCTGTGATCTCTGCAAGCGTGTTGTCTCGGAATACCAAGCGGCGCTGCTGCCAGACTCCCACGTCCATCACGTCGACGGGAGCCGGTGGAGTTATGCCCGTCGCTAGGACATTGACACTCTCACCGGCCGTTACGCGGATAGCTTCTTGTAACGCGACCTGCGCCGCTTCCGAACTGAGATGTGCGACCTCACTCGTAACCTGAACAGTCCCTTCGACGACCGCAACACTAACTCGATCGGCACTGCGCCTGACGTCGAACTTGGTACCAACTGCCTGGACGACGCTCGAACCCACGTGAACGCGGAAAGGCCGCGCCGCATCCTTCGCGACCGTGAAGAGTGCTTGGCCCGCGTCGAGATATATGTCGCGCGTGGCCTTTGAGTACGATACGCGCAGCCGCGACTTGGCATTGATCGCAACGGCTGAGCCATCGACGAGCTCGATGGATCGCTGCTCACCCACCGATGTGGAGTAGAGGTTTGGATTCACCGCGTCACGCAAGAACACAGGCCCGAAGATCACGAGCGTAATCGCAGCAGCGAGGCCTACGCTCGTCGCCAGAATCCACTTGGCACTCGATGCAAGCGCGCTTCGCGCACCGCGCCTGGGACTCTCAAAATAGGCTGCTTCGCTGCCTGGCCCATCCTGCGAAACTGGATCTTGAGAACCGTCAAGATCTACAACGTTGTTCTCGCTTGACGTGTAGCTATCGAGATCGATCGGCTGCTCGCGCAGTAGTTGACGCAGCATAATGTCCGTGCTCTTGGCGAGCAGGATCTCATCCGGCGCATCCTTGGAGCCCTTGAGCCACTTTACGAACGCACGTTTCTCTTCGGGCGTCGCAGCCTCAAGACGAATGAGCCATTCAGCCGCCTGGTCCGCCAGCTCACGTCGCGCCCTTTTGGCACCGCGTAGTATTTTGTCCATCCGTGGCCTCCCTTACTCTTCCCAGAACACTTCTCGCATCCGAGCTTTTCCGCGAGCAATGTACTTGGCGACACTCTTGGGGCTCAGGCCCAGGCGCCTAGCGATCTCGTCACGATACAAGCCTTCCTGGTAGTGAAGCACGAGCGCTTGTGCCTGAAGCTGCGGCAGCTCGGCAAGAGCCTTACGCAGCTGTCGTTGCAGGTTCATGCGATCAGCCAAGTCATCGGGCAACGCCGCCGCTGAGTCGTTTGCCCAGTCCTCGATAACGTTCGTATCAACCATAACCTGGCTGTGCTTGCGCTCGGCAATCGTGTGGTCACACACGGCATTTGCTGCAACCGTGTACAGGAACGCGAGCGGTTCCTTGATCACTTCGTCTTCGTTCATCCGCAGGAGTCGCATGTAGATCTCCTGCTTCAGGTCATCAACATCGACACGGCGGCGCATGCGACGCACGAGAAACCTGTGCAGCTCGCACTGGTAGTGCACCGCGATGATCCACGCACGTTTCGGAAGGCTATCTGACATTGCCTACGAGAGCTGCTTTCAAAAAGCTTTGACGGTCTTCGCGATGAAAATGGAGACAGCGCCAGGAATTATGTCGGTCGAATGTAGTATTTATTAATTTCATGTCCTCACTTTCCGAAGCGCAGCCGTCAAGCACTGCAACTAAGGCGCGCGGACTATCCGAGCTTACCGCAGCTAACAAGGAAAAAGGGGACGAACGATGAAAACGGCATTGCCGCTGCTGATTGGGATCGGTCTCGCTCTTGGCCAGGCAGTGGCTCAGGCTGAAGACGTCGTCCAGAAGCCGCTCAAGGTATCGATCGAGAAGCAGAACCTGCGAGACGCATTGAATGATTGGGCACAGCAAACTGGCTACGAGCTCGTCGCCGAGATCAGAGTCGATCTTACTTCTCCAAAGGTTGAAGGGTTACTGACGCCACAAGCAGCCCTCGAGCAGCTCCTTCGAGGGACGCCGCTGACCTATCGTTGGATGAATGACCGACTGGTTGCCATTAACGAGAAGCCGCTTCTACTGCCCGCCGCCCTCTTGAAGAGCGATTCCACGCAGGCGCCGCAGGCAGAAAAGCCGTTGGGAGCAACTACTACTAACGGTGAACTGCAGCCTTCTGGAGCCAGCAGTGCCGAAAAGAATCAGACTTCTCGTCGCATAGGCGGCCCGGACAAACAGGAGCTGGAAGTCGTCATAGTGACCGGAACGTACATCCCTGGCGGCGTCAAGCCAACGTCTCAGGTCATCGTGCTGGATTCAGGCTACATCGAGCGAACCGGCTACAGCACGACCAGCGAACTGTTTCGATCGCTACCTCAGAATTTCGCCGGAGGCAACGCGGGCGCCACCGAGGATGGGCGCTTCGGAATCGGTACGAATGTGCGGCTCAACATTGCGACTTCCACCGGCATCAACCTGCGGGGACTCGGCAATACCTCAACTCTGGTCCTGGTGAATGGCCGTCGACTCGCGCCGTCCACATACGGATCGATCGCGGACATCTCGCATATCCCGCTTGCCGCAATCGACCGCATTGAGATTCTCACTGACGGATCTTCGGCACTGTACGGGTCTGATGCAGTCGCGGGAGTGGTGAATATTCTGTTGAAGAAAGACTACGAAGGCGCTGAAACACGCTTGCGATTCGGATCCGTGACATCTGGTTCTCGAGATGAGAAGGGAGCCTCGCAGTTGCTCGGAACCTCGTGGAATTCAGGCAATGCGATGCTTACCTTGGATTACAACACTGCGTCGGAGCTGCTCGCCTCTGATCGCGACTTCATGTCGAACTACTCCTCTCCGACTTTTGTCTTTCCTGACACGAAGACGAAGGCGGCGACCTTCAATGTGCGGCAAGACATAACCGATCGAGTATCTTTCGAGTCCGACGGTGTCTTTGGTCGTCGTGACATCGAGGTCAGCGAAAATCAGTTCGATGTCCAAACTGGTACAGATGCAACAACTAAGAACGCCGGAGTCACGGCAGCGCTGAGATTCAAACTAACCCAGGACTGGTCAGCTGACATCGCTGCAGAGTATGGGCGTGAGGATGAAGGCCGAAAGCAAGTCATTACCGACGCAACCGGCGTCCGCAACGACAACCTTTCGGATCTGTTCCGCCAGTCGGCGGCCCATCTTCTGGTCACGGGCCATCCGATGGAACTGAAGAGCGGCAGCGTTGGAATTGCCTTAGGTGCCTCGTTTCGAAAAGAGGACTTCGATGCAGACCAGTTTCAAACTCAAACGGATGGTTCCGACCCGATCGTCAACTCGCAGCATGCAGACCGGGATATCACGTCAGCTTATGCCGAACTTCATCTGCCGCTCGTGTCTCCGAGCCAAGCAATAGCGCTCGTCGAATCTTTCGATGTATCCGCCGTGGTCCGGTACGATGACTATTCTGACTTCGGGTCGACCACGAATCCCAAGTTTGGGATACGTTGGGGTCTCACACCGTCACTGTCACTCCAGGCAAGTTACGGCGACTCCTTCAGGGCACCGCATCCCGCGCAAACCGTAGGAGAGTCCGTCGCGCCCTTCCTATTCGCCTTTCCCTTGACGGGACCCGACGGTGTAACACCCGTACCCGCCTTCATTGTCAGTGGCGGAAGCTTGAGCCTGCAGCCAGAACGAGCGACGACCTTCTCGGCAGGTTTCGAGTTCAAAGCGCTCGAAGGACTGAAATTCACTGGAAACTACTACGACGTGAAGTACCACGATCGGATCATTCAACCCTCCCCGAACTTCGGAGTTCTGACGGATCCTGCCGAATCGAGCGTACTGGTATCGGGCCTGGCGGATGACGCTGCCGCCGCAGCGTTTCGAGACGATGTCGTCAGCCGCGGCGGAACGTTCGTGGACTTCATCGGCACGGACGTGGCGGGAGTGCGGTATGTCTACGACCTGAGGCAGCGGAACGCCGCGCAAACTCACCAAGCCGGCTTTGATTTCGGTGTCGAATACAGTCAGGCGATCGGCTCGGGTGCACTTTCCTCTCGCGTCAATGTTTCGAACATCCGATACATCGACGAGCAGCTGCTGAGCACCTCAGCTGCAGTAGACACAGCCGATACGTTCGGCAATCCAACAAACTGGCGCGGCCGAGTGGACGTGAGCTGGACAGCTCCAGGTTGGACGGTCGGGTCGGCTGTGAACTACGTTGATGGCTACGTTAACTCGACAGTGGTTGGTGATCCTCCAGTCGATTCGTGGGTCACGGTTGACTTGTTCGGACAGCTATCCCTGGGGGAGATCTTCCGAAGCCCGGTGTGGTCGGGCATGACCGTGAGCATCAGCGCGCAGAATGTGTTCGATAAGGATCCGCCGTTTGCGGCTGCGCCGTTGGGCGCCAACTACGACCCCGCCAATGCGAATCCGCTGGGCCGCTTTGTCGCCGCTGAGCTTCGAAAGCGTTGGTAGGCCCAGTGCGCCGTGTAATTACCGAACGTAGTCGAGCGCTCGGCCTGACTTCGCTACTGGCTTGGCTTCGAAAATCCGGCCAGTTGACAGTGTCTCGGGCAGCGGTCGCGCCAATCCCGGATACGTTCACGACGACGTAGCCTGTCCGTCTGCATTCGTTCTGAGTCTCTCGAGTAATAGGAGGCTCACTCCGCGTCGTACCGGCTGCAGGAACGGCATTAATTTGGGAGTTTTCGGCAAAAAGTGCGGCCCGAGCTCCTCGTAGTCCTCACTTTTGCTGCGGGAACCGTCATATGTCCCACGTGGCGATGAAGGCGGCGCCAACCACGCAGGATACGTGAGCCGCCATCGAGGATTCGCAACATGGATAAGGAAAAGTCGTTGGTCGCCCAGCGAGCGGCGGAATGGCTCGAGCGGCTTGAGCATGCGAGCCCTGAGGAACGAGCGGAATTCGTCAAGTGGCTCAAAAGGTCGCCGCAGCACGGGTGGGAAATACTGCTGGCCACATCCAGCAATATTTTGCTGCAGCATTTGATTAAATCGAACGGCATCACTCTTCGCGACATCGGATCCGCGTCCAGCAATGTGTCCCCAATCCACGGTTTTCGCTCGACCAAGGGACCTTCACCCGTGCGTGCGTCGATTCCAACGTCGGTGAGCCGACGATCGCGCGCCTGGCGCTTCGGAACTGTTCTCGCGCTCGCCGCCCTGATCTCGCTCGTGACTATCGTGATTGAGATCCCTCCCGATCACGCCATCGTTACCGCGGCAAGTGAGTGGAGGGACGTGCGACTCGAGGACGGCACACTCTTACGAGCCGGGCCGCGCACTGAGGTGAGCGTCGAGATGACCGCACATCGACGGCTTCTGCGTCTCGCGCGCGGCAAGATCATGGTCTACGTCGCGAAAGACACTACGCGTCCGCTGTATGTGGAGGCCGATCTTGTATCGGCTCGTGCCGTGGGCACGGCGTTTGCCGTCAAGCTAAGCGATGCTAAATCCGTATCAGTGACCGTGCAGCAAGGTACGGTAGCCGTGGCTCGCCGGCATGCACTAGGCGCGGATGATGCTCAGTTGACGTCACCTAACACTGCCATGCTACGAGCTGGCGAAGGTGTCACAGTAGACGCCGACGGCGCCGCCCTGCTTGCACGGCCAGCCGATCTGAATAGAGATCTCGCCTGGGTTGATGAAAAGCTCATTGCTGGTGAGCACTCGACCGTTGCTGACCTCGTTCACGAGTTCAACCTCAACAATGCCCTGCAGATCGAGCTACGCGATCGCACGGTTGCTACGCGCCAAATGCGCGGCACGTTCAGGCTGTCCGATCCGGCCTTGTTCGTGAGATCACTCGAACGTCAATTCCCCGTTGCAGTTGTTGAAAGTCGCGGTGCGTTGCGCGTCGTGCCGCATCCTCGCAGCACCTCGGATCAGTTCGAAAACGTCATCGCGCGGTGAGTTCAATGCTGGCATGGGAATGCGAATCTAACTCGCGGCGCTACAGCCTCTCGACTCAGCACTGGTCGGGCAGGCGCGCACGGTTTGAGCACAAAGGTGTCTGCAGTCTCGACAGGCAGCGGTGCCGCTGCCAAGACGCAACCGCTTTCCATCCATCTCTGCAAATGCGACGGGAGAAGGCGAGGTCGGCTGGAATTTGGCCAGATCGACAAGGAAGAACTGGCGCAGTCGCAAACGAGAAAAAGGGCGCAACAATCAAGTTGCGCCCTCTTCCCGGTTCTCAACTCAATCTGAAGGAGTAATGCATGAAACTCGGAAAAGGACACTGCGTAGCTAACATGGAACACGTTCCGGGTACGACGGTACTGTCGTGAACGAGTCAAGGTCAATGCGCAGCGTGCGAAGGTCGAGCTTTGGCTAGTTGACTAAACCGCGTGGCATCGTTATCCGTTAATGGTCAATACGTTGTGTGCGTCACGAGGACCTGTCCAATGCGACCGCGTCGCTTGGCGCAATGGTGACAGACTTGGCTCCTTGGTGAGGACGCAAGGACCGCGCAGAGTCAGGCCAAATAAGCGCGTCAGTCATGGCTCTGGACGTGCGAGATAGAGACCGCGAAAAGACTGCAGCAAAGATAAGGTGAGCCGGACCAGATTTCGTTATTACGTTCGATGCGCACGACACCAGATGCTCGTGAACCGCCGTACATCAAAAGCAAAAAAACTATGACGCGCATCATGCAGCAAATCACGGATCGGCTGGCTTGGCGGCGTATTCTGCGGTTATCCGCAGCTGCAACCGCCGAAAATGTCGAAGGTCGCGCCTTGCAGATCTTTGAAGCACTGAGCCGAGTTGACGAGGCGACGGTTGCCCTCGACGTGGAAGGTTGGGCTACCCGAATGAGCGAGGAAGCCGAACGATATGAGGCAAGAAAGGAAGTGCTTCAAGTGCAAGTGGCACTCGCCAAGCTGCCGCCCGCGCAGAAGCAGCTGGTCGACTTGTTCGCTCGCGGAGTCAAATATATTGCGATTGCGGAGAGCTTGGGGATGAA
>Ga0075418_10004434_pt1 | contig 15987 bp, 15 predicted proteins | sample SoiMetdeltSBSDD2_FD_81776 | JGI IMG/M metagenome (GOLD analysis project Ga0075418, IMG submission 81776) | Bulk soil microbial communities from a Populus tree surrounding site in Tennessee, USA - Soil MetaG P. deltoides SBSDD2 | ecosystem: Environmental > Terrestrial > Soil > Tree plantation...
ACCGATACACTTCCGGGGCGCCTTGCAAGTCCCTGAGCACCGTGCCTATCAGTCCAGAAATTGAACGGATGCTGTAGCGCAGCTACGACAGCTATCTGACCGCGAGAGGCGGCCGCTTGAGCCCCGCCTATCACCTGGGGCCAGCTCGGTTTCCAACTATTCGGACTAACCCGGTCAACATGGAACACCGTCGAAACGGACACTGCGCCGGTCAGGCGCGTCACAGCCAAAGGCGCAAGCGTGTGTCCCCAACCTCGAACTCTGCCCATGCCTTCGTGCCGTTGATGGCGTAGCCGCGGCCGAAGAATGCGTCATGGCATTGGAGCGGTCTGAACATCAGATTCGAGCTGCACAATCGGAATCCACCGTTCGTCGCGCGCAACTCCCAGTGCTCCACCCGGTTCGGCGAGAACGGCGGGATGCCCGGCCCCGTGACGAACTCAGCTCGCGTACCACACGCCATCCTCGCGCCGCTGCCATCGCTGCGTCGTCAAGGTCTCCCCTCGCGGCCCCTCCCGTTGCAGCCAGCAGCCGCGCAAAGCCTCTGGTCCCGCGTCTCCCGCGGGCGCGGAAGTTCCTGCGAGCGCCAATGCGAGCGTCGCCGTCAGCAACGTCGCGCGAAGAGGTCGATCTGCATGCGTGCCCCCCATTCATGGCCTAGGATTTGTAGCCGTTCATCGGGAGGTGTTGCCATCGGGACGTCGACACGAAGCGGCGCGTTCGATAGGAATCGATGATGTCAGAAAATCTAGTACCTATGGTGGTGGCGATCATCGCGGGACTGTTCGGAGCAATTGCTGGGCGCGTGTTTGCCGTCGAGGCACAGAACCGTCGCACAGCGCTGTTCGCTGCCACGTATGTAGGTGCCGGCGTGGGACTGGTGACTGCGCTACCTGTCGGCTCGATGCTCACAGTCATCGTGAAACTGCTAGGCGCCGAACGGGATTTGTCCACTTTGCTCGACGCGTTGGATGTCACGGGAACAGCCGTCATGTGGGGGACCGCCAGCGGCGCCGCTGGCGGTTTGGTGATCGGCCTTATAGTCCTCGCTGGGTTCCACTGGTGGGGCCGCCCGTATCGCGCGCGCGGATAACGTTCGTTCACAGTCCGAAGCACCAGCGCGGCGGCACGTTCAACACCACTGCGGGCTCGAAAGTTGGTGCAGACACTAAAATGGGCGCATGGCGGAGATGCGAACCGCGGAAAGCCACATCTCGACTTGGTCACTGTGCCAGCCTAAGCTCTGACAGCTGGTGAGTTGGAACGGCCCATGGTCAACCCAAAGCGCAATGCTGCATTGTCGCTGAGAGCCGACCACCTAACGACCGATTTAGTTTTTGCCCTCATCGCGCTTGCCGCGTTCGTCGTTTACTGGCTCTCCTCCTTCGCTCTGGTGGCACGCAACGGCACCCAACATTTCCACGTGGATGCGTGGCTCTATGCGGAGCTTTCCGAACCGCACTTGTTCGATCGCATCCTGCCCGAAACCCAGCTCGCTCGGATCGTCCGCTTTCATCCTGTGACTGTGATTCTCGCCGCCGGCTGGATGAAAATCGTAAGCCCATTTGCCGCTTGGTTCACGCCCGCGCAGCTTCTGAAAGCGCTGTTTGCGGCAGCAGGAGCGCTCGGCGTGTGGGCATCCCTGCGGGCATTCGCAACCTTGCTGCCTCGCCACTATGCGCTGCTATGGGGAAGCGTCTATGCCAGCTCGCTCGGCATCTGGTATTTCTCCAGCATCGAGGAATCCAAGATCGTCACCGCGACATTGTCCGCGCTGTATATCGCTGCCTATTTGCGCATGCGGACGTCCTTTTCGCGCAGCGCGGCCCTTCGATTGAGCGCGATCTTGTTGATCGCTTGCCTCAACGAGATTGTCGCGGCTTTCCTGGTCGCGATCCCTGCGGTCGACACTCTGGTGCGGGAGCGGCGGGAGGCCTTCAAGCGTTGGTGGATCGCAGCGCATGCCATGGTGGCAGTTTTCGCCCTGCTCCTTCTGGAAGTCGTGATGCGCTCCTGGTCGTCTGTCGTTGGGACGGGCGCGGAGGGGGCAAACCACTTCAGTATGTTGATCTGGTACGCTTCGTATACTCAGTTCACCTTCAACACTGTCTACTATTTCCTTGTCTCTTGGCTCTTCTTCAGCATCGCCGCGCCGGAGCGGTATGCATATCACTGGGCTGACCCCTCCATACATTTCGGTGGGATCTTCATACCGGGGCTCGCCAACTATGTTGGCTCACCGTTGCGGGCTGCTCTGGCGTTCCTGTTCACAGTTTTGCTGGCTGTGGTCATCGTGCTGCGAAAGAGGATGTCCTTCCTGCAGAACGCGCCCGCCGTAATGCTAGCGCTGGCCTCGTACGCCTTCGTCCGCGGGGTGTTCTTTTTGGTATTCAATCCTAAAGAGAACATGTTGTTCAGCCCGAGCGTGATCCTCCCTCACCTGCTGCTGGTGGCCATGCCTTTCGCCGCCTCAACCTTGCCGGAGAGGGCGAAAATAGCTTTGCTTGCGTTATTTGCAGCACTACTTTTTGTCAACAATGGACTCTTTGTCCTGGGCTAGTCCGGCGCATCCGCCCGTGTTCTCGTTAGCTGCTGCTGCCGGCCCGTCTTCCAATCTGCCGGTCGCGCGCAACACATGGGGACAGATGGCACTGGAAATCATCGAGCGCTTCAGCGAAGGAAAATTCCGCGACGGTCGCAACGAAGATAGGATTTTCACCGGCGAATACTTCGCCGCCGTTATTGACGGCTCGAGCGCCACCAAACCCATCGCCGGCCGGGCAGGCGGCATCATCGCCGCTGAGCTCATCGCGAGGGTCCTCGGGCAGTTGGAGCCAACTTCCAAGATCGACGGCTTCATTGCTGCGGCAACAACCGCCTTGAAAGGCGTAGCCAGCAGCTACGACGTCCCGTCTCCGTTCGCAGCCACAGTCGTGTATTCCATTCAGCGACGGGAAATCTGGCGCGTAGGGGATTGCCCCTTCAGCATAGACGGCGTCTGGAACATTCCAGGCTACAACCCGCACGAGCAGGGCTTTCTTGCTTTTCGCAGCATGATGCTGGACGGCTACGCGAAGATGGGAGGTACAGGAGCTTGTGAGCCCACTCCAGTCTTGGATGCGTGCGCCCAAGATTGGCTTGCTATGACCAAGTACTGGGTCAACGCAGACGATAGTCGCAATGCGTTCGCGGCTGTCGATGATCGCTCCCCCTCAGAGCGGTTTGTCGAGGTATTCCGCGTACGCGATGAAGCCCGATCGCTTGCCCTCGCCTCCGATGGCGCCATCGTTTCTCCAAAAGGGAGACGAGGTCCTCTCGACGCGCAAGACATGCTCGATCAAATCGCCCTGCTGCGGCTGCATGATCCGCATGGCGTGAAGCTGTTTCCATATTGGCGCGGCTTTATTGCCGGCTCGACCTACCTCGACGACACCACACTGCTGCGTTTTCATCTATGATCGGTCAGTCCGGCTTGCGGACAGACGCCTGTGGCCACACGGTAGAAGGGTAAGCCCGGGATGACACGAGCGGACGGTGAAGAGGCTAGGCTTCGCGCGTCCTACCTGGATCTGATGCGCGACAGCCTGATCGGCCGGCTCAACGAGGACCCGCCGCTGCAGTCGTGCAAAATCGAGGGATATAAGTCTGAGAACCGGGAGGATGGGTGGGACTGGCCATCAAAGGCGCCGTCCATGATCGGTGCGAAGCGGATGAATAATGTGCGCAGCGAGTGCGAACGCGTGCTGCGAGCGGGCGTGCCGGGCGACTTCATGGAAACCGGTGTCTGGCGAGGTGGGGCCTGCATCATGATGCGCGCCGTGCTTCATGCCTACGGCATCACCAATCGGCGGGTAATCGCGGCGGATTCGTTTGCCGGGTTTCCAGCGCCCACGGCAGGTGTCGCAATCGACGCTGCGTTCGACTTCCACACCTACAAAGACTTCGCGGTTTCGGTGGCGGAGGTGAAGGCGGCATTCGCACGCTACGGCCTGCTGGACGATCAGGTCGTCTTCGTCGAAGGGCTATTCAAGGATACCCTGCCGTCCGCGCCGGTCGACCGGCTGTCTCTTTTGCGCCTAGACGGCGACATGTATGCCAGCACCATGGATGGGCTGGTCAATCTCTATCACAAGGTTTCCCGCGGCGGGACGGTGATTGCCGATGACTATTTTCTGTTCGAGTCGCAGCGCAACGCCATCGACGAGTTCCGCGCCGCGCACGGCATAGCTGACCCCATCAGCCAGATCGACCAGTTCGGCGGCTACTGGATAAGGAGTTGATCGCGCCGATCACTCTTGCGCCAGCGCGGCGCCCGGTTGCTCCCGTCCATGATTCTGCGCGGGGAATACGGTTCCGCCGCCGCCTTTCGACGGGGAGAATGCCGAGCGATTTTGCTGCACCCAGTCCACCAACTGCGAGACGCCCTGAACGGCAGGAACTTCCGGCTTCCAATCGAGCGCTTGTTGCAGTTTGCGGATATCACTTATGTAGACTTGCTGGTCGCCCGGTCGCCAACTGCCCCAGCGCAATGGGATCTTGCGACGCAATCTCCGCTCGAGCAACTCGACTAGCTCGAGCAACGAGAGGGTGTGGTCGGGCCCGCCGCCCACGTTGAAGGCTTGCCCAGCTACCTTTTCTGGGGCGCGGATAGCCAGCTCGTAGGCTCGCACCAGGTCCTGCACATGCAGGACGTCGCGAACCTGCTTGCCGTCCCCATAGATGGTGATGGGGTGTCCGAGCAGAGAGGCAATGGCGAACCATGCCACCCAACCCTGGTCCTCCACGCCGAATTGCCGGGGTCCATAGATGCAGGATTGGCGGAACGAAACTGCAGGAATCCCATAGATGCGCGCGAAATCGAGTGTGTACTGGTCGGCCGTACCCTTGGAGCAGCCGTAAGGCGACAGGAAATCGAGCGGCTCGTTCTCGGGGACGCCATGCGGCCGGTCGACATAGGCATAGCGGTTGCCGCGCAGTTCCGACGATGCTCCGGCAATCTTCCCATACACCTTGTTGGTCGACGCGAAGATGAAAACCGCCTCCGGGCTGTACCGCCGAACTGCGTCGAGCAAGTTGAACGTGCCCATTGCATTGATCATGAAATCGGCGCGCGGATCGACCACCGACGTCGTCACTGCCACCTGCGCGGCGAGATGGATCACGGCATCAAAGCTGCCTTCGGCGATGACCCGGTCAACCGAAACCTTGTCGCGAACATCGACCTTCTCGAAATCAAAGGTTGTGTCGTCGCTCAGCCACAAAAGGTTCTGATCGGCACCCGCCCTGGAAAGGTTGTCGAGCGCGGTGACATTCCAGTTCCGCGCCCCGAAATAGCGGGCCGCATTGCATCCGACAAATCCGCCGCCGCCAGTAATCAGCACGCGCTTGGTGGGCATAAGCTTGACCTTTGCTAGTTATCGAATTCGTGCGATCGGGGCGGGCGTAGTTCAAAACATGGCACTTGCACGCCGAGTCTTGGAAGCGTGACCTGAACGTGAGGTGAACCCGGCGGTTCCCATGAGCGATGCGGATGTCATCGGTGCCGTGTATTCGAAGCAACACGCGGCATCGACGACCGCATGGTGCGTTTCTCAAGGCGACGGAACGGAGGTGACTGGGCGTTACCCGTCCTGCGTTGGATAGAATTCCAAATGCGACCCTCGCCTGTTCTTGAATCGCTCGCCGTATGATGCTCTTGCTTGTCATTCGCTCGGCGGAAATGAAAAGGGCGGGCCGGGCCGTGAACCCACAGGCGGAAGGCGCAGCATGAAAATACTTGTAACCGGCGGTGCCGGCTTCATTGGCTCGCACCTGACCCGGCGCCTGCTTGCGGAAGGGCATGGTGTTTCAGTTGTCGACAATGAATCGAACGGCCGAAGGGAATGTGTGCCGAGCGGTGCCAAATTCAGCCGCGCCGACGTTGTGACGCCGGCCCAGATAGAGCCGGTTTTTGCTGAGGGTTTGGACGCCGTCTGCCACATCGCTGGGCAGGTATCGATCATCCGCTCCTTTTCCGATCCAGTCGCGGACCTGCGCACCAATGTCGAAGGCACCCTGAACGTTCTCAAGTTGTGCCTTAAGTACAAAGTCTCGCGCCTGATCTACGCCAGTTCCATGACGCTGTATGGTCAGTGCGAGACCATTCCGACGCCTGAAGTCGAGCCTTGCCGCCCGGACTCCTATTACGGCATCACAAAGCACGCAGCGGAGAGATACGTACACTCGACAGCTGAGCGCCCCGATCTCGGTTTCGACTTCAACGTTACGTCACTGCGCATGTTCTCGGTTTATGGGCCCGGCCAGTCGTTCAGCAATCCCTATCAAGGCGTGCTCGGCATCTTCTCGGGCAATCTGCTGCGCGGCGAGCCGATTACTATTTTCGGCGATGGCCAGCAGACGCGCGACTTCATCTACATCGATGACATCGTTGATGGCTGGGTGCGGGCGCTGAACACACCCAAGGCAGCCGGAGGTGTGTTCAATCTGGGGAGTGGCCGGTCGCTATCCATCAACCAGCTCGCCGACGCGGCCATCGCCGCATTTGGTCATCCACCGGGTGGCTACAAGGTGATCAGGGCACCTTCGCGGCCAGGTGAGCAACGCACCATCCAGGCCAATATCAGCCAAGCTCGAGCTGTGTTGGGCTGGCAGCCGCTCACCTCATTTGAGACCGGCCTCGCCAAGACTGTGAGCTGGGCGCGTGAGGAGTTTGCCAGCGCCGGCGCGGCAACGGCTACCAAGCAAGGCGCACAATGAAGGTTCTCCTGGTTACCTGGGTCGATCCCTGGACGCGCAACGTCGCGACCATTCACAAGTGGGTCGAGGCCGGACGGACGTTGGGGCACGAGGTTGTCATCTTCGGTCCCCCCAATGCTGATCTGCCCAAGCTCACTTTCACGACCGACCTCGCAAACGTCGACATCGCGCTGCTGGTCGCGCAGCTGCAGCCCGATTTTCCGGACATGCCATACCTCGCACGCTTCCTCGACGGCATACCCCGCGAGCGCCGGATGGTTCTCGACATGTGGGCACGATACGACGAGACCGTTCGTGTCGAGCACGACTTCAATCACCTGGAGAAATTCGACGGTCACCTTGGCTGGGAATGGCATGATGCGTTTCGGGCCGTGTCGAGCACGGTTCTGCAGCCGACCCTTGCCCCGCGCCGGCCTGACGTGCAGTCGTTCCTGTTCCACGGCTTCGATGCCGGCTCGGTTGCCGCGCCCTATACCTCGGCGCGCGAAGCGGCCGCCGCATGGATGCAGAAGGCGTATGGCCTGATGTATGCGGGCAGCAACTGGCAGCGCTGGGACCAGGTACGCTCCGTCCTGCAGGCGCATGCCCCGTTATGCGCCAAGCTGGGTCCCGCCTGCCTGATCGGCTGGGATTGGCGCACCCGGCCGGAGTGGGCCGTGAAAAACGGCATCATGGGTATGGATACCGATCCGGACCTGCTGGCCCGGCTCAAAGTCGAGGTGCGCGACGGCGTGCGCTTCGATGCCATTGTCGACCTTCTGGGCCAAGCCCGCTTTGCGCCCGTTCTGCACCGCCCGTTGTTCCGCCACTTGGGGTTCGTCACAAACCGCACGTTCGAATCATTCTACGCGGACACAATCCCGGTTCTGATGCTGCCCCGGGATTTTGTATCGTCGATCTACGGTGCTGCAGCCCTGCGGCTTGTGCCGGGTGATGATCTGGCCGCGCACCTGATCGAGGTCATGCGTGCACCGGAGCCCTATTGGGAGGCGGTCATTCAAACTCGGGCCCATCTCGCCGAGCACCACTCCTATGCCCGGCGGTTCGAGCAGCTTGGCAAACTTGCTGCCGTGCACTCCGCTCGCGGAGCGGTGCGTTGAGGATCCTGTTCGTGATGAAGCATCGGGGCAACGCGGGCAGCACGCACGCAGTCGCCAACTACATGCGCATCGCGCCGAAGTATGGCCACTCCGTTTCCATTTACGGCAATCCGATCTCGTACGTGCCGGAACTGCAGTTCTCCATGGACATCCGCAGCTTCGACCGTGTCGTCTACGTGTACGAGTCGGAGCTGTACCGCATCAAGCGCATGCAGGACGCCGTCCTGCTGGACCGCTTTGCGCGACGGCACCGGCTAATCGTCGATACTGACGGGATGTACAATCCGTTGATCCATATCGATGGCTATGACTTCAACCATCGCAACGAGCAAGAGCGGGCACAATGGATCGACTATATCGAGGCGCTCGGCGACACCATCGTCCAAACGACCCTGGAGCCACCTCCTAATCCAAAGGCCGGCTGTCTCGAGTTCTTCGGCTACAATCCGACCCTTGAGCTCGATCCGGCCTCGGTGCCGCCGAAGGCGTACGATGTCCTGCATGTTGGCCACAACTGGTGGCGTTGGCGGGAAGTATCGACCGAGCTGCTGCCCGCTATCGAACAGATCCGCGAGCAGATCGGCAGGATAGGGTTCGTTGGCCTATGGTGGGACGCACCGCCGCCGGAGGGCTCGGCTGCGGGTCCTGAAGAGGCGTTCCAGTCCGATCCCGACGAGTTGCGCCGATTGCGCATCGAGACACCGCGGGCCGTCATGTATCACGACGTCATTCGGACAATGAGCAGCGCGCGCATCAACATCTTTACGCAGCGACCGGTCTTGCGTCACCTGAGGCTCCTTACCCTTAAGTATTTCGAGATATTCTGTGCCGATACGATCCCGCTCTTGATGCTCGATCACGAGCACGCCGAGGCCATATACGGGCGGGCCGGCCGCGAGCTGGTGCTGACGGGCAATGTCGCCGGGAAAATTGTCGATGCCCTGCATCGACCCGATTACTACCTGGAGGTCGTCGGTACGGTCCGGCGCCATCTTGCCTCGCACTACTCCTACAACCGGCGTGTCGAGGAGCTGATCGCGGCGGTCGGCAATTGAGGCGGCCAAGCAGAGAGAACGGAGTCATGCCGCAATGAAGCTGGTGTTCGTGTACTGGGGCTATGAGAACGCCGGCAGCATGCTTGACCTGCGCGGCTACGCGCGCGCTGCCAAGGCTCTGGGCCACGAGTTGGTCATGTACGGGCCGCCCAACCCGAAATTTGGCCTCGACTATTCGCAGGACCTCGCTGGCTCCGACGCCGTCATTTTCGTCTTCGAATGGACGACCTCGCTGCAACACGGTGATCGGCTGGACTGGGCACGGCTCATCGAGGCGGTTCCACGCCGCCGCCGCATCGTCATCGACTGCGATGGCGCCTACAACGACCCGATCGAGTTCAACGGCGACTACAATCACCGAAACGAGGCGTCGAGCGCGTACTGGACGGAGGTCTGCGACAGCCTCTCCGACAAGATCTTCCAGCCGACATTGCGTCCGCAGCGACGCAACGTCCAGCCGTTCCTGTTCCATATCTATGATCCGACCTGGGAGACGCCCTTCGACTTCCCCGGCAAGGAATTCAGCATGGTCTATGTCGGGCACACCAAGTTTCGCTGGCGCGGCATGTCAAAGGTTCTGCGCGGCATCGAAAAGATTCGCGAGCGGGTCGGCCGTATCGCGCTGGTGGGCGAGGGCTGGCAGTATCCAATGGACTACATGCAGTGGGACGACATCAAGGCCAACTACTATGTCGATCGCGACTACCTGAAGAAGATTGCCGTCGAGGCCTTGCCGGCGGTGCCGTACCAGAAGGTGGCTGCCACGATCAACAAAGGCGTCTTCAATCCTGTCGTTTACCGGCCGTTGTTTGAGCGGCTCGGCATGGTCACATGCCGGACCTTCGAGACGCCGGCGGCAGGCACCATTCCGCTGTTCCTGCTAGATCGCGACTACGTCGCCGAGATTTTCGGTGAGCGCGCCACTCAGCTTGTTCTGGATGGCGAGCATGTTCACGAGCTGATCGCCGACGTACTCGCGCGTCCCGACTACTATGCAGACATCGTCATGGCGGTACGCGAAGATTTTCGCCTTCGGCACAGTCCTGAGGCGCGCCTCCGTGAACTCGTCTCGCATATCGAGGCATGACCGTGGGTCCTGCACGACATAAGCTTGGTCCTTCTGACTCAGCTCCGGTACAAACCATGAGGCTGCGCTACGGGTTCAACGAAATCGACGGCTGGGCAGCGTTCGCGCTCGGCGATCATCGCGAGAAGATCCGCCGGCGCCTCCAATTGATGGGCACCCAGGTCGTCCGTGTATTCGTGTTCGATAAGCCTGTGCCTGATCCGGTCAAGGAATGGCATTGGTTCGCCGCCGTGCTGCAGGCTGTGCTCGACGCGGGCGCCAAGCCGATGATCACCTTCGCCAAGTTTCATCCTCCGTTCGACAACCCCGCCAACATTCGCGATTTCGCCTCACGCTGCTGCGAGGTCGCATGGGGCTGCCTCGAGCAATGGGGCGGGGATGAGGTGAAGGACTGGTACTGGTGCGTGTGGAACGAGCCGAACAATCCGGACATCGGCGGCGATGTTGGCTACACTCAGTACCGCCACATCTACGAGGCCGTCGCGCTAGGCCTGCTTGAGCTGCTGGAGCCGCATCTTGGCCAGCAGAAGGTCAGGCTGGGCGGACCGTCGATTGATGGAACCCAGCGTGCATTCTGGATGGATTGGATTGCCCAAATGGTTGCCGATCTAGACGACCGCATGCTCGGTTTCGTCAACTGGCATATGTATGCCGATTGGCGTCCGGCCGTGCCCAGTGAGACGACGGATGCCAAGTTGTGGGGCGCCCCGGATGCGCCAAATGGCGCGATGTTTGAAGCCTTGGCGATGGCACAAACGCCGCAATACGAAGCACGTGCGCGCGGTGTGGGTCGCCTTCTGAACGGCCGCGATATTCTGAACGTTTGCGGTGAACTCAACACAGTGGCCCACCACGAGCATTCCTACACTCTTGGCCTGAACCAGAATGCATTCGGAGCGGCTTACTATGCCTCTGCGCTCATCCACCTGATTAGGGGCGGTGCCGACTTGGAGATGCGATGGACGGCGACCTCCAAGAAACTGGACTGGGGCGAGCGCGACGATGCCTACGGTCTGATGTCGATTACCGGCGATCCGACCCCGGCTTGCCTCGCCAAGCAGATTTTTGCCCAGAACGTCCGGTTCGGCGACTTCGTCTGCTTTCCCGCACCTGCCGAGGCTGTGGATATGGATGCCGTCATCGCGTCAAACGCTGGGCGTCTCAGCGCCGTGTTCGTCAATCCGACGTCCCGTCGGCAGATCGTAAGGCCCTGCGACTGGGACGAAAGCCTCACGGGCTGCCGCGAGATCCTGAAGCTGGATGCAAGCACGGGCAACCGCGTCGTGCGAGAACCGTTTGACGGAACTATCACCTTGCAGGGATATGGTGTCGCCGTGGCGACCACTGCGGGGGACACGGTAGTGGACTGATTGGCCGAAGCTTGCTGCAAAATGTGCAATGCTCGGTGCCGACGTCGCGCGAGACGACCTGCTGCCTGAGCATATCGCAGACCAGATACGGGAGTGACGCGTGGACAAGGCATTCGGTTGGATTGGGGAGATCTTCCAGACCCTCCTGAGGCTGCTACCCTGGCTTGTAATCGTGCCCGCAACACATGGCGGTGTGGCATTCGTGCGCGGCCATCGCATCAAGGAGTGGAAGGCCGGGCTGCACTGGTACTGGCCGGTCGCCACGACCTACAAGACAATGGCGATCGTTCGCCAGACGCAACGAATTCAATCCAAGGTCGTCATGACCAAGGACTTGCGAACCGTCACCGTCGGTGCCCTCGTGACCTACTATGTGGACGACGTCGTGGCCGCGATTGCCCACATAGCCGACCTACCTTCCGACATTATGGAGCGCTCGCAGGGTGCGATCCTGGCTGAGGTGAGCGAGCGAACCCTCGAGGAGATCCAGTCCAATCGCCTGGCTTTCAACGCGAGCCTCACCGTACGGGTCGGCCAGGTGTTGAACGGCTACGGTGTGCAGATCATTCAAGCGCAGCTGACCGAATTCGCACCCTGCCGTGCCATCGCCATCAATGGGCATGCGGCAATCGGCCAATACACGTTGTGGACCGGCTTCTAAACCCGTCCCCTTGCAGCGACAGGTGGGCGGACCAACTGCGCGCGGCCACCGACCCGCCCCGGCTTGCGACATTTCCTTGTCGGAAGTAGACGACTGTTTTCTTCAATCCCTCGGCAGTTGCACGGTAGGCGACCACTCGAGCCGCTGCCGAGCAAGCGCAATGTTTGGCTGTCGCTGTTTTGGATCATCCTCCGCTAGCGGCAAGAATGAAATCTTGGAGCGTGATCCTGTCGCCTCGATCACCAGCTGGGCCAACTCGCGCATGAAGAACTCGTCGGGATTGCCGAGGTTGATCGGGCCGGTGATATCCGCCGGGCTCTGCATCAGCCGCACGCACCCGTCGATCAGGTCGTACACGTAGCAGAAGGACCTGGTCTGGTTGCCGTCGCCATAGATGGTGATGTCCTCGCCCTTCAGGGCCTGCACGATAAAGTTCGACACCACGCGCCCGTCGTCGGGAAGCATGCGCGGACCGTAGGTGTTGAAAATGCGCGCCACCTTGATTTCCAGCTTGTGCTGGCGGTGGTAGTCGAAGAAGAGCGTCTCGGCGCAGCGCTTGCCTTCGTCGTAGCAGGAGCGCGGGCCGATCGGATTGACGTTGCCCCAGTAGGTCTCGGTCTGCGGATGCACCGCAGGGTCGCCATACACCTCCGAGGTGGACGCCTGGAAGATGCGGCACTTCAGGCGTTTCGCCAAGCCCAGCATATTGATAGCACCGTGCACGCTGGTCTTGGTGGTCTGCACGGGGTCGTGCTGGTAGTGGATGGGCGAAGCCGGGCAGGCCAAATTGTAGATCTGATCCACTTCCACATAGAGCGGGAACGTCACATCGTGGCGCAGCAGCTCGAAGCGCGAATGATCGAGCAGGTGACGAATGTTGTTCTTGCTGCCGGTGAAGAAGTTGTCGACGCAGATCAAATCGTGTCCGTCGGCCAGCAGGCGATCGCACAGGTGCGAGCCGAGAAAGCCGGCGCCGCCGGTAACCAGCACAGTCCTAGCTTCCATTCCCAGCGGGTTCCTTGTTGTGCGTGGAAAGACAAAACGCCGCCTCAGTAGGCTCTGTCGGAGAATTCAAGCACAGTCATGGCGGAGGAACACAGGCGGCATTGGGAGCCAGATCAATTTCGCACATATTGTTCGAACAACAGTTCGCAACTGACGGTGATGCCGCCCAGCTGCTTCGTGCCCCGCGCACGTCGATGAGGGATCCGCGAATTTCAAGGTTTCGCGAGCGAAGAAAGCAACCCGTTCGGTTGTGAAATCCTAAAAGGTTTGAGCTAGTGTTTCGTCCCGGACATAAGATTCCCAGGATCCCGCGAATCAGTCATCGTGCGGGGGCATTTCATAGGGCCTCAGCAACGGCGGCTGTTCGCGTCGCCCGTCAATGTAACTTTAATTGTGACGCATGCCGGCCATCTACATCGCCTCCAACGTCTCAAGGAAACTACCGTAGAAGCCGACCACGCATCTGTCCAATGCCAAGCCAAACACATCGGCCGCAACTTGACACACCCTTGGCTGCGCGCACCGCGAGGGCCTAAGCGGCGAGAAGTGCTATCTGCACCAGTCCTTCTTTGGACATTCGTTGGCGCCGCAATAAGAGGGTGCGCTAACCCCTCAGCAATCAGAACTTCGCATGTGTTTTTCCCGTTCACAATCAATCTCGCACCTGGAGAGCTTTTGCATAGCGCGTCAGTCTGCGGGTGTCGCGGCTGGCCGCCGTTTCAGCTGACTCATCTTGGATTCCAACTACTTCCGGAACGGGGTCATGAGCGACGCGAAGATTTCGTCCGCTGTGGAGGCCGAGCGGACATGGCCACGCAAAGAAACGACGTTATGTGCCAGGAAAGGAAGCTGCCGAAGCGAATGCGTCGCGTGCGGTAGCCCTTCAGATCTGCTTTCCGACTGTCATTGCACGACGGAACTCGGCGTCCGAATCGATAAAGGCTGCCTCCGGGCCAGCTCCTACGGCGTCGAAGAACCGACTGACGAAGGAGCGAAACGCGGCGCAAAGTGCGATGTCACAGATCTGGACATCCGTGAACCCTACGGACCTGAGTCGGGCAACGTCCTCCCGGGTTACGCGTGATGCATCCTTGGCGATCGCCTCGGCATAGGTGAGCATTTCGACGTCCCTCGCGCTCAATCCAGCTGAGCGGAAGTCGCGCTGCACGGCCAGAACGGCTTCCTTGGAGCCCAAGTCGGCGATGGACTGCTTGCTGTAGACATGAGAGCAGTACGTCGACGGGACATGCTTGGCGGCGATCAACGTGATCAAGCGCCAGTCGCGGGAGCTCAGTGAGAACCCGTTTCGAATCTTGTCGGAGCACTCTTGGTAGATTGGCAGCAAGTCGGGCCGTGCGGTCCAGCACTGCATGGCTTCCATGACGAAGCCGTTCAGGGCTTGTTGGCCCTGGGCTATGTGCTGAAAGGCACGAGCGGGCAGGAGCTGATCAACACCATGCGCGCGGTATCGCGAGGCGAGTCCTATGTGTCTCCGGGTCTGGCCGCGCGCCTGCTGACGATCGCCAAGCGTCCGCCCACGGGAGCCGCCCAGGACGGCGAGCTCCCTGAGCTGACCAAGCGCGAGGAAAGCATCCTCGATCATGTCGCACGCGGCATGACCAACAAGGAGATCGTCCGCAGCCTTAACATCAGCGAGAAGACCGTGAAGCACTACATGACGAACATCATGCAGAAGCTGCAGGTGCGCAATCGCGTGGAAGCCGTCCTCGCCTTTCAAAATAGGGCTCGTATTATTAGTCGGTAGTTTCTTACTCGATGCTCATTCTCGGCGGCTCGGGCAAGCTCGATCGCCATCATCGCAGGTAGCGCACCGGCTCTGCAGCATTATAAGCGCCCAACTTTCGCGCTTCAGTCGATGTAGGGCGTGAGGAGCGATTTGGTCTATCGAAGAATAGGTACGCGGCGTTTTGTGTCACGCGCGATTAGTTGTCGCATAGCGCTCGAAATATTTACGAACCGCGTCCGGGCATAGACAGCGAGCCCGAGGCTTCGGATTGTCCACCACTTCAAGTAAACCTCAGAAAGCGGGCCGGGAGAAAAGATCCGCGGGATGCGCGGTTTCAGAACATGACCAATATCTGACACAAAGTCGCTGGTCTGCGTGGCGGGTGCCGGATAGATACCCAACACATTGAGTTTGGTCAGCCATGCATGTCGAACGTCAACGTCGTTGGGACAGCGTCTGGGTAGCGGCACAAGCAACTTGCGCGCGCCACGGTTGGATAGGATATAGGCAGCGGTATTCAGGGGCAGCTTAGAGTAACGTATCAACGCACGTCCGTTGCTGAGACTCTGAACTGCCACCACGGGGCGTTTAACCCGCGAGGCTAGGTGGATATAGTCCCAGTCGACCGGTGCCGTTTCGATCGCTTCCCGGCAGGCCACCGCAAAATCCCTATCGAGGGTTACGTCATCTTCAAGTACGACGCCAAATGGCAGGCAGCGTCCAACGACCATTTGCGCAGCCATCAGGTGGCTGGCGTAACATCCAACCTCGCCGGGTGTGAGCTGGTGCGGTCCGGCGAACTCGAGAGATAGCCACGCCGGCACGCCGGCCGTGCCGTCGATCGCAGCGAGCCGCTCGACCTCAATGCCAATAGTCTGAAATTGCGCGGCCATGAATTCCCAACGTTGGGGCGAGCGATCCAAATTTATGCAGATGATTCCCAGTGACGGTTTCATCGGTTCAGCTCTATTCAGTTGATAACCCAGACGATCGGACAGCACTGATACGGTTTGACAGTCGGTGAGCGCGTTTCTTGACACGCTGAAAGAAATTCAATCTCCGCTTGTTCGTCCTCGGCTTCAAATCGGGAGACCCCGCCTTGAAGTTGCGCACCAGTCGCGCTAGCTCGGATCGGATCGGATCTGCGGTCGGCCAAGTGCCTTTTTCAAGGATGTCTGATATCGAGCCCGGGAAATCGAAGTGTGA
>Ga0075418_10004436_pt1 | contig 15987 bp, 15 predicted proteins | sample SoiMetdeltSBSDD2_FD_81776 | JGI IMG/M metagenome (GOLD analysis project Ga0075418, IMG submission 81776) | Bulk soil microbial communities from a Populus tree surrounding site in Tennessee, USA - Soil MetaG P. deltoides SBSDD2 | ecosystem: Environmental > Terrestrial > Soil > Tree plantation...
ACCGGTTCCAGAAGGATACCACAGCGTAACACCATTTATTATTGTAAGGGGCGCTGCCCAACTTTTAGACTTCTTGAGAGATGCATTTGGAGCAGTGGAGATCGCCCGCGTCCGCAGCGAAGATGGCACGCTGGGTCATGCTGAAACGAAGATTGGTGACTCAGTAGTAATGATGTTTGACTCGAAAGCGGACTGGCCCGAAACACCGGCTTTCCTCCGTTTATATGTGGAGGATTGTGATGCTACATATCAACAAGCCTTGAAAGCCAACGCCACATCCGTAACCGAACCAACCAATATGCCTTGGGGCGACCGTGTCTGTCGCGTACGAGACCCGTTGGGCAACCTCTGGTGGATTATGGCTCGTATAGAGAATATAAGTGCAGAGGAAATAGAAAAACGCTGGGGAGAAAAGAAATATATTGATGCCATGCAATATGTCCAAAGCGCCCAATTCTTTCCATCCAACAAATTAAAATAATAAACCAGAATCGTTTACGGTAGCATTCTAACAGCCAACGTTTATACATACCGGAATCTCGCCGATGTTGACTTTAACGGCAATCCGGTTTTCCTTATATTCGTATATCGACTTTTAAATTACATAGTTATGTCTGCCTTTGAACGGTTATTATTAGCCTGGATCTTCATTGTTGTCATGGGAGCAATTTATTATTTCGTCCATCCCAAAAGAAGCTGGATCAAAAAACTGCAAAGAAAGCTAACGGCCCGCAGGTAAGCATTCCAAAAAAATGTCGTCATGATATAGCGCGTAAAGTCCGCGCTTGCCCTCGATCTCTCCGACGTGATGAAGAAAGTTTTTTTCTTCCTTCAAGCCCGCCTCGTTTATTTCTACTCGTTTGTTTCTTTGAGAATGGAACGATGTTTTTTCATTCGATATTTCCTATCAGTGTTGTCATTCTTTCTTAGTCTTCAACAATGTCTTTCGCTATTTGTGTGGAACCAATAAGAGGACCCATTGGCTACTTCCCACAAATCTTCCAATAAACAAATCATCAAATAACTTTTGGGGATATTAATATTTGGTGAGATTCTCTTTACGTCCAAATCACTAAGTCTCGATATACCAAATAAAAAAATCCCGCATCCAAATTCTTGAATGACGGGATCCTCGGACTCCAAACTATAGCGAATAGTTGTAGTATCTAACTCGGCTTTACAATCTCAAGAGTTTAGACGCGAATTCCAATAACGCCTGTCACAATTATTTTTACGCCAAGAAATTATGTGGAAAAAAATGCACACTCATCTCCACGAGATAAATGTGCGTGTAAACTCTGGTGTTTCGAAGGCGTATAGCTATGCCGTTAGGCGAGATACCTTCCTAGGTTCCAGGCCTCCTAGGTTCCTAGCCACCTAGCTTCCCAAGCACCTGGCTCCAATCCCAATTTCCAATCATTCCAGGAGAAGGATCGTTCCAATTTGGGACTCAATCCCAGGCAAAACCGCCTTTTCTACGCGAATTTGAAGGCCTGTCGGCGGTGGCACATAATTTCCTATAAGGGAAGCATAACCCCTTAGTCCCAATGAAAACGACGTTCAAATTCTACTTCCTGTTCATCATCGGCGCGGCCCTAATATGCTCGCTTGTATATGGTCTCGCAGGATCTATGGTTGAGAAGAACATGTCGGTGTGTTCATTTGGCCTGATGGCGATCACAGTGTTTAGCCTGGCTGGCATGATGAAAACACTTGCTCCCTTACCCTCTAAACAAAAATAGAACATACACGGCTGTATCCGTTAACACGATATTTTTTTAGTTGCTTTAATCTATTTTTTAACCTAGTTGTTTACGAAGTCCTGTTCCCTAAAAAGAACAGGATTTTTTTTTATCGCTTAACTTCACGTTTCTCTTAAACAACCAGCAGTTATGAGAGCCTGGATCTTGAGGAATGTTTGTGATCTACGTATCGAAAAAAGGCCACTTGAATTGGTTGAGGTTGCCTTGCCAGAACCAAAAGAACATGAGATAAGGATAAGAGTATCGTGCTGCGGCGTTTGTCATACCGAACTTGATGAAATAGAAGGTAGAACACCGCCTACTTTGTTTCCGATGACGCTTGGGCACCAGGTTGTTGGGCTGGTTGATAGTGCAGGTTCGCAAACAAGTCGCTTTGAAATTGGCGATAGGGTAGGTGTTGCATGGATTTATGAGGCTTGTGGCAAATGTGAGGAGTGTGTATCCGGTCGTGAAAACTTGTGCATTAAGTTTAAAGGTACAGGACGGGACGCGAACGGAGGATATGCTGAATTCATGGTGGTGAGCGATCAATTCGCTTATCATATACCTGAAGTCTTTACCGATGCGCAGGCGGCACCATTGCTCTGTGCGGGAGCTATAGGATACCGTTCATTGAATCTCACAGGACTCGTGAACGGACAGACTCTTGGATTAAGTGGCTTTGGCGCTTCAGGACACCTGGTATTAAAGATGGCCATGCACGTTTACCCGGACTCAAAGATAATTGTGTTCGCAAGGGACAACGCGGAGCAGGAGTTTGCAAGATCACTCGGCGCGTATTGGGCGGGCGATTTTAATGAGAAACCACCAATCCAGGCAAATGCCATTATCGATACCACGCCGGCTTGGAACACGATCATACGCTCTTTGTCAAACCTGCAACGCGGAGGCCGTCTGGTCATTAATGCTATAAGAAAAGAGAACATAGATAAAGAATCACTGCTGACAATTGACTATGCAGAACATCTGTGGATGGAGAAAGAGATCAAGAGCGTGGCCAATATCGTGAGGGAAGACGTAGAGCATTTTCTTGAACTTGCCGCAAACATACCGATCATTCCGGAAGTTGAAACCTATGCATTTGAAAAAGCAAACGAGGCCATCATTGACCTAAAACAAAAACATGTAAAAGGTGCAAAAGTTTTGATTATGCGCAGCTGAGTTTTGACATCAAGCCGTTTGTTTTATATTTATCAGTGAGCAGAAACGTGTGCTTTCTTCTTCAAACAATAAATAACTGGTTCTTTCGTCGAGTCGATTGACCCATCTGTCTAAAAAGGACTTGCAATTTTTAGCAATTCCATTTTTATTTTCACTTTTAGCTAACAACAGTTCTAGAATGTATAACCTTAACAAGATCTCAAAATCCCTTCTCTGGATTCTCTTCTTAACGTTTGTCATTATTTCCTGTAAGAACGGAAATAACAAGGCAGATACGACGCCACCTGAGGAAAATAGGTTTACCACGACGATCATTACTCAGCCAGGGGCCCTGGATGAACCTATGGAAATGGTGTTCACCAACGATGAAAGAATCCTGTTCGTGGAACGCAAGGGTGCTCTTAAGTCATTTGATTTGAAAACTAATCAGATGAAGACAATTACGACAATTCCTGTCAATACCAAATACACCAGCAAGGAGGGACGCGTCACAGAAGCCGAAGAAGGATTAATGGGTATTGTTGCTGATCCGGATTTTGATAGGAACCATTGGATTTACATGTATTATGCCGATGCGGCAGAAACAAAACACGTTCTGGCACGATGGGAGCTTCATGGTGATTCATTGTATGAATCCACAAAGAAGATCGTTCTCGAGATACCGACACAACGTGAAACCTGTTGCCACACCGGAGGCGGAATGGTTTTCGATAAAGATGGAAATCTTTTTCTTACCACCGGCAATAACACCGGAAATCCAACCGCTGGCACTTCAGGATTGGATGAAAGGGAGGGACGCTCAAGCTGGGATGACCAGCGAACAGCTAGCAACACGAATGATCTCCGTGGAAAGATCCTCAGAATACATCCTGAGGAAAACGGAAGTTACACTATTCCCAAAGGGAATCTTTTCCCAGAGGGAACTGCAAAGGCAAGGCCCGAAATATATACCATGGGTCATCGCAATCCGTGGCGTATTTCAATCGACAATGAAACCGGTTACATCTATTGGGGAGAAGTGGGACCCGACGCATCAAAAGATTCTATTATAGGACCAAGAGGTTATGACGAATTCAACCAGGCTAAAGAACCCGGATTTTTCGGTTGGCCCTATTTCGTCGGTGATAACAAGGCATATAGCATGTTCGACTATGCAACGGATAGTGTAGGCGAAGCATTCAACGTAGACCACCCGGTTAATAAATCGCCAAACAATACCGGCCTAACAGAATTACCACCACCGCAGAAAGCATTTATATGGTATCCCTATTCGAACTCCGTTGAGTTTCCTTTGGTCGGAAGCTCTGGACGAAGTGCTACGGGAGGTCCGGTGTTTCACAAGGCTGATTTTGAAAATGCAAAGCGACCATTTCCCGCCTATTTCGAGGGCAAGTGGTTAATTGTCGAATTCATGAGAGGTTGGATAATGACCATAACAATGGACGATGAGGGCAACTATAAGTCTATGGAGCCGCTCCTTCCCAATGAAAACTTTAGCAGTGCCATCGATATGAAGTTTGGTCTGGACGGAGATCTCTATGTCCTCGAATATGGATCGGCGTGGTTCAGAGGAAACGAAAATGCCCAGATCGTGAGAATTGAATACAACGGAGGAAACCGGAAGCCGGTGGTAAAGGCTGTGGCAGATCGGTCTGTGGGAGCTATTCCTTTAACAGTGAATTTATCGTCGGCCGGAACTCACGATTATGACGACTATGATAAGGGAGCGTTAACTTATGAATGGGTGATCAAATCCGACAATGGTTTCGAAAAGACATTAAAAGAGGCTAATCCTTCCTTGACGCTCGATAAGGCCGGTACATATTCTGTTGCGTTCACCGTTACGGATTCAAAAGGAGAAAAGAACAGTCAAATGCTGGAGTTGAAAGCAGGTAACGATCCTCCGATTGTGGACATAGACATAACCGAAGGAAACAAAACCTTCTTTTTCCAAAATGCCAACCTAGCGTATAGCGTTAAAGTTGCAGACAAGGAGGATGGTAGCCTCTCGGAAGGTCAGATCAAAAATAATGAGGTTGCCCTCAACTTCGATTATGTTCCGGAGGGATTTGATCTGATCGAAATTGCTCAGAATCATCGTGCGTCTGATGAGTGGGCAGTTTTCTCTGCAGGCTTAAACCTTATTAACAAGAGCGATTGTAAATCCTGCCACTTGATGGATAAAAAGTCTGTTGGCCCAAGTTACGTGGACGTTGCGAATAAGTACAAAGACAATAAAAAAGACCAGGAGCGGATTGCAACCAAGATTATTGAAGGTGGAAGTGGCGTATGGGGGGATCATGCAATGAGTGCGCATCCACAGATCACACTGCAGGATGCAAATACAATCGTGAAATATATTGTTGGATTAGCAGAGAAAAAATCTTCTACCAAGGAGCTACCCGTTTCAGGAACATTTGTTACTAAGGCTCCAGCAGACGACAACGGCAGAGGTGGATATCTCTTGCGAGTGGCCTATAAAGACCGCGGTACAAAAGATCTTGGATCCCTTACCTCAGAAAAAATCATTGCGTTGAGAAATCCGATAGTTGATCCTGAAAAGGCTGATTCGACCAGGGGGGTTCTCTTAATGACTACACCCAGAAGAAACCTTAATATGGTTGGTTCAGGAAGTTATCTGGCTTACAGCGACATTGACATGAGCGGCATTAAGGAGATTGAGCTACTGGTCCAGGCATCCCCGCGGGCTGGCGCCTCGGGTGGAACTGTTGAGGTCCATCTCGATTCTCCAGACGGAAAGGTAGTGGGTACGTCAGGTGCCGTAGTACCGAAGGAGATCGACTTCCGGCGTTTGATGGCAAACAATCCACAGCAACCTCAGTCTGGTGCTAACCGACGTAACTCCGGCACGCAACCTGCGCCACGACTTGATTTTGCGGCTCGCATGAGAATGTCGTCTATTCATGCCGTTATTGCGCTCGATCAGGTAGAGGGAGATCACGATGTTTACTTTGTTTTCAAAAACCCACAGGCAGCGACAAATCAGATCTTGATGCAGGTAGTTGAAATTGAATTCAGGCAGAACGTTTCTAAATCACCTCCGGCAAATTAAATCCCGGACGGCTTAAAGATCCTGCTCAAAATAGGGCAGGATTTTTTTTATCCATTCGAAAAGGGAAACAGCTTTCCAGAATTGGGACCATGATGTGCACCTGGTGGCTGAAAGCGCGCTTTCTGAGCAAATTTACCCCGTGGCACAGTATTTAAAGGTTGTGAGGCATTAAACCAACTTAACATCAACAATGAAAACGACTTTCCTAATGTTCTTCTTCTTCATGGTATCATCAGCCATATTATTTGCCGGTATCTATGTTTTCTTCCAGTCATTGGTTGAATCACATGCTGCTGCCTTCTCTATCGGGATGGTCAGCATTATGGTCATCGGCATGGCTGGAATGGTGAACAGCATTATTTCGGCTACTACGGTTGAAGAGCAAAAGATCTACTAACACTATACGACGCTTTAATCTGATCCAGAAGACCGCCCCATTGAGGCGGTCTTTCTGTTTTATTTAACAGACAATTTTAGTAGCATATCACACCAATTCCCAATTTTCAATTCCCAACGCCCAACTCCGAACTTCCAACTCCCAACTATATTTGTTGTGCTAATTGAATAACAGGCTAAGCGATGGAGAATAATGTTCCATCTTACAGGAAAATCATCCATATCGATATGGATGCATTTTATGCTTCGATAGAGCAAAGAGACAACCCTGACTACCGGGGAAAACCTATTGCTGTTGGAGGATCGCCGCAGGGCCGGGGTGGGGTCGTTGCAACAGCAAGCTATGAGGCGCGGAAATTCGGAATCCGGTCTGCGATGCCTTCCAAGAAGGCACTAGAACTTTGTCCGCAAGTGATTTTTGTACGGCCCAGGTTTGAGGTTTACAAGGCAGTCTCCGTACAAATACGCAGCATCTTTGAGCGTTATACAGATTTGATTGAACCGCTCTCTCTTGACGAAGCCTTTCTTGACGTTACGAATGACAAACAAAATATTGGATATGCAATAGACATAGCAAAGGCAATAAAGCTTTCGATAAGCCAGGAATTGAAGCTTACTGCTTCCGCGGGTGTGTCAATCAATAAGTTTATCGCAAAGATCGCCTCCGACATGAACAAACCGGATGGCCTTACATTTATCGGACCTTCAAAAATTCAATCCTTTGTAGACGCGCTTGGCGTGGAGAAATTTTTTGGCGTTGGCAAAGTTACGGCTGAAAAAATGAAAGGAATGGGACTGCATACGGGGGCTGATCTAAAGAGGCTTACCGAGTCAGAATTGATCCGGCATTTTGGCAAGACAGGAAAATTCTACTACAACATTGTTAGGGGAATAGATGACCGCCAGGTCCAGCCTCATCGCGAAACAAAATCGATCAGCGCCGAGGATACGTTTCCTTATGACCTTAAGGATCTGGATGAAATGTATGAAGCTGTAGATACACTTTCAAAAATTGTATATGAACGGATCATGCGCCATGGTGTAAAGGGGAGAACGCTTACTTTGAAGATCAAGTATCATGACTTCAAACAGATCACCAGGAGTCAATCGTTACCACAGCCATTCGCGGATTGGGAGACTATACGGACCACCGGACGCAGACTGCTTCAATCTACAGATCTTGAGGATAAAAGAGTTCGTCTATTAGGAATCGGTGTATCAAATTTTGAAACCACTGAACAGACAGGTACAGGCGGACAGCTTAAGCTTGACTACTTGTGATACTCGTCCATTGCCAGTGTGTTACAAAATGTGATTATTTGCTTTAGGTCAGACTCACTATTGAAATCGATATTATGTTCAGCGAGATATTCCTTGATCACTTTTCTACTGTTTGGGAATATTTTGGAAAGCGATGACTTGTCCGCCGGGTAAACTCTATTCGGTCGCGGAACCAGTAGAAAAAAATCATGCTTTTTTTGAAAGCTTGACGCTCCATTAGGGAAGACCAATTCATTCCATATTGTGCGTTTAAGCAATTTCAAGGGTTCTTCGTTTGTGAGTATAAGAAAGTATCCTTGTCTAAGGTCCCGGAAATAAAAATCAGATTGTATTTGGACGAACTCGACTATGCTTGCTTTGTTGTCCACCCCGACAGTGTCGCCGTCCGAATTGATTAGCTGGATTTGCTGCGCGAACAGGTTATAGTTCAGAAGGAACTCATCAGATTTTTCTCCGGTTGAGAAATATAGAAAGCCGGTTTGAAATTTTGGATACTGATAGCGCGCAGCAAAGGGAATAACTTTAACCGGATGAATTCCTGGTTTTACCAGGTACGCCGAGTCCTGACAAACTCCACTGCTACAGAAGGACAGCAGCCCCGATAAGAATAGTATCTGTCTTCCGAAAAGGAGTTGTTTCATTTTTTGAGAAACCTTTTGCATAACGATTCTGGGATGAAATTAAGAATATTTGCCTAACACGACTTATTGATTTGTTATAATTGAGAAAGCAGCTATCTTATAATCCTATCAATCTCACGTAAACCTATGACACCCGAAAAGAAAATCAATCGCAGAAAATTTATTGGATCCGCGGCTACTGCATCACTTGCTTTCACCATTGTTCCCCGCCACGTTATTGGGGGACCTTCATTTATTCCTCCAAGCGACAAGCTTACCATCGCTTACATTGGATGTGGTACCCAGGGGATGAGGGAAATGGTGGAATTGATAACAAATCCAAAGGTTCAGATCGTTACGGTATGCGATCCCAACAAGTTGAGCACTGATTACATCGATTGGTCTGCAGACGGGATCCGAAACGGAATACGCAAAGCGCTAGGCGATTCTTCTTGGGGCCAGGGCTACAACGGTATTCCCGGAGGCAGGGATATTGGACAAGAGTTTGTCAACAAATACTATTCAAAGGACAAGGATTCAATGTTCAAAGGATGTACGTCGTATGTTGACTTTCGTGAGTTGCTTGAAAAGGAGAAAGATATTGATGCGTGCAAGATCATGACACCGGATCACCTACACGCTACGGTTTCTATCGCCGCAATGAAAAAGGGGAAACATGTGGTTATTCATAAGCCGATAGCAAACCGTATTTATGAGTCCAGGCTTACCATCGACACGGCAAAGAAGACGGGAGTGAGCACCCATTTGCTGGCATGGAGTGAGCGAAGTGGAATGGAAATGGCGAAAAAATGGATAACGGAAGGCGCCATCGGTAACTTGAAGGAGATCCACAACTGGTCGTACCGGCCGGTATGGCAACAGTGGACCTCAAACCCGACAGATACGCCGCCAATTCCTAAGGATTTTAATTGGGATCTTTGGTTAGGTCCTGTACCTGAAAGACCATATCACCCGAACTACACACACTGCGTATTTCGCGGGTGGTATGATTTCGGTGGCGGAAGTATAGCTGACATGGGACACTACAGTCTCTGGCCGCTTTTCCTTACCCTTGGCGTTAACAGTCCGGCCTATAGCGCTGAAGCCTATGCAACGACTACTCGTACCGTTGTAAATCACGTAAGTAAATCTGTTGAAAACAACGTTGCGTTCCCTTACTCGTGTATCATTCGCTTTAAGTTTGCCGCCCAGGCGTCATTGCCAAAATTCGATCTTTTCTGGTACGATGGTGGAATGAAACCTCCCACACCCGAAGAAATGGAAGTTGACGGAAAGGATCTTCCCCCGGAGGGTATGTTGTTTGTAGGAGACAAAGGCAAGATACTTGGAGGATTCAGGTGCGAGAAACCCGTTCTTATTCCTGAAGCCCGGATGACGAGTTATATGGCTGGCCGCACTGTACCTGAAGAAGTTACCGACCGCGCAGATGATAAATGGATCGATGCCTTCAAAGAAAAAAAACAATCACCGGGAAGTTTCCTCTACGCTGGGCCCATTTCGGAGACAATAAACCTTGGGGCGATCGCTCTTCGTGCTCGTAAGAGAGTTGTTTATGACGCAACAGCGATGAAGATCACAAACGTTCCGGAGGCCAACCAATACTTAACGCGCGAGTATCGCAAAGGATGGGAGCTCTGACAAACTGCTACAGAATGCACGTAATGAAAGTTTGTATTGCGGCACTCTTAGTACTTTGTTTTTTATCTGGCTGTGAGACTAAGCGCGTCTGGCAATCAGACTTGCTAAAGAATCCAACAATGGATTCAGCAGTCAAATCTTTTGTATCCAGTATTCAAATCGATTCGCTGGGCGGAATTTATCCAGAGGCAATTGTATCGCAGGTAGCGCCAGGGTTGGTGAAAGTGATGCTGCGTTTTCAATTAAAAGATTCTGTTTGCCAGGATGATTGGAAGGTAATTATCAAGCCGGCTTTCGATCCAACTTTTTATTGGAGTCCACATCTTTCACCTACGGACAAGAATATTATTGCCCAGCACGTGTTTAGGGCACCCGCATTGATAGTTGCTGATGGTCAGAAGCAATTGACCATACTTCCTGACCTCGACCTTTTGCGGACAAAACCTCCTTTGAAATGGTATATGGATCTCGATGCGCCCGATAATGAGCTCACTATCGGACTGAGCCACAACAAGGTTTCTGAGCATGTGCTCTTTGAACGGGATTCAGGAATGTGTCTTCCACCAAGCTTCGAGTTTGGTTTTTACGTAATGACTGACACAGCCCATGCGAACCTGGCAAATCCGTGGCGAAGACCATTAGCGTTTCAATGGGAACTGTGGGGCAAGCCCTTATTTCAACAAGGCGAGCCTATCGAAGGAAGCTTAGAACCCTATGTAAAGCACACCTATAATTGGGCATTCCGCACGTGGAGCAGAAATGTCTGGCAAGAGTTCGAATTGGGAAAAAAGAAAGTCGGCGCCCCGGTATTTATTGTCAACGTAACACAAAGTCCAAATTATACGGGTGATATCAATGAACGTGAGTTCCGTTCTATATGGAATCAGGCCTGGTTTAGTTCGTTGCGATCGGCTCAGGGACTGTACCGTTATGCAAAAAGAACGAATGATACCGAACTGTTACAGAAGGCACAGATGACAAAAGAGCTCGCGTTACTGTTTCCACAGCGCGACGGCCTGTTTCCAAGTGTTATTGCGACAGATATGGAGACCGTTGAGGTTAATGGTAAAAAAGTATCCAGATCAAAAGGATGGGGAACGTACTATTTCGGGAATTCAAATCGAAACCCTTTGGAAAAGTGGAGCTCTGCGGCTAAGGCACCTCTTCACATCCTTGATATGAGCTGGACCGCTTATCTCATGCTAACCTGGTACGATGAGCTTGAAAAGGATGAACGACTCATGGCATATGCAAAGCGTTATGCAGACAAGCTTATCACTCTCCAGGATTCCGCTGGATTTTTTCCCGCATGGCTTGACAAAGAAACGTTAGAAGCGCTCCCTCATTTGAAACAATCACCGGAAACATCAATGTCAGTGACATTCTTGCTCAAGATGTTCAAGTTGAATGGTAATGATAAATATTTGAAGTCTGCGGAAAAAGCGATGAGTGCTGTAGTCAATAATATAGTTCCCGTAAGTCAGTGGGAAGATTTTGAAACGTACTGGTCTTGCAGCAGTGTGTTGGATTCGCTCTTAGGAAAACGCGTGGCCCGTAATGATGCGTTCAAGCAAAACACGTTTTCAATTTATTGGACTGCTGAAGCTTTGTTCAATTTCTATCGGGTGTCGAAAGACGAGAGGTATCTTGAGGTGGGACAGCGGGTGTTGGATGAACTCCTGATGTATCAGGCTGCGTGGCAACCTCCTTTTATTCCTATCAATGCGCTTGGCGGTTTCGGTGTAATGAATGCCGATGGTGAGTGGAACGACTCAAGGCAAAGCTTGTTTGCGGAACTTATCGTCTCATATGGCAAAGCCCTTAATAATGAGGAGTATATTCAGCGCGGGCTGGCCGCATTACGTGCTTCGTTTGTGATGATGTATTGTCCTGAGAATCCTGAGACGAAAGAGCAATGGGAAAAGGTATATCCATTCTTTAATGAAAAAGACTACGGATTTATGATGGAAAACTATGGGCACGGTGGTGAAACCAACAATGAGGGATTGGGCATCGGAGAGTTTACGATCTACGATTGGGGAAATGGCGCAGCTGCCGAAGCGTATAACAGGATGGCCGACCATTTGGGGCAAGATTTTTTGTTGAGTGGAGTAACGAAGAATGAGGAATGAGGAATGAGGAATCAATGAGGAATGATGAATGCCTTGCCCGCTGAAGCACTGCCTCAGTGCGAAGGTGGGATGAATGATGAACGAGAATGCGAGATGCAATTCGGGTTTCGTGCGAAAATATATAAGGTAGGGATCAACCTTTGTGTAGATGTGCCTCGGCGAATTACAGCACAAATGACACCAAGTAGAGGTTATATTCCTGTGAAAGGCCAGATCAAAGACCATCCATTCGAGCAGACCCTTGTACCCGTAAAGAACAGACCGTACCGACTATATGTAAACGGCTTGATGTTGAAAGGATCGGGTGCAGGTCTCGGTGATTCCATGACATTCAGCATTGAACAAACAGCTGCAAAACGGAAAGATTCGCTGATGCCGAAGGATCTAAAGCGCAAGCTGGTCGAAACAAACCTGATGTCAACGTTCACGAAGCTCATACCTTCGCGGCAAAAGGAAATCCTTCGATACCTGAATTATCTTAAGACACCCGAAGCCAAAGCAAGGAATATTGATAAGATACTTGGCTTTTTGAAAGATAAAGGCTAGTCGCGAAGAGAGGAGTGTGGAGCCCTCTTCAGTATAGACTCAAATGAATATTGATTGTTGATTTATTGAATATTGATTATTCTGCTCGGAACTGTTCGGGTTAACAAAACACTCAATAATTGACAAGGTTTTTTGCTTTTTGAAAGATAAAGGCTAGTCGCGAAGAGGAGTGGAGTGCCCTCTTGAGTGTCGACTCAAATGAATATTGATTATTGATTTATTGAATATTGATTATTCTACTCGGAACTGTTCGGGTTAACAAAACACTCAATAATCAATAATCAATATGTCAATATTCAAATAGTTTTTCCCCCTCTACCTTTCATTGTACGCTTTGCTCGCACCCCAGTCCCACACCCACGATTAACGAATAACCGATAACGGATAACGGATAACAGGCTAGTCAGGAAGAGGTTTGATCATTATGTCTTTGTAGAACACTTTGCTCTTAGGGTCATGTCCTTGAAGCGCAACGGTACCTGTAGTGATCTTGGCAGGATCTTTTTCGCTGTATTCGTTGATTACCTTGTCATTCACCATTACAGTGATCTTGTTCCCCTTCACGATAATGTGCTGGGTAAACCATTCGTTGTCCTTTGCCGGGGCCTCACGAACATCCTGCAGTGCATATACACTTCCGGTTCGCCTCCAGTCTGTGTGCGAGTTGTTTACCTGGATCTCATATCCTTTTGAGGGCCAGCCCTCTTCCTGGAATGCAGTATGAATAAAGATTCCGGAGTTGGAACCAGGCGTTGTCATTACACTCATTTTAAATTCGAAGTTCTTGAAGTCATGGTTCTTTACAGGTCCTTCGTAGAATAGATGTGCTCGTTCTCCGAACACTACAATTGCACCATCGGCGACAGAAAAGGTAGCCGGATGTTCGCCGACCTTCCAGTTATTAAGAGTCTTTCCATCGAACAGACTGATCCATTCATCCGCAGGCAGCTCACTCCGGAATCCAAACAATGTTACAAGTAATACAGTTGATAGTGAATAGGTTATTAGCTTTCTCATAATGTGAAGAAATAGAACGTATGAGCGAAATATACAGGTAAATTCGTATCCATCCCATGTTTTGATAACGCTGTGGAAGAATTCATTATATTAACGGTATCTCGTTTAAAGATCTAAAATCTGGTAACATTTCGATTGTAAAATGAACAAGGCAATCTTCCTCGCAGTATTCTTTTTTGTCCTCACTGGCTTAACCGCATACTCTCAGTCCTCTGGCAATAAACAAAGTTCAATCATAGCGAAAGGGGCAACCATTATAAAAGCTGGCAGCGGATACAGTTTTACGGAAGGACCTGCGGTAGATCCTGATGGAAATGTCTTTTTTACAGATCAGCCGAATGACAAGATCCTGAAATGGTCTCAAGACGGCAGCATTTCAGTTTACATGGAGGGAGCCGGCAGATCGAATGGACTTTATTTTGACAATGATGGAAATCTACTTTCATGCGCCGACCTGAACAATGAATTATGGCTCATTGATAAATCAAAAAAGGTGACCGTGCTTGTGAAGGATTTTGACGGGAAGAAGTTGAATGGTCCCAACGATTTATGGGTAGATCCCAAGGGAGGTGTATATTTCACGGACCCTTTTTACAAACGCGAGTACTGGTCGCGTACAGAAAAGGAGATCGAGAAAGAAAATGTCTATTACCTTTCTCCCGATAGAAAGGACCTTACTATAGCTGCCACAGACTTTGTGAGACCCAATGGCATCGTTGGAAGCGCAGATGGTAAGATCTTGTATGTGGCGGATATAAATGACAGAAAGACCTATTCATTTAAGATCAACCCAGACGGCTCCTTAGCGGACCGTAAGCTTTTCGTCGAAATGGGATCAGACGGAATGACGACCGACAACAACGGAAACGTATACCTTACCGGCAAAGGCGTTACAGTCTTTGATGCAACCGGAAAACAAATCGAGCATATAGACGTCGACGAACCATGGACGGCCAATGTATGCTTTGGCGGCAAAGGTCAGAAGACGTTGTTCATTACCGCATCGAAGGCCGTATATACTCTTAAGATGAAAGTCAAGGGCGTCCGTTAGGATCTGCAGACTAGATGCTTAACGGTTCTTTCCAGAGTGTAACCATTACGTTGGACCACTTCCCTCTGGAACGCACTTTCGAATGAAAAAGAAGATCACCCCGATTCCTGAACCGCTTGTTCATCGTATCGTGCACAACCCAGAAACCATCGATGGCCGGGTCGCCTGAATGAAGGTTAATGGTATCGCCGTATTGGATATGACCACCCCATCTTTTAAGCAGGTCTCGGCTTAAGGCCATCCACCTTATCGAACCGGCTCTGAGTTTCTTTTCATTTATTCGATGGTTGGATGCCGTAACTAACGGGCTTGTATCGCACTGGCTCGATAACGGATTGTAGACAGTTAATACATCCAGCGTAAACGAGTTGTTGTTGTGTACCAATGCAACAGGCTTAACTGGAACAGGGATGGGCGCAATGGCTGTGGAGTTGGTGCAAAAGAACTGCAGCATCAGCATCACGATTCTTATCTTGTTCATTGAAGAGAAGTTTTTAATCAACTGACCTTCATGAAAAGAATGGCTCGCTGTAACCTCCGGCAATTGATCGGAATTCAGGTATTTCTATCGATTTCGGCTGCTTTTTTACCGGTTCGAGCTCTTAAATTGTTAGGTGCAAAAGACCCTCCATGTAAGAATGATGTACCTAAAGTAGCTTGATTACAGAAACATCTAACCACTTGATTTGCAACTTTTTATTATAGATTATTTAATTTTGAGTTCAAATTACCTTAAACACGCACAAACATGGATCAGGGTATGTTAACCAATGAAGTCATCTGCGATAACATTCTTAGGAAATTTGATGGGAATACCAGTTTCTCCCATTCTGACGTCCGACTCAGCTCATTCTATGAAAACATCGATCCCGATTATACCATTGTTGAGGATCACATTAACTTCCTGTTGAGGGATCGCACTCTAAGGGAAACTCCCGAAGGTTGCCTTTCATTAACCACCAAGGGATGGTTCCTTCTCACCAACTCGGATCGTGTGGGCTATGTGGCTCAACGCTTGGAAAGTGCAAGGAGGGAACGAGTTGAAAGAGAGGCCCGCGCTTTGTTCAGATGGACTACCGTTGTAGTCGGATCTTTGCTGATGAGCCTCTTGACTTACAGGGTGATCAATACGGAGTTATTCTAATCGCTAAGGAAGAGCGAAGCTGACAATTGAACCGGCAGCATCACCTTCACTGCCCGACACCGACACCGCTATAAATTGTTTGCCATTGCTCCAGTAAGTGCATGGCGTTGCATTGGCAACCCCAGGCAATTCTGTTTCCCAAAG
>Ga0075418_10004438_pt1 | contig 15986 bp, 16 predicted proteins | sample SoiMetdeltSBSDD2_FD_81776 | JGI IMG/M metagenome (GOLD analysis project Ga0075418, IMG submission 81776) | Bulk soil microbial communities from a Populus tree surrounding site in Tennessee, USA - Soil MetaG P. deltoides SBSDD2 | ecosystem: Environmental > Terrestrial > Soil > Tree plantation...
AGTCGCACCGTAGTCCTTCACGTTCTTGTAGATGCCCGTGGGAACGAGCGTCCAAGCGGTGTCGCCGGAGCCGGTCTTGGTGTAGTCGCCGGCCGTCCCCGAGCGCCAGTACTTGCTCCCAACGGGCGCAGCCAGCCCGGCGCCACCTGTCGGATCCGCCGAGCCCGATAGGAGCTTGATGGTGTTCAGCAGGAAGGAGCTGAATGATGGCGCCTTGCTCATGGTCCAGCGTTCCAAGCCCCGGCTTCCCGGATGTAGATGCATGTCCCCGCCCCACCGCCCACCGAGCGGAGCGCGATGCAGATTGACCGTGGGGCCGAGCACCACATCGACTTCCTGGGAGCGGCCCTCGCCGGCAAGCATCTCGCCGACCCGCTCGGCGGCGGTCTCATCCCACGCTTGCGCGAGCAGGGTCGCATTAGGGAACAACGCGACCTTCTTGCCACCGACGAACTCGCTGCCCCGCACCCCCGTCGGCCCATCGCTGAAGATCATGGGACGCAATCCGATGGCTTCGTTGCCGTGCAGAGAAAACGCGGCGGCCCCGGTCAGCAACTGCACCTTGTCGTGAAGGTCGAGTTCGCGGAGCGCTTTGCGGATCACATCCTCGATCGCAGTGGAAGAGGACTCGTTGTCGTGGGACATGCGGCCCTCCGAACCAGTTGATCAGTGATTACGTAGCATCGATACCAGTTCGGATTTCTTCTTGCCCGAGTAGCCGGACATGCCGAGTTCTTTTGCCCGCTTGCGCAAGTCTTCGACCTTCCAGTCGTCGTACGAGCCAGACTTGCCGCCCTTCCTGCCAACTGAGGATCGTCCACCCGCGGCCGAAGCGTTCGCGATCCGAGCCGCCTTCTCCTTTGATCCGCCTTCATCGCGAATCGCCTCGTATACCTTGTCGTCCTTCACGCTGGGGCCCGGCTTCTTCTTGCCTGGCATGATCGTCTCCTCTCAGCTCCTCGATTCCTGATCTTCTGGTGGGTGTGTATTTCTTGGACCGAAGGATGACCGGCAGCACGGCGAGCACAACCACGACGAGCAGCGTCGCACCGGCAGCGATAAGTGCGGCGCTGCGATCCAGCACCAGATCGAAGATCAACAGCACCGTCCCGATCAGCATCACCGCGACTCCTACCAAGGTGATCCGCATGATGACATGCGCAGTCTCCACGATGATCATCTTTGCGCGCTTGCGGAACAAGGCACGGTGCAAGTTCACCGGCGCCAGGCCGAGCGCGGTGGTGAGCACCGCGGCGATCACCAGAACGAGGTAGACCCGCTCCTGGAAGGTCGTCAGTTCACTGAACCGCGTCTGAAACGCAATGGTGAGCAAGAACCCTGTGAAGATCTGGGTGCCGGTCTGTGTGACTCGGAGCTCCTGCAGAATCTCGTTCCAGTTCCGGTCCATCTGCTCGTTGAGGGACTCGTCGCGCCCGTCCGTCGGGTCGACGTCATCGCTGACATCCACACGCCGGTTGTCGGTCATCTCAGCTCATCACCCCGCAGGTTCATTCATCTACAGTGTTAAAACCCCGCCGGCGCTCTACCCAAACAGGGCTCGTCCAACCCAAGGCCGGCTCGGTACCGCATCAGCTGTGGAAGCTAGCCACCCGCTTGATGAGATCGTGCAACGCGATCTCGAACTCGTCTTCAAAAGCATCCTGCGAGAGTTGAGCCGACAGGGACGTCAGTCTCGGATACTCCGACAGCTGATCAGTCTGACTGTTCTCGGAGTCATCCTCGATGACTGATTCTGCTTCGCCGGCCAGCGTGGCGGTCTCCAACAGCAGATGACCGAGCAGGAAGGTGGCGAAGGCACGATAGACCATCACACTCTCCTGAGCCGAGAAGCCGAACGCCGCGAGCGCCTCGAGGAAGCCTTCGACCCAGCGGAGGCTCCGCAGCGGTGGCCGGAGCCACGGTGCGGCTGGCGGGCGGACTGCCACCATCGGGAAGATCCGCGGATGGGCGATCGCGACGTTGCGCACACCGTGCGCCATCTGCTGCAGATACTCCTGCCAGGTAGTGGCCCGCTCCCCTGTCATTGTCATCTCATAGAGCTCGGTCATGACGTAATCGACGACCCCATCGAGCAGCTGCTCACGGCCGGGCACGTAGCGATACAGGGCCATCGCCTCCACGCTCAGCTCGGCCCCGAGTCGTCTCATCGTCAACCGATCCTGGCCACTCTGGTCGATGAAGCGCACCGCCTCGCGGAGGATTAGTTCTCGCCCTAGCGGGCGTCTTCCTGAGGGCGCCGTGACCGCCGCGGAGCTGTCGGCAGCACGATTACGGCCGCTCGCAGCGCCCCCCTCCGTCATCCCTCACATCCCACTCGTGTCATGCTGAGCCCTGGCCCATCTGTCCTCATCAGACCGGTGGGCCGCCACATTTTTCCGTGGAGCCACCGTACTGGTCAGGTATTACCGACGATCTGCTCGATGATCGCGGTCGTGGAAACCGACGGCGTGCGCGGCAGGTACACCACCTGACAAATGTCGTTGAGAAAGTCGAACTTGCCTTCCCAATCGTCGCCCATCACCAAGATGTCGGCCTCGTGCTCCAGCACATAGTCACGTTTCTGCTCGAGGCTTTCCTCGATGAACACCGCGTCGACAGCCTTGACATTGGCAACGATCTCGAGCCGTTCCTCCTGGCTGAAGACCGGGTTGCGACCCTTCTTGGCGAAGTTGAGCTTGTCCGATGACACCCCCACCACGAGCCGATCACCGAGAGCGGCAGATCGATTGAGCACTCGGACGTGGCCGACGTGGAATACGTCGAATGTGCCGAAGGTGATCACGGTCTTGCCCGCCACGGCAAACTCCTCCTTTGTGTCAGGCCTGTCCTCGCTAACCCTACGGGTTCAGCTGGGTGCTCGGCTGAAGACGGCCCGCCAGTGATGCGTTCCAGGTGGATCGCGTACGTCTTCGATACCCACCACCTCCAGACCCTCCACTGCGAAGGATTCGATGTCGGCACGGCTGAGCGGCCACGGCGGCCCGTCGACCGGTTCATCGCCGTCGCGTACGACCGCCAGCACCAACAACTTGCCTCCTGGTGCGACGAACCGCCCCACATGGAGGACAACAGCGGGGCGCAGCCGTATCGGGAGGGATTGCGTGGTGTAGGTCTCCACCACAAGATCGAAATGCTGCCGCCACTCAGCCGGCGGATTCAGCAGGTCGGCGATCCGAAAGTCCACCGGACTCTTCGGGAACCGGCGCCGTGCGGATTCGATCGCCGATTTTGAGATGTCAAAGGCGATCACGCGGTATCCGTGGGTCGCGAGGAATGCCGCGTCCTCGCCAAGTCCAGAACCCACGACCAGGGTTCGGCACCGTGACGTATCCGGCTGCCGCTCGATCCACTCGACCAGCAGCGGATGCGGTGCTCGGCGGTCCCACGGAACAATCGCCTGCCCCTGGGCTGCGTCGGCGTACAGCCGCTCGAACCAGCCAGTCGGGTCACCGTCCCGCAGGGCTTCCCCCGACAGTCGTCGCGCGTCCTCGTCGGGATCATGTGACGTCATGCCCCTATCCTGGCGGACCGCTCGAGCGACCTGACGGGCCTCCGGCCCGGCACTGAGCTAGTTCAGGTCGCTGAGCACCAGTTCGAGCTGGTCCAGACCATGATCGAGCTGCGCTTCGGTGATCACCAGAGGAGGCGCCAGCCGGATGGTCGAGCCGTGCGTGTCCTTGGCGAGGATCCGTCGCGCGGCCAACGCCTCACAGACATCACGACCGCTGCCGAGGCCCGGATCGATGTCTACGCCGGCCCACAACCCCCGGCAGCGGAATCCGACCACGCCGCGCCCGATCATGTTGTCCAAACGCTCCTGCAGTTGAAGGCCCAACGTGGCTGCGCGTTGCTGGTAGTGGCCGGTCTCGAGCAGCCGGACCACGGCCAGACCCACGGCGCAGGCCAGCGCATTGCCACCGAAGGTGCTGCCATGCTGGCCGGGTTGCAGAACACCGAGCACGTCATGATCAGCAATGACCGCGGACACCGGCACCAAGCCACCGCCCAGGGCTTTGCCCAGCAAGTAGACATCAGCGGTGACGTTCTCATGCTCCAGGGCGAGGGTGCGGCCGGTACGTCCTAGCCCTGACTGGATCTCATCGGCGATCAACAGGGCCCCGTGCCGATTGGTCAGCTCGCGAACGCCAGCAAAGTAACCATCGGGCGGAATGCGTACGCCCGACTCACCCTGGATGGGCTCCAACAGCACGGCGACAACATCGTCGGTAATCGCATCGCGGATGGCATCAAGATCACCGTACGGAACCGACACGAACCCCGGAGTGTACGGTCCATAATGATCATGAGCCAAGGGATCGTCCGAGAAGCTGATGATTGTCGTAGTGCGTCCGTGGAAGTTGCCGGTAGCAACGATGATCACGGCTCGACCATCCGGCACACCCTTGACCTCGTAGCCCCACTTGCGTGCGACCTTGATCGCGGACTCCACGGCCTCGGCGCCAGTGTTCATCGGCAGCATCATGTCCTTGCCGATCAACGTGGTCAGCCCTTCCGCAAAGGGTGCCAGCTGATCGTGGTGGAACGCGCGCGATGTCAGCGTGAGTCGCTCGAGCTGCGCCTGGGCGGCGGCGACCAGCGCCGGATGACGGTGGCCGAAATTCGCAGCCGAGTAGGCCGAGAGGAAGTCCAGGTACTGCTTGCCGTCGGTGTCGGTGAGCACCGCGCCCGATCCGCTCGCTACCACGACATCCAGCGGGTGGTAGTTGTGAGCGACGTGCTCATCCTCGAGCTGGAGCAACTCGCTGGCCGGGGTAAGTGTCTGGTCCATGATGATCACGATGATGCTCCTTTTATTTGGTGCTCCTCGCGCACGTCGCGCTGGATGCTGCTGTCTTCCTCACTCGCTCGCAGACGTAATGCGCTGTCTGCTCGACTCGCTCGTCCAGCCAGCAGCGGCGCGACTCCGACGCTCGTCGCGCCGGTGCGCACCGGCGCGGGCCTAATCTCCTGGGTGCAGCACTTCACGCTGCCGCCACCCTTGATCAGCTCGCTGAGGTCTATGGAGATCGGCCAGTAACCAGCCGCAGCAAGGTCCTCGCGCAACTGCCGGGCACCTGCGGAGATGAAGACATGTAGCCCGTCGCTGACCGCATTGAGCCCGAAGGCGTACGCATCATGCTCACTTGCGATCAGAGCATCGGGAAAAAGCTGACTCAGCAGTTGACGGCTCTGCGGGCTGAATGCGTCCGGATAGTAGGCGATGTGGTCCCGGTCGTCGTCGAGGACCGCCAACGCAAGATCGAGATGAAAGAGGTGCGGGTCGATCAGCTCCAGGCTGATCACCTCGCGACCAGTGAGCTTGGCTAGCTCACGATGAGCCTCCGGAGTTGTCCGGAAGCCCTGACCGGCGAGGATCCTTCGCGACAGCACGGCGAAATCGCCTTCGGCCTCATTGACAGCGATAGCCGGCTGCACCTCGCCACCGCCGTACAGAATGCCGTTCTGCCGATGCCACGCCGCGTGGATGGCGGCCTCTGCTTGGCGCTGTGAGCTGGCGAATCTTGCCGGCAGCGTCCGACCGTCTACCACGCTGGCGCCGTTCGCGGCATAGACCATGTCCGGAAGCCCGGCTAACGGCTTCAAGAGATCGACTCGGTGTCCGGTCGAACGGTAAACCTCAACCAGCCCCGACCATTGCCGGACGGCTAGCACACGGTCGACAGGCCCACCCGGATCCATCCACGGGTTGATCGAATACTCCACGTCGAAGTAGGTCGGCGGGCACATCAAGTAATGCCGCAGCTTCGCATGTCGGATGGGGTGTCCAACGTGGTTCAGCACCGTGCCTGTCACCCTTGAAGGGTAGGGTTCGATAGGGCGCAAGTGAGATAGTGGATCAACGAAAGTCAGGAGAGTGTATTGCGTCTTGACGAGATAGATCACAAGATCCTTGCGCGGCTTACAGACCACGGTCGGGAGAGCTTCGCCATGCTCGGGCACCATGTCGGGCTATCCACGGCGGCGACCAAACGACGTGTCGATCGGCTACGGTTCAGCGGCGTTATCCGCCGCTTCACAGCCGACATTGAACCTGCTGCGCTCGGCTGGACGATCGAGGCCTTCGTCGAGGTCTATTGCGACGGCCGGGTGCCGCCGGACCGAATGCGCGAGATGGTCAGCACCATTCCAGAGGTTGCGGAAGCGTACACCGTGACGGGTGAGGCCGACGGAATCCTCCGGGTACGAGCCGCGGACACCGGCCACTTCGAGAAGGTGCTCGGCATCATCCGCAATCACCCAGGCGTTTCGCGTACCCGATCATCGTTGGTTCTCTCCCGTCTCTGAATGCAGATCCTGGACGATGCCCACTGTGCTGAACCATGCGTTAGGTTCTTCAGATGTGAGGCTGAAGCAGTGACCGACACCGGTCCTCCGCCGGTGCGCCGGATCCGGATCACCGACTTCTTCACCGCAAAGCGCCAAAACCAACGCTGGGCGATGCTCACCAGTTATGACCAGTACACCGCCGAGCTGTTCGACGAGGCCGGTGTCTGGGCGCTGCTCGTCGGTGACTCCGCCGCCAACAACGTCTACGGCTACGAGACCACCCTGCCGGTCACGGTCAATGAGCTGCTGCCGCTGGTGCGTGCCGTCGTGAAGTCCACCAAGCGCGCTTTCGTGATCGCTGACCTGCCTTTCGGCTCGTACGAGGATGGACCATCGCAGGCCTTGGAGACCGCGATCCGCTTTATGAAAGAGGGTGGCTGTCACGCCGTGAAGTTCGAAGGTGGGGTGCGCGTAGCCGAGCAAATCCGTAAGGTCACTGACGCGGGCATCCCGGTCATGGGCCATATCGGCTTTACCCCTCAGAGCGAACACCAGCTTGGCGGATACCGGGTGCAAGGTCGGGGCGATGACGCTCGCCGCCTGCTTGACGATGCACGGGCCGTAGCCGAGGCGGGGGCGTTCGGTGTAGTTCTGGAGATGGTGCCCGGTGAGCTGGCACGACAGGTCACCGCAGAGCTCGACATTCCCACGGTCGGCATCGGAGCCGGCCCGGACTGCGACGCGCAGGTCCTCGTGTGGCAAGACATGGCGGGACTGCGGCCAAGCAGGATGCCACGCTTTGTCAAGCAGTACGCCAACCTGGCCAAGATCATCGGCGACGCGGCCGCCGCGTACGTCGACGATGTCAGGAACGGCACGTTCCCAAGCGAACAGCACACGTTTGCTTCGACGATTCCGAGTTCCGAGGGCAAGTTATGAAGATCGCTAATAGCATTGCCGAGTACGCCGCACTCCGCAGCGCGCTGGATCGAGATGCCGCGCCCCGCATTGCGTACGTCCCAACGATGGGCGCCCTGCACGAGGGACATCGTTCCCTGATCAAGCTGGCCAAGTCACTCGGCGAGGTGGTTGTGGTCAGCATCTTCGTCAACCCGCTGCAGTTCGGACCCGGCGAAGACTATGCGCGCTACCCGCGGCCTCTCGAAGACGATCTTCAGGTCTGTGAGGCCGACGGGGTCGACATTGTCTTCGTGCCGAACGTCAGCGATCTCTATCCGGCGGGACGGCAGGTGACCGTCGATGCCGGCACGCTGGGATCCATCCTCGAGGGACGCTCCCGGCCAGGTCACTTCAACGGGGTGCTCACCGTCGTCCTGAAGTACTTCAACATCATCCGGCCGCGGGTCGCCGTCTTTGGCGAGAAAGACGCGCAGCAACTCGCCTGCATCCAGCGCATGGTGATCGACTTGAACCTCGACATCGAGATCGTCGGCGCTCCTACTGTCCGGGAGCCCGATGGGCTGGCACTGTCCAGCCGTAATGTCTTCCTGAGCGTGAGCGAGCGCGCCGTGGCGCGAAGTCTTTCTGCCGCGCTGGAGAAGGCGGCAACGCAAACTTCGGTTCCCTCGGCACGGGCGGCAGCATACGAAGTCTTGGATCGGGCGGAGGCAGAGCCGTGCTTCGAGCTCGACTACGCAACCGTCGTCAATCCGTCGACGTTCGCTGAGGTATCAGACGATCATGCTGGGCTCGCCATCTTTGTCCTGGCGGCTCGCGTGGGCGACACCCGCTTGATCGACAATGCCAAGATCAACTTCGCTCCCACGTCGTGGGTCTGACCTGGTTGGCGCTGCCCCGTGGACCTGGAGACTGCCACCGACGAGCTCTATGCCCTCTCTCCTGATGAGTTCATCGAGCGACGAAAGCAGCTCGTTGCCGAAGCCCGAGCTGCCAAAGATCGCGACCTAGCGACCCAGATCGGCAAGCTGCGGCGACCAACCCGTAGCGCGTGGCTGATCAACCTGCTCGCTCGCCAAGAGCCGGATGACGTCACGACGCTGCTCGAGCTCGGCACGGCCCTGCAGGAGGCACAGCAGCGAATGGCCGGCGATGAACTGCGCCAGCTCTCCGCGCAGCGCCGGAAGACAGTGGACGCGCTAGCGCGACGGGCGGTTGAGTTGGGCCGTGAGCAGGGATACAGCGCGCCGGATGGAGCAACGCAAGAAGTCGGCCAGACACTGCAGACAGCGCTGGGCGATCCCGAGATCGCAGAGCTGGTACGCACCGGAAGGGTGACCCAGGCCGTCACGTACGGCGGGTTCGGGTCAACTGATCTTGCGTCCGCTCTTGGTGCCTCGCTGCCGACACAGACCACGCGCCAGCCGGCGAAGAAGGCGCCGCCCGAGTCGGCACCTGCGATGGACCCCAAGCAGCGCCGCGAAGTGCAGAAAGCGGCAGCGAAGGCTCGGGAGCAAGCGACGGCCGCGCGCAAGGCCGCCGCGGCAGCTGAGTCGGAGGCGGAGGCGGCGACCCAGCACGCGGATGAGCTGGCCGACCAGGTCGAGTCGCTGCGCGGCCAGCTGCGCCAAACCGAAACCGCCGAGCGGGAAGCGAGGGAGGCGGCCCGAAGCGCGAGGAAGCACTATCAGGAGCTGCGGCAAGCCGCGCTTTCAGCCGAACAGGCGTCAATCTCGGCAGAGCAGGCCCTGGATGAGTGAGGGCTAGGCGGCGGACTGAAGGTGGAGGAGCAGCGCCGAACCGCGCCGCGCGGGCGGCAGCGGGATGCCGGCTGCGCAGAGTGCCTGGCCAGTTAGCACTGGAGCACCTGATGCCCACGACGGAGTCACGCTCTGAGCCTCCCCAGGGCGAGCTCCGATCACTTCGATCCGATACGAGGTAGCTGGGTCGAGACCGTCGATGCGGACCCGGCGGCTGTTCAATGCTCGTTCCAGCCAAACCAAAGCGAACAGCGCCTCGCTGCGATCATCGGCCACAACGCCATGCGCCGCGAACCCGCGATCACTCTGGTCTGACCGCACTGTGATGCCGGAGTGCAGCAACGCCCGGAACTTCTTGTAGAGCGTCAGCCATCGGTGAATAGCCCGCAGGTTTCCGGGAGGCTGCTTCCGAAGATCGATTCCTAGACCGAGCCGGCCGAAGAAGGCCGAGATTGCCCGGTACGCCGAAGAGGTGGCGTCGTCGGGCTCATCGAATGCCGGCTGCCAAACAAGCCCTGGCGGCAGCATCTGCACCAGGCCAGCGAAGTCCGTGTGTCGTGCTGTCGAGTCCGCAGCGGGATCGGCGCCGACCGCTCGGCCGGCCATCGCCAAGTCGAGGCTGGTGGTCTGGACGGTGAGCTGTGGGTAGCGCTCATGCAACGCGTCAAGCAGCCGGTAAACCGCCAGCGTGCTGGCGTGCTGAGTTGCCGTAGCTCCCTGCCGGTGTTCACCGTGAGCGAGGGACCAGTTCAGCAACGACACGTGATGGCGATCGAGCAGCTTCGTCAAACGCTCCCAGAGATAGACCATCGCTGACCGTATCGACAGATCCAGCACTTGCTGCGTCATGCCGTCACGCTCAACAGTTTGCAACCACTCCGGATGATCACGTGCAATGGTTGAGTCCGGGTCGACCAGATCGAGCTCGACGGCCAAACCGATCTCAAGATCAAGATTGCGGATTCGCATCAGCAGCCCATCGAGACCGGCTGACGATCCCGTGTTGGTCAGTCCGGCGCTGTCGGCGTACGGGTCAAGACCCACGCGCGAGCACCACCCGATGTCCAGCAGAAATATCTCGGCACCGACCGCCGCGGCGTACTCGGCAAGACTAACCATGGCCTGCCGATCATTGTGATCGAAGGGCGGCGCCCCGGCGTCGAAGATGATGCTATTGTCCCGGGGCGCTACTGGTTGCAGATGTCGGTGCAGGCGCGTCGCGGCCGCATCCAGCCCGTCGCCCCAGCTCCACACAACCCACGGGGAGTAGTACGCCTCACCGATCTCGAGGACGATCTCCCCCGGTTGCAGGAGTTCACCGCCGCCGAGATAGGCCCTGTCGTACGCCGTTCGCTCCACTCGTTGCCGGACCGCGCCACTGAAGGCAACGTGCACCTGCCATACCTGGCCCCGCCGGAACCCCGTTCCTGCCTCAGCCAAAGCCAGATGGTCGGGCCGATCGTCGAACGCTCCATGATCAACAGACCAGGAGCCGGAGCGCAAGGCAACCGCCGAGAGCGCAGGACCATCGAACTCAACTCGGTGGGTGGCCAAGTCGCTGACAGGCAGAAACAGCTCCAACCCCTCCAGCCGGTAGCTCGCGAGGTTCTTATTGGTGACACCGGCTCGGCATCGGACCAGACCGTTGTCGGTGAGCTGAATGGCGAGGTCGAGGCTCAGCGCGTTGACCGGATCCTCCGCAGCCACGATCACCGTATCGGCGCCGACCTCAGTCAGACCGGGAAGTATCGGTGTCTCACTGATCAGCCGGGAACGGCTGACGGTAAACGATGCCGCGGATGCCTGGCCGTCATGCGACCCGGCCAGGGCCGCACGCGCACTCCAGCCAGCAGAGGAGTCCGGCACCACTGAAGACATCACGGAGGGCAGCGAATCGAGACTTGTCGGACCGAATGCGGCGAGTAGCGCCGACGAAGACAAGCCGTCAAGATCACCAAGATCAGCACCCCAGTGCAAGATCACAGGAAGCCCGTTGCGCTTCAGCTCAAGAAGGAAACTGGCACCCTGCGCTCGCATGTGGAGCAGGGAGACCGCTGGGTCGAGCTCAACCGAGAACACGGTCGTCGCAGCATCCTCTACCAACATGGGATTGTCCCCCAAGAACAAGATCTTTCTCCGCTGAGCGCAAAGCCTCCCCCTCGACGGCGTGCTCGGCGGTGTCGGTATCTGAACGTCGAGAGAATCCCGCGCCTCGACGCCGCCATCGCGCAATCGGGAACATCGTAGATGGGACGCTCATGACGCCCCCGCGACGTGACGCGCGTGTCGGCCGCTTTTTGCGGGCGATGTGTCGGTGCGGCCGAAATGCTGGCGTAGATACTCGATAGCTCAGTCGTCACCGGGGTATCTGATTCGTGATCGGTTGATCGCGAGGCCGAATCTACGCGAAAGGAGGGACCTTGTGAATGGGCCCTCAGGGCGGCGCTGTGCAGTGGTCTACAACCCGATCAAGGCGTCCGACGATCTCCGCGAGGCGATCACCCAGCAGGCCGCAGCGAGCGGCTGGGATGATGCCATCTGGCTGGAAACCCCAGCAGAGAATCCAGGTCCGGCAATCACGGATCAGGTGGTCTCGGCCAAAGTGGATCGGGTCATCGCGGCAGGCGGCGATGGGACAATCCGGATCGTTGCAGATCGACTGGCCGAGACCGGCATACCGATGGCCGTCGTACCACTGGGCACTGGAAACCTGCTGGCTCGGAACCTCAAGATCCCGCTGTCTGAGGCAGATGCCCTCAAGGTCGCCTTCGGGGACCACACATGGAACATCGATTTGATCAAGGTCACTGTCGATGGCGTACCGAGCGAGCACTTCGCCGTCATCGGAGGGCTGGGTGTCGATGCCATGATCATGGACGAGACCAACCCGGAGCTCAAGAACGTGATCGGTACCGGGGCTTACTTCATTGCCGCTGCCAAGGCCCTCGGGCGTACGCCGATCAATATGCGGATCACACTTGATGATCAGCGCCCGCGTCGCCGCAACGCCATGATCTTCGCCATCGGCAATGTCGGCATGCTGACTGGCAATCTCAAGTTGATCCCGGATGCGCGGCCTGACGACGGCCGTCTCGACGTCTACGTGGCATCACCGCATCGCGTCACTCACTGGCTCCGCGTATTGCGCCGATTGATCACCCTGCGTCCGCGTGCTGACGACCGGGTCGAACAGTGGCAGGGAACTCATGTCGAGGTGCGGCTCGATCACCCCGACCCCTATCAACTCGATGGTGATATGGCTGGGAACTGCCGCACGCTGCGCGCCGAGGTAAGCCCCGGCGCGCTAACGGTCTGCGTGCCCTCATAGTCTCCAGTCGTCAGACGACCGGTGGGGAACCGTCGTAGCGTTTCTCCTCGACGTGCCGCGTCCGGCTGCGCTGCGCTTGCATCACCAGTGCCAAGATCAACGCTAAGGCACCTGCCACGATAAGGATGATGCCAAGCGTGTCGTCTGACACGAACGGGATGTCAAGGTTGAGCGCAAAGAGCAGGATCGCGCCTATCACGATCAAGACGATGCCAACTCCGATACCCATCTGTTTCTCCTCCCTTTAAACCCCCGAGTCAGGAGGTCAACTGGCCTTCTTGGCTGTCGTCGCCTTCGTGGCCGATGCCTTCTTAGCCGAGGCTTTCTTTGCCGGCCTCTTTTTGGCCGGACCCCTCTTTGCCCCAGCCTTCTTGGCTGAGGGCTTGGTCTCTGTTTCCTTCCTGGCAGCGCGGTTCTGCTCGACGCTGCGTCGCAGCGCATCCATGAGGTCAACGACCTCACCGCGTTCGGCCTCTTCTTCGCCTTTCTCACCGAAGGTGACCGCAGTGTCCACGGCGTCGCCCTTCTCCAGCTTGGCGGCGATCAGCTGCCGCAACTGCTCTTGGTATTCATCGCTGAATTTATCCGGCGTGAAGTCGGCGGCCATGTTGTCGACCAGGGACGATGCCATCTTGAGCTCTTGAGAGGAAACCCGAACATCTTCCTTAAGACTCGTGAAGTCCGCCTCCCGCACCTCGTCGTCCCACAACAGCGATTGGAGCATCAGCAAGTTCCCGCGTGACCGCAGTGCAGCTAGCCGAGTCTTCTGGCGCAGCGAGAATTGCACAATTGCTGTGCGATCAGTCTCCTCGAGGGCTCGCCGGAGCAGTGTGTACGCCTTGACGGCAGACTTGTCCGGCTCCAGAAAGTAGCTGCGGCCGAACATGATCGGATCGATCTGCTCGGACGGCACGAACTCCACGACCTCGATCTCTTTGCTGCGCTCCTCCGGCAGCGACTTGAGGTCGTCCTCGGTCAGTACAACGGTGGTCTTGCCCTCTGCGTACGCCTTGTCGATGTGAGAGTACTCGACCACCTTGCCGCAAACTTCACATCGCCGCTGGTAGCGGATCCGGCCGCCGTCAGCGTCGTGCACCTGGTGGAGGCCGATGTCGTGGTCCTCGGTCGCGGCATAGAGCCTGATCGGCACATTCACTAGGCCGAAGGTGATGGCACCCTTCCAGAGCGCTCGCATGTCCTCGTACTACCCACTACGGCTGATCAGAATCCGGGCAGGAGGGGTTTGGCGCCGAGATTGTCAAGTCGATACTGGATTCATGGGCAAGGCGTCGCGCGACCAGGTGGTGACCGTCGAGGGTCGGACGATCAAGCTCACCAACTTGGACAAGGTGCTCTATCCCCAGACTCAAACGACCAAGGCCGACGTTTTGTCCTATTACGCTCAGGTGGGCCTCACCATGTTGCCGCATCTGCGCGATCGGCCGGCGACCCGCAAGCGCTGGCCCGACGGCGTCGGCGAGATGAAGGGAAAGCGGCCGACCGTCTTCTTCAACAAGGACTTGGGCGCGGGCACCCCGGATTGGGTACCGCGGCGGACGATCGCGCACAAAGATCACGACAACGACTATCCAGTGATCAACAATCTTGCGACTCTTACCTGGTTGGCGCAGCTGGCAGCCCTGGAAATTCACGTGCCACAGTGGCGCTTCGGGTCCGATGGGCAGCCTCAAAATCCGGACCGGCTGGTCCTTGACCTCGATCCCGGCCCCGGCGTGAGCCTGGCTGAGTGTGCCCGGATTGCGATATTGGTGCGCGATATCCTGCGCGACATCGGGCACGACCCGGTACCGGTTACCAGTGGCAGCAAAGGTATTCATCTGTACGCCCCGCTGGATGGTTCGCAGACGCCGGAGCAGGCTACCGAGGTAGCTCGCGAGCTCGCATTGGCGCTGGAATCTGATCACCCTGACCTCGTGATCAGCAGCATGAAGCGCTCCGAGCGCGACGGGAAGGTGTTCATCGACTGGAGCCAGAACAACGGCGCCAAGACCACGGTCTCGCCCTATTCCCTGCGTGGACGCGACCGGCCCACGGTTGCTACGCCGCGTACCTGGGCGGAGTTGGAGGACCCGGATCTGCGCCAGCTTGAGTATCAGGAAGTGATCACCAGGCTCGCTGATCTTGGTGATCCACTGGCCCCACTAGCTCCGGGCGCCCGCCGGGATCCGCTCGCCACATACCGCAGCATGCGCGATCCGGCCAAGACGCCAGAGCCAGTGCCGGCGGAGCCGCCGGATGGGCATCGAGACGGTTTCAGATTCGTCATCCAGGAACACCACGCACGCCGGCTGCACTACGACGTGCGACTGGAACACGACGGAGTATTGGCTAGCTGGGCTGTGCCCAAGGCGCCGCCGACCGACCCGAGGATCAACCACCTCGCGGTCCGCACCGAAGATCATCCGATGGAATATCTGACCTTTCACGGCACCATTCCCAAGGGTGAATACGGCGCCGGCGCCATGCGTATCTGGGACACCGGAATGTACCGCTTGCACAAGTGGAACGAAGGCAAGGAGGTCATCGTCACTTTGTTCGGTCAGCCGGACGGCGGGCTTGGTGGGGTACGCAAATTCGCTTTGATCCACACCGGCACTTCAGACTCGCAGCCGGAGAAGAACTGGCTCATGCACCTGATGGAGACCGATCCAGAAGACCGGCAAGGGCTTTCGACAACCTCGGACCAGAAGATCGACTTCCCAGAACCGGTGGCGCCCATGCTGGCTACCTTGGTCGATGCCACACACTTCGGCGATGAAAACGGCTGGGCGTTCGAGATGAAGTGGGATGGCGTACGCGCTATCGCCTACCTGGCTGGCGGACGCGTCCAGCTGCTCAGCAGGAAGGGCAGAGACGATACCGGCGCTTACTTCGAGGTGGCGCGCGAGCTCGCGAAGATCAGTCTGCAAACGGCGATCTTGGACGGCGAGGTGGTGGTCATGGACACCGCCGGACGACCGAACTTCGGCCTGCTCCAGCATCGGATCAACCTCACCAAACCGGCTGATATCGAGCGAGCCGCGAAAGCCTATCCGGCACAGCTGATGCTCTTCGACATCCTGGAGTTGAACGGTCAGTCCTTGATCAAGAAGAGCTACCAAGAGCGTCGTGCGATCTTGCAGGACGTGGTACGCCCGGAGCCAGGATCGCTGATCCAAGTCCCGCCGATCTTCGAAGGTGATCTGCAGGCGGCTCTGGCGACCGGTCGCCTGCTGCAGCTCGAAGGTGTGGTGGCCAAACGCCGCAATTCGATCTACCAGCCGGGACGCCGAACGCGCACCTGGCTCAAGATCAAACTGCACCGGGCACAGGAAGTCGTGATCGGCGGCTGGCGACCAGGTCAGGGCCGCCGGAGCGGCGGAGTGGGGTCACTGCTGATGGGGATTCCGACCGAGGCCGGCTTGCACTACGTCGGCCGTGTGGGGTCCGGGTTCAACGACCGCCAACTCGACGAGATGCATGCGAAGCTGGAGAAGCTGAGCCGCAAGACGTCGCCGTTCATCGATGTGCCACGTGAGGATGCGCGCGACGCGCACTGAGTTAAGCCGTCTGTCGTTGGCGAGGTCTCCTACGGCGAGCTCACCGAACCAGGACGACTACGCCACCCGGTCTGGCGCGGCCTGCGTCCGGAGAAGTCACCTCATGAGGTG
>Ga0075418_10004440_pt1 | contig 15985 bp, 8 predicted proteins | sample SoiMetdeltSBSDD2_FD_81776 | JGI IMG/M metagenome (GOLD analysis project Ga0075418, IMG submission 81776) | Bulk soil microbial communities from a Populus tree surrounding site in Tennessee, USA - Soil MetaG P. deltoides SBSDD2 | ecosystem: Environmental > Terrestrial > Soil > Tree plantation...
CGGGTCAACCGTCGGGTCGATGTCTGTGGAGTTCTCCGGCCAGAGCAGGAAGTCCGGCTCCGGCTGCTGACCAAGTCGCACCTTGGTCATCAAGTGGATGGTTTCGGACAAGTGGTTGTTCGTGACCGAACGGGCACGACCCATCGCCTCAATGCCGCGGCCGGGGATGTTGCCCTGCACGATCCCGACACGCACGCTGCCGGCCGGAGTGGCAGCGGGCTCAACCTGATACAGACGCAGGACCGAGCCGAGCAGACCAATGCTGAGCACAGCTACGCCGGCGAGCAGTACTCGGGTTCGACGCTTGAGCCGGCCGGGTGAAGCTGCACGCAGAGCTAGGACGGCCCATGCGATGAGCTGACCGACCAGGGCGACGGCGAAGGACACGCCGACGACTCCGATGATTGGAAAGAAACCGGCGAGAGGCGTGTCCACTGTCGCGTACGCGATCCGGGACCAGCCGAAACCTCCAAATGGAAACCGCGAGTAGACGTACTCAACAAACACCCAGCAGCATGCGGCGCCAAGTGGCCACCACGGCAGCCGCCCAACCAGGTTCACCATCAGCCCCAGAAGCCCGAAGTACAGCGACATGAAAACGATCAGGACAACGGCGATCCAGGTTCCGAGCACGTGCACCCAGCTGACGGCGAGGGTCAGCATCGCCACGCCAAAGAGATAACCGAGTCCAGCCGCAGCAAGCGGCCGGATCCCGCGCACGGCCAATGTGAAGGCAGGAAGACCAATCAGCAGGAGCGGCCAGAGCCCGTACGGCTGCCAGCTCAGTCCCATCGCGACACCGGCGAGCAGCACGACGACGACGCGGTACGGCACAGGCATAGGAATGGGCTGAACCGTTGGGGTCCCGACCGCAGGCGAGCGCGTCAGAGACGCGGAGGGCCGAGACACGGACCGAGCCTACTCAAATCCCGAAAGACTCGGATCGGTAAATGATCTGCCCGGCCGAGATGGTGGCCACACACGTCGGCAGCGTGCCCGTGTCCAACTGCGGCAGCGCTCCCGGCCCTTCGAGCTCGGCGTCTGCGATGTCCCAGACCGCAAGGCTGGCCAATGCCCCGGCTCGTATTACTCCTGCGTTGTCGCCGAACGCGGCCCAGTGCGCGCCCCTGGTTGCGGCGTCGAAGGCTGCAGCGACACTCAGCCGCTCAGCGGGCTGCCAATGCCGCACGGCCGCCCGTACGGTAGCCCAGCCGGCGACCGGGGTGACCGGGGCGTCGGTTCCGAAGGCCAGCGGTACGCCGGACCGCTGCATGCTGCCAAATCGGTTCATCTCGTGGGCCCGTCTCTGGCCGAGACGCTGTTCATAGAGTTCACCCGGTTTACCCCAGGTGGCGTCGAAGGCAGGCTGTGCGCTGACCACCACACCAAGCGCGGCCAAAGTCGCGATATCTGCATCGGAGATCATCTCGACGTGCTCGAGGCGATGCCGGGCCGCGCGGATCCGTGACGCGCCCACCGTTTCCGCCGCGCGACGGAGTCCGGCCATGGCGGCCGCGACGGCGTCGTCTCCGATGCAGTGGAAGCCGGCCTGCAGTCCAGCCCGCGTACACGCGATGACGTGATCGGCGACCTGTTGCTCGGACAGGTAGCGGGCGCCGCAGGTCGCCGCATCGGCGTACGGCTGAGTCAATGAGGCGGTACGCGACCCGATGGCGCCGTCGATGCAAAGGTCACCGGCCAACCCGGCGGCCCCAACCTGCCGCGCCCACTCGAGAGTGGGCTCGGTGGCCAGTTCGCCCCAATAGCTGGTGAGGCCCATACCGAGGTCTGCTGCCGCGTCGCGGACCCGGGTCAGATCCTCGATCGGCCCGAGATGGGGGCCGCCGAGCTCATGAACCGCAGCGACACCTTGTGCCATGGCTGCACGCAGCGCTGCGCGCGCCGCCGATCTGCGCTCGTGATCGGTGAACAGCTGGTCAAGACTTCCCCGGCAGAGGTGGTGCGCCTCGCGTGTCAGCAGCCCGTCGGGCCGGTAGCCGATCGCCTTTGAGATACCGGGAAATTGATCGAGAAGCGTTGACGACACCACTGCGGAGTGAACGTCGACCCGGGCGAGGTAGACCGCGACGCCACCAGCCGCTCGGTCGAGCTCGGTGCGGGTTGGGGGCAGCGGCTCCGGCCAGGCTCGCTCGTCCCAGCCGTGGCCGACGATCACCTGCGCATCCGGATGACGTCGCGCATAGGCCGCGACACGCCCCACGGCGTCGGCTCGGCTCGTTGCGTCCTGCAGGCCCAAGCCCACCATGGCCTGGCCGGTTTGGATGAGATGAACGTGCGCATCGACGAAGGCGGGAGTGATCAGCCGCCCATGAAGATCAATTTCCGTGTCGCCAGGTGATGCCTGCCGCGCCGCATCGTCGCCACCGACAAAGCTGATCAAGTGCCCGTTGGTCACGACGGCAGTCGCCCCTGGTTGGCCAGGAGCGTATACGCGTCCCCCGACGATGATCACGAATCGGTCCGAGATGAGGAGTCTGTTAGATCTGAGGGCGGTCCTCGAAAGGTATCGAGAGAACTGTCGTGGTATCTGTGGACACCTTAGCCGCCGCACGAATCTTACCCAGCGTTGATTCCAGATGCGCCATGCTTGGAGCCTGCACCTTCAACAGATAATTGGCTTCTCCTGCCACGGAATAGCAGGAAACGATCTCCTCGATGTGCTGCAAACGCTCTGGTGCGTCATCTGCCTGGCTTGGATCAAAAGGCTTGATCGCGACGAACGCTGTAACCATCAGGCCCAACTCAGCAGAGTCGAGAATCGCGGTGTAACCCTTGATCACGCCCCGCTGCTCAAGGCGCCGAACCCGTTGCTGCGCAGCAGATGTGGACAGGCCGGTCTCCTTGCCGATGTCTGTGTAAGACATCCGGCCGTCGCGCGCCAGCAGCGAGAGAATACGACGGTCGAGCTTCTCCATGATGGCTATCGTGCCAGGATTCGGTTGTGCGCTCACGCAAAATTATGCTTTTGGACACAGCTTCTTTGTACTTTCGCGCTTTTTACGGCGTACCCGATTCATTTCGTGGTCCGGACGGTACACCAGTCAATGCGTTGCGTGGGCTCCTCGACTTCATCAGCCGGCTGCTCAACACCTACTCACCGTCGCATCTTGCATGTTGCTGGGACAATGACTGGCGTCCGAAATGGCGGGTGGATCTGATTCCGTCGTACAAAGCGCACCGCCTCGCCAAGTCGGGTGACACCGTTGTCGCCGAGATGAAGAGCTCCGTGAGCACGGCGGGTGAGGGAGTGCCCGAAGGACTGGCCGTACAGGTCCCGTTGATCTTGGGCGTACTCGACGCACTCGGTATCGCCGTTGTTGGCAAGGATGGTTACGAGGCCGATGATGTGATCGGGACGCTCGCCAGTACGGCGCCGATGCCGGTCGACGTGGTCACCGGGGACCGCGACCTGTTCCAAGTAGTCGACGATGTGCGCCAGGTCCGGGTGCTGTACATCGCACGCGGCGTCGGTAAGCACGAGGTGGTCGATAACTCATGGGTGCAGAACAAGTACGGGATACCGGCGGCGGCGTACGTGGACTACGCCACAATGCGCGGTGATGCTTCGGACGGGCTACCGGGGATTTCCGGAATTGGAGACAAGACGGCCGCCACATTGCTGAGTTCCTATGGAAATCTCGAGGGCATACTTGCGGCGGCGAGCGGGCCGAAGCCCAAGATCACCGGTGCAGTGTCAGCGAAGCTAGGCGCAGCGATCGACTATCTGGCGGTAGCTCCGTCGGTGGTCGCCGTGGTACGTGATCTTGATCTTGGGATCTCCTTCGATGATCTTCGCTGCCCTACCACGCCCGACAAGCCGGAAGCGTTCGCCGAACTGACTGAGCTGCTGGCGCTTGGCACCAGCGCCGAGCGAATCCTGGCCAGCTTGGCCAATGACCCTTAAGACCTCGATGACCGGCCCACCGCAACTGGGCGCGATGACAGCGCGGCCGTATCAGGTGGCACTCGACTCGAACGCATCTCCAGCGGCAGTCGTGGCACAGCTGCGCGAGAGCGATCAGCCCGGCGCGTTGTGGGGCAACTGGTTCGATGGTGGGTTGTTGATCTTCCGCCGCCCATTACATGTGGTGGAGCCACCCGGCGCTGACGCCGGCTTCAGATATCTGGACGTGCTGCCGCGCCTGGCGACATCCGATAAGCAATCCGGACTCGTCGGCGGCGGATGGTTCGCCTGCTTTGGATACGACCCCCAGACCACCACGCTGGCCTTCTATGACTCGCTGTTGCGCTGGCATCCCGAGAGCGGGTGGTCCTTTGAGTCCTTGGGTCTCGCGGGCCGGGCGCGGCAGGATACGGAGGCTCTGGAGCACTGGACCGACGCGCTGAACGCTGCACCGTACGCACCGATCGAGCCGCTGCAGGTCGGACCTTTCGGCGTCTTGACCAACGCCGGATTCGCACGAGACCGCTACCTCGCTGCCGTCGAGGACGTGATCAGCCGAATCGACCATGGCCGCTTCTACCAGCTCAACCTCTGTATCCGACTGCACGCTCTGACGCACAGCGCGGCACCGGTTGTGTTCGCTCAACTGTGTGATCGACTGCACCCTGCCTTCGGCGCCCTCATCACTAGGCCGAGGGCTCGCGGTTCTGCGCAAATGATCACTAGTTTCAGCCCCGAGCTGTTTCTACGGATTCGAGACCGTACCGTACTGACTGCTCCAATCAAGGGCACCGCACCTCGTGGGGCCGACGACAGCGGCGCTGCCCTACTGCGTGCCTCCGCCAAGGATGCTGCCGAGAACGTCATGATCGTGGACCTGATGCGCAACGACCTGTCCCGGGTCTGTCGCCCGGGAACGGTTGCAGTTCAAGATCTGTTGAGCATCCAGCCACATCCCGGCGTCTGGCATCTGGTTTCGGCAGTTCGCGGCGAGCTTGAGCCGGATGTGACGACTGCGCAGGTGCTGGCGGCCGCCTTTCCCCCGGGATCGGTGACAGGCGCGCCCAAGATCTCCGCCCAGCAAGGGATTGCTGATCTTGAGGCCGAGCCACGGGGGGCGTACACGGGCAGCATCGGCCTGGTCAGCCCGCTGGCCGGCGCGGACTTCAATGTGATCATCCGGACGTTCGAGCTCCATGACGGCCACCTCGAGCTTGGCGTTGGCGGTGGCATCACAGTCGACAGCGTGCCTATGCGGGAGTGGTATGAGTGTTTCCAGAAAGCCGCACCATTGATCACCGCTGCGGGATCGGTTTTCGATCATGAGCTCGTTGACGAGCCGGCGGTGCCGGAACCAGGGCTGTTGGCGGCCGGCGTCTTCGAGTCGATCTTGGTGGTACGAGGGAAGATCATCCGCCTGGCCCCCCACCTGGCACGTTTGGACAGGTCCTGCCGGGAGCTGTACGGACAGGGAATACCAGATGACCTTGCCGGCGCGGCGTACGAGCTGGCCAGGCTGCACGCGGACCGGCCCCGCCTCGCGATTCGCATTCTCGCCCGACCCAGCGAGGCCATCCTTGACCTCAGTCTCCAGGCTCGTTCGCTCGGCCCAAGACCGGCAGGCTCAACCCTGCGGCACCAATGGCGACCCGACCGCTCCTGGCGGCACAAGTGGATCGAGCGCGCGGCGCTCGATGAAGCTGAGTCGGCGACGAGTCCAGACCTGCCGTACTTCACGTCGCGAGCGCGGCGGCAGGACATTGCCGAGACCAGTCGTGGGAACCTCTTCATACAAGATCGGCACGGCTTCTGGTGTACGCCGCCGCTGGACGAGCAGGTGCTTCCCGGCGTGACACGGCGGGAAGTGCTGGACCTGCTCGACGACCAGGGAACGCCGGTACGGATCCGACGTCTCGCGGTGCAGGATTTCCTCCAGTCACGCGGTGCATTTTGGACCAGCAGCCTCAGCGGTGCGGTTCCGATCACTGCTGTCGATGGCGCGCTGCTGCCTGATATCTCAGAGTTGACCGTGAGGCTCAACAATCAGCTCGGCCTGAGCTGACCTCGACGGGTGTCTGAGTACGACGTTGGCGTTATCGGTAGAGCGGTCCGTTGAGGTACTTCAGGCCGCTGTCCACTTGGACGGTGACAACACGATGGCCTGTGCCGAGGCGCCGAGCGATCTGGAGCGCGGCTGCGAGGTTGGCGCCGGTCGATGGGCCGGAGAAGATGGCGTCTGCCAAGGCAGCGCGGCGAGCCATGGCGAAAGCGTCTGCCTCGGCTACGGCCATGACCTCGTCGAAATCCTCGGCACGAAGGAGCGGCGGCCATGCTCCGATGCCGCCGCCCTCGATGCGGTGGGTGCCAGCCACATTGCCAGACAGTACGGCGGATTCCGCCGGCTCGACCACCACGCGGTGGAGCCCCGGAAGCTTGGCAGCGAGCATGCGAGTAGTACCGAGGAAGCACCCGGCGGTACCGACGTAGCTGCAGAATGCAGCTATGGCCGGAGTACCCGCGAGTTGATCCAGCAGCTCTTCGCCCATATGCCGATAGCCGTCCAGCATGTCGCTGTTGTTGAACTGGTCTGTCCAAAAGGCCCCAGTTTCTGTGGCGATCTCCCGAGCGCGCCGCACCATGGCCGGAATGAGCTGCGGAGTGATCCCTTCCGGACTGGGGATCAACTCGACCTCAGCACCGAATGCCTGCATCGTCCGGATCTTCTCGGTCGCGAAGGCGTCAGACGACACGATGAGCAGCGGGTAGCCCTTCACCGCGCAAACGAAAGCGAGCGATGAACCGGTGCTGCCTCCGCTGTATTCGACGACGGGCTGACCCGGCCGGAGGCGCCCATCACGCTCTGCACCTTCGATCATCGCCAGCGCCATTCGGTCCTTGTACGAGCCCGTGGGGTTCGCCGCCTCGAGCTTCACCCATACTTCGGCATCGTCCTCGCCGGTCAGCCGATCCAGCTGAACCACCGGGGTATTGCCGATGCCAGCGATTCCGCTCAACACACCACCATTCGGGCCAGACTCAGGCCAGAGCAGCCGGAGCACGCCGGCCGGCGTCGATCACATCGCGTGCGGCGAGCAGGAACCCGTCAGCATAGTTCTCGTCTGCGAAATCGCCGAGGTAATAGATCTTCGTCTCCTGTCGAACCTGGGCAAGCGGATCAGCTCCCAGCAGGTCGTCACAGGCATCCGCGAGGTTCGACAGATCGTCCCGTATAACGTATGCGGCCCTCGCGGCGGGCGCATCGAGCAACAGCTGCTCCGGCGTACGCCCCACCGATACCATCGCGAAGGGCTTGCCCGAATGCAGATAGTCCGACACCACAGCGGACACGTCGCTCACCATGGCATCCGATGCATTGAAGCAGTCTTCCACGCTCATCTGCTGCTCTGCCGCAGGTCCCCACAGATGCTCACGGCCGCTGACTTCGCGATCATCATCCAGAACGGCGCCAATCTCGGAGATCATCTTCTCGGCATCTGGATAGCGGTAGTTGAACGGATGTGCTCGGAAGATCACCCTGGCGCCATGGGCCAGGAGCTGCTCGACGATCTGACGGCCCACGGGCAGTGAGTAGACCCGGCTGTCGGCAAATGGCCCCTGCCAGGTCGGGGCGTACAGCACTGTCGGCTTCGCGATGGTGCCGATGGATGTGCGAGCCGGCATGATCAATTCCACCTGGGGCCGGCCGACGATCTTGAATTTCTCGGCCGGGATACTCACGCCATGACGGGCGTACCGATCAACGCCGGCCTGGCCGGCAGCAAAGATCACATCGTAGATGGCGTGCACGGGATTGAAACATGCCGGCTTCTCGGAGTCCCCGTGGTTGAGCCAGATGTGGGTCAGTTCACGTCGCTCGACAAGATGAGTATTGCGAGCGGCGTTGTTGACATAGAAGGCAGCAGTCATTGAGCCGACAATGATCTCCTCGATACTGCGCAACGTCTTCCGATAGATGAGTGGCACCCTGACACCCTGCTCTTCGCAAAGGCTGGCGATCTGGGCCAGCATGGGCGCCGTCCGGGTAACGATGACGAACGGGCGGCCGATCCGGACGAAGTAGGGCAACCACATGCCCACCTGATAGTTGGCTCCCACCGTCGAAGCAAAGTACACGACGAATTCCGGACGGTACGCCTCGAGCGCAGGTCGCAACCGAAGTTCGGCCTGCTCGTTTTCGTTCTCCCGCCGAACGGCACGAACTGTGACCTCCAGCGCGGCGACGAAGACCAGGCATGCCAGGGTCAGCAAGATCAACGAAGGAGCATCCACCAAGATCAGCAGGAAGCCGATGATGATCATTAAGCCAACCAGGATGGGCAATAGTCCCCGCGGAACGAGATCAGCGATCTCGCGAAACGCCCCAGGCAGATTCTGGCCGACAAGCCCGTTCCCCCAGGCGGCTCGAATCCTGCGCTCGACAACAATCGCCACGAGCAACAGCGCGCATGCTATGGCGACCTGCCAGGACAGCTGATCGGAATTGTCCGCGGTCACCGCAAGCGCCACGACCAAGACGCTACGGGTGGCATCGCCCTCGGTCAGCAGCCGGGACCACCGGCTCGGTGCCAAGACGGTGCCGGACACTGACTGAAACGCCGCCCACAACGACAAAGCGGCCAACAGTGTGGTCAGCCAGATCGGCCCGCCAGCAAGGGCCACGGCCAAAGCCAGGAGTGCAATCGCGGTGCCGGCGAGATCGAGGCCCATCCGTGCCATCAGCTGGGCATACTTCGACCAGCTCCGGCCAGGTAGCGCGCCACCGTCTTCGTCGGCCGACGGCCTCTCATCCTCTTCGCGCCCGCCCAGCTCGCCGCCGGCGTCCTCTGATTGATCGTCTTCCATGTCCTCCATGGACTTGCGGGAAACATGATGCACCGCATCGACAAACGCCGATGCATAGTTGTCGGACGGAAAGTCACCCAGGTAGTCGGCGCGAATGTCAGCCCGCTCACCAGCCAGCGGATCGGCGCCAAGCATCTTCTCCAGCTGCGCATCCAGATCCGCCAGATCGGCGCGGACAACGTAGGACGCGCGCGCCACCGGATACTCCACAACGAATGCGTCAGGCGCGGCCGGTACGGCGATCATGGCAAATGGCTTGCCGGAGAACAGGTAGTCCGACACCACGCTCGAGACGTCGGAAACCATGGCATCGGAGTCATTGATGCAATCCAGGATGCTGCGATCGCGTTCGGCCGCGGCGCCCCACAGATGCGGCCGTCCGGTCTTGCGGCGGTCAGCCTCCAGCAGGGAGTTGATCCGCGCGATGACCGCCGCGTCGTCAGGAAAGTCGTAACTGAACGGGTGCGGCCGGAAGATCACTTTCGCCCCGCGCGCCAGCAGTGCCGAGACAATCTGCTCACCCGCGGGCAGGGAGTACAGCATGGTCTCTTCGACGTGGCCACGCCACGTCGGCGCATACAGCACCGTCGGCTCCGGGGTATCAGCGATGGGTGTGGTGCTCTGCTTGACGTTCTCGACCTGGGGCCTGCCGACGATAGTGAACTTCTCCGCCGGAATGCGTACGCCATGAGCGGCGTAGCGGCGGGTGGCGGCCGGGCCTGCGGCGAAAATCTGGTCGTACATCGCATGCGTCGGGTTGTACGACGGCGGCTTGTCGGAGTCGCCGTGCCCCAGATAAATGTGGGTGAGGTGCTGGAAGCGAACCAGTGCACCGTTGCCGGAGGATGCGTTGACGTAGAAGGCGGCTTTCAGCGAGGGAACAACCAGCGCATCAAGATCAGCAATTCCCCGGGCTTCGACCACGGGCACATCGGTCAGCTCGGCGAACGCTGCCGCAGGGACAGCGTTTCGCGCGACGATGATGAAACGCAGGCCGGCCCGCTGCAGGTACGGCAGCCACATCATGACCTGGTACGACGCGTCGTCGGGCCGCGAGGTGTAGACCACGAAGTCCGGCGCGTACGCGGCGACCGCTCGTGGCACGAGCCTTCGCAATCGTCGGGCGAGAACGACCTTGGCGCGGCCGTCCACGGCCTGAACCGCTACCGGCGCAACAGCGAGCAGGCTGACGACCACCCACCACCACGCCGATGCCCCGAGAGCAGCAAGCAACAGACCGATGATTGTTGCCACCGCGCTCGCAGCCACCGAGACCGCACCAAGATCGCGCAACGGACGACGGGTCGGCAGGTTCGGCAGCCGCGTTGCGACGGGCACCTTGAATCGGGCGGCTCGGGCGACGAACGGCTCAATCACGAGCGTGCCCACGAGGATGGCGGCCCCCAGAGCTGCACCCACAGCTTGCTGCAGGCTCGCCGTCGAAGCTGCCAGACAGACCGCCGCCGCGGATGTCGCAGTCCCCCTGATTACCAGCGATCGTCCGAGTGGACTCCACTCCTCAGTCCGCTGGAGCCCGGTCTGCGCGAACTGCCCGGCCGTTCCGAGGACCGAGAGCAGGACGAACAGCGGCGCCCATGGCGAGCCCACCAGTGCCAGCAGGACACCGGCAAAGGCCGACAACACGATGAGACAGTCCACAACGACGTCAACGACCCGCCTGGTTGCCGTCGAGCTAGAAAAACGCATTGATAACTCGTTCCGTCGCACGCCCATCGTGAAGCCTGTTGAACTCCTTGTTGAACAATTCCCGGGCGGCAGCGTACTCGGAGATTACCGATCCCAGGTCCAGTAATGCTTCAGCCACCTCCCTCGTGGTAGCCAGCAGCGGACCAGGTGCAGTCTCGGAGAAGCCGAACAAGACCGTGCGCGAGTTCAGATATTCCTCCAGATCCGGCACGAAGAAGACCACCGGCTTGCCGGTAATCAGCCAGTCGAAACGAATGGAGGAATAGTCAAGCACCGCAACGTCGGCGGCCAGGAGAAGGTCGTTGATCTCCGGATAGCCGGACACATCCCAGACCTTCCCGCTGATAGGCGAGTGTCCCTCGCGAAGGTTGTAGTTGTGGCCGCGCAACAGCACGGCATAACGATCGCCGAGCCGCTCGGCGAGGTCTTCGAGATCCAGACCATCGAAGAGCTTCGCCGTCCAGGCGCTGGTGGCTATGGTGTCCCGCCAGGTCGGGGCGTACAACACCACGATCCGGTCGGGGTCGATGCCGAGCCGAGTCAACACAGTTGATCGGACTGAGGCGGTATCCGCGGTCACCAGCGCGTCATTCCTCGGGTAGCCGGTGACCAACGCATTGCCGGTGAATCGGTACTCCCGTCGATACAGATCGACGCAGAACGATTCGGGGACAACGATGGCGTCCCAGGTGCCACTTCGGCGAACGCATTCCTCATCAATGACGGATTCCGATCGGCCCTGAACCCGCCAAAGCGAGATTCCCATCGACTTGAAGGGATACCCGTGGAAGGTCTGCAGGTAGCGCTGATAGGGCCGCTTCGTGAAGTACCGCTCGAATTCGATGTTTCGGCACAGATATCGGCTGCTGCCGAGGGCGGCGTACCAGTCTCGACTTCCGATCAGCAGTGCGCGTCCACCCTCTGGCACAGCAACAGATAGATCTGAAACCGCCCACACCAGGTCCAGATCGGGTCGCCGCAGCCGCAACTCGGTGTGGATCGCGATCTGACTGTCCGTAGCGAACTCGCCGCGATAACTCTGAAAGAGCACTGAGTCGGCGGGAGTGAAAGAGGACCGTTGATACCACACGCCCAGCCTTTCCTGGGCCTGTCTGCTGCGCTCGTTGTCCGCCAGCGGCGGTGCCAGACCAATCATCAGCTCACCGCGACTGTTCCGGGTCAGCCGGTAGCAGTGGTTTGCCGTCAGGCCTTCGCCTGGCAGGCGACTGGCGAAGCCGTCGGAACACCGCACACGCGCGCGCGAGCTCAGCACGATCCGGTAGTCGTCGGTTGGGAGTGGGAGCTCTGGGGCGCCCCAGCGAGGGGCTACAAGGGGGAACACCAGTCGTAGGCCGTTCTCCACTGATTCCACGCGGCGCACAGCCACGTTGGCGAGGCGGCTCGACAGACGCGCATCCGTACAGTCGGAGGGCTCAAGTCCGATGAGTCCGAGCTCAATACTCAGCTCGTCATCGGCCACAGCCGCGTTCTCGGCTTCCGCCACTGCCCAATCGGTCATCAGATTGCAGTAACCCGTGATAGATCGCTGCCAGCATGCATCGCCGAAGCCGCCGCCTATCCCGAGGCCGTTCTCGGCCTCCCGCGGCCAGGAGACCCGATGCTCCCGGCCATGGACGTCGACCGCGCGGAGGTCCCAGCTGATGCCGGTGCCCACTCCCACGGGCAAGTCGAGCTGAAAACGCTGTGAGCCGTCTGCGTTCGTTGTGCCGAGCTCGCCGGCGACCCGGCCAGCCGGGCTAGCCGCGATCACAGACACCAGTCGTCCGATCCCCTTATCGACCAGATGCAGCGCGCCCGTTGCCCGGCCGGCACCATCCGTGGCGAGGGTCTGGGCCCAAACCCGTTCCGGACGGACATGGAGCGCAAAGCCGAGCTGTGGATCGAGCTTGGGGACGACGCGATTGGTGTCGGTGGCACTCCGGAAGTTGCGTCCCCACATCAGGTGCCCGACGCCACCGGGTGCAACGGCAGTGATCGGCCCCATCCGTTCGAGGCCACCTGCGCGAACCGTGACTCTGAGCTGCCAGCGGCCAGCATTGCGGTCGACGTGCCGAGTGTCGATGCCGATGACGAACCCGCCAGGGGCCACGTCCTGGTAGCGAAAAGCCGACCACTCATTAGCTGCTGGCCTGTCGCTTCGGGTCACCTCGCATGGGTGCGAAAAGCCCGTCACTGGTTCGACAAGTGAGGCGGTCAGCTGTAGCTCTTCGGCGATCAGATCGAGTCCGCGAATGAACGCCCAGCCGTGAACCTCGAGTCGCTGATCATGCCACTCGATGTGTTCGATGCACCCCGACAGCGCTGTCTGGCTCTCCGCCAGTTCCAGGAGTTCGGGTGGAGCTCCAGCGACTCCTGGCCATTCCTCGGCCACGGCGTAGAGGCGGCCGTCGTGCACCTCGGTTCTGGGCATCGACCCGTAGAGCTGGACGCGCTGAACGAGTTGCTCAAGATCGGCCCAGCGTCCGTTTGCGACGAGCCAGAGGCGCAATTTCCGGTCGACGCGCACATGTGGCCACACAGTGTCGTCAGCCAGCGTGAGACACTCCCGTCCCGCCTGCTGCAGGCTGGTCCGGTACGCGGCGTCGGCCCGATGGGCGTCGGCGGCGAAGTCACCGAAATCGCCATCGATCAGCCCGCCCAGCCGAGCGCCCGCGATAGTTTCACCGCCGGTGCGGCGGACCAGTCGCCAGGTTTCCCATAACCAGCTGAGGCGGACGTCGAGCTCATTCCCCGTCAGGGGTTCGGGGAGAAGTTGCCCTGCATCGAGTCGTGTTCGCTGCACGCAGCTGACCGCCTGCAGCAGGTCGAACGTCCTGGCCCGAAGGGTGGCGCTGGCAATCGCGAAAGACTCACCATCTGGGGCATCGGGGAAACCGCCCACAGCGAGGTTCCAAAAGCTCGTCCGGAACACCCGATTGGTGGCGCAGCTGTCGAGAATGGCGAGCGGAAAGTCACTCAGCGCCAGCGCCGGTCTGTCCAGGTCGTGGGTCACGGTGGTCCATGACGGGCGATGTCTCCTGCCTCGGAACACGGTGCGTACGCCGCCGGCCGCGAAGTCCGAGCCAGTGTGTCGTAGCGAGTTGATCAAGGTGGCATAGGCAGTGGCGGGTACGGTGTCGGTGGCATCCACAAAGCTCAGATACCTTCCCCGTGCTATCCGCGCCCCAGCATTACGCGACGCGGTCAAACCGAGCTGCGGACGGCGCAGCAGATGGAACCGGGGATCTTGCGCCACTACCTCTTCCGCAACTGTCGCGGTGCCGTCCGTCGAGCCGTTGTCGACCACGAGCACTTCGATCCGCTTCAGCGTTTGCGATCGCAGACTGTGCAGACACGCAGGCAGGGAGGCCACAGCGTTGGTCGCAACGACCACCACGGTGAGTAATGGAGTCGACGTCGACTGCTGAGAGCTTCCCGTTGCCAAGCGTCGCAGCTGCCGCAGCCCCGACTGGATCGGGACCGGGAGCCGCCGGGTCACGCGGCGGGCGAGAACCGTGAGTCTCTTCTGGTCGTCCATAGATCCTTGGGTTAGCGGGGCCTGCGAGCGGACAGCCGCCGGACTTTGCGAACCACCCGGCGAACGAATGAGCGCTTCTTCAGTGGTACCGCAGCAGGCTTCTTTTGGGCAGCAAGCTTGCGATGTTTCACCAGGCCAACGTCAAGACACAGTCCTGAAGTCCGCAGAGTGAAATAGACCGCCATTGTTGGCGGACCCGCAGCGACTGGCTCGGGAAGCACGGGACCCGGCCATCGCTCCGGCGTCAGCGTTGCGCGACGACGCATGCCCAGGCCCATGACCCCGAAGTGCAGGTTCAGGTCCCACAAACCATCGGCCAGCCGGGCTCCCGCGGCGAGTGTATTCGGGTCGATCTCTGCCGAGAACGAGGCGGCTAGCCCAAGGCGATGCACTGCGACGGGTACCGCCCAGGTCTCACCCGTGCGGCGTTCGGTCAGATCCAATCGCAGCGTCGAACGTGCCATGCCCAACGACAGCACCTCCGGGTCGAACTCACCGAGAAGTGAGGCAAACCGCAGCTCGGCCAGCGGTTCCTCGGGCATCTCTGCAAAAGCCGTCTCAGCCTCCTCGAGGAGGTCGGGCTCGGCCTCGGCGGCGGAATCTTGGGCAGCAGGCCGGCTCTCAGGCGGAGCGATATCAGATAGCTGAACAGTCCCGCTGAGCTGTACCCGGCCGCCCACCCACCCAACCTGGAGGACGCTTGGATACGCGACCCACGGTGCTGTTTCTTCAGCGATACGCCGCACCTCCTCCAGGTCGCCGGCGATGAGGGCACGGGCGACCCGCTGCGGAACCGGCTGGAGCAGCTTGATCACACCTTCGTCGAAATAGCGTGACGCGATGCGGTGTGCGTTGCTGAACAGCGCGGCTGCCTCGTCGTCGGGGAATCTCAGTAGCCGCCGACCGCTGAGGCGCTGCACCATCTCGACCTGAAGCCAGCGCCGGAAGATCCGGTCACGCACTGGTCCCGGCTCGGTGTACGCGACAGCCACCTCAATGGCGTCTGCCAGGTTGTTAAAGTAGCCCCGCCAGTTGACCTTGCGCAGGCCAGCGTTGGCCAGGTCGACGCGCCGAATATGGAAGTAGCAGGTGTAGTCGGCGTAGACGCTGACAACCGTGGCCAGCAGATAGCCCTTCACCACAAACAGATGATCTTCGAGTCGTCGCTTACCCTCCGGAAACCGGATCCCATGATCGTTGAGGAATTCCCTGCGGAACAACTTGTGCGGCGTCAGACTGTCCATGATCGCCGAGTCGGCAATGCTGCAGTTGCGAACCGTCTCGGTAAAGATGACACGCGGAATTCGGCGCTGCAGGCCAGCCATCTTCGGCAGCACGATGTCGGACTCGCAACTGCGCGCAAAGTCATACAAGCGCTCAAGGGCCTCGGTCCCCAGCCAGTCATCGTCGTCGCAGAAGAACACGTACTCGCCCCGAGCGGCGTCCAGGCCAACGTTGCGAGGCTGCCCCGGCCAGCCAGAGTTCGGCTGGTGGATGACACGAAGGTGTGGGTACGTCGCCGCGAGCTCGTCGAGACGCGCCGGTGTGTCGTCGGTGGAGCCGTCGTCGACGCAGATGATCTCGAACTCATCGTGGGAAAGCGTCTGGGACGTCAGTGAATCGATGCATGGCGCGAAGTACTCGCCCGGGTTGTACACCGGAACCACGACACTCACCTTGAGCATGCGATCGAGAATTGCACAATTTTATTGCTCCGCTCGCCAGGCTCGCTCCGCGCGGATCGCGCCGGGAAGCCGCCCACTTCGTCGTCACTCGGGGACGAAAAAGCGTGTCTCCTCGCTTCTCCTCAGCACGGCGGCCCGCGATCCGAGGTCCGATTGCTCCACTCGCTGCGCTCGCTCCGCGCGAATCGCGCTGGGAAGTCCGCCTACTTCGTCGTCACTCGGGGACGAAAAAGCGTGTCTCCTCGCTTCTCCTCAGCACGGCGGCGC
>Ga0075418_10004441_pt1 | contig 15984 bp, 11 predicted proteins | sample SoiMetdeltSBSDD2_FD_81776 | JGI IMG/M metagenome (GOLD analysis project Ga0075418, IMG submission 81776) | Bulk soil microbial communities from a Populus tree surrounding site in Tennessee, USA - Soil MetaG P. deltoides SBSDD2 | ecosystem: Environmental > Terrestrial > Soil > Tree plantation...
ACGCGCCCGAGTGTAGCCCGCTCGGTACGATGGGGACCGGAGGTGCACCCGTGGCTTTCGACCGCTCCTGCACGATCACCTGGTACGGCCACGCCTGTGTCGAGGTCCGCACCGGGGAGGGCAAGACGATCCTCTTCGACCCCTGGTTCAGCAACCCGCTGAGCCCGAAGACACCGGATCTCGTCGACCGCTGCGACGTCATGCTGGTCACCCACGGCCATGGCGACCACATGGGCAACGCCCTCCAGATCGCGTCACGATTCCAACCCGACTGGCCGGCGATCCACGAGCTCCAGCTGTGGCTCTCGCGGAACTACGCCGGCAAGGACAAGGTCATCGGCATGAACAAGGGCGGCACGGTTTCGGCTGCAGGGTTACGAGTCACGATGACCGGCGCCGACCACTCGGCCGGCGACTGGAACGCCGGCGGCGAGACGACGCTCTACTTCGGCGAACCGGCGGGCTTCGTCGTGGAGCTCGAGGACGGCACGCGGCTGTATCACGCGGGCGACACGAACGTGTTCGGCGACATGAAGCTGATCCGCGACCTGTACGCGCCGGACCTGGCGATGCTGCCGATCGGCGGCCACTTCACGATGGGTCCGCGCGAAGCGGCGCTGGCGGTCGAATACCTCGGTGTGAAGCACGTCCTGCCGATCCACTACGGGACCTTCCCGATCCTCGCCGGCACACCGGACGAGCTCCGCGCGGAGCTCTCGAAACGCGGCCTCGGCGACGTCGAGGTTCATGACGTCCGACCGGGCGAATCGGTGCGCTAGGGCAACGGAAACGTTGCTGCTCATCCGCACCGGCTGGTGTGGTCTTGTGTGGTGCGGTGTGGTTTGGCACGCTTTTGTAACGCTCCTTTGACGACGGTACCGAGCTCGGCCGGTACCATGGGCACATAGGTCGAACCGCCCCGAACGGCCCAGACTGTCCCCCAGCAGCTCTGGGTGCGAGTCGACTATCGATCTCACGCCCTGCCGCGGCGGATGGCCACCAGGCCTCCGACACGACAAAGGCAAACCCGGCGTGAGCCGGGGACGCAAAGCCACGGGACTCGGGTGATAGCACCGAGTCAGCCGGGCTACCGAATGGACTCTGGAGGTTCTGGTGACAGATCGAACGAAGCGCCTCGCACGCGCTGCCCTCTTTGCAACCCTCGCCGTCGGCGTCATCGGCGCGCCGACCCTCGCCGGCAAGCCGACCCGCGACCTGTCGAGCGCGACCTTCTGGGTCGATGACGGCACATACGCAACGACGACGACCGCGCATCGCGGCTCGAGCGGCGCCCAGTGGGTGCACGCAAAGTGCTCTCAGAACGGCACGGTCGTGTACGAGCAGTGGATCAGGTACGGGACCGCCTGGACCGGCACGCTGACCCTCGGGCCGACGCCCTCCTGGAAGGGCGGAGCGGCGTCCTGCTGGGCCGAGGACGGCTGGTGGCAGAACGGCACCCGCTGGCGCGTGATCGCCACGGACGCATTCGCCGCCGCAGGCTGATCGCTCGCGGAAATTGCCGCGCCACCTCATACGACGACCGGCCGGTCTCCGGCCGGTCGTTTGATTCCCGGCTGAAGCTGGTGCCCGTCAGCAACGATCGGTCGAGTGGTTGAGAGGCGTCGGCCTGAGCGGTGTGCGGTCGAGGGCAGTTTCGGGACCGGACCCCACCTGACGTTGCTCCTATCGTTCCGCCCCTAACGCAACCGTAGGGTTCAACCAAGCGCGGGGAAACCCGTGACAGCCAGGCCGCACCGGCGACTGGCTCGACAAGGGCAAACCCGGGGCGACCCGGGGACGCAAAGCCACGGGACTCGCGAAGCGAGTCAGCCGGGCTACCGAAAGCCAACGGGTGGGATCCACCACCCAGCATTGGAGGTCAGCCATGCCGGCTGGTTCTGCTGCGTCGACCGGCGCACGCCACGCGATCGTCGCGATCGGCGAAGCCCTGGTCGTCGCCCTCATCATCGCGACCACGCTGCTCGTCCTCTCGCCGCTCTACCGACCGGCTGAGACGCTGAGCGGCACAACGGGCGTCGATGCCGGTGGCCGCGGCCACATCACCGTGCCGGACGGCACATTCGCGGGCACCACGACGGCGACCCTCAATCCCGGCGGCACCGGCACGTGGGCCTATGCGGCCTGCTTCCAGAACGGCACGCTCGTGTACGCCCAGTACGTCAAGGCGTCGGGCAGCACGGCCACGTTCACTCTTGGACCAACGCCCTCGTGGACCTACGGCGCCGCAACGTGCGTCGCCCAGGAAGGCTACTGGGGCAGCAACGGCCGCTTCCGAGTCATCGCCGACACGACATTCAGCGTCAGCGGCTAACTCGCCGCCACACCGCAACACCGAACGCCGGGCCGCGAGGCCCGGCGTTCTGATTCACGCCCTAGCGAAAGTCCGGCGAAAACTCGTAGGGCAACGGTTCGAGCGGCGCCGGTCCGACCTGGAGCTCGATGTTCTCGAGGTCCTTGAGCCGGATCATGCGTGGATCACCCGTATAGCCTTCGCCGTTGACGAACACAAAGACGGATGCCTCGGGTCCCGCGGGCCATCCTGCAACCTGTGTCGCGCTCAGCGGCTGACCCCAGATATCGAAGAACGTTCCGAGCGTGACCTGCGCGTCGGCTGGCGCCTCAACATGGATGATCCCCGAGGCGCGGTGCGTGTGCAACCAGTAGAGGCATGTGTCGTGGATGCCGATTCCTTCGGGAACGACCTGGCTCTCACCGCTCACTCGGATGACGAGATGCGCATGGATGTGAAAGTCCGTGTGCTCGAGCGAGTCACAGCTGACCCCGTCGATGGTGGGATACCGGCCCTGTGGATCCACCGTGGGCGCACCAAATGACGCCTGCGCAGGGGTGGAAGGTGTCGGAGCAATCGAGCCGCTCGGCTGCGAACTCGCACCTGCCGGGCTCGGGCTTGGACTCGGGCTGACGGAAGGCGTTCCGCCCAACGCGGCGACGATGCCACCGATGACGACCGTCAGGCCCAGGAGAGCCGCACCGACGAGGACGACCGATCTCCGCCCCGCGTTCCCTGAGGTGGGCGATACGTCCGTCGATCGACTGCGGCCAATGGCTCTGGGTGGCGCAGCGGCGCGGGTGTGGGTCCGGCGACGTTTCGCCACGTCGCGCGGCTAGGTGCCTGGGTCCCAGACCCAGAGGTTCGCGTCCGTCTTCCAGAGACGGGTGGCGTAGGGCGCGCTCGGCGCGAACCCGCCGACCACCCAGAACCCCGCCTTGATGGCGACGTCGGTCATCTCGTGTGGCGTGGATCCCCACTGGAGGTATGAACGGATCGCGCTCGAGTCGTCGGTGTCCTGCGTCGCGAAGAGGGCGATCTCGCCGTTCGCCGGCGTGAGCGCCAGCGGCGCGTCGGTCTCGACGACGTCGTCAATGCCCGTGCCGTCGCCAACCGCCACGCGCGCCGACGCGTCTGGCTCGACGACCGTATCCGGCAGGTCCACGCACTGGTCGTGCTGGCAAAGGAACAAGGCATCCAGGCTGCTGGCCACGTCGGTGTAGTTGTGAATGGTGACGTAGCCCTCGTCGCCGAGCCCAACCTCGCTGATCTCGAAGCTCCGAGTCGCATCCTCGGCGCCTGGGGTTCGGCCCTCGACGAGAGTCGGCGAAGGCTTGGGAGATGCGGAGCCGCCACAGGCAGCCATGACCAGGGCAGCCGCGACGAACGCACTCGCGACCCGAAGCTTCACAGGATTGACCTCAACTGTGGGACGGCGTCGCGAAACTCTAGTCGGAGAGTCGGCGAACTGCCGGAACGCCGAGAGGCCCGGCCAGCGGGCCGGGCCTCTCGGATCAGGAGTCGCTGGGCGTCAGTCCGAAGGATCTGACTGCGGGCAGCTGTCGTGTGGCAGGTTGTTGGCTGCCGAGATGGCATCCAGGAACCCGTTGTAGTTCGCGTCATCGTTGGCGAACGCGGCCTGGACGCCGGCGATCACCTGTGCAGTGCTGTACGGGTACGCAACCGTGCCCGAGTTCAACAGTGCGGCCGTGCTGTGGCGAACGAGGGCCTGGAAGCCGCCGCCGCCCGTGTTGATAGCCTGCTCGAGGGTCAGGGTCTCAGAAAGGCCCGCCGCTGAGAGCTCGCCGGCCGGGAGGCCGAACGCAGCGCTGTACAGCGTGTCCGTAGTGATTCCCAGGTCAAGGAAGATCTGGTCGTCGGTGTCATCCCAGACCTCGGTGTGGTTCTTCCAGAAACCGGGCGTGCAACCCTCGCCGGCCAAGATGTCCAGCGAGTGGTCGTCGGAGGCCGTGATGTCGTTCGGGAAGTCAGCCGGGTGGTAATGAACGGTGACGACGTTCACCAATGGATCCGGGCTGCCGGCCGGGATCGTGTAGTTCGCGTCGAACGCACACGAGCCGCCCGGAGTTGTGAGCGTGGTGCAGCCGTTGGCCGCTGCGATCGCGGTGAGGTCTCCGATGACGGTGTCGGTGACACTGTCGAGGACAAGGCTCGGCGAGTCAGACGATCCCGTGTTCGTGATCACGAAGTGATACGTCACGGTGTCGCCGACCGAGGCGGTGGCGGGCCCTGTCTTGACGACAGAGACGGCGGGCTGGAACAGGTTGACGCTGTGCCCGTCGGAGCCCGTCAGGGTGTTCGGGAAGCCGTCCACGGTGCAGCTGACGCTGGCCGTGTTGAGGAGCGGATCCGTGTCGGTCGGGAGGACCGTGTACGACGCGGTCGTCGTATCGGTTGCACCCGCGGCAAGGTTGACGCTCTTGCTGATCCCGAGCATCACGTCGGTGATCGTGCACGAGAGATTCGGCGAGTCCGCCGAGCTCGTGTTGTTGAGGGTGATCGTGTAGCTGACCGGGTCGCCGACCTTGGAGAGGGCGTCGCCCGTCTTGTCGAACGTGATCGACGGCTGGAACAGGTTGACCGAGTGGCTGTCCGAGTCCGTGAGGACGTTCGGGAAGCCCACCGGTGAACAGGTCACCGACGCCGTGTTGATGAGCGGATCGGGATCGCCGGCCACCACGGTGCGGCTGGCGTTGATCGTCGTTGATGCGCCAGGTGCGAGGTTGATGGCCTGGCTGATGCCAAGCATCGCGTCTGTCACGGTGCCGACGCAGTTCGGCGAGTCCGCCGAGCTCGTGTTGGTGACGACGATCGAGTAGTCGACCGAGTCGCCGACCTTCGAGGTGGCATCACCGGTCTTGTCGAGGTCGATCGACGGCTGGAACAGGTTGACCGAATGGCTGTCCGAGTCCGTGAGGACGTTCGGGTAGCCCGTCGGCGAGCAGCTCACGGAGGCGGTGTTCACGACCGGGTCGGGATCACCGGCCACAACCGTGCGGCTGGCGTTGATGGTCGTTGAGGCGCCGGGTGCGAGGTTGATGGCCTGGCTGATGCCAAGCATCGCATCCGTGACCGTGCCGACGCAGGCCGGTGAGTCGGCCGAGCTCGTGTTCGTGACCGTGATCGTGTAATCGACCGAGTCACCGACCTTGCTCAGCGTGTCGCCCGTCTTGTCGATGTCGATCGACGGCTGGAACAGGTTGACCGAGTGGCTGTCCGAGCCCGTGAGGACGTTCGGGAAGCCGGCGATCGTGCAGCTGGCGCTCGCCGTGTTGACGAATGGATCAGTGTCGCCGGCCTGGGTGGTCCGCGACGCATTCGTGACGTCACTTGCGCCGTTCGCGATCGTGACGGTCTTGCTCACGCCGAGCTGCGGATCGGTGATCGTGCACGACATCGCCGGGGTGTCGGTGCTGCTCGTGTTGCTGACGGTGATCGTGTAGTTGACCGAGTCACCGACCTTGCTCAGCGCGTCGCCCGACTTGTCGACCGTGATCGACGGCTGGAAGAGGTTGACGCTGTGGTCATCCGAATCGTTGACTTCGCTCCCATCCAGGGCAGCCGACGAGTCGTAGATCGCCGTGACGGTGTTCGGAAGCGGGTCTGGGTCACCGGCCTGAACGGTCCGGCTGGTGTTGATGGTGCAGGTGGCGCCCGGGGCGAGGCTCGCGCCACAGCCCGCGTTGCCAGTGAGGCTGCCGAGCAGCGTGTCCGTGATCGACTGCTTGTAGAGCGTCACGGAGCCGGTGTTCTCGACGGTGATCGAATAATCGACCGAGTCGCCGACCTTGCTCAGCGTATCGCCGCTCTTCGTGACTTCGATGCCGCAGAGCGAGAAGCTGCCTTCGGCGAAGTCCTTGAGGGTCGCGTCGACCGACTGCGAAGAGCGAGTCTCGGCAAGGAACGAAGCGCCACAGCCGATGTCGAGCCCGAGGGCCGACAGGTTGACACCGCCCTCGAAGAAGCTGCCCTTGGGCAGCGTGTTCGCGGCGCCGGACTTGGGTGTGTATGGCCAAGGCGACGGGATAGACGCGGTGTTCGCCTGGGCACAAGAGACGTCAGGGGCTGTCGTCGTCGAGCAGGCGACGCCATTGAAGACGTTGTCAAGGGTGCCGTTGGTGTCGCCGCCGGTCCCGACCCACTTGAAGACGCGGATCGTGGAGACCACGCCGCCGTTCGTGAAGTCGGACAGGATCAGGACGTCACCGATATCGTGCGGGTTCTCGAACAATCCGCCGGTTGTCCCGATGCGGTCGTGGCTGCTCTGGAAGAACCAGAAGCCAACCTGCGCATCGCCGTTGTTGGCGAAGCGGTCGAGGCCGAAGTAGAGGCACAGGTCCGGATCGCTGTTCGCGTCACCAAAGCCGCCGCCACTCGGGAAGTCGTCGCAGTTGTAGGCCGCGGCGAAGGCGTCTTCGATGTTGTCCTTGTCCGGGACGTTGCCGATCGTCCAGGCCCACGGGCCAACCGTGCCCGTGCCGCCGGCGGCAATGTCGAGGTCGTCCTTCGACCCACCGGTCGTGAAGATCTCGTCCGGATCGGCGACGCCGCCGAGCGGATCGTCAACGAAGGTGGAGATGATGGCATTGTCGTTGCCGGCGAAGACGTTGCTCCAGTCGTCGGGCAGGCCGGGCGCGCTGTCCTGCGCGTTGCCGTCGAGCTCGAAGTCCTGGTCATGGACGGCGAAGACACTGCTCACGCCGAGGAGCAGGACCGTCATGACGCCGAGCACGCCCGCGAGGCGATGCATGCTGCGACCGCCCATTGGCCGGCGGCCGGATCGCTTGGCCCGGATGGGCCGTTCGACCCCGAGCGAAAGCTCCGCGAGGAGCTCCCCGGGTGACATGGTTCGGACGATCCGTCCGTCCCTTGTCGTGACACTAACCGCCATAGATGGCCTCCTACCTTCCCCCCGTGGGCTTATGCCCACGGATGATTCCCGACTGACTTAGGCGTCCCACGTGCAGCCAGGAACCGTTGCCGACAAGACGGGAGCCCCGTCAGGCTGACGGGGCTCCGCGTCCGGTCTCGGGGACCGCTGGCTGCTGGAATTGTTGGTGGTGAGGGCGTGACAGGCACAGGCGCACGCGGAGACCGCGGCCTGGCTGCCCTGGGTGATCGACGCCGGAAACTCCGGCGAGGCCCCTGTCACGCGGATACGACCTCACTTCCCCCGGAGGAAGTGCTTGGAATCTCGAAGCGTCCCCGAGACTCCCTTGCGCGCTCACGACAGCACCCCAGTGACTGCCGTGCGAACGTGCAGTTTGATGCCCGGAGGTGCACTGCGTCAAGGAAACGGCGTGTTTGTAATGGTCGGAGCCGGTCGGTGGCAGAAACGTCCGGTGCGCCGGTGCAACGGGTGGCCGTCGCTCGCCAAACCATCCCTCGAAATGGGAGAGGCCCCGGCGGTGCCGGGGCCTCTCCCATTGCCTGACGCGGGTGGCGTCAGGGCTGGACGTCGTCGTCGATCGTCAGCGTTGAGGCCTCGCAGTCCGCGGACGAACCGGAGACGCTGTTCGTGCTCGTGAACACAGCCTTCCAGGAAACGGTGAGCGGCGAGTCGCCGACGTCAAACACTTCGTCAGCGTCTGCGCCGGTGGTGTCGCCATCGCCGTTCGTGGTGAAGACCGTGGCCGTGCCCGTGTTGGTGCCGATGGTCCGGCTCTCCACGAAGATCGCGGTGCCGCTGCAGTCACCACTCGGGTACAGGCTGAACGTCACGCTCCCGGCGAGAGTTGTTCCGCCGGTTGAGGAGAACGTGGCGGAGTCATTCGGGATCCACGACTGGCTGGTGGAGCCGGACGAGGTGTCAGTCACGGTGAAGCACTCGCCCGAGGAGCCGTCCTCGGCCGTGAGGCCGGCGTATTCCGAATCCGCCGCCGGGGTGTAGACCGCCCGGAAGCACCACGTGCCGATGGAGGTGACCATCTCGCCGACGTCAGCCGATGTCGCGCACGCGTGGCCGGCCTGGACCGGGTTACATGCGCCGAGGGTGACTTCGGCTGCCGGGTCGGATGGGACGGGCGATCCGCCGGTGGCGCAGTTGGCGACGTTGGGACCGCAAAGGTAGAAGCTGACCGTGCCTGTTGGCGTCGGCCCAGCGCCGCCGCCGGCGATCGTGCCGCTGACATTGGCCGTGTCGGTGATGGAGTCGCCAAGAACGATCGAAGCAGCCGAAGGCGAGCTCGTCAGCGAGACGTCGCAAAGCGCGAAGTCGCCGAGAGCGAAGTCCTTCAGCGTTGCGTCGACCGACTGCGAGGAGCGGGTCTCTGCAAGGAAGCTGCCGCCGCAGCCGATGTCGAGGCCGAGTGAGTTGAGGTTGACGCCGCCCTCGAAGAAGCTGCCGAGCGGGAAGCTGCCGTCGGGCCCCGCCTTGGCGTCATAAAACCACGGCGACGGGACCACGCTGGTATTTGCACTAGCGCAGGCGATGTCAGCCGTCGAATTGGAACAGGCAACCTGGTTGGCGACGTTGTCGAGCGTCCCGTCCGTGTCGCCGCCGGTGCCGACCCACTGGAAGATCCGGATGGTCGATACCGCGCCGCCGTTCGTGAAGTCCGACAGGATGAGGATGTCACCGACCGAGTGCGGGCTCGAGAATGAGCCGTCCGGGTCGGCGTTCAGGTCTTCCTTGAGGAACCAGAAGCCAACCTGGGCATCGCCATTGCGAGCGAAGCGATCGAGGCCGAAGTAGAGACAGAGGTCGGGCAGGTTGTCCGCGTCCTCGTTCTCACTGGAGTTCGGATCCGGGTTGACGTAGTCGGGACAGCTGTACGCCGCCGCGAAGGCATTCTCGATGTTGTCCTTGTCCGGGACAGCGCCGGCAGTGTGCTGCCACGGCCCGACCGTCGCGCCAGCCACGCCTCCCGCAGCGATGTCGAGGTCGTCCTTGGACCCGCCGCCTGTGAAGATCTCGTCAGGGTCGTTCCGCCCGCCGAGCGGATCGGTGATGAAGACCGATGCGAGTGCCGTGTCGTCACCATTGGGGTTCGTTGTTGTTGGCGGACCAATCGTCGAGCTGCGACCAGTCCTCGCCAAGGACGGCTCCGTCCTCAAAGGCGTCGCCATCGAGTTCGAAGATGCCGTTGTCGTGCACGGCGAGTGCGTTCGGTGCGAGCACCAACGCGATGAGGGCTGCGGTCGCAAGGACCGCGCCGTAGCGCTTGAGTGATGTGGACTTGAGCGCGCGATTCAAGGCTGCCTCCTCCATGAGCGATCCCGGGGTTACCGAGACTGTGACTTCGGGACTACGTCCCCAGTTCGGGTGCCCGGCTCACCTCCCTTCGAAATGCCGCGCGTCCGAGTCCGCAGTGATCTCCGGCCGGCAGGCGACATCGGAACCAGAAGTGAGGTACGGAAGTTGTCCGTCGGCGACGGCTTGGGGCCCTACTGTCCGCTGACACGCGGCACGACCTCACTGCCCCCGGGTGGAAGTAGAGGTCCGAGGTCCACTCGCGCCCCGCGAGGACCCTGGTCCCCCCTGACTGCGACGGCTTCGGTGTCATTGCGAAGGTCGCTCATCGAGTCTGGGAGTCCTTTCGTGTGCCGTCAAGTGCAGATTGGTTAGCGGACGATGACAGCTCTTTGCGACCGAGCTGCGCCGCCTCGCCGACGCCGAACCCCGACTCGATCGCGATCTGCCAGTTCGCGTGGCGAGATACGCTGCGGGCGGAGCCACGCGATGCGGCACGTCACGGGAGCAGGTTCCGTCTTGATCGCCAGGGTCTTGTCTCACGCCACCGCAGCCAGCTTTGTGCTGGCGCTTCTGCTGTTCGCCACGCCTGAACTCGGCCCGGTCGCCGGTCACGAAGTCTCCAGCTGGCAGGCAGCGACGCATCCCACTGGCGGCGAAGCGCCAACCTCTGGTGACCTGCGCTTGACCTTCACGACATTCCTCAGGTCTGGCGCAGGCATCGCCGCGACGGTCCTCGTGTACGGCGCTCTCGGTGTCGCTGCCTTCGCCATCAGCTACGGGTCGATGTCGAGGACCCGCCATGCCACTCCAGCGAAGCGACCCGAAAGCCACAGCACGCGCCGGCGACTTGGCTCAGGTCGGTCGGATCGCTCTCGAAACGACGATGGCCTGCCGCGCGTCCTGGCGGCGATCCTGGCCGCTTCGTGCTTCCTCCTGCCCCTGGTCTTCACGATCGCGCTGGCGGACGTGTTCGCTCAACCCAAGTCGCAACTTCTGTGGTTCATCGCGCTTGTCGCACTCACCGCTCTGGTGATCGCCTTCATGCGTGGCGCCACCCCCACGCGGTTCGGTGTGATCGATATCGGGTTGGTCGGATTCGTGCTGCTCACCGTCCTTGCGACGATCTTCTCGATCAACCTCAATCAGAGCCTGAAGGGTGAACGCCTGCAATACCAGGGGCTGCTCTCGATCAGCTCGTACGTGGTCCTGTTCGTGGCAGCGCGATGGTCGATGCGCAACGACCAGCGCGCTCGTGTGCTGTCGGCGACGCTCATCGCAAGCGCGACACTCAGCGCGATTTACGCGATTGCACAGTGGTTCAGCCTGGATCCGATCTGGGACGCCCTCTTCAAGGATCGGGTCTTCTCAACGGTGGGCCAAGCGAACGCGCTCGGATCGATCCTCGGGATGGCGGGCGTTTCCGCGATCGGCCTCGCCGGGGTAGGGCGACGACGTCTCCTCGTTCTCGCGGTTGCATTGGTTCTTGTCGGCGCCGCGTTCGTCCTCACCTTCAGTCGCGGTGCGTACCTGGGACTGCCGGTCGGAGTCGCGGTGGCCATCGCCGTCCTTGTCGCGAACGGCATGCCGGCTTCCGTCAGGACATTCATGCCCAAGTTCGCGGCGGGCCTTGCTGCGGTCGCGCTCATCCTCGTCGTTGGCGCGGCCATCTGGGAGCCAGCCCGCGGCTTCTTCGGTCGGGTGGTCGATAGAGTCACCTCGATACCCAATGCGACCGAGAGCTCGAACCGAAGCCACCTTGATCTTTGGGAGGTCGGCATCCGAATCGCTTCCGAGCACCCGATCCTCGGAACCGGGCCGGACACCTACGTGCTGCTGTTTCCCCGGTACCGCGACGAGGTCCTGACGCCCGACCGTGCCGCGGTCATGGCCAAGTTCCGGCCGGAGAGCGCCCACAACGTGTACATCTCAACTGCGGCAGGCTCTGGTCTGCCGTCCCTCGTCATGTACCTATTCATCATCGGCGGGACCCTGGTCGCCGTGTTCCGGGTCGCGCGCCGAGAGGTACCGATTGAAGTCCGCCTCGCCCTCGCTGGACTGGCTGGCGCCGCAGTCGTGCACCTCGTCACCGACGCGTTCATGACGGGCGAGCCGTCGTCTGCGGCGGTCTTCTGGGTCTTGCTCGGTGCGGGAGCGGGGCTGGCCGAACGACACCTCGACGACGGACGCCCGAGACCCAGGTAGCGAGACATGAAGAGGCCCCGGCGGAGCCGGGGCCTCTGCTTGGCGGCGATCGTCGGAAGCCGTGCCTAGGGCTCGATGCTCCCGTTGTCGATCGTGATGCTCGAATTCTCATTGCCGCATCCGCCGGCAATGTTCTTGTGGGCGGTGTTGTTCGAGTGGAACGTGATCCGCCAGTAGAAGTTGGTCCCGCTGACGACGTACACCGTGTCGTTATCGCTCACAGCGGTGCCGGACAGACCGTCCGAGTCATCCGTGTCAGAGATCGCGATCTGGTCAGAGGTGTACGCAGCGTCGCCGCTGCAATCGTCGTCGTCGACAAAGAGCTCGAAGATGACATAGCCATCAAGGTTGCCTGCGCCGGTCTCGACCGTGACGGTCACCGAGTCGTTGGGCAGGAAGCTCTGGGCCGAGGACAGCGTGGGCTGGAGCTGCTGGACCGTGACGTCCTCGTCCGTGTCCGAGCAGTCCGTGTTGTGCGTTGTGGCCGATGTGTTCGGATTGTCTCCGGAGTACGCAGCAGACCAGTGATAGTCGCCCGGGAGGGGCGCAATCACCACGCCGCTGTAGTACGTCCCATCACCGGACACCGCGGCCTGCGACGGATTGCCCGCGACGACTGTCGCGACGCAGTTGTCGGGGCCGCGCAGGGTGAACGTGATGGAGCCGCCGGCCAAACCGCCAGGGACGGTCGGGTTGATCGTCGGATACGTGCTGTTCGGACCAGCCGAGCCAGGCTTCGTCGCGGTTCCGACGAGGTATGCCGCGTCGCCCATCTCGCTACCGAAGGGCAGCGGGCCGGAGACCGCGGTCGACAGTGGGCCAAGAGCCTGGGTCGAGAGCGTTGGCGTCACCGGGTTGACATCGAAGCATTCAGCCGGGGACGTGTGACCTCGATCCGGAACTCCGTTCGTCGAGCTATCGAAGAAGGCGAACCAGCAGTAGTGGCCAACGGACGTGACCGTTGCAGCCGCTGAAGTGATTGGGTTGGTCGTTGTCTCGTCGACCGCGATGGGGCTGCCGATGGCCACACCATTCGCGTTACACGTCGTGACCGCCGGGCCACAGAGGTAGAACTGGAGGGTGCCGGCCCAATCGCTGGTGCCGGTCACGTTGAGCGTGGCATCGTCGGTCACCTGGACGCTGCCGCTGCCGATCGAGACGCTCGGGCCGTTGGCCGCCGTGGACAGCCCGGCACCACACGACTCGAACTGGCCGAGAAGGAAGTCCTTGAGCTGCGCATCGACGGAGGGCGAGGACCGCGTCTCGGCGACGAACGACGAGAAGCATCCAGCAAGGCCGAGGTCGGTGAGGTTGATCGCGCCTTCCACAAACCCGCCACTCGGGATCTGGAAGCCGGTCGCTTCGCCCTTGGCCACGTACTCCCACGGGACTCTGATCGTCGTGTCGTTGACCGTGCCGCAGCCGTTGTCTACGTTGAAGCTGGTGTCCGCACAGTCGACGAATGCCGCGTCCGGGCCCTCGACGGTTCCGTTCTGGGTGGCGGCCGGGTTCGCACCTGAGCCCACCCATTTGAAGACGCGGATCGTCGTGTCCGCGCCGCCACCGGTGAACGTGCCCAGGATGAGAATGTCGCCTGGCGTCACCGTGCTACCGGAGTGAGTGCCGGCAAACTGGCCGTCCGGGACCCCGTCACACGCGGAGCCGGCGTCCGGATCGGGGCAGGCGAAGACTTGGTTCTTGAAGAACCAGAAGCCGAAGTCCTTCGAGCCGTTGACCGCAAATCGGTCGGCACCGAAGACGAGGATCTGGTCGCCTGACGAGTTGTACTTCGCTGCGTAACCGTCGAGGATCTCATCAGCATCGGGGACTGAGCCATTTGTGTGGCGCCAGTTGGGGATGTCGAGGTCATCCTTCGAGCCGCCGGTCGTGTAGATGGAGTGATTCGGCTCGTCATGGACGAACGAGCACGTGAGCGCGCCAATGTTGGTGCACTTCGTTGCGGTGTTCGCGTACACGTCGGACCAGTCGTCGTCGTTGCCGACACCCGACGCGGTGAGCAGGGTGACATCCTCACCACCGGAGTGCGATGCGGCCGTCGTGCCGCCCTGTGCGCGCTGAACGGTCAGCGTCCGCTTCGGGCTGCAGCCACCGCCGCCAGCGGTGCCGTTGCCCGTCACATGCATCTGCTCGCCGTCGATCAGGATGTCGATGTTCGAGCTTTGGTCGGCTGTACAGACCACGAAACTGAGTGCTGAGGCGTTGGTGTTCGACTTGAGCGTTCCGAGCTTGGTCGAGACGATGTTGTTCGTCGCGTCCTTGTCGAGCTCGAAGACGCCACTGATCGGGAGATTCGCTGCCGCGTAGCCCACAAGACTTGCGAGCAGTGCCACTGCAGCGAACGCCGCCAGGAGCGCCCGCGACCGCGTCGGTCGATTGTTGACCATCGGGCTCATCGGGTCTCCTCCGAACATGTACAGGTCGAAGCCACGATTTGTCCCTCCTCAGGGCACAAAACGGATGACCGTCACCCGCCAGCGGCGGGCACGGTTGGTTGCTCAGGAGTGCGAACGTGGATTTGGGACGCCCGGATCTACCCCGTCCCGCGGGTAACCGTCGACGTCTTGCGCGCGCGCTCACCCTCCTCCCCCGGAAGGTGCATTCGAGAAGCTTGGGCCAGGCCCCCGAGGCCGCGCATCTCGACGATGCAATCTCGGCGCCCCGTCCCGGCCCCCCTGTGGAGCGCTGGCACCGTGAGGTGAGGAACTGTGCACTTGCGCGGTTAACCGCGCAAGACGTCAGGTGTTACAAAATCTGTCGCCTCGGCGACACTTGGTGCGCGGACGCACCGGGGTCCCGAGGCGTCCAGTGAGGTCCGGTGACGTTGGATGTAGATAGAAAGTCCCGCCGGTTGGGCGGGACTTTCGGGGTAACTGGGCGGCAGACGCCGTCGCCGGACGTCGGCCTCCGTCGTTAGCGGCTCAGCCGCCGTTGCTCTGGTTGCCGGGATGGCCTTCGTAGCCGCCGTTGCCGCCACCGCCGCCGTTGCTCTGATTGCCGGGCTGGCCTTCGTAGCCGGTATTGCCGGCGAACACCGCGCCGGCCGCGGACAGCGCGAAGACGAGCGCCATCACCGCCGCCAGGATCCTTCGTGCCATTGCAAACCCCTCCTGGACCGCACCTGCGGTCCCTTTTCCAGACCCCCGGTCGGCGAAGTATCAGTCGCGACACCAGGAAACTCAATCCGAGCGCGACACCAAGAATTCGTCACTTGCGCGACAGGCAGACGCTGGGGCCACCGAGTGGTGGCCCCAGCCGAATGCGATGTTCGCCTACTGGATCCCTACGGAAGAGTCACCGGACCGTAGATCACCTTCCCGGCTTGGGTGATCGTGAGGGTCGCGGACAGTGGCCCTTCAACGACCGGATTGATGCCCGTCCAGTTCTTGTTCGGGCAGCCGGCGACCTTCCCGCCGACAGTCGCCGCAGGGACGAAGCTGACGGTCAGGTTCAGCACGCCTCGACCGTTGTGGTCGGCGTTGCCGAGATCCTGCGAGCCACCGCTCGTTGCCGGCACCGGGTTCTGGCCCGGCGATTCCTGGCCGCCGCCGTTGATGCACGTGTAGCGGACGGTGCCGCTGATCACGATGTTGGCGACCGCCGGCTTGTTTCCGAAGCCGCTGCCGTCGCCTGTGGCGGTGAAGCTTCCATCGCCGTTGTCGACGAAGGTCGGCCCCGAGTGCCACGTCACGGCCGCCAGAGCGGTGCCGGCCACCAGCACGAGCGTTGTGAGCGCGACCGAAGACGCAAGCAGAAATCGACGCATGTGGTTCTCCTCATGACGCGCGGTTGCGCGTTTGCCCTGGGCTTGGGATTCTGGGACGAAGCCGCCCCGCAGCAGCTCCCATCGGGTCCGCGTGCGATCACCCTCCTCCCCCGGATGGCGCATGCACGAGAAGCCTCGGCCTGACCCCCGAAGCTCCACTTCCCGACGATGCATCGCGGCGCCCGTCCCGGCTCCCTGGTGGAGCGCCGGCACCGTGAGCGCTGAACTGTGCGTCACCGCTCGTAACCGCACAAGCCGTTGCGTGTTACAAATCCTGTCGCCTGGGCGACACATGGTGCGCTGAGGCAACCAGGGAGCCGCTCGGCGGGCCTCAGACCCGGGCTATGGAGCGCCGAGCTGCCAAATGTCGGCGAACGCACCGTCGGAGCCGATGCCGCCGAGGAGGATCGCGCGTGCGCGCGCGAAGTCACTGATCAGGGTGGCGGACGCTCGGGCGGCTGGGCCGGTCCC
>Ga0075418_10004444_pt1 | contig 15982 bp, 13 predicted proteins | sample SoiMetdeltSBSDD2_FD_81776 | JGI IMG/M metagenome (GOLD analysis project Ga0075418, IMG submission 81776) | Bulk soil microbial communities from a Populus tree surrounding site in Tennessee, USA - Soil MetaG P. deltoides SBSDD2 | ecosystem: Environmental > Terrestrial > Soil > Tree plantation...
ATCGCAGCTGTCCGGGGGACAGCAGCAGCGCGTCGCGCTTGGTCGCGCCATTGTCGCCGAAACGCCCGTGTGCCTGATGGACGAACCGCTTTCGAACCTCGATGCCCAACTGCGCGTGGAGATGCGGCGTGAGATTCGCGCCCTGCAGCAGCGGCTCGGCATGACAATGCTGTACGTCACGCATGACCAGCTCGAAGCCATGACGATGGCCGATCAGGTCATCTTGATGCGCGCCGGCTTGGTTGAGCAGGAGGGTGCGCCGGCGGCACTCTATGCAAAACCCGAGACCACCTTTGCCGCCCGCTTCATCGGAACGCCGCCCATGAACGTGTTGTCGCCCATAGCGCTGGCCAAGGTCGGAGATTTGCTGTTCGCCGGCGCGCCGAAAGTGCATCCGCCGGACGTGCTGGCTCTTGGCGTGCGGCCAGAAGAGGCGAGCCTTGCCCCGACCGGCGTGGCGGCAACGGTGACTGGCGTCGAATACCTCGGTGCCGACAGCCTGATCGACACCAGAATCGGCGACGAACCGTTCATCGTCCGGCTGTCCGGCCGTGCTTCTGTGGCCGTGGGGCAAGACGTCTTTGTCGGTTGGGATGCTGGCGCGACACATTGGTTCGATGCAAGATCGAGCCGCCGCATAAACGAGAGAAACTAGGGAGGTAACGGTGAAAAGGCGCACATTCCTGCAAGGAGCGGCTGCCGCTGCCGGTACGGCGGTCATCGCCAAGCCTGCCATCGCCCAAGCAGCGACCGAAATCACCTTTTTCTATCCTGTTGCGGTCGGTGGCCCCATCACCAAGCTGATCGATACGTTGGCTGCGGATTTCGAGAAGGAGAACCCGTCGATCAAGGTCAAACCCGTGTATGCGGGCACCTATCTGGAGACCCTGGTCAAGCTGATGACCGCTCACAAGAGCGGCAGTGCACCGGCCCTTTCGGTCGTGCTCTCAACCGACATGTTCACTCTCATCGACGACGACGCCATCGTTGCCTTCGATGACTTTGTGAAGACCGATGACGACAAGAAGTGGCTGCAGAGTTTCTTCCCCGCGTTCATGGAAAACAGCCAGACAGGCGGCAAGACCTGGGGTGCTCCATTTCAGCGCTCAACGGTTGTCCTCTACTGGAACAAGGACCTCTTCAAGGATGCGGGCTTGGATCCGGACAAGGCTCCCGCCAACTGGGCCGAGCAGCTCGCATTTGCGCAGAAACTGACAAAGGCTGATGCAAGCGGCGGCGTGTCGCAATGGGGCATTCAGGTGCCGGCTACGGGCTTTCCCTATTGGCTGTTCCAGGGTTTCTCGACGCAAGCTGGGGCGATCTTGACCAACCCGGAGGGCAATCGCACGTTCTTCGACAAGCCCGAAGTCGTGGAGGCGCTCAGCTATTGGGTGGACCTGTCACGTAAGCATAAGGTCCATCCGCCCGGCATTGTTGAATGGGGTACCACACCCAAGGACTTCTTCGAGAAGAAGGTCGCCATGATGTGGACCACGACGGGCAATCTGACCAATGTGCGCAGCAATGCCAAGTTTCCGTTCGGCGTTGCCATGCTTCCCGCTGGAAAGCGGCGCGGCAGTCCTACGGGCGGCGGCAATTTCTATATCTCGAGCAAGGCGCCAAAGGCTCAGCAGGAAGCGGCGTTCCGCTTTGCGCAGTGGGCAACGCAACCGCAGCGGGCCGCGCAATGGTGCGTCGACACGGGCTATGTAGCGGTACGCAAGGACGCGTTCGACACGGAAGTGCTCAAAAAATATGTCGCAGACTTTCCGGCCGCGGCGGTCGCGCGCGATCAGCTGGAATTTGCGGTCGCCGAGCTGTCCACGCACGAAAACCAGCGCGTAACCAAAGCTCTCAATGACGGCTTGCAGGCTGCATTGACGGGTACAAAAACGCCCGATCAAGGGCTTAAGGATGCGCAGGTCGAAGCGGAGCGCATTTTGGTTCGCTATCGGTGAGGCCGGCGTCGATTTCAGCCGTGCAGGAAAAAGAAGGTTCCGCGGGAAGGCCGATGCGCCGCTGGTCCGCGGCCGTGCACGGATGGCTGTTGTTGCTCCCGGCCATGGCCCTGCTGATGCTGTTCACGCATTGGCCGGCGTTCGCCACTGTTATCGACAGCTTCTACACGACACCCCGACCCAGACGGCCAAGCGTCTTTGCCGGCTGGGACAACTATCGCCAGATCCTTGATGACCCGATCTTTTGGCAGGCTCTGAGCAATAACTTGTGGTTCGCCGTCGGCACCATTCCGCTCTCGGTCGGGCTCGCCATGCTGATGGCTGTTTGGGTGAACGACCGCATCGCGGGCAGAACCTTGGTGCGCATGGCCTACTTTACGCCGACGGTGCTGCCGATGATCGCCGTCGCCAACATATGGCTCTTCTTTTACACCCCCCAATACGGGCTACTGGCGCAGCTGTTCGGCGTCTTTGGCGCAACGACGCAAAACTGGCTCGGCTCCAAGGACACTGCACTTATCTGCGTGACCGTCGTGGCGATCTGGAAGGAAGCAGGCTTCTTCATGATCTTCTATCTCGCCGCCCTGCAGCAAATCCCGCCTAGTCTGGCTGAAGCGTCCGCGCTCGAAGGTGCATCGCGCTGGTACTTCTTCCGTCGCGTGCAATTTCCACTCCTGATGCCGACCACGCTGTTTGTGCTGGTCAACGCGGTGATCAATGCCTTTCGCACGGTTGACCATATCGTGGTCATGACGCGCGGGGGACCGGACAACGCCACCTCCCTCTTGCTGTTTCGCATCTACGAGCTGGGTTTCGGCTTCTGGGATACGGCGCTTGCCTCGGCCATGACCGTCATCTTGTTGCTCGGCCTCGGACTCATTGCGCTCGCCCAGTACGGTTTCCTCGAGAGGCGGATACACTACCGATGACGTCGGCACCATCAGCGCCTTACCAGCCCCGCGGCACGGGGCTGGTCGTAGAAACGGCCGCCGCCTGGCTGCTCGCCGTCGTGTGGATCTTGCCACTCCTGTACGCTATTTGGACAGCCTTCCATCCAGCCGAGTTTTCCGCGCGCTTTGCCCTGTTCGCCCCTCTCAGTCTGGAAAATTTCGTGCGGGCTTGGGAAGCGGCACCTTTCGCCCGCTACTTCTTCAACACGTTCGTGCTCGTCACCTTGATACTCGGCTGCCAGCTCGTCTTATGCACGCTCGCAGCCTATGCCTTCGCGCGGTACGACTTTCCCGGGAGCAACATCGCCTTTGCGCTGGTCCTCGCACAGCTGATGGTCATGCCGGACGTTCTCATCGTCGAGAATTACAAGACGATGGGCAAGCTCGGCGTGCTCGACACAATTCCTGCCATCGCGTTGCCCTACGTCGCTTCTGCGTTCGGCATCTTCCTGTTGCGCCAGACCTTCAAGACGGTGCCCAAGGAGCTCGACGATGCGGCTCGCGTCGAGGGAGCCGGCGCCGTACAGACGCTGCTCAAAGTCTATGTGCCTTTGGCGCGCCCGATCTATCTTGCCTACGGGCTGGTCTCGGTTAGCTACCATTGGAACAACTTCCTGTGGCCCTTGATCGTCACGAGCTCGGTCGAGTCCCGCCCGCTGACCGTGGGCCTGCAGGTTTTCTCGTCGTCCGATCAGGGCATCGACTGGTCGGTTATCTGTGCCGCGACGCTCATGACCTCGGCTCCTCTGCTGGTCGCGTTCGTACTGTTTCAGCGACAGTTCGTGCAAAGCTTCATGCGTGCTGGCATAAGGTGACGCACGCATGAGGCTCATTTCATGGAATATCCAGTGGGGACGGGGCATGGATGGCCGCGTCGATCTCACAAGGATCGTCCGCGACGCGCGCCAGTTCGCCGACTTTGACATTCTCTGTCTGCAGGAAGTGGCGGATGGGTTCGGCGATCTGGAGGGCAGCACCGGAGAAAACCAGTTTGCCGAGATCGCCGCGCTGCTGCCTGGCTATCTGCTTGTGGAAGGAGCGGCTGTTGACCTCGCCAAGGCAGGTGGAGGCAGGCGCCGTTTCGGCAACATGATCCTGTCCCGCCTGCCGGTCGACAGGATACTTCGCCACGTGCTGCCCTGGCCTGCCGAACCAACAACACGCAACATGCCGCGCATGCTGCTTGATGTTGTGGTGCACAGCCCCTTCGCTCCCCTACGCATCATGACGACGCATCTGGAATATTTCTCTGCCGAGCTACGCACGGCTCAGGTGCACGCCATCAGGGAGATATTTCGTACATCGATCCTGCGCGCCAGGCAGCCGCAGCAGGAGGGGAAGGGACCGTATGCGAGGGGCGCCTCACCTGGCTCGGCCATCCTCGCGGGTGATTTCAACATGCCTCCGCACGATCCTTTGAAGCTGTCGCTTTCCGAGCCGATTGGCGCAGGCGTTCCGGGTCTGGTTGACGCATGGACGGCCGTCCATCCGCAAACCCCGCATCCGCCGTCGTTCTGCATTGCCGACCAGACTTATGGGCCTCCGCATTGCTGCGATTTCGTGCTCGTCAGCCAGGACCTGGCGCCGCGCTTGCGTGGTGCAGCGTACGATATTTCGACCAGAGCCTCGGATCATCAACCGGTTCTGGTCGAATTTGCCGATGTCTGAGCGGCGGACGTGAAAGCCAGCGATGCCGCACGTGTCGCGTTAGCGCTCTTGCCAAATCCGTGCCTGATCACTTCGCCTTTGTGTACCTCCTGGCCCACTCTGCCAAGATGCGCTCACGGTTCTCGGATGCCCATTCGAGGTCGTTCTTGATCATCGATGCCGCGACGCCTTCTGGATAATGGGGGATCGGCTTCGCGACACCTTCGATTGCAACCTGCGACACGAACGAAGCGTAGATCTCATTGGCCTTGCGGCTGGCGGCAAAGTCCATGAGACGCCTGCTTGCCTCGAGCTTTGTGGTGCCTTTGAGGATCGCCGCCGTGTCCATGTCCCAACCACCGCCCTCCTTCATCAGAAGGATGTCGATCGGCGCCCCCTTCTGCTTCAGCGACGCTCCGACCAACTCGTACGCAATGGCCACCGGGAATTCGCCAGCGGCTGCTTGCTGGCACGGCTTGGAACCCGAATGTACGTAATCGGCAATGTTGTCGTTCAATGCATCCATAAACTTCCATCCGTTGTCTTCGCCGAACAATTGTAGCCAGGCCGACACGTGAAAATAGCCCGTGCCGGACGACGTCGGGTTGGGCATGACGATGCGGCCTTTGAAAACAGGATCGAGCAGATCAAACCACGACTTGGGAGCCGGCAACTCGAGCTTCTTGGCTTCGATTGTGTTGAAGCACACGGCGGCAATCCAAGCTTCCATCCCAACCCAGTGGGGCGGATTGTCGCGATCGCGGAAGCTGGGTCGGATCGCATGCAAGTTGGCCGGCGCATACGCTTCAAGGAGCCCGAGCGTCTTGAACTTCGCAACCGAAGTTACGGCCAATCCCCAAATCGCATCACCTCGTTGCCTGTCGCCTTCCGATACGATGCGCGCCGTGATGACGCCGGTACTGTCGCGTATCCAGACGATCTCAATGTCGGGATTGTCCTGCTCGAAGGCCCGCTTGAATTCGGCGATGTTGGCGACTTCAAGCGTTGAATAGACCTGCAGCTTGGTGCGCGCTTGCGCGCATGCGCTCGGCGAGGCCAAGCCCGAGATGGTTGCCGCAACAATAGCTGCAATTGCCTGGCCGGCGAGGACCCTTAACGCAAATAGCCTCATAGATGAAGCTCCCTCGATTGCTTACTGCGCATTCCAGAAGGCAAACAAGATCGGATGGTAGCTGTTGAGGGCTGGGCCGCAACAAGCTCAATCAGCGTATCAGCGCGGTTGTTTTGGCGCCGAACAGCCGCAAGACGAGGCTGGTCACAATCAAAAAGGCGACCACCGTAGCCATAATGCAAACAGCGAACGCAGCGGCCTGATTGAGAGCGCCACGATCATCCAGGTAGAGAACAGACACGGCTGCCAATTGCGTCGATGGCGTAATCAGGAAGATGACGGCAGATAGCGTCACCATCGAGCGCATGAAAAAGAATACCCCGACCGAAATCACGGTAGGCCAAATCAACGGCAGCGTCACGCGCCGGAACGTCGTCATTCTGCTCCCACCCAGCGTGGCGGAGGCCTCGTCGAACGTGCGGCTGATCTGCTTCATGTTGGTGATTGCCAGGAGAAATCCCTGCGCGTGGTAGTGATAGAGATTGCAGATGGCGATCAAATACATGGTGCCGTAGAGCGTGTAGACTGGATTGCTGGGATTGTTGAAGGCGAGCACATAACCGAGGCCCAGCACCATGCCGGGAACGGCAGCCGGAAGTATCGCCAGGAAATAGAACACCCGCATGGCGCGGACTTGCAGTTGATGGCTGGCATAGGCAGCCGCTGTTACGAACACCATCGCCATGGCCGCGGTCATCACCGCCACTTGCAGGCTGGTCCAGAGCGGCTCGATGCCGTTCTGCACATCGAATTGGTAGTGACGCAGCGTGAAGCCGAGGTTGTACGGCCATAGGCGTACGAAGCTTGCGTAGACGACGACGCCTACGACGACGAGAAAGATAAGCGCAATTGTGCAGCTGTATAGGAGCCAGCAGACGTCTCGAGCGGGCGCCCGCGTCGGCAGCAACGGTACGGATTGGGCGGACAATGTCGAGAATTGGCGTCGCGCGACCCACTTTTCGGCAAGCACGGCGAGTGCTGCGGGCAGCAACAGAATGACGCCCACCACCGCACCCATGGAGAAGTTGGCCTGGCCGGAGACCTGATTGTAGATCTCAACGGCGAGAACAGAGTAGTTGCCGCCGATTACAACGGGATTGCCAAAATCGGTGATGACGATGGTGAAGACAACAAAGATCGCGGATGCCACGCCATAACGTGTTGCCGGCATCGTGACGGTCCAGAACTCACGTGCAGCGGACGCACCAAGGCATTTGGCGGACTCGTGCAAGCGGGCGTCACTGACGGCTAGGGCCGTCGCTAGGATCAGGAACGCGTGGGGAAACGCATATAGCGCATCGGCGATGAAGATCCCCCAGAAGCCGTATATGTCGATTTCAGTGCCGAACGTGCGATTGATCAATCCGTTGCGGCCGAGCAAGAACTGCAACCCGAGCGCTTGCACCAGCGATGGAGAGAAGATCGGAATTAGCGCAATCATCCGCAAGGCGGACTTGAACGGCATGCAGGTGCGTTCGATGGCATAGGCGAACCCATACGCCGCGACTACGGTGAAGACCGTAACGGAGATCGTGACCTCAAAGGTGTTTCTTAGAATGCCGAGGAAACGTGGGCTGACCAAATAACTCGCGTAGTTGCCAACTCCCCAGCCGCCGTCGGGCTGCACGAAAGAGTATTTCAGGATGGCCCAGATAGGCGCGAGGACGAACAGCAAGAGCAGGGCCGCAGAACACGCGGCCACCGCCACCAGGAGCACGTGGTCGCCATCGGCTCGTTGCCGCACCCCCGGCTTCGTCATCGCGGAGCGGTGGCCAAGCGATTGAGGCTGGCGCGCGGCAGAGCAAATAGCAAGCGCGTGCCGGTCGCGAGGCCCTTGGCTGTGCCGTGCACTTCAATTTCGATTTTCTCGCCCCCGTCCGCCTCAACGACCAGTCTGGTCGTATTGCCGAGGAACGCTGCGCGGCGCACCGTTCCCTCGAATACCGCTTCATCGGTTGGACCCTCGACGATACGGATGTGTTCAGGACGGATGGCCAGCACCTCGCCGTCGCTGGCGGCTGCACCGTTGAGGCGGTTCTGCCACGAGCGGGCGTCCAATATGTTGATCCTGCCGATGAATTCGCCGACGAACCGCGTTGACGGCCGCCAGTAGATGTCGTCGGCAGAGCCGATTTGCTCAATGCGGCCCTGGTTCATGACCACGATCCGATCGGCCATCTCCATGGCCTCTTCCTGGTCGTGGGTCACCATGATTGTTGTGATGCCGAGCCGGTGCTGGAGCTCGCGGATCTCGGCGCGCAGATTTTCGCGCACCTTCGCGTCGAGGGCGGACAGCGGCTCGTCGAGAAGCAGCGCCTCGGGCTGTGGCGCGAGCGCGCGCGCCAGGGCCACGCGCTGCTGCATGCCGCCGGAAAGTTCGTGCGGGTATTTTGCGGCGTGTGCAGCAAGGTGCACAAGCGCAAGCACCTCGTTCACTCGTTCGGCGATCAACGCGCGTGGCGCCTTCCTGCATTGCAGGCCGTAAGCCACGTTGTTGGCGACGGTCAGATTGGGAAACAGCGAATAAGACTGGAAAACCACGCCAAAGTTGCGCTTGCGGGCCGGCAGCGCACTGAGATCTCTGCCGTGCAGCTCGATCTGCCCACTGTCTGGAATTTCGAGCCCGGCGATGAGCCGCAACAGGGTTGTCTTGCCGCAGCCGGACGGCCCGAGGAATGAGACGAACTCGCCCTCGGCGATTTGGAGGTCAACACCCGCTACCGCTGTGAGGTCAGCAAAGCGCTTGGTCACCGTCTTCAGGACCAGAAACATTGGTCGCGTCAGTCCTTTTGCCGACACCCAATCCCCTGGTGCGAGCATACCAGCGCGGCGAACGTTGCGTCCACCAACTTAAATGTTGTGATCACCACATTCGATCTGCTACAGTTGCGCTTGGATGCCTCACAACTGGACGGGAGCCTCGTGATGACAGGGCTAGGCAGGATAATTGGTGCGGCCCTGTGTGCCGCCGCCATGTCGGTTTCAGGGGCGCAGGCTGGGGAGATTACGGCGTACACGTCCCTCGAAGAGGACGACGCCAAGGTTTATCTCGACGCCTTCAAGAAGGTCGAACCAAACATCAAGGTCAACCTTCTGCGTTTATCCAGCGGTGACCTAGGTGCCCGCATTCTCGCCGAGTCATCCAATCCTCGTCACGACGTCATCTGGGGATGGGCGGTCACGCAGATGGTCGATCCGCGCGTGCTGGCTCTCTTGGAACCCTACAGCCCCAAGGGCTTCGAGAACGTGAAGGATCAGTTCAAGGACAAGGAGAAGCGTTGGTTTGCCACGACCGGATATATCGGCGGCTTTTGTGTAAACACGGAGGCTGCAAAAAAGAGAAACCTGCCCATTCCAAAATCCTGGCAGGATCTCACTGACCCGATTTACAAGGGCCAGATCGTCATGCCCAGCCCGGCCAGCTCCGGCACAGGCTATCTGCACCTTGCCGCGCTCCTGCAGCTTAAGGGCGAGGAGCAGGGCTGGAAGTTTTTCGAGGCCATCGACAAGAACATGGGGCAGTACATCAAGTCGGGATCACGCCCGTGCGCCATGGCCAGCAGCGGTGAGTACACGATTGGCGTTTCGTTCGTCTTCAAAGGCGTAAAGGACATTCTGGCCGGCTACCCCATCACGCTCGTCATACCGAGCGAAGGTGCCGGTTATGAGGTTGAGGCGAGCGGGTTGATGAAAACGTCACACAACAAGCCGGACGCCCAACGCTTCCTCGACTGGCTACTGACGCTGGAGGCAGCCGGCCTCTATGGCCAGCGCGCAGAGATGTCTGCCGTACCCGGTGCCAAGCCGACACCCGAGATATTAAAAGCTGGACTGCCAGCCGACATCTCGACCATCCTGTTCCCGATGGATTTCGCGTGGTCCGCAAGCAACAAGGCTCGCGTCACAGAGGAATGGCGAAAGCGCTTCGAGCGCTGAGGCGAGGTTAGCCTCAGCTCTCGTTTGCTGACCGGCCTCGCTCTGATCTGGGCGTCGTCGTGGGGGTCAACAGCCGCCTTACGTGCATCTGATCTGCTGCCCGGAGCAAGATCATGGACTTCATCTTCATGCTGACGCGCCACGACCGCACGGTCGAGGATTCGCTTCAGCTCTTGCAAATGATCCGGCCCCTCGGGATTGGTCACCTTGGGTTCAAGGATGTCGGGGTGTCGCGCGACGTGCTGGCAAGGATCAGCGATGCGATCCGTGCCGCGGGTGCGCGCGTGTATTTGGAAGTCGTGTCGACGACGCCTCGCGACTGCTTGCGCTCGGCCGAGATTGGCCGCGAACTAGGCGTCGATAGGTTGCTTGGCGGAACTCAAGTCGATGCCATCGTCGAAATACTGGCGGGCAGCAAGACGGCGTACTTCCCGTTTCCGGGCAGGCCCACCGGACATCCAACCAAGCTGGGCGGCACGGCGTTGGAGGTGGAGCAGCAATGCCGCAGCTTCACCGCCAAAGGATGCCCCGGTGTCGACTTGTTGGCGTATCGCGCCACGCAAGCCGATCCGCTCGATCTTGTCGCGGCCGCGCGCCGCGGCATCGGCAGTGACGGCTACTTGATCGTGGCGGGCTCGGTCAGCTCCGCTGAGCAGATCCGCGCACTCAAGCACGCCGGCGCCGACGCCTTTACCATTGGCTCGGCGGTCTTTGATGGCTCCTTCAGTCCGACCAAGGGGTCCACCCTGTCGCAACTCGAGGACATACTTCAGACGTGTGCTGATCTTGCTTGAATAAACCGCTGCTGCCCCGGCTTTGATCCCGCAATGTCACAGCAAACTCTTGAGCGCCTCCTTAGCGGCAGATTGGCAGATCCAGACGGCAACGGAGTTCTGACCGTTCCGGTTCGATCGGTCGTCATCGACTGCGATCTCGCGCGCGCAGCGCCTGACCTGATATCCAAGTTGGATTTGGGTGGCCGTCTTTGCAGCGTGATGGATCCCGCGTCGGCTGCAGCGATGGGCAATGCGGTCAGCGAAGCGCTGGCGACCCGGTACCGGGTTCGTCCCATCATCACGCAACTGGCCCCGCACCCCGATATGGATGCGGTGCGTCAAGTGATGGCGCAGGTCGCCGATGCTGATGGCTTGGTTGCCGTGGGTTCCGGCTCCATCAATGACATCACCAAACACGCGGCACACCTCACGGGCAAACCCTATGCGGTGTTCGGCACAGCACCTTCGATGAACGGATATACCTCCATAAGTGCCGCCATCACGGAGGATGGGCTCAAGAAGTCGCTCCCATCCACAGCGCCACGTGGCGTGTTCCTGGATCTCGCCGTCCTGGCTGCTGCTCCGAAGAGATTGATTGCAGCCGGGTTTGGCGATTCGATCTGTCGGGCGACGGCGCAAACCGACTGGCTGCTGTCTCACCTGCTGATGGCCACACCTTATCGTGAGGCGCCCTTCGTCCTGCTTGCAGAGGACGAGCCAGCGTTGGTCGCGAACGCGGCTGGATTGGCGGGCGGCGATCGCCGCGCCATCGCGCTCCTCGCCCACACGCTTGTCATGTCGGGGTTCGGCATGACGATCTGCGGTGGCTCTTACCCCGCCAGCCAAAGCGAGCATCTCATCGCCCACTACATGGACATGCTTGGGACGGATTTGCCGCAGGCCTACCACGGAGAGCACATCGCGGTCACCACCATGTCCGTCGCACGCCTCCAGGAACATGTCGTTGGCCTGCAGTCGCTGCGTTTGCTACCCAGCAGCGACAGCCCGGCTACGTTTCATCAGGCATTCGGCGCCGCACTTGGCGAGGCCTGTTGGAAGTCGTTCGCAGCTAAGCATCGAGATGCTGCAACCAACAACCGACTGCAACATCTGGTGGATGAGCGCTGGCCGGAAATCCGCGCCAAACTAAAGCGCGTCAGCCGGCCCGCCGCTCAGATCGAGGCCGCGCTGGCGGCCGCGGGCGCGCCGAGCCATCCGGACATGGTGGGGATCCCGGCGATGTTCTACCGGGAGGCCCTTCTCAACGCACGCAAGATCCGCGATCGGTTCGGCATACTCGATCTCGCGGAAGCCGTGGGCGAACTCAATGGCTATGTTGCACGGGAAGTCCCGTCAGGTGTATTTGCCTCCCATGCGTCCCATTAGTGAGCTTCCGGTCGACGTACGGCGCGGCGTGCGCGCGGTGCTGACCGACATAGACGATACGTTGACCGACCATGGGCGCCTGCCGGCGCTCGCCTACACCGCCATGGCACGGCTCAAGGAAGCAGGTCTTGCCGTAGTGCCGATCACCGGCCGGCCGGCCGGATGGTGCGATTTGATCGCCCGCCAATGGCCCGTCGATGGCGTGGTGGGCGAGAACGGTGCCTTCTATTTCCGTTACGACGACGCCACGCACACGATGGTGCGCTGCTATGCGAGGAACGAGGAGGCACGCAGGCAAGACCGGCAAGCGTTGGATGCCATCCGCAAGGCGGTGCTTGCCGAAGTGCCGGGGGCAGCAGTTGCTTCCGACCAGAACTATCGCGAGGCGGATCTCGCCATAGATTTCTGCGAGGATGTTGCGTCGCTGCCAAAAGAAGCAATAGATCGCATCGTGCGGATTTTCGAGCGTTTTGGCGCCACCGCCAAGGTGTCGTCGATCCACGTCAACGGGTGGTTTGGCACCTACGACAAGCTGACAACGAGTGCGCGCTTTCTGCAAGAGGTGCTCGGCATCGATGTGCGCACCGATGCCGATGCCGTCATGTTCGTCGGCGATAGCCCCAACGACGCGCCGATGTTCGGCTTCTTTGCAAATTCGGTCGGCGTTGCCAATGTCCTGGCATTCAAGGACCAATTGTCCAGCGCGCCTGGCTGGGTGACGTCCCAGCCGTCGGCGCGCGGATTTGCCGAGCTGGCAGATCTCCTGCTGGCGGTACGGCGATGAACCTCGCTGCCTCGGCAGACAAGCAGATATTCGATCTGGCAATTGTTGGCGGCGGGGTCAATGGCTGCGGCATCGCGCGCGATGCTGCTGGACGTGGTCTCACAGTCGTGCTCCTGGAGAAGGACGATCTTGCCAGCGGCACATCCTCGGCCTCCACAAAGCTCATTCATGGCGGCCTGCGCTACCTGGAACATTACGAGTTCCGGTTGGTGCGCGAAGCGCTAATTGAACGCGAGGTGTTGTGGTCGATTGCACCGCACATAATCCGACCGCTGCGGTTCGTGCTTCCGCATCGTCCGGGCACCCGGCCCGCTTGGCTGCTGCGCCTTGGCCTTTTCATTTACGACCACCTCGGTGGCCGCAAGGCTCTACCGCCAACCCGGGCGCTTGCGCTCGACACACATGCGTTCGGCAAGCCGCTGCAACCTGGCTTGTTCAAGCGTGGCTTCGAGTACTCAGACGGCTGGGTCGACGATGCCCGGCTAGTCGCCCTCAATGCGCGCGATGCTGCCGATCACGGCGCCATCATCCGCACTCGCTGCGAGATGATCCAGGCCAGCCGTAGCAAAGACCTTTGGCAGATCACGGCAACCGACCGATGTTGCGGCACGTCGCATGTTATCACAGCGCGCATTGTCGTGAATGCCGCCGGACCTTGGGTTGGCGTCGTCGGCCACCGGTTGCCGAGCACGCAGCAAACGTGCGCTACGCGCCTAGTGCGCGGCTCACATATAGTGGTTCCCAAAATATTCGATCACGACCGCGCATACCTGCTGCAAAACGACGACGATCGTATCGTATTCGCTATTCCATATGAGGGTGATTTCACGCTCTTCGGCACGACCGACGCCGATCACAATGGCTCGCTCAGCTCTATACACCCGTCGCCGGACGAGGTGACCTATCTGTGCGACAGCGCATCGGCCTATTTCAGCCGGACAATTCGGCCGAGCGACGTAGTTTGGAGCTACGCGGGTGTGCGCTCGCTGCTGGATGAGGGCGCAGGTTCAGCTCAGGCGGCTACGCGCGACTACAAGCTTGATCTTGAGACCAGTGGTGGCGCCGCGCTGCTGACGGTCCTGGGCGGTAAGATCACAACCTACCGGCGGCTGGCCGAACAAGCCCTGGCACTCTTGGAGCCATTGCTTGCGCATGCCGCACGCGGTGCCTGGACCGCCACGCAACCCTTGCCTGGTGGCGACTTTCCTATCGATGCTGTTCAGCAGCTCGTCGACACGCTGGCTAGGCACTACCCCCGATTCGACCGCGCGTATCTGCAACGGCTGGCAAATTCGTATGGCACGCGGGCGGCGCGAATTCTCGGCAAGGCAGAAAGCGCTGACGCACTTGGTGAGCATTTTGGCGCCACGCTGCGCCAGGCCGAAGTGCGCTACCTGGTGCATGAGGAATGGGCGCGAACGGCCGCCGATATCGTCTGGCGCCGCACGAAGCTTGGATTGCGCATGACCGCTGCAGAAATCAAGCGGCTCGATGCCTGGCTCGCCGAGGCTTTGGCAGCGGTGCCTAGCGCGGCCCAACTCTGACCGCCACCCCATGCTCCGCCAGGGTTCGTGCAAAGCTCGAAGATGGGGCCGCATCCGTCACAAGGTAGTCGAGGCGATCGAGATCGCAGACATTTTCAAAGGCCCGCTGCTCAAACTTGCTGTGGTCGGCGACGAGGACGACCTGCTCCGAGCGTTCAATCATGATCCGTTTGATCCAAGCCGACGTCGAATTGACATCGCTCGGTCCACTGGCATCGAGCCGGCTGGCGCCAATGATTGCCGTCGTGGCGCTGAAGCGGCGCAAATACTCCAGCGTATCTGGCCCGCCGACTCCGCCATCGCCGGAATCGAATTGTCCTGGGCAGACCACGACGCGAATGGTCGGGTTGGTGGCCAGTGACGATGCAACACCAAAGCTCGTCGTAATGACCGTCAAATCGCGCAACTCGGCCGAGAGCTGTCGGGCAACATAAATCGTCGTGGAACCGGCATCGATCATGAGAGTATCGCCAGGTGCCACGAGATCGCGTGCAGCTTTGGCAATTGCGGTGCGTTGATCGACCTTCGTTCGATAACGTTCGTCGAGTGACGGCTCCAGCACCAAGGGCGGGCCGGCCGCACCCCCGTACGTGCGACTGAGCAGCCCGCGCTCGCTCATGTCGTCGAGATCACGTCGGATGGTCTCGGTTGAAACGTCAAATTGCTTGGCAAGCTTGGCGATGCGGACCGCGGGCGTGGCGCGTACCTCGGTCAGGATCGCTTCCTGCCGGTCGAGCTTGCCCAGCGCCTTGGCCCTCCTCATCGCGCTTGTCCCTGGTCGCCCGGCATGCGCGCCGGATCCCCTGTCGCTGCCAGGATTCGATAACATGTGAGCGTTTGATCTTCGACAGAGAAGTTGTCTTAGCGTTGCCTGCTTTGTGTCGGGTCACTTCTATAGAACCGTGTCGCGAGGTCGACTGACACCGGAGCGCCGGTTGCATGCAGTGTTGAAGGCGAGAACCGTGCGCCGATCGGGATTTCGTCGGTTCCGTTGCCGATCCCGACGCCGCGCCGGGTATCGTTCGACAAGGGTAGCCTGGGCTAAGTAGGGCGAGCGCGGCCTTGAAGGTGATTGCGAGGGCTCGCTTCGACCGAGACTTGAAATGCAAATGCTAGTCACGGGTGCGATTACACGGAATCGCGACTATTCGTGTTGCCGAGGAAAAACCCCAGATCGGATCGAAACGGTGAAGCTGATAGACTGGGCGGCTCAGCAAGGGAGCCGGATACCGACCGTGACGCAGCGTCGTCGCGATTGCCGGCACCACAATCGCAAAGATGCCCCCGACGTCACCTGAAACCGCGCGGTGAACATGACCGCTGAAGATCGCGACGACCCGACCCGTTCGATGCAGTTCGCTGCGCAGCCTCGCCATAGTTTGCCAATTCTCGAAGTGAACCGCATCCGGTCCTTCGGTCACTACAAAAGGCGGGTGGTGGGTGAATATCGCAATCGGCTTGGTGGTGTCGGCGTCCAACAAGTTCGTCAAATGTCTGAGTCGCTCGCCGCAAAAGGCGCCCTTGTTGCCTGAGCTTTGCGTATCGAGAGCAATCAGTCTTACTGAATATCTGTCGATAGCATATTGGACAAAGTTGAAGTCGGGCCGCATATAGGCGCCCGCGGAGAACGCGTCGCGCAAATTTTCCCTGTTATCCTTGTTCCCGGCCAGCACGTACACGGGCGCACGTGCCTTTGCGAGGATGGCTGCGGCCTGAGCGTATTCGTCTTGCCGCCCGTTGTGAACCACATCCCCGGTATGCAAGATCGCATCGGGAAGCGGGTCGAGTTCGTTGATGTCCGCAATGGTAAGCGCCAGGTCCGATAGTCTCAGGTCGGCGTCCTGCGCATCAAGGGCGATATGGGTATCG
>Ga0075418_10004445_pt1 | contig 15982 bp, 9 predicted proteins | sample SoiMetdeltSBSDD2_FD_81776 | JGI IMG/M metagenome (GOLD analysis project Ga0075418, IMG submission 81776) | Bulk soil microbial communities from a Populus tree surrounding site in Tennessee, USA - Soil MetaG P. deltoides SBSDD2 | ecosystem: Environmental > Terrestrial > Soil > Tree plantation...
TACGTAGCCCGTGTCGCCTTCGGCGCAAGACACCGTGATGTCTTGGCCCTCCCGAATCTGCGTGGTCGCGTTGCTGCATCCGACGACGGCGGGAATTCCCAGCTCGCGTGCAATGATGGCGGCGTGACAAGTGCGGCCGCCGCGATTGGTGACGATTGCCGCCGCGCGCTTCATCACCGGCTCCCAATCCGGATCGGTCATGTCGGCGACCAGCACGTCGCCGCTCTCGACCCGCGACATCTCGCGGACGTCGCGGATGATGCGCGCCGGGCCGGCGCCGATGCGCTGGCCGATGCTTCGGCCGCTCGCCAGCACGCGCGAGCGGCCCTTGAGGGTGTAGCGCTGAACGACGCGGCCCGCGCGGCTCTGCACGGTCTCCGGCCGCGCCTGCAGGATGTAGATCCGGCCGGTCTCGCCGTCCTTACCCCACTCGATGTCCATCGGGCAGCCGTAGTGCTCCTCGATGACGAGCGCCTGGCGCGCGAGCTCGAGCAGGTCGGCGTCGTCTAGGCAGAAGCGCATGCGGTCGGTCTCGGGGACCTCGACCGTGACCACCCGGCGTGCGGCATCGCCCTGCGGGCCGTAGACCATCTTGATCGCCTTGCCGCCAAGCGTGCGGCGCAGGATCGGCGCATGCCCGGAGCGCAGCGCAGCCTTGTAGATGTAGAACTCGTCGGGGTTGACTGCACCCTGCACGACGGTTTCGCCGAGACCCCAGGATGCGGTGATGAACACCACGTCGCGGAATCCCGAATCGGTGTCGAGCGTGAACATCACGCCGCTCGCGCCCAGGTCGCTGCGCACCATGTGCTGGATGCCGGCCGACAGCGCGACCTGCGAATGATCGAACCCCTGGTGCACGCGGTAGGCGATGGCGCGGTCGTTGAAGAGCGAGGCGAAGACCTCGTGCGCCGCGCGCACGACGGCGTCGGCGCCGCGGACGTTGAGCAGCGTCTCCTGCTGACCGGCGAAGGATGCTTCCGGCAGGTCCTCGGCCGTGGCCGAGGAGCGGACGGCGACCGCGGCATCGACGCCGCCCTGGCACATCGCCTTGTAGTCCGCGACGATCTCCTGCTGCAGGCGCGCGGGAAACGGCGTCGCGAGGATCCAGTCGCGGATCCGCGCGCCGATGGCAGCGAGGTGCACGACGTCGTCGACGTCGAGTCCGGCGAGCTCGTCGGCGATGCGCGCCGCGAGGCCGTCGTGAGCCAGGAAATCCCGGTACGCATCGGCGGTCGTTGCGTAGCCGCCCGGCACCGTCACACCGAGCGCCGCAAGCCCGGAGATCATCTCGCCGAGTGAGGAGTTCTTGCCGCCCACGATGGCGACGTCGTGACGACGCAGCTCTGCGAACGGAATGGTGTACGGACGCAAGCCGGACCTCTTGCTAGCTCAGCGCGGAAGATGAAAGACTGCGCAGGCGTCGCGCAGTTCGGGGGCACTGGAGCAGATGGGCCGCAGAACCGTGTTTTTCGTCTCGGACCAGACCGGCGTGTCCGCCGAGACGATGGGGCACAGCCTGCTCACGCAATTCGACGGCCTCGAATTCAGGCAGGTGACTCTGCCATTTATCTCCACCGTTGACAAGGCAGAGGAAGCGGTGCGGAAGATCAACGCCACGGCGGTCGCCGACGGCCAGCGGCCGATCGTGTTCAGCACGCTGGTGCGCGAGGAACTGCGCGCGGTCATGCTGCGCGGCAACGCGCTGCTGCTCGATTTCTTCGCTGCGTTCCTCGGGTCGCTCGAGACCGAGCTCGCGGTCAAGTCCTCGCATCGGGAAGGCCGCGCGCATGGCATGGCGGATCTGCAGGCGTATGCGACGCGCATCGACGCGACGAATTTCGCGCTCGCCGCCGACGACGGCGCAGTCACCTCGGACTACTCGCGGGCCGACGTCATCCTCATCGGTGTCTCACGCTCGGGCAAGACGCCGACATGCATCTACATGGCGATGCAGTACGGGATCTTCGCGGCGAACTATCCGCTCACGGAAGACGACTTCGAGGGCAAGCAGTTGCCGGCGCCGCTGCGCGCGCAGACGGCGAAACTCTTCGGCCTGACCATCGCGCCGACGCGGCTGCAGCAGATACGCAACGAGCGGCGGCCCGGCAGCCGCTACGCCTCGCTGTCGCAGTGCGAGTACGAGGTGCGTTCCGCGGAGGGACTCTTCCAGCGCTTCGGCATACCGCATCAGAACACCACCGAGTGCTCGATCGAGGAGATAGCAAGCCGCATTATCGATCGCAAGGGTATAGAGCGCCGGCTGCGGCCGTGATGCCGCGCATACGGTGTGCCGCGCTTCACGGTTGGGCGAAATCGCTGTGCTATAGTCGATCCATGATCGTCGACAGCCAGTGCGTCACCTCGTGGCACGCGCGGCCGGTGAGCTTCGTCAGCCTGATGACGCTGTACGAGAGCAACTACATCCGGCTGCGGCGGCTGGCGGGCGACGTGCGCAGGCTGTCGGGCACGCTGCTGTCGAGCGCCCCGCGGGAGTGCGACCTGCACCTGACGGTCGTCGAGCACAGCCGCTACACGTCGATCCTGCGGCTCACCTACCTGTTCCAGGACGCCGCGGGTCCGGTGGCCGATCCGGATCTCGAGCTGCGCGTGTACCACGACGCGCGGCTCGCCGAGGCGAGCGGGTGCGGACGCTGGGTGATGCATCCGGGTCTGCGCCACATTCGCGCCACGCTGTCGGTGACGCTGGGCGAGCGGTGGCTGCGCAACATGATGCTCAACAAGTGGCTCGATTACTGCACGGATTGCGGGCACGGGTTCGTTGCCGGGTCGTCGCGGGTCGCCTGATGCATGGGTCTGTCTGACGACTGGCGCCGCCTGGTCGCAGCGCTCACGGGCCGGCCCGACACGGCCGAGGAAGCGCGGCTCGCAGCGCTTTTTCAGAACCGCTCCGAGCTCAAGAAGGAGCTGAACGCGCTCGACGAGGAGCGGCATCGGCTGCTCGACCGGCTCAAGCTCCAGGAAGGCTCGACGCTGCGGGTCGAGGAGCAGCTCGCGAATCTCGAACAGTACCTCGGGCGGCCCGGGGAAGGCCAGAAGTGCCTGGCGTACTTCCAGCTGCGTGCAGTGTGGCGCGCGGCGTCGCGCCGCCTCGAGCAGTTCGCGACCGAGCTTGCGCGGCAGCAGAAGGATCGCGAGCGCAAGCAGCAACTGGCCGATTTCGAGCGCTCGAAGCGCAACCGCCTCGACGACGTGGACCGCGAGGTGTACGAGGCACGGATCCTCGGCGATCAGCTGGGGGCCGAGCAGGCGACCGACCGCGCACGGCTGGCGGAGATGCGCGGATTCTGGAATTACTTCCGGCGACGGGAACTCGAGCGGGTAACCGCCGGGCGCGAGTCGCGTCTCGAGGGCGCGCGCACCGCGCTCACCGATCTCGGCGACCGACGCCATGCGATTGAGGCCGAAACACCGCCGACCTTTGCCGGCGTCAGCCTCGAAGGCCGCCGGGCCGTGAACCTGGCGGTGATCGGCTGTGCCGAGGCGCTCTGCGAGCGGCTCGCGCCCGCGAATCTCGCCTGGCAGGCCCGCCAGGCGACGCTGACACGGGTGTATGACGCCGACTTCGGCGGCGAAGCGCAGTGCGCCGCTCTGATCCAGGCCACGTCGCGCGCGCTCGCGGATCTCGAGGCGATGCAGGATGATCTGACCGACATCAAGCGCCGCGTTGATCGGCTGAAGGTCAAGGCCGCATGGCGCGGCGCGGGCGACACGATCCCGCTGCAGGAGAGCGTCGGGCCCGCGGACCCGGTCGGGCGCGGCTCGATCAACGTGCTGCTGGACGAGTACTTCGACATCCAGAAGCTGCTGCTCGACTAGCGTCTGGCGCAACGCCCCCGCGCGCCGTCGATGTCAGGGCTTGCGGAGGACGAGCACGTTGCCGACGAGCGAGATCGCGATGCCCACGACCGTCACAATCCGCCACTGGAAGCCCTCGAACGCTGCCGAGAGGACCAGCGCGACGATCGGCACCATCACGCCGACATAGCCGGAGCGCGCTGCGCCGATCCGCCCCAGCAGCGTCAGGTAGGAGGAGAAAGCCAGGATCGAGCCGAACACCACCAGGTACAGGAGCGACAGAACGTAAGCCGGTGTCGCCTCGAAGGCGAACATCTTGCCTGCAGCCACGGTCCAGATCGCCGCGAACAGCGCACCGTACAACATTCCCCATGCCGTCGACTGCCACATTGGAATCAGCGCATCGTGGTTGCGATGGGCCACCAGGGTGCCGAGCATCGAGAACAGCACGCTCAGCATCGTAAGGACAGCGCCCAGCGCCGGTCGGTCTCCGTCCCGGAAGTTGCCGAGCTCCGGCGCGAACACCAGCCCGATGCCGCCGATCCCGAGCAGCGATCCCACGGCGATGCGCGCGGTGATCGGCGTGCCGAAAAACAGCCGCTGCCCGAACATCCCGATCAGCGGGCTCGCGGAGAATCCCACTGCGACGAGCCCGGAGACGATGTGCTGCTCGGCGTAGTAGACGAGGACGTAGCTCGCGCCGAACATCGTCATGCCCTGGAGCGCGATCCAGGCGTGATCGCGCAGCGGGAAACGAAGCGGCAACCGGCGCGCGGCACAGTACGCGAACAGCAGCAGCGAGGCGATCAGGAAGCGATAGGTAACGCTCGCCTCGGGCTCGACGCGACCCAGCTGGAAGGTGATCGCGAACCAGGTCGAACCCCAGATCGCGACGCTGGCGGCGAAGAGCTGAAGATTGCTCAAGCGCCGTCAGGCTGGTCCGGCCGGACTGCCTGCGGCGCCGTCCAGCGGCTCGGTGGCGACAACGGCGCTCGCGGGGCGCGCCGCCGGCCGGGCGAACACCCGTCGCCGCCAGGTATTGAGCTCGTCGAACCACACATAGAACATCGGCACGATCAGGAGCGAAATCACGGCGGAGAACGCCAGCCCGCCCATGATAGCGCGCGCCATCGGGTAATACGCCGGCCCGCCGTCGCCGCCGCCGCCCACCGTCGCATCGCCGATCGCGAGCGGCAGCATCGCGAGCAGCGTCGTGAGCGTGGTCATCATGATCGGCCGCAGCCGGTCGCGACCGGCCTGCAGGATCGCCTGGTCGCGCGGCATCCCGCCTTCGCGCAGGTCGATGATGTGCGCGACCAGCACAATGCCGATATTGACCACGACGCCGACCAGGATCATGAAGCCGATCATCGCCATCATGGTGATGCTTGTGCCGGTGAGCGTCAGGAACCAGATCGCGCCAACGATCGCGAACAGAATCGAAGTGATGATCGACAGCGGGTACAGCGTCGATTCGAACAGCGACGCCATGACCAGGAAGATCAGCACGACCGCGAGCAGGAGGTTCTGCAACATGGTCTGCATCGCCTCGTCGTTTTCCTCGAGGTCGCGGCCGAATTGCCACGAGTAGCCGGGCGGAAGCGGGAAGTCCTTGATCACCGGCTCGACACGCTTGCGGGCGTCCTCAAGGGTCGTGCCCTTGGCGAGGTTGGCGCTGACGACGACCGTGGTCAGCCGGTTGATGCGCTTGATCTCGCGGTCACTCGGCCGCACGACGAAGTCCGCCACCGCGCCGAGCTCCATCCGCGTGCCGTCCGGGAGCGCGAGCGGCACACGGGCCAGGTCCTCGACCGACTGGCGGTCGGATTCGCGGAACGCGAGGCGCATCTTGATCTCGCGATCGGAGGTCCGCAGCTCGGGCAGGCGGTCGCCGCGCATCGCCCCGGCGACCGTGAGCGCGACGTCCTCGGTGGTGAGGCCGAGCTGGGAGACCTTGTCGCGATCGACGATCACCTGGACTTCCTCGTCGCCGCTGCGCGCTTCGGAGCGCACGGCCTCGAGACCCGGCACGGTCGACAGGCGCTGCGCGACGTCGAACGAGATCTCGGCCAGGCGCTCGGTCGATTCGCCGGCGAGCTGCAGGCTGAAGTTGCTGCTGCCCGCCATGGAGTCGTCGAACTGGAAGCTCGGTTTGCCGATGATGATCTCCGGCATTTCCTTGGTGACGATTTCCATCACTTCCTTGGCGGACACCTTCGCGCGCTCCTTGGGGGCGAGGTAGAGGCGCGTATGAGCCTCGTCGGTCAGCCACACCGTGTAGTAGGTCTCGAGGTCGAGACGCTCCTTGTTGGCCTCGAGATAGGCCTCCATGCGTCTCACGGCCTGTTCGACCCGCTGCATCGGGTGGGAGCCCTCCAGGTGATACGCGAGGAACAGCGTCCGGCTGGCTTCCTGCGGGAAGGGATCGACCTTGGCGAGCTTGAGCGCGAAGAGCGGCGCCGGCGAAACCAGGATCAGGACCGTCACGACCGCCATGGTCTTGCGGTGCGCCAGGGCCCAGAGGATCGTGCGCTCGTAGCGGTGCTGCAGGCGGCCGAACCATGATCGCTCCGCCACCGGGGGCGGCGGCGTCATCCGCGCCGCAAGCATCGGGATCAAGGTCTGCGCGACCACGAGCGACGCGACCATGGCCACGACGATCGGGATGGCGACGTGAACCAGGAAGATCGACATCTGGTTCTTCTCGCCGAACACCATCGGCAGGAAGACGATGATCGTCGACAGCGTGCCGGCCAGCACCGCGACGCCGACCTCGCGCACGCCGGCCAGCGTGGCCGGCACCGGCGGCCCCGGGTCCAGCTGCCGGTGCCGGAAGATGCTCTCGGTGATGACCACCGAGTTGTCGACCAGCATGCCGATCGCTACCAGCATGCCCATCATGGTCAGGACGTTGAGCGTGAGGCCGAGGAAATACAACGCGCCCAGCGTCACGAGGAGCGATGCGGGCACCGCGAGACTCACGATCAGCGTGGTGGGCAGGTGCCGGAGGAAGGACAGCAGCATGAAGAACGAGAGCACCGCACCGATCAGACCGGCCTTGCGCAGCTCGGCGAGCGAGGACCGGATGCTGTCCGCCTGGTTCGCGACCACGAGGATCTCGATGCCCTGCAGCTGGGGCAGCGCGCGAGCGGCGTCCACCGCCTCGATCACGCGGTCGGCCACGTCCACTACGTTCGCCTGCGTCGACTTGTACACGTCGATGCCGACGGCCGGTCGCCCGTCCATGCGCCTGCCGATGGCGAGCTCGGGCGCGACCAGCTCGACGGTCGCGATGTCGCCGACCCGGACGCCGCCGCCGATGACCAGGTTGCGCACGTCGTCGAGGGAATGGAACTCGCCCAGCGGACGGACGATGAAGCGCGAGCCGTTCTCGGTGATCTCGCCGGCGCTCACCGAGAAATTCGATGCCTCGAGGAGCTTCCGCAGCTCCAGCAGGTCGACGCCATAGGCCGCCACGCGGGTCGGGTCGACCAGCACGCGCACCTCGCGCGGCTCCACGCCCTCGAGCTCCACCCGGGCGACGCCCTCGAGCCGCTCGATCGGCCGCTTGAGGAATTTTTCCAGCGTGTCGTACTCGTCGGTGAGGTCCTGGTCGGAGGACAGACGGATCACGGTCACCGGCTCGTCGGAGGCGCTGAAGGCGAACATCAGGATGCGGTCTGCCGCGGCGGGCAGCTCCGAACGGATCGAGTCGAGCTTGGTCCGCACCTCGAACGCGGCCTTCTCGGCGTCGCGATCCCAGTTGAAAAGTATCGTGAACTGCGCCTCGTCGGGACGCGCGGTGGCCTGGATCTCCTCGATGCCGGACAGCGTCGCGAGCGCCTCCTCGACGGGACGCACCACCAGCTGCTCCATCTCCTCCGGCGTCGAGCCCGGGTAGGGGATGGTCACCTGCATCCCCGGGAAGGTGATGTCCGGGAAGTTCTCGAGCCGCAGCAGTTTCGCGGAGATCAGACCGACCGCGAGCACGGCCAGGAACACCATCACCGTGGTGACGGGGCGGCTGAGCGCGAGCTGCGTGTGGCGCATGGCTGTCAGCCCCTGGCGGGCTGCGGCGTGGCATCGCCCGCCGGCGCCGGCTCCGGTGCTGCATAGACCTTGCGATCGAGCACCGAGTAGACGACCGGTATCACGAGCAGCGTCAGGAAGGTCGTGAGGAGCACGCCGCCGATGACCGTGATCGCCATCGGCGCGCGCACCTCGGCGCCTTCGCCGATTCCGAGCGCCATCGGCAGGAGACCCAGTATGGTTGTGAGCTTTGTGATCAGGATCGGACGCAGACGCACGCGTCCGGCCTCGACGATCGCATCGCGCTTCGACAGGCCGCGTTCGCGTCCCTGGTTGACGGCGTCGATCAGCACGATCGACTGGTTGACGACGATGCCGGCCAGCATGATGAGCCCGATATAGGCCACGACGTTGACGGTGGTGCCGGTGATCCACAGCGCCCAGACCGCGCCGATGATCGCGAGCGGGATGGTGAGCAGGATCACGAAGGGATGCATCAGGGACTCGAACTGCGAGGCCATGACGAGATAGACGAGGAAGATCGCGAGCAGCAGCACGAACTGCAGCGAACGGAAGCTGTCGCTCATGTCTTCGCTCTGACCCGACAGGAAGGCCGTCGTGCCGACCGGCACCTGGACCTCGGCGACGATCTTCTCGAGCGCATCGACAGCGGCGCCCAGGTCGCCCTGCGCGAGATTGGCGGAGACCACCGCGACACGCTCCTGGCCGATGCGGCGGACCTCGGCCGGCCCGATCGCGAGCTTCACATCCGCCACCGCGGAGAGCGGCACCGGAAAGTCGCTGCCGGGATTGACGATCAGGTTGCGGACCTCCTCGATCGAGGCAGCGCGCGTGTCGACGCTGCGCACCAGCACGTCGATCTTCTTGTCGATCAGCGTATAGCGGGTCGCGACCTCGCCGCGCACGCTGTTCACAACGCGGTCGGCGATGTCCCGCACGACGAGGCCGAGCTGGCTGGCCCGCTCCTGGTCGAAGACGATCTGGATCTCGGGGTTGCCAGCCTCGACCGTTGACTTGACGTCGGCGAAGCGGCCGTCGGCCACCATGCTCAGCCTCACCTGTTCGGCGGCATCCCGCAGCCGGTCGAGATCGTAGCCCGAGACCACCACCTCGAGTGGCGTCGAAAGCGCGAACAGGCTCGGCCGGCTGAACTGGTATTGCACGCCCGCCAGCGCCTCGAGGCTGCGCCGCATGCTCTCCATCGCCGCGTCCTCCTCGGCGCGACCCGAGCCGCGCAACAGCGTGATGCTCAGCCGTCCGGTGTTCTCACCGGCGTCGACGGGGTTGGCATCGAGGCGATTGCCCGTACCGGCGACCGAGTACGCGAGCTCGACGTTTCCCAGGCTCGTGCTCGCGAGCTGGGCCGCCACCACCGCGCGATCGGTGGTCTCGAGCGGCGTTCCCGCGGGGAGCCGCATGTCGACGTTGAACTCGCCCTGCGACATCTGCGGGATCAGCTCGGTGCCGAGACGCGGCACGATCAGCACCAGCGTCAGGACGAACAGCGCCACCGCGCTACCGATCACCTGTGCGGGACGGTCGAGCGCCCAGAGGATCGCGGGCGGGTACTCGCGATCGGCCCAGCGGTTGACGGACTGCGTCACGCGCACGACCGGGCTCAGTACGAGCGCGCAACCGCGCGCGATCCACCCGCACGCCCGCCGCACCCCCGAAGTTGCCTTGCCGAGCGCGCCGTCGAACCAGCGCCGGGCACGCCCCGGCGCGGCAGCGCCGGCCGACGGCTCGGCGACATGGTGCCCGTTGCCGGCTGCGAGCATCGGCACCAGGGTCAGCGCGACGATCAGCGAGAAGGCGAGCGCGAAGCTCACCGTCAGCGACTGGTCCTTGAACAGCTGCCCGGCGACGCCGGTAATGAACACCATGGGGAAGAACACCGCCACCGAGGTCAGCGTCGCGGCGGTCACCGCCATGGCCACCTCGCCGGTGCCCTGTCGCGCCGCCTGGCGGCGATCCATGCCGTGCTCCTGCTTGCGGACGATGCTTTCGAGCACGACCACAGCGTTGTCGACCAGCATGCCGACCGCGAGCGCGATGCCGCCCAGCGACATGATGTTGAGGGTCAGATCGAAGGCATACATCATCACGAAGGTGCCGAGCACCGACACCGGGATCGCGATTCCGGTGATGAGCGTGGCGCGCGCGTCGCGGAGGAACGCGTACAGCACCAGGATCGCGAGCAGACCGCCGATCAGCGCGGCGCTCTTCACCTCGCTGATCGCGGCATCGATGAAGTGGGACTGGTCGTAGACCGGCTTGATCACCGTGCCTTCGGGCAGGGACTTGGCGATCTCGTCTACCCGGGCGCGGATGCCCGAGGCGAGCTGCACGGTGTTGGCGTCACCTTCCTTGTAGACGGCGAGCTCGATCGCCTCCTTGCCGTCGACGCGCGTGATCGCTTCGCGCTCCTTGTAGCCGTGAGTCACCGTCGCGACGTCGCGCAGGTAGACGGGCTGGCCGTTCCGCGTGGCGATGATCGAGTCGGCCATCTGCTGGATCGTCGCGAACTCGTTCAGGGTGCGAACCAGGAAGCGCTGCATGCCCTGCTCGAGGCGGCCGCCCGACAGGTTGACGTTCTCGGCGCGGATCCGCTTGGTGACGACGTCGATCGATAGCCCGAGCTGCGCCAGCTTCTGCTGGTCGACGAACACCTGGACCTCGTCCTCGTATCCACCGCTCACCTTGACGGCCGCGGAGCCTTCGACGGCCTCGAGATCGGGCTTCAACCGGTCCTCAGCGAAGCGACGCAGCGCCTTCAGCCGTTCCACCGGCTCGTCCCGCGCTGTCTCGTCCAGGAAGGCGAGACGCATCACCGGCTCGCTCGACGGGTCGAAGCGCAACAGCAGCGGGCGCTTCGCCTCGAGCGGCAGCTGCAGCAGGTCGAGCTTCTCGCGCACATCGATGCCCGCGAGATCCATGTCCGTGCCCCAGACGAACTCCAGGATCACGTCGGACTGGCCGGAGCGGGACACCGAGCGGACCTGGCGCACGTTGCGGATGATCCCGACCGCTTCCTCGACCGGACGCGTGATCAGGTTTTCGATCTCGAGCGGCGCCGCGCCCGTGAGCTCGGTGCGCACGGTCAGCGTCGGATACGAGAGGTCGGGCAGCAGGTTCAGCTTGAGCCGCGACAGCGACACCACGCCGAAGAGCGCGATCGCCACCGTGCACATCACGATGGTCACGCGCCGTCGGATCGCAAAGTCGATCAACTGCATGGTGTTCCCCAGGGTGCGCGGCCGCGCCTGCGGCGGCCGCGGCCGTTCAACGCGACTTGACGGCGACGGTGGGCGTGCCTGCTTCGGTGTCTACCACCTTGACCAGAGTGCCCGTCTTGAGCCCGCCCTGGCCCACTACGACGATCCGCTCGTCGCCCTTCAGGCCCTCCGTGACCTCGACCCAGCCGCCGTTGACCAGCCCGGACTTGATCGGGCGCTGCGCCGCCTTGTTGCCGTCGACGACGAACACCGACTGTATGCCGTCGGAGTCCAGGATCGAGTTGCGCGGCACCTGCAGCGCGTTCTCCCGCCGCTCGTAGACGATGTTGACCCGCGCGAACATTCCGGGCTTGAGCCGTCGCGACGCATCGGGCACTTCGAGCTTCGCCCGGAAAGTCCCGGTCTGCGGATCGACGGTCGGCGAGATGAAGGCGATCGTGCCGGTGAAGCGCGTGCCACCCAGCGCGTCGACCATCACCTCGGCCGGCTGGCCGGGTGCCAGCTTGCGGAACTCCTTCTCCGGGATGTGAACGTAAGCGATCAGCGGATCGAGATCCGTCACCCGGAACGTCGGGTCGTTCTGGGCGATGGTGTTGCCAAGCTTGATGTTCCGGGCGGAAATGACCCCCGCGATCGGCGCGCGGATCTCGGTGTAGGAGAGCTCGAGACGCGCGCGGTCGTACTGGGCGCGCAGCGCGTCGAGATCGAACTTGGCATTCTCGACCGTGCCTTTCGCGACGAGACCCTTCTGGTTCAGCTCCTGGAAGCGCGTGTAATCGCGCTCGAGCTTGCGCAGATTCGCCTCGGACTGCGCCGCTTCGAGCCGCAGCCGATCGCCGTCGAGCCGCGCGAGGATCTGGCCCGACTGGACCATGTCGCCTTCCTCGACGTAGATCTGGCGAACTTCGCCGCTGACCTTCGCAACCACGACCGCCTCGTCGTGCGCCTCGATCGGCGCCGTCCCCGAGTAGACCGCGACCATCGCGGCGCGGCGGACCGACTGCACTTCGACGGGTACCGTGGTCTCGGTCGCGTCAGCGTCCTTGTCCTTGGCCTTCCCGTTACTGCATCCGGCGGCCAGCGCGAGCATCGTCATGCCGGCGAAAATCCGGCAGGCGCGCGCGGCGCGCGGCGCGACGATGCTGCGTTTTGAGTTGTTCACGATCGGGCCCCAGTCGGGTCTGAAATGTGGGCGCGATGCTAGGCGTCTATAGTGTTGTAGTCAAGTAGAACACCAACAGAAGGCGCCGATCCCTGCGCAGCTGGTCGTCGCGGTTCAGGAGCCTTGGGAGCCCTGCCGGACGCGGCTCAGATACCTGGGCTCGAGACGGCCCAGATCCGCGGCAATCTGGGCGGCTTCGTCCAGGATGGCGTCGGGCGGGTCGTCCGGGAGTTCCTCCGCGGACTTCAGCAGCGGCTCACCGAGGGCGGCCCGCCGGGTGTTCTCGCGGGTCAGCTGCTCCTGCCGCTGCGTCTCGCGCTCGGCCTGCCGCGCCTTCAGGTTGAGCGACACCGATTTCTCGCGGCGCATCTCGTCAATGGCCGCGTACTCCGCCGTGGTGTAGCGGAAATCGGCGTTACCGACCACGCGCTCGTCGTGGCTGCGCTGGAGGTCGGCCAGGATCGGCGTGAAGTTGCCCTGAGTCCTGAAGTCCGCCGAGCGGATGCGATTCCAGGGCAGGGCGCCGTCGCGCGAGCTCTCACCGACATCGTCGAGGCTGATTGCGGAGGGGAGGCGGATGTCGGGCTGAACGCCACGGTTCTGCGTGCTGTCGCCGGTCACACGGTAGTACATCCCGATCGTGACCGTGAGCTGGCCGAAGCCGGGATCCTGGCCAAGCGCATAGCGATCGAGCGGGTAGAGGTTCTGCACCGAGCCCTTGCCATAGGTTTCCTGGCCAAGCACCAGCCCGCGGCCGTAATCCTGCATCGCCGCGGCGAAGATCTCCGACGCCGAAGCGCTGAAGCGGTCGACGAGTATGGTGAGCGGTCCGTCGTAGACCAGCCCGTCGCCCTCGGATTCGAGGACCTCGACACGACCGCCGGTTTCGCGCAGCTGGACCACGGGGCCCTGGGCCACGAACAGATTGACGAGGCCGATGGCCTCGCTCAGGTGACCGCCGCCGTTCTCGCGCAGATCGAGGACCAGCGAATCGATCCCACCCGAGGCCTTGAATTCCTCGATCAGCTTGCGCACGTCGCGCGTGGTGCTGCGATAGTTCTCGTCGCCGGCCGCGCGGGCGTTGTAGTCCTGGTAGAACGAGGGCACGGTGATGACACCGACGCGCAGCGTCTCCTCACCGCGGACGACGGTCTTGAGCTCCTTCTTCGCAGCCTGTGCCTCGAGCGTGATCTTCGCCCGCGGGAGCACCACGACCTTGTCCGCCGTACCGGGCGCGGCCGATCCCGGCTGGATCTGCAGCCGCACGAACGAGCCCACCGGGCCGCGGATCAGCTGCACCACGTCGTCGAGCCGCCAGCCAACCACGTCGACCAGCTCGCCGGACTTGCCCTGGCCGACTGCGACGATGCGGTCCTTGGCGGTCACTTCGCCGGTCTGCTGCGCGGAGCCGCCCGGCAGGATCTCGACCACGGTCACGAAGTCGTCGACGAGCTGCAGCGAGGCGCCGATGCCCTCGTACGACAGGCTCATCTGGATCCGGTACTCCTCGGAATTGCGCGGCGAAAAATAGCTTGAGTGCGGGTCGAAGACGTGGGCGAACGCGTTCATGAAGTTCTCGAACACGTCGTCCGCCGTGATCTGCTCGCTGCGCTTGAGCACACGCTCGTAGCGCTTGCGCAGTACGTCGCGCGCCTCGGGCCAGGTCTTGTCCGCGAGCAGGAGCGAGAGGGCGTCGTTCTTGACGCGCTTGCGCCAGAGCTCGTCGAGCTCGGCGCGGCTCGCGGCCCATGGCGCGTCCTCGCGGTCGAACTCGAAGCTCTCGTCGATGGTGAAGTCCGGCTCGGTATCGAGCAGCGTGAGCGCGTGCTGCATGCGCTCGCGGTTGCGCTCCTGGAAGCGGTTGTAGATCGCGAACGCCGGGTCGACCCGCCCCGTCGTCACCGCGTCGTCGAGCTGGTACCGGTAACGCTCGAACTCGCCGATGTCGCTTGCGAGGAAGTAGCTGCGCGCGCCGTCGAGCGACTCGAGATAGCGGTCCAGGACCAGCGACGACACCGGATCGTTGACAGGCGCCTGCCGGTAATGCGATCGCTCGAACATGCTGCTGACAAGCCGCGCCACCTTGCTGTGCCGCTCGGTGGGCTTGAGATCGAGCGTCGTCGCACCCGCGGTCGAGGAGGGTGCCGGCGCCGTGCCGAGCAGGAGCGTGCCGACGCCGAGCGCGATGGCGGTGATGACTATTGCGCCCGAACGTCGCCAACGACGGGCTCCGGTTTCCTTACCGACTCGACCTGACTGGTACACTGCCACCCCCTTCGACCGGGCTTCCTCGAGACCTTAGGCTAGAGACACCACCGGCGCCAATCAAGCCCGGTGGCCGTTAAACGTAATACATGCAGCCGCTGACGATCCTGACCGGCGTGGTGCTGGGCTCGGCCGCCGCGACTACGTTCGCGCTGGGCGCAACCCTGGTCGTTTTCCTGGTCCTGGCCGGCGAACACCCGCAATTCAGGGCCGAACTGCCCCTGCTGGCCGTCTATGCGCTTGTCTTCGGCATTTTGACCGCAGTCGCGGCCGTCAGTTTCGTGGCTGAGCTCAAGCAGCGCCGCTGGCGCCTCTGGTCCCAACTCCTCATGTGGATGGCCGTATGCGGCGTTGCGGCTCTCTATTGGTCCACGCGCTACTGAGCCGCCCGTGGTGCACGCGCTGCTTCCGACCCGGCGCACGCGTACGCCGCGCTCCCTGCTCCGCGGAGGATGTCCTGTCGTGACCTTGCGCTCGAGATTCCTGGTTCCGGCCCTGGCCGGACTCGCCTGCGGCCTGGCGGCCGCTTGCGCAGGAAAGCCGGTCATGCCGTCCTTTGAGACCGATCGCTACGCCGCTCACGTGCGCGTCCTCGCCTCGGACGAGTTCGAGGGTCGCCGCCCGGCGACGAGGGGCGAAGAGAAGACCGTCGCGTACCTCGAGCAGGAATTCCGCAAGGCCGGACTCGAGCCGGGCGCGGCCGGCAGCTTTCACCAGCCCGTCCCCTTCGTCGAACTGACCACGCAGCCGGAGGGTGCGCTGCGCATCACGGGCGCCGCCGGCGACACGCAGCTCGCCTACGCGGACGACGCGGTCTATTGGACGAAGCGCGTCGTTCCGCAGACGGCGCTCACCGACAGCGACCTGGTCTTCGTGGGCTACGGGATCGTCGAGCCTGCCATGAACTGGGACGACTACGCGGGGCTCGACATGCGGGGCAAGACGGCGGTTATCCTGGTCAACGACCCGGGGTTCGCGACCGGCGATCCCAAGCTCTTCAACGGGCGGGCGATGACCTATCACGGTCGCTGGACCTACAAATTCGAAGAGGCCGCACGGCAGGGTGCCGCCGGCGCGATCATCGTCCACGAGGAGGCGCCCGCGGGCTACCCGTGGGAGGTGGTGCGGAACGGCGCCGCGCGGCCCCAGCTTGCCCTGGAGGAAAGCGGCGGCGCCCAGCGGGTCGAAATCGAGGGCTGGATTACCCGCGACGCGGCGGCGCGGGTGTTTCGGGCGGCCGGTCTCGAATACAGCACTGCCAAGGCCGCCGCCGCCCGCCGGGGCTTCCGGCCGATACCGCTCCCCCTCAAGGTCTCGACCCGCGTGGCCAACGACATCCGGCACATCAGGTCGAGCAACGTGGTCGGCTTGTTGCCGGGCAGCAGGCGGCCCGACGAGTACGTCATTTTTACCGCGCACTGGGATCACTTCGGCAAGGCCGAGGAGGGCA
>Ga0075418_10004446_pt1 | contig 15981 bp, 13 predicted proteins | sample SoiMetdeltSBSDD2_FD_81776 | JGI IMG/M metagenome (GOLD analysis project Ga0075418, IMG submission 81776) | Bulk soil microbial communities from a Populus tree surrounding site in Tennessee, USA - Soil MetaG P. deltoides SBSDD2 | ecosystem: Environmental > Terrestrial > Soil > Tree plantation...
CTTGGTAAACGCCATGTCTCATCCATTAATTGTCTTTCTGCGATGCCGTCAGCGCCTGATCGAGATCCCACAGGAGATCGTCGAGGCTCTCCAGGCCGATGGAAATACGGATCATATCCGGGCTGATGCCGGCCACGACCTGCTCCTCATCGGTCAACTGCTGGTGCGTTGTGCTGCCGGGGTGAATCACCAGGCTTTTGGCATCTCCAACATTGGCGAGATGCGAGTGGAGCTTGACGGCCTCGATAAAACGCCGCCCAGCGGCCCGTCCACCTTTAATGCCAAAGGTAAAAATTGCCCCTGCGCCTTTGGGGAGGTATTTCTGGGCGCGTTCATAGTAGAGGCTATCGGGCAAGCCAGGGTAACTCACCCAGGACACAAAACGGTGCTCGTGCAGCCAGGTGGCGATGGCCATAGCGTTCTGCACATGGCGCTCCATACGCAAGGATAGCGTCTCTAAGCCCTGCAAAAACAAGAACGCGTTAAAGGGACTAAGGCAGGCACCGAGGTCGCGCATCATTTCCACACGTGCTTTCATGATAAAGGTAAAATTGCCAAATGTTTCCCAGTAGCGCATGCCATGATAGCCCGGCGAAGGCTCGACCATTTCTGGGAAGGTGCCATTGTCCCAGTGAAACGTGCCACCATCGACAATGATGCCACCAATACAGGTGCCATGGCCGCCGATGAATTTCGTGGCGGAGTGCACGATAATGTCCGCCCCATGCTCGAAGGGTCGGCACAGGTAGGGTGAAGCAAAGGTGTTATCGATAATGAGCGGGAGCTTGTGCTCATGCGCAATGTCAGCAACAGCCCGGATGTCGAACACGTCAGCCTTGGGATTGCCGATGGTTTCTCCATAGAGGAGTTTGGTTTTCGGCGTGATGGCCCGACGGAAATTTTCCGGATCAGCCGCATCGACAAAGTGCACCTGGATGCCAAAGCGTTTAAACGTCAGCGCAAACTGATTGTACGTGCCACCATAGAGCGTACTCGACGATATCATCTCATCCCCGGCCTGCAGCAGCGTCGTCAGGGCGACAAGTTGCGCGGCCTGCCCTGAGGCCGTGGCCAGCCCGCCGACACCGCCTTCGAGTGAAGCCAGGCGCTCTTCGAAGGCGGCGGTGGTGGGATTAGAAATGCGCGTATAGATATTGCCAAATTTGTTCAGGGCGAAGAGATGGGCGGCGTGTTCCGTATCCTCGAAGACAAATGAGGTTGTCTGGTAAATCGGCATGGCCCGTGCCCCGGTGGTGGGATCAGGCGTTTGCCCGGCGTGCAGCATGCGGGTATCGAAGCCAAAATCAAATTTTTCCATGTTCTAGAGCCCTCAGGATTTGTCGTGGCCTGGGAAAATGCACTCATAGCGGTCGGAGGTCAACACCCCCGTCTGCAGTCCAACCACGTCCAAGCCGTAATCCTTTTTCCCAAAAAAACGGCAGTGCTCAATCTTGACGCAGCGGTCCATAACTACTTCCAGGCCGGCCGCCGCAGCTTGGGCCGCGGCCTCTTCATTCACCACACCGATCTGCATCCAGAAGACTTTGGCGCCGACTTCGAGAGATTCACCAATGAGGGGGATGACGGTGTCAGCTCGTCGAAAAATATCCACGATATCCACTGGCTCTTGAATATCGAGCAGGGATTTATAGCACTTTAAGCCCAGGATTTCGTCGTAGCTGGGATTGACTGGATAGACCGTATAGCCCTTGCTCTTCATATGCACCAGGGCCCGATAACTGGCACGCGTCGGATTCCCCGAGACGCCCACCATGGCAATACGATTGTAGGTGGTCAAAATGTCGCGCGTGCGTATGGACAGCTCGCCTGACATAATGCCTGCGTAGTGTGTCACGCATGTCTCCTTGCTGTGTGTGGAAGGGAAGCAGGCTGCCGTTTCAGGCGACTACTTCGAACGCTACTGCTGCCCAGGTGAGACCAGCGCCAAAGGAGGCCAGTACCCCGGTCACACCTGGCTGTAACCGTCCCTCTTGGCGGGCCTCTCCTAGGGCTAACAAGACCGATGCTGCCGAGGTATTCCCGTACCGATCGATGTTGATCACGATGTTGTCGAGATCAAAGGGCAGCTTGCGCGCCGCGGCCTCGATGATCCGCCAGTTCGCCTGGTGCGGAATGAGCAGTTGTAAATCGGCCAACGAACGCCCGGCCTGCGCCAGCACATCCTGCACCAGCATCGGCAGCGTGCGCACGGCAAAGCGGAACACACTGCTGCCGTTCATACGCAAAAAGTGCTGGCGTTTTTCTAAGGTCTCGTGGCTGGTCGGACAGCGCGAACCTCCAGCCGGAACCATAATCACGTCAGCCTTCGTGCCGTCGCTCCCCCAGAGGTGTGACAGCAGATGCAGGTCGCCGCGCTGTCCGGCCCCTGCCTGTAACACCAGGGCGCCAGCGCCATCCCCAAAGACCAGGGCGGTCTCAGGATCATCCAGATCCACCAGGCGTGAGACGATTTCCGCACCAATCACCAGCATGGTACGGCACACCCCCGCCCGGATAAGGCTACTCGCCGTGATCACGGCATAGAGAGACCCCGTACAGCCGGCGTTGAGATCATACGTGGGCACCGGCCGCAACCCCAGACGCCGTTGCACAAGATTAGCCGTCGAAGGCGTTACATGGTCAGGCGTCGCTGTGGCCACCAGCACCCCATCAATGGCCTCAGGGGCGAGGCTCGCATCCTCCAGCGCTGCCTGGGCTGCGAGCACCGCCATATCGGACGTCGCCTCCTCAGGTGCCGCGCGCCGCCGCTCACGGATGCCCGTGAGCTTCACGATGTAGTCATTGGTAACGCCGAGCCGTGTGGCTAACGCCTGGTTCGTCAGGCGTGCCTCGGGAAGGTAGCACCCCACACCGCGGATACACACCTGGGACATGTAGGCTTCCTTATGCGAGCTGTTGGACTGCTGTATCAATGCGCCCTAACCCGTCCTCCAACTCTGCCATTGAGGAGGCGTAGGAAATACGCATATAGTGGTCATCACCGAAGGCATCTCCAGGCACAACGGCGACCCCGGCTGCTTCCAGCAAATAGTTGGCCACTTCTGCTGCCGTGGTCAAGGGTTGCCCCTGCGCCCGCCGCCCGAACAAAGCAGCGATGTTGGGAAAAATATAAAACGCACCGCGCGGGGTATTACTCGTGATGCCAGCGATGGCGTTGAGACGCTGCACGACGAAATTGCGGCGTTGCTCAAAGGCCTGCGCCATGGTGCCGACACTCTCCTGGGGACCAGTTAAGGCTTCGATCCCAGCGACCTGGGCGAAGGCAGTGGCGTTACTGGTGGTCTGGCTTTGCAGACGATCACACATCTCGATCACCTCTCGAGGCCCCGCGCAGTAGCCAAGCCGCCAGCCGGTCATGGCATAGGCCTTCGAGAACCCATTGACGACTATCGAACGTGCTTTCAAGGCTGGATCCAGGGTGGCAATGCTGATCTGCTTCAGACCGTCGTAAATGATATGCTCGTAAATCTCATCAGTAATGATAAAGAGATCGGTGTCGAGTAAGACTCTGGCAAGGTCTTCCAGCTCCGCTGGCGTGTACACCGCCCCTGTAGGATTGCACGGGCTGTTGAGAATAAGCCCCTTGGTTTTGGGCGTGATATACCGCCGTAGCATGTCGCCCGTGATCTTAAAATCGTTGGCTACTGTGGTCGGAATGATCACCGGAGTCCCCCCAGCCAGCAAGACCTGCGTGGGATACGTCACCCAATAGGGACTCGGAATCAGGACTTCATCGCCCGCATCAAGCAGTACCATGGCCACGTTATACAATGCTTGCTTCGCCCCGCAGGAGACGATGATCTCTTCTGGCGCATAGTCCAGGCCATTCTCGCGTTTTAACTTGTCGGCGATAGCCTGACGCAGGGCTGGAAGGCCAGCGGGTGGCGTATACTTGGTAAAACCCTCTGCCATGGCGTGCTCAGCAGCACGGATGATGTTGTCTGGGGTGGCAAAGTCTGGCTCACCGAGGCCAAAGTCGATAATGTTGCGCCCCTGCGCTCGTAGGGTTTTGGCTTTAGTAGAGATCGCCAGTGTTTCTGAAGGTTTCAGCTGACGGGTGAACTGCGAAAGTTTCATACGCTCCTCTACGCCTGGTGCCGAAATTTTTCCTTCAGGGCCAGCGCCACCGGTGCCGGCACCAGTTCCTCCACATTGCCACCGTAAGCAGCGACTTCTTTGATCAAGCGTGACGCGACATACGTATATTCTTCGCGCGGCATCAGAAACACGGTCTCAATATCCTCATCCAGGCGCCGATTCATCAGCGTCATCTGGAACTCGTATTCGAAGTCGGCGATGGCCCGCAGCCCACGGACGATGACATGCGCCTGCCGCTGCTTGGCATAAAACACCAGCAACGTATTGCTAAAGGTGTCGATTTCGATATTGCTCAAGCCGCGGATCGATTCCTCGATCAGGCGGCGTCGCTCCTCCACCGAGAAAAGAGGCCCTTTCATAGGATTCTCAAAGATCGCTACGACAACCTTGTCGAACATCCGTATACTGCGCTTGATCAGATCGAGATGGCCATTTGTCAGCGGGTCGAACGTCCCCGGATAAAGCGCGACGGTCATTGCTCCCCCTCTCTCAGCGTCACTGCTGCTCCTGCTCTCTTACGCCGATGTTCTCTCTGGGCCATCGAGCGGAGGGCATCGTAGCCTGGCTGGCGTGGTCTGTCAACCGTTTGGTGGTCTGTTCCTCAAACCGCAACTGCCCACACGCCGCCGAAATATCCCGCCCGCGGCTCTGCCGCACGAAAGCCGAGAGGCCGTGCTGCAGCAGATAATTTTGAAATTGCTGTACGGTCGCCTCGCTCGGACGGCGATACGGAACTCCAGGGATTTCATTAAAGGGGAGCAGGTTAATCTTGCACCGCAGTCCATGCATGAGCTTGACCAGGCGCCTGGCATCCGCCAGGGTATCGTTCACGTCGCGCAGCAAGACATACTCAAAGGTAATGCGCTGCCGCACGGCGAGCGGAAAGGCTCGACAGGCCGCGAGCAAGGTGGCAATGGGATACGGCTTGTTGATCGGCATAATCTGTGTACGTACGGCGTCTGTCGTGGCATTGAGCGACACGGCCAGGTTCACTTTCAGGTCGGCGCGTCCAAAGGCCTCTAGACGACGCACGAGGCCAGAGGTCGACACAGTGATGCGGCGTGGTGAAATTCCCAAGCCCCACTCCGCCGTGAGAATGCGTATGGCCTGCACAGTGCCTTGCAAATTGTCCAGTGGCTCGCCCATACCCATAAAGACAATGTTGGTAAAGGTGCGGTCTGGGGTCTTGCCAGGTGCCTGGAAATACAACACCTGACTGACAATTTCAGCGGGGCGCAAACTGCGCACGAGTCCCCCTTGGGCGGTCAGACAAAAACGACAACCAATGGCGCACCCCACCTGCGTAGAGACGCAAATCGTGCGCTTGTCACCAGCCGGAATGAGCACCGTCTCGAGCTGGTTACCATCTTCTAGACCAAACAAAAATTTTTCAGTGCCGTCGGCACTCTGTTGCTGCCGCAACAGGGTCAGGCTACTCACATAGACACGCTCCTGCAGGCCCTGGCGCAAGGGCTCTGGCAAGTCGCTCATCTGCTGCAGGTCCGTGGCTTGGCGCTTGTAGATCCAATGACAGAGCTGGGTGGCACGGAAGGCTGGCTCGCCGGTTTCGGCCAGCAGTGCCGTCATATCCTGGAGTGGTAAGTCGCGCAGGTCAGTCAATGACATGGATGAGTGCCTCTGTGATACCTCTGTGATGCTGCACATGCAGCGCGCCAGATTGTAACACATCTCGCGAGCCGGCTAGGGAGAGTTCCATGAGGAAGAGGTAGGATTCTATCCCTTTTTGCGTTATAATGCGCTCAATCTATTAAAACATTCTATATTATTTTAGATGGATATTAGTATGATGCTCGCCTTCCTGCGCAACAATCAAGCCCGTATCGTTGACATGCTGTATGAACGCATACACCAGACCACCCAGGCTGAGGCCCACTTTGTGCCCAATGAGCTCCACGACAACATTGTCCGAGGTGCTGCAGCCTTTCTGACCACTTTAGAGGCCAACGATCCCACAGCCATCGACCGCTTCATCACCGACCTCATCGCTCCCCGTACCGTGGAGGAATTTCCGTTAGCCGTGCTGCACCGCACCTTTACGGTGTTTGGCGAGATGCTGTTAGTGCTCCTGCGCGAATGCTACGGCGATGATACAGGGCGTATTCTAGACGATTTGCAACGCCTGCATCTCCTCATTGCGGCCATCTTGCAGAAGTTAGTTGAGCAGTACGAAACGCGCTCGAAAGCGTTGGTGCGGTCTCAGCAAGAGCAGCTCCGGACCTACAGTCAGCAATTAGAAGCCCATCTCGTCCAGGTGGGCGAAGAGTTTCAAACCCTGCAAGATTTCAATGAGAGCATTCTCCAGAGCATGACCAGTGGGCTCCTGGTGGCGGATAAAGACACCCACCGTATCCTAAAAGTGAACCGTGCTCTCGAACGCTTCAGTGGCCTCCCTGCCACTGCAGTGGTTGGCAAAACAGTGGAGGAGGTTTTTGCTGGCTGGTCTGGCCTGCCCCTCAGCGAATTCGCCGAGGAGATCGAACGTCATGGCAGCATTACCTTGCGGAAACATCGTCTGCGCACTGTGAGTGGGCGCGAACTGTACCGCTCGATCTCTGGGGAAGTCTTTTACAATCAGCGTGGCGAAAATCGTGGCGTGCTGGTGCTGGTTGACGACATCTCGGAAACCGAGATCCTGCGGGATAGCTTTAGTCGTTTCCTGAGTCAGCACGTGATGGAGCAGATTCTCTCGGATGCGGACCTGCGCTCGCTACGCAGTGCGCGCCGCGACGTGACCGTGCTGTTCGCCGATATTCGCGACTTCACGGCCTTTGCTGAGCAGCATCCCCCCGAGCAGGTCGTCGAGGTGCTGAACGCCTATTTTGACGTGATGGTGCAGGTCCTCTTTGAGTATCAGGGCACACTCGACAAATTCCTCGGTGATGGTGTCCTCGCCCTCTTTGGGACACCCCTTGTGCAACCGGATCATCCACGGCGGGCTGTGCAAGTGGCCCTGGATATGCAACGTGCTGCCACCAGTCTCAACGTGACACGCCAGCGTCGAGGCCAGCCCACACTGCACATTGGCATTGGCATCAACAGTGGTGAAGCCATCGTCGGTAACATTGGCTCCGAGAAGCGTATGGAATATACAGTTATAGGCGATATGGTGAACGTCGCCCAGCGCTTGCAGGCGCTGGCACGTGGTGGGGAGATCCTGATTGGGGCCAGCACCCTGGCCTACGTCCAGCCCCTTGTAACTGTCTACGATACGGTCGAGACCCGGGTTAAAGGACGCCGCCAGCCTGTCCGGGCGCATCGTATCGGTCCGCGTTAGCTGGAAAGCTAGAGAACCCTGCGTCCCATCCCCAAACACGGGACCCGCAAGGTCATGGCGGGCCAGTTATCTTGGCCACTGAGAGGTGGCCATGCCTCTATAGTGTCGGGTGGTTTTTGTTAGGTATGAGGTTTCGCAGGCATAACCAGTACGTAAGAGGTACGAAATAATTTTGCAAGAATAGGAGGAAAAGAAAATATATTAGGAATATAATTAGAAGAAAATTTCTGAAATATTGGTGTCTTTTTGGTACGATATTGTCTGCAATAAAAGGCTGCGAGTGGTGAGGGGACACGATCAGGGGGACTCTGGGAGGAGCGCACCGTTGCAACACAAGCTGACGGATGACCTTATCAGAACAATATCTGAGCTTGGTATTGTTGGAATTATTACTGTGCTAGTTACGCTGGTTCTCGCGCTATTTTGGCTCTTGTTACCATTTATAGTATGTGCTGTACAAAGATCAACTTCCAACTGTCGGCGGGAGTTACGAGCACTCAATAGCAAGCTGGAGCAGATACTGAGCAAAGTCGAGGTTGCATCCAAAGTATCAACGGATGTATCTCACCTTGATCCCACGCACTCAACAACCACCAATGGACAAGTTCCATGATATAGGGAGAGGGGGCGACAGCACACCCAGTGACCGTGCTCAGTAACCATGGGCCCAGGAAGATCAGCATGAGGCGTGGCACCACATGCAGGCTCCTTAGCTCACCGCAATAGGCTTTTTCCTCGCGAGCGTTTCCCTACCCTCTAGAGCCGTCAAGAACTGCCGACGTCAGAGAGCCACACAGATGCCAAAACCGTGGGAGAACCTACCCTCTCTGGTGCAGAAACCATGCGGGACGGAGGAAGCAAGAGCTTGCTACTGCCGAGCGCCGAGCTTCTCCCATTGCTCGTGGAGTATCTGTCGGGCAATTTCTATGCATAGATCGCAGGGGCTCTCAATAATTTTATAGTCGGAAAATAAGATATTGGCGGAGTCGAATGTGTCGCAGATATGTTTGACCATACTGACATAGTCTTGGGACCAATTGATCCAGGCGCTTTTTTGTTGGACAAAAAGCCGTTCGTGTACGCTGCAATACGCTATAGGCATATCTAATCCAATCTTGCTGGGGTACTTACAATTTGATCCTGCTTGCCTGTATCGGCACGCCGCAGGGGTTTCTTGAGCCGACCAGCGCCACTCTTTGATGGCACTGTGTCCCAGGACATTCTGTGAGTGAGGCGAGATTTGGCGTTGCACAACAGCGCAAAAGCTTTTATAGTTTCTCTCACCTTTGCCGAAGTGGCGGAATTGGTAGACGCGCATGATTCAGGGTCATGTGGGGGTCACCTCGTGGAGGTTCGAGTCCTCTCTTCGGCACTCAGCACTTTTAATGAGTTACAGAGTCTAGGCATTACAGCCATCCCTCACTTCATCCCTCCACCCCAGCAACTCAGATGACTGCCCTCCTGGGAGGGCTGCAGCGCTACGGCGCTGCAGCTCTTTTTGGGAGTGCGGGTGAGATGTGATTGTCAATGTCCAGTGTGCTACCTACCGAACGATGGCCTAGTATTGTCTGGAGGTTGTAGGTGGCTCCAGGCGTGAGAACACGAGACTGTACATGAGCTTGTTGGAAGTAGAGAATCTCCGCACCTACTTCAAGACAGAAGCGGGGGAGGCTCGGGCGGTGGACGGAGTCTCCTTTACCTTGGAGGAGGGAGAGAGCCTGGCGCTGGTAGGCGAGTCTGCGTGTGGTAAATCCGCCACTGCCCTGTCGATCATGCGTCTGATCGAACCGCCCAGTGGATATCATCCCTCAGGGCGTATGCGTTTTGAGGATGTCGATTTGCTGCAGGCCGATGAACCGACGCTTCAGCGTCTCCGGGGGAATCGCCTCTCCATGATCTTTCAGGAGCCGCTGACAGCCCTTAATCCGGTGTTCACGATTGCGGAGCAACTCTGCGAACCGCTGCTCTTGCATCAGAGGCTTGACAGGACACAGGCCACGCACCGCGGGACAGAACTGCTTGAACAGATGGGCATAGCCGCGCCAGAGGTCGTCATGCGTAGCTATCCGCACCAGCTCTCTGGCGGCATGCGGCAGCGGGTGATGATTGCCATGGCGATTGCCTGTCGCCCACGGCTGATGATCGCCGACGAGCCTACAACGGCGCTCGACGTGACCGTCCAGGCCCAGATTCTGCATTTGCTGCAAGCGCTGCAGCGCGAGATTGGCATGGCCTTGCTGCTGATCACGCACGATTTTGGCATTGTCAACCAGATGAGTGACCGCGTGCTCGTCATGTATGCGGGCACGCTCGTGGAGACAGGCACACGTGAAGCTGTCCTCCGACAGCCACGCCATCCTTACACGCGGAAGCTTCTGCAGTCCGTGCCACGTGGCGTGCGCCATGAGCAGCGGCTGCGGGTGATTCAGGGCACCGTGCATCCGGCCACAGACGTGGTGCCTGGCTGCCGCTTTGCTGCACGCTGCGACGATGCCGCCACAGGCTGCACCGTCGCAGCTCCAGCCCTCTTCCCCACCCCCGGTGGAAGCCAGGTCGCCTGCTATCTGTACGACCCACACGACCCACTCCCCGCACGGGCGGTGGTGGAAGACAGCCCTCTCCATCCTCCGTCCTCTGCCTCTCCCCCTTTCTCCCCCTCTCCTCCTCTCGTCGAGATACGCAACCTCACGACGCATTTCCCAGTGAAAAAGGGGCTTTTCCAGCGGGTAGTGGGGCACGTGAAGGCCGTAGACGGCGTGACGCTCGCCATTCCTGAAGGCATCACCGTTGGCCTTGTGGGTGAATCTGGCTGTGGGAAGACGACGCTCGGCCACAGCCTCATACGGCTCGAAGAGCACGCCCGGGGGCAGGTGCTCTTTGCCGGGCAAGACATGCTGGCGCTGCCCCCACACGCGATGCGCGACATGCGCCGCAGTGTCCAGATTATCTTTCAGGATCCGTTTGCGTCGCTCAATCCACGCTTCACAGTGCAGGAACTTGTCGGCGAAGGACTGCGCGTCCACGAACCTGCTCTCACGGTGGCGGAGTATGCGTGGCGTATTGCCGAGGTGCTGGAGGAAGTTGGCCTATCTGCCACGATGCTGCAGCGGTATGCGCACGAGTTTTCGGGCGGGCAGCGCCAGCGCCTGGCCATTGCCCGGGCCTTGATCTTACGCCCACGCTTTCTCATTCTCGACGAGGCTACCAGTGCCCTGGACGTCTCAGTGCAGGCGCAAATACTCAACTTGCTCCGCGACCTTCAAGCACGCTATCAGCTTACCTATCTCTTTATTACGCATGATCTTGGTGTCATCCAGTATCTGGCCCATGCCGTGGCCATCATGTACCTTGGCCGGATTGTCGAGTACGGGGAGACCACGGCAGTTTTCGAGCATCCGGCCCATCCCTATACCCAGAGTCTATTGGCCGCGGTCCCTAGCCTGGAAAGCCGGCGCACTGCCCCACCTCCTGTACTGGGAGATGTACCCTCCCCAGTATCGCCTCCATTGGGATGTCATTTCCACCCGCGCTGTCCGCTTTTCCTAGGCACGACGAATGCGGTACTGCGGTCCGCTTGCCCTCTCCAGTATCCACCGCCTCTGCGTGCTGGACCGCAGCACTGGGCGCGGTGTCATGCAGTGGAGGGGGAGGTCGTGACCAACGTCTGAGCTGTGTGGCTCCACGCAAGCCGTACAGCCGTGGTGTCGCTGCGCTTTCTCATTGTGTTGGCAGGTAGGCCCAAGGCATAATTGCCACAGAGTGACATACGATGAGCACCCAAACAGAGGAGAAGACTATGCATGTCGGGGCAGCCCGTAAAGTAGGGAGAAAGCTGTGGCTAGCTCTGGGCATCCTGCTGCTGGGTGCCAGCCTGCTGCCAGCCCAAGTGGCTAACACCCCAGTCGTAGGCGACTGGTTGGTGTCCCACATACTCAGTGACCCCGAAAGCCTGCATCCTTTGACGAGTAATGATGCCGGCTCTTCGAGTATCTTGGGCTATATCTTTGAAAGCCTTCTCGACCGTCATCCGCAGACGTTAGAGCTGCGCCCACAGCTCGCGGTAGCGCGACCGCATATTAGTGATGATAAGCTGGTCTACACCTTCACTATTCGTCGTGATGTGCATTTCCAGGATGGCAAGCCACTGACTGGGCGCGATTTGCTGTTTAGCCTGAAAGCCATTAAGAATCCATGGGTGAATGCTCCTTTTCGTCGCGTCTACTACCAGTCCCTCGTGCAAGCCGAGTTGGTTGATGACTATACGCTCCGCCTGGTCGCCCAGGAGCCATATTTCCGTAACGAGAGTGTCCTCGGTGGTTTCCAAGTTTTGCCACAACACTACTACGATCCCGAGGGTTTGCTAGCGGCGGTAAGCGTTGCGGAACTCGCCACGATGCGTCCGGGCGACACGGCGCTAGAAGCGTCGCCGCAGGCGGCTCGCGCACGACAATTCGCCGAATCCTTTAACACGAATTTTGCCCGCAATCCTATGGGGAGTGGACCCTATAAATTCTACAGTTGGAAAACGGGCCAGGAGGTCGTGCTGCAGCGTGACTCGAACTACTGGGGGCTGGGCAAGGAAGGCATTGACCAGCCGTATATCGACCAGCGCACACTGCGGGTCTTTAACAACACTGACGCGGCTTTAGTTGCCTTGAAAGCCGGTCAGATCGACATGATGTCCCTGACGCCGATCCAGCACCTCAAGCAGACCAGTGGAGCGCGCTTCGACAAGCAGTTCGCCAAACATTTGTACTTTGCGCCAAGCTACGTCTACATTGGCTGGAATAACGTCCATCCACTCTTTCATGACATCCGTGTGCGCCAGGCCATGACGTATCTCACCAACCGCCAGCAGATGGTGAAGACGATTCTCTTCGAGCTCGGCGAAGTCGTAGATGGACCAATTTACCTGTTTCGTCCCGAGTACGATAAGACGCTCTTGAGCCACCCGTACGATCCGCAGAAAGCCCTGCAGCTCCTGGGGGAGGCCGGCTGGAAGGATACCGATGGTGACGGCATCTTAGATAAAATGATCGATGGGCAGAAAGTGCCGTTTCGCTTTGAGATTAAATTCAACAGTGGCAATGAGATCCGTAAGAGTGTCGCTCTGACGTTGCAGGACGAGTTGAAAAAACACGGTATCGACGCGAATGTGCGGCAGCTCGACTGGACGATTTATTTGGATGAGATACGCCACCACAAGTTCGACGCCATCATCCTCGGCTGGGCGATGTCAGCCATCGAACCGGATGACTACCAGGTGTGGCACTCCTCCCAGGCGGACAACAAAGGCTCGAATCATATCAGCTATAAAAATGCCCGGGTCGACTCCATTCTCGAAGAGTATCGTCGCACTTTCGACCCCCAGAAGCGTATCGAGCAATATCGTGAGTTCCAGCAGATTCTCAACCAGGAGCAACCCTACACGTTCCTGTTCATCCAGAAATCGGTCCTCGCCGTAGAGCAGCGCTTCCAGAATATCAGGCTGTACCCTGCCGGGCCACGTTCACTCGAATGGTGGGTACCCAAAGCCCAGCAGCGCTACCATGAACTGAGTAAGTAGTACCTATGTTTACCTATATATGGCAACGCCTTCTGCTCCTCCTTCCTACTTTCATTGGGGTGACGTTGGTGGCCTTTTTCATCATCCATTTAGCCCCAGGAGATCCCGCCGAGTTGCGCGCTGGTGGTGGTCTTGCAGCGGCTGGGGCGGAAGGTATCTCCAGTGAAGGGGTCAGTGCTGTGGACCAAGCCCTGATAGCCTGGCGGGCCCAGTACGGACTCGACCAGCCGCTGCCGGTGCAGTATTGGCGCTGGCTGCACAATCTGTTCACCCTGGAATTTGGCAATTCGTTTAAAGATAGTCAGCCAGTGTGGCGCAAGATTGCCGAACGGCTACCGATCACTATACAGCTCAATGCCGTGTCGCTCGTCCTCATCTATACAGTGGCGATGCCTCTAGGCATCTATTCGGCCACGCGTCCCTATTCCTTTGGGGATCAGGTGACTACCTTCCTCGCTTTTTTGCTCTTTGCCCTGCCGTCGTTCTGGATTGGCACCCTGGCTCTTGTCTTTCTCTGTGGTGGTGATTTCCTCGATCTCTTTCCGCCTGGCGGGATGACCTCAGTCGGATATGCTTCGACCTGGTCCTTCTGGCGGCGTCTGGGGGATCGTGCCTGGCATTTATGTTTGCCGGTGTTGATCATGTCCTACGGAGGCTTCGCAGGCCTGTCGCGCTTTATGCGCAGTAGTATGCTCGAAAATATCCGTCAGGATTATGTCCAGACCGCGCGCGCCAAAGGTCTGTCAGAACACTGGGTGATCTACAAGCATGTCCTGCGCAATTCCCTCATTCCTATTGTCACCATTATGGCGTCCATTTTACCTGGGCTGATCAGCGGCAGCGTGATTATCGAAACGATCTTCTCCATCCCAGGTGTTGGGCTTCTGGCCTATGAAGCGGTCCTGGCGCGAGATTACCCCATCATTATGGCAGTGTTTACGATCAGCTCTCTGTTCACCCTGGTGAGCATCTTGCTATCTGACATCCTGTTGACCCTTGTCGACCCGCGTATCACCTTTAGCGGACGCAGTATCTGAGCATGTCATCTTCCGCGAGCTATTGGCGACGCGTGTGGCGCCATTTCAAACGTAATACCCTGGCCGTGATCGGACTCTGGATCGCCCTGGCACTCATGGGAGTCGCCCTGTTGGCGGATGTCCTGGCCAATGATACGCCCTATTATATGATCTACCAGGGGACCCGGTATTTCCCCTTGCTGCAGAGCGGACTCAGTAGCCTCGGCATGGTCACGCTCCCGCCCGAGTTGCAGCGCGTCGATTTTACCCAACTGCCGGCTGAACGCGTCATTTCTCCTCCTATCCCGTATCGCCCGAACCGCATTGATCTGCAGTCCCCTTTTGCTGAACCCTCAGCGGTGCACTGGCTGGGGACGGACAAGCTGGGGCGTGATGTCATGGCTGGCATCATTCACGGGGCACGTATTTCACTGTCCATTGGTTTCGTGGCTGTGGGGATTGCGGTGGGGATTGGTCTGACCCTGGGCTCTCTGGCCGGGTATTTCGGCGGCTGGGTCGACCTGGTTATTTCTCGACTATTCGAGTTGATGCTCGCTATTCCGACATTTTTTCTGCTTATTACCATTGCGGCTACCTTGCGACCTAACATTTTTTATACAATGATAGTAATCGGCTTTACCAGCTGGGTCGGGATGGCACGTTTTACACGCAACGAATTTCTCAAAGTGCGTAATCTCGACTATGTGACCGCTGCAGTCGCCCTGGGGACGCCCACACGGCGTATTGTTATGCGCCATATTCTCCCCAATGCCCTGGCGCCAGTCCTGGTCTCCGTGGTGCTTGGTATCGCCGCTGCTATTCTCACCGAATCAGGCCTGAGTTTCCTCGGTATCGGTGTCCCGGCTGATCTGGTGACATGGGGTTCGCTCCTGAACGAGGCCCGCAGTAACAGCTTCGCCTGGTGGCTCGCCGTTTTTCCTGGCGCCGCCATCTTCCTGGCGGTGGTGGCGTACTACCTGGTCGGAGAGGGGTTGCGTGATGCCTTAGATCCACGATTGCAATAGATTCGTAGAAAGATAGCTGCATTTCGCCACAAATTTGGTTATGCTGGTTGAGGATATCAGGTATGTTCGTATAAGATCCATGAGGGAGGGCATGGGTGTAGCGGAGACGGACGACTGCTGGCTGACCGCCAACCGCTCTGCGTCAGCGACTCTCCACGTTTTGCGTCAGCGACTCTCTACGTATGGTATAAAAACTAAAGGATTCGACCCTGTTGAGGGCAGGCGGTAATGGCTGAGCAAGCAACCCTTCAGACGCGCATGTCAACCTCTGGTTCGCAAGAATGGAGCACGGCCAAAGGTCGGACGGCTACCATTATTAATAAGATACACGCTGCGAAGAACCTCGACGAACTGTTTTTCGAACTCAAAGGCGAGCTGGCGACATTATTTGAAGTCGAGCAGCTCACCCTGTATGCCGTCGATCGTGAGAAGAGGGAACTCTATTCGAAATACCTGTTGGACCCTCTCGATGGGGTCCAGGAAATCCGCGTGCCCATCAATGAAGCCAGTATCTCGGGGTACTGTGCGCGCTATGGCAAAATTGTCAATATTGCTGACGCCTATGATGCCGCCGAATTAGCCATGCTCAATCCACGCTTGTCCTTCGATCCGTCGTGGGATAAGCGCAGTGGCTTCCGCAGCCGCCAGATGCTTGCCATCCCTATCCTGGTCGAGCGGAAATACCTGATGGGCGTGCTCCTGCTGATCAACAAACGGGGCGGTGATCGCTTCACGGTTGAGGAAGAGGGGTTTGCCTCAGATATTGCCGAGACGCTTGGGCTCGCATTGCGCAATCAATCGCAGTTGGTACAGCGGCGCCCAGCCAAATTTGACTACCTGATCGAGCAGCAACTGCTGAGCCGCCACGACTTGAGCAGTGCCATGGCCGAGGCGCGCCGTAAACGCTGTGACGTCGAAACCGTCCTGCTCGACACCTACCGCGTCCCCAAAGCCGACCTC
>Ga0075418_10004447_pt1 | contig 15981 bp, 23 predicted proteins | sample SoiMetdeltSBSDD2_FD_81776 | JGI IMG/M metagenome (GOLD analysis project Ga0075418, IMG submission 81776) | Bulk soil microbial communities from a Populus tree surrounding site in Tennessee, USA - Soil MetaG P. deltoides SBSDD2 | ecosystem: Environmental > Terrestrial > Soil > Tree plantation...
ATGTTGCCGGCGGAAGGCGCCCGCGCGGCGCGTTCTACAATTTCGCGGACGGTTTGTTCAGGGATCGGGGTCGGCAAAAAGGCGCGACAAGAATAGCGGGATGAAACGGCTTCAAGGACGTTCATGGGCGTGCTCCGCACGAATCGTCACAGTGTGGGCAGGAGAACGCGGGGTGCCAAGAGGAGGGATCAGGGCCCGTGGCCAATGCAGATTATTGATCGGCGTCTCGCTGTCCGATCGGATATCGGCCAACGTCACCGAGAAAAGGCTGAAGCATCATGCGATCTATCCTGAGGTCTCGCGGATCGCGGAACTGCTCGACACCGATCGTCATCGCTTCGTGTCCAGCAATGGGCTGCGCTCGGTAGGTACCGAAGAGGCGGTCCCACCACGGCAGGTTGAATCCAAAATTACTATTGGTCTCACGCACAAGGATCGAATGGTGGACGCGATGCATGTCGGGCGTCACCACGAACCAGCGCAAAACGCGGTCGACACTGCCCGGGATGCGAATGTTCGCGTGATTGAATATTGAAGTGCCGTTGAGCAGCACTTCGAATACCAGAAACGCGAGCGGCGGCGCGCCGATCGCAGCCACTACCGCAAGCTTGATAAGCATCGACAGCAATATCTCGATCGGATGAAAGCGCAATCCGGTGCTGACGTCGAATTCGAGATCGGAATGATGCATCCGATGCAGGCGCCAGAGGCCGGGGACGGCATGAAAGAGCACATGCTGCAGATAGATCGCTAAATCGAGGACGACCACTGAAGCCACCACGCTCAGCCAACGCGGAACCGGGAAAGCATTGAAGAAGCCAAACCCGTGCGTTTCAGCGAGGAAAGCGAGGCCAATGGCTGTGGTTGGAAAAAAAATTCGAACCAGTAACGTGTCTACAACAGCAACGCCAAGATTGTTAGGCCATCTCCATCCGCGCCCAATCGCCTGTTTGCGCAGTGGCAGTGCGAATTCCAACACTGCGAGAGCGGCAAACAGACCGCAGAACGCGATCAGACGGATAGTCGGTTCATAAGCAAACAGAAATTCACGCACACTGCACCGGTTCAGCAGTTGCCGCCGAACCGGTACCTTATCCGATTTATACGGCGTCGAGGAATTTTCGTGGATTGAGGAACACGCCTGACCAGTGGCCCGTGTCTGTACCAAAAAGATTTGGACTACTTCTTCATGAGAGCCCGGACAATTTTTTCGAGACTGCGTCCACCGAAATAGGCGGTAAGGACTATCGTCGCCCATTGGGACACATCACCGGTGAGCGCATCGGTGGTGCCGAGCCCCAGAACCTTGTCCCAGACTACGACCTTCCAGACGTAAATAATGAAAGCAATGGCAAACAGGGGCCGCGGAACCGCCGTGTACCAACGGCCCTGCTCCGCGAGAACCATTGCATTCGCTAGCTCGCGCTCGCGCTGCTCAACCGCCAATTCACGGGCGGCAAGGTCAGCGGCAATTTTTTCGCTGGTGTTTTTCGGCTGCAAGTTTGGCGCGATACGCGTCAACGGCGGCTCTGGCAAATGGGCCACCGAGCAGATTGCCCAGCCACACCAAAAAAGCGGATGACATTAATTCGAGCTCCTCGCTGTGCGCCGCCGTGCCATTTCAGTGATGAGCCCTATCGCGATCACGTAGTACGGAATGTATTTCGGCTGCAGCGCGCCTGGATTGCGCCAGTTATATTGGGATCGGAGGCGAGCGCCATCAGGCACGCGACAACCAGGCCCGCGAGGACCTGCAAACGCGCCCAAACGATTGTCACGGAATTTCTGAACCAGAATCTGACCTTGTTCCACATGGATGCAATTTCCCAATTGTTTGATTGAATTTAGTTGCGGGCCATGACGCCGCGCTTGGCGGCATCCGTTGCCATCTCCAAGGCTTTTGATTTCACGTCTGCGACGCGGCGGCCCCAGCCACGACCGAAAATCGGCCAGGTCTTCAGTGATTGGAGAAAGTGCAGTCGCTCGTCACAAATAGCAGTAATCAAAGTCCTAGGATCGATCGCCCACGCTGCGGCAATAACTTCATCGGTGACAACGCTCGTGTTGTCGGGCAGCCTGAGAATTCTCCGCAACACTTTGCCGCTGCGTCCAATGCCGGAATTAACGCCGTACCTCCGGGATCGCTTGGATGATTTGTGTAGCCGCCCTCGTGGACGAGCAGCAGCTTCAGGCAAGTTTCAAAATTCGATTGCATGGCTTCACGAAGTTGGGACCGACATTTCGAGAAAATAGATGATCAGTCGCACCTTGCCGCCAGTGAAACTTCCCCCATTGGCGGTTATGCGAACTTTGGTATCGGCATAGAAGGCGGTCGGACCGATGACCCCATTGTTGGTTGAATTGAGTGAAGACCCGAGCAGGTTGCCAAATTGGGTGGTGTTCCCCACGACTCCAACCCCGTATGAGCTCGCCCCGGTGATCGCGAGAGTCGTACGCGACGAGACGCCCAGCACGATAGCGCGGTCAGGAATGAAAGCGGGGTCACTGGTTTCAACAAAAGCTCCCGATAGGGTGAGTTCCTCTTCCTTGGCTCGCAGCGTCACTCTTCCACCATGGATAGTTAGCGCGATGCCGTCGCGCCAAGTACCGTCCTCGTAAGTGATCGTGAGCCGCTCCGCCCTGACCCAGGCCTTCAGCCCCGATGCAGGAACTATTCGCAGCCAGCCGCCGCCGGTGAATAGGGCAACCTGCCCGCTCCATCCGCTCCATGCTCCTGTCGCGCCCTGCGCCGGAATGTAGCAGGCGCCCTCCAGCGGCGACCCCGGTGGCGTTGTGAGCAAGCGGCTTTCGACTGCAAGCTGCATGAGCGCGTCGAGCAAGACGAGAGCTTCATTGTGAGTAACGTGCTTTTGCGCCTGCGCGGCTTCGATTGCCGGCAGTCCGAGACGAGGTGTATTTGTCATGTTTCCTAGGGGGTTAGAATTGCATCGGTCGCAAAACCGCGGCCGATAGTTGCGGAAATCTGTGCAACCCGCACATGCAGACTCGCCTGAGCACTGCCAAAATCGGCTAGCTCGGCAGCCGAGGGGTAAAAAACAGACGGCGTAGCGGTGATGAGCGTGCGCACGACATTGGTGCCGGAGAGAATATCGATCGCATATTGTTCGATGTCCTCGCCGAGTGGCACTTCGCCGACCCAAGTATCGCCATCGATGCGGGTACGACGAATCCAGCTAAAGGCCACGCCGGCCCCACTCCGCACTGCTTTCAGGTGTACAGGTGCTAAAGGCTTAAGGGCAGTCCCATGCGGTGTAGCCGTCATGGCAAGCCTGGTGGGATCACCATGATCGCGGTCGGTCGTCACAATTCGCAGTTGCAAGCTGCGTTCAAGGGAGTCCAATCCGCTCGCGATCGTCACAAGGTGGCCGTCAAGCAACACAAAGGACGAGCCTGACGGCAGAGGAGCTCCCATTGCTCCCTCGCTGCCTGCTTGTCCACGCAGGAGACGCGACAACGAATATGTGCGCTCACCTACAAGTTCGGCATTTGCGAACTGCATCACCTCCCACACGCCATCCGGGCGCTGCACCGCCGCGGCATTGGAGCCCGCAAACAATTCAGCGTCAGAAACGGAGGTCAGTGCGCCGCCATAAATTTGCACGCGAAAATTTGTCCGCTGCCATCGCGCCGTCGGTCCTGGTTGCAAATCGTCCAGGGTCTTTCCAACCACGGTCGGCGCCAGCGCAATTCCGGCTCGTCGGTAACTGAGCCCATCAGCTGACGCCCACACCGCCACGGGACCCGGCCAAGGATCCGCGAATACAGCGAGGCGGGCGAGCACTGTCTCGGTGCCAAAGGTTGGAAGATCCAATAGCAGGGCATGCACCGGTGCGATCGCCGCCGGCACTGTAGGCAATCGATTGCGCGGCGGCGAGAGCATTAGGTTGAATACTGAAGGATCGATCGAACAAGCCTTGATTGCACGCGCTTCGGTGTCGGTGATCTCCTGCAATTCGATCAGCCGCGTACGCCCGTTGACAGTCAGCGCGACGACATCGCCGAGACCAAGCGCAAGCTGGCTTGGTGGCAAGGCGAAATCGGCGCTCTCACATCCCGCCCATAGATCCTGCAACCAGATTTCCGCGCGACGCTCGGCTTCGGCATCGTTCGTGACAATCGCAAGGTCGGCATGGGCGCTCCGAGTTGATCGCCCCTCCAGTCGTCGGGAAGTTGCAACTCCGCGCTGGTAGTCCGCACCACTGTCAGTGAAGCCGAGCGTCACTTCCCTGGGCAGGTCTCTTTCCTGCATGCGGATCAAACGGACAGGCGCGGTTTCGTCTGGCAATACGAGAGCATCCTCAGTCAGTTCCGCGACCGGGGCGCCGCCGCGCTGGCGAAAGCGCAGGATCCCGTCCTGCTCGAAGCCGTCAAAAGCGAAAGCGAGCGCCAGCGGATCAAGCATCGCACGGGGCGACATTGGCCGATCGATCACGTAACCGTCCGGCCCCTCGCCCAATTCACTACAGTCGATATCGGTTATCGAGTTATCCGCGAGCAATCTGGAAACGAGTCCGTCGAGCGGCGTCGAACCAAGCCGACCCGTGAGCCAGTGCCCGGTCGCCCAGTTGGCGCCGTCGCTCCATTCCTCTGTTGCCGCCGGGAATGCCGGGTAAGGCCGCGCGTCCCAGGTCCACAGATAGATGGCATCGCACGCAACCATGCGGCCGCCATAAACCGGCGGAAACGGGATTGAGGGTGGCGTCGCCAAAAGCCGGATCGAAAGCACTCAGTGCTGCCTCGAGATAGCGGCGCTGCATCAGGTCGTCGCGTCTGCCATTTGAATAGTACGGCAGCCCCGCGTCGGACGATTTCGGATCGGGGAATATGCTCGGCTGCTTCGCGCCTTTATTCACCGCCGGGCAGCCGATTTCGATAAGCCAGATTGGCTTCGATCGCGGCATCCAGGCCGTGGGAGTGCCGAGTTCGGCACCTCCTAAACGTTCGAAGTGCGGCTGCGACCAGAAATTCCACAGATCCTTTTGCCGGAATATCCACGGTTTTCCGAGGCCATCCGTGATTGGGCTGCGTGTCTGGGAATCGCGGGCAGTCTTGTCCGCGTAGTACCAGTCGTAGGCTTCGCCATGCGCGAGATTGTTGGCAAGATAGCTCAGACGATATGGATTATCGGTCAACGCGGCATCGCGTTGGTCGCCCTTATCTCGCCAATCGGAGAGCGGCGCATAGTAGTCGATGCCAATGACATCAATCGACGGCGAGGCCCAGAGTGCATCCAGTGGAAACCGCACTTCGCTTGCAGTCGCATCTACAGCGTGTGCGCCATATTCGGTCCAATCGGCGCCATAGGTGACAATTGCATTGGCTCCCACAATCATCTTCACGCTGGCCGCAAGGGCCGAGAGCGCATTCACAGCCGGATACACGCCCGCTGCAGAGCGTACGCGGGTCAACGACTTCAATTCCGAGCCGATCAGGAAGGCATCGACACCGCCCGCACTCGCGGCAAGTGATGCATAGTGCAATATGAAATTGCGGTAGTTCCATTGATCGATACCGCCGCTAAAGAACGCGTCAACCTGAACTGCCGCACCAGCGGTGCCATCCGGTGATGCCGGCTGCCCCGGCGCTGGGTCGCAGGTGATGCGACCGCGCCACGGAAAGGGCGGCTGCGACGCAGCCCCCGTCCAAGGATCTCGCAAGCCATTGCCCGCCGGCACATCCATCATCAGAAACGGATAGAGCGTGACCTTAAGGCCGCGGCTTTTCAGTTCGACAATGAGGTCGCGTACGCTCTGGTCGGATGGCGTGCCGCCGAACGCGACTCGTCCATTGATAGAAGAGACAAGGTGAGCGGTCGCGCGGTCCTTTCCGGCGACCGACCAAACGCCGCCGAAAGTCTGCTTATCACGATTGTCTATTCCAGGCACGACGCGGCATTGGCCGCAACGAAGATCGTTTCCGAACCATGCAACGACGATTGCCACGCGCTCCAAATTCGGTGCGACGGCCTGCAATTCATCGAGCGCTGCAATCACGTCCGATCGGGCGGATGTGATGTGTCTGTTCTCGGGCGCGAACTGGCCCGGTCCCAACACCCGCACTACAGTTTGGGGTTCATACCCGAATTCAGTCGAACCGGGAATAAGCGTGACCGCACGCAGCATCTGCTCGAGACGGCCTACAGGGCGCACCACCTCGAAGGACAGTTGCGGAATGCGGTTGCCGAAATTGGCAAGCGGCAACCGCTCGAACACCACATAGGCGAGACCACGATAGGCCGGCGCATCGCTTTCTTTGGCGACGATGAAGGGATCGGGAAACTGCGTCTCGTCACCTTTGTAGGTTCGGATGGTCAGGCCGGAGAGATCAAGCAGTTTGCCATCGGCCCAGATCCGCAGCACGGCTCCAATCGGACCTTCACACAGCCCTACAGCGAGATTTGCAAAGTACGAATACGTCGTCATCGTTGTGGTGACGGCCGGTCCTCCACCCATACCCTTGCCGCCACCGGTCGGTTGCGAACTGGTGCTTACAATCTCTTCAAGGTTGGTCGCCCAGATGACCTGCCCCGGCAATCGAGCCCGCCCGTAAACTGCGGTATCGGTGCGCCTTCTGTCGAGGCCATCACTTCAAGATCTGCGAGGCGTGGTCCTTCGTGAAAAATTTCACGGCGACTGGCGAACAGTGCGCGATCTATCGCGTTTCCGGCGATGGCGCCGACCAAGCGTCCGGCGATTGCGCCGGCCGGGCCGAACACCGTCGTTCCGGCGGCAGCGCCGGCAGCTGAAAGAACGAGTGCAGCCATTAGCCGATAACTCCAGGGAATTTAAAAGCGTAGGCGAGACGTCTTCGCCACCAGGGCGCGATAGAAACTTCCGCAACTGCTGCGCCGTCGTGGGCGTGCACCATCATTTTGACACTCGTTAAGATGGCGGCGTGCTTGGCCGGCAGGTTCTCTTGCCAGCGGAACAACACGACATCGCCCGGAGCGATGTCGGCAAATGAAATGGCGGTCAGATGACGCGCCGCGGCATCGGCTAGCGATTCGGTGCAAGTCGCTTCAGCCCAGTCGGGCGCGTATGGGAGGACTGGCTCCGGCTCTGCGCCGACGATTGCGCGCCACACACCACGCACCAGGCCAAGGCAATCGCAGCCGATGCCCTTGAGAGAAGCTTGATGCCTATAGGGCGTGCCGATCCAGCTTCGCGTTTCCGCGACTATTTCTTCTCGACAAACGAACATCGCTCACCGTTGCCGGCTCGCGCCGTCATTGCCCGGTTGTCCCTGGAGGGGATAGCTGATGACGAAGTCATTGCCCGGAATATGCGGAAAACCGCGAAAGTTGACGGTATTGTTAAAGCGGCTTTTGCAGGTTTCAAATCGCTTGTCGCAGCCTGCGGTGATCGCAAACCTGTCGCCGACCAAAATGGGCCCTGGCATGGCTTGCCAGAGTTCGATGGTGACTGCGCCGTCGCTGCGATGGTCCTTAACCTCCACGCTTAAACCGGCATTCGCACCGCTTGTGAATGTGAGTCTGCCCGCCCTGAACCAGGCATCGTCAAAACTATCCAGGCCACTTGCCCTGAAAACGGAGGTTGCATTGATCGCGGTCACCACCCCGCTCCCGCGGAAGCGGACGTCAGTGAGGTCAATGCCGCACCGATTGTCGCCAAGATCGGCGGAACAGGTTGCGGTGAAGAGCCGGCCACTTACCTGGGAGAGCCGCTCGTTCAGACCGCGTACTTCGGCCGTAAAACCCGCGCCCTCGCGCCTAACTTCGCCCAAGGTGCCTTTCGCGAGGAGGACGCACAAATTGGGCTGACTCCAGTCAACAAGCCACACTTCGACCGCAGCTCCATCATACCGGCCTGCGACAAGATCGTTTTCGTTAAGTCGTCGGAGAGTGCGCCCGAGATCTCGGAGCTGTCCACGGCAAGCCCGAGCTTTTGCGTCGCTTCGCTCCCGGACAATCCGCTGTCAGCACGGCAAATAACTTCGCCGAGCAGGATATCCTCATCGTGATCGGTGAAGCCTTGTTTGATGTCATCGGTGCGGGTGATGACCCAGCAACGGCAGAGCGTGGTGATGCCTGAATCCAACTTAGCTTGTAGAGCCGGCGGAATTTTCCTCATGGCCTGATCTCCACCACCGGGATTTTCGGGATTGCGCCGGCCGCGAAAGCGGACAGATCCATCTCGAGGTAGTCGATGTCGAAACGGACCGGCACGTCGAACAAGAATCCGGCCGAAACAGCTGCACCGCTTGCGGGAATATGGCCGGGAAGAAAAGTGATCACGCCCGTCGTCGCATCAACCGAGAAGTGTGTCCCTTCCTGCATTTCGGTTTCGGCGACCGCGACGCGCACGCTGCGCGGGACAGGTTTCGCGATTGGCCGTTGATACGGCAGGTAAACCGCGCCATAGGTCTTGCAGAGCTGGAATGCCTTTTCCGTGCCGTCACCGGTGCCAAGGATCTGGTCGATTGGTGTTACTGCTGCCCCAGGTGCTGTCGACGAATGATCGAGCCGGTCACGCCAGCGAAAGCCGTAAAGTCGCCCACGTCGCTCCTCGAAGAAGGCGAGCACCTGCGACAGGGCATCGAACGTTTTTATGCCGTAACCGGCATCGTAGCGCCGTCGTGAATGCGCCCAGCGCGCATTGCGTTCCTCGGCGCCCGAACCAAGGGTGACGACGTCTGTGCGTCGTTGCGGCCCACCGGCGCTCCTTAATGCGATATCGAGTGGAAACAGGATTTCGTGGAAGGCTGTCATGGATCAAAAACCGCGTTGGCCACGCGCAACCGCGCGGGCTATTTCACCCGTGATGTGCGCTTCGGAGCGACGGAAGCTCTGCGCATCGGGAGTTGTGATTTGAATTGTCACGTTGAACGCGCGGCTCGCGGCGTTCGCGGTAACGCCCAGTCGCCCATCCGATCCACGCGCCAATGGAAGAACTGCTTCAGGCCCCGCTTCGCCTGCCAACCCAAGACTGCCCGAGGAGAGCGGAAAATAGGCCGGTGCCCCAATGACCCCACCGCTGGCAAACGGGGTAATTGCGCTCATGCGCATTGAAGCGGAGGCATCGTCGCCAGTGCCGAACAAGGTGTCAAACAGCTTGCTTAGACCGCCAGCTGATGCTTTTGCCGCCGGACCAATGGCTTGCATCAGCGCCATGTTGGAGAGCCGCAATGCAAGTTGCTTGAGGACATCATCGAACTGCTTGCCGCCTGCCGTCGCATCCGCGAAGGCCCTGCTGATTGCTTTCGCAAAAGAGGCGGTGCTTATTCCCAATGTCGCGGTGCTGCCGCGCACCCTTTCGAACGTTTCGGGCAGATCGCTTTGCATTAATGAGTCGACGAAATTTTCGCTATCGGTCATCGGGATATCTCTTGATCAGGTCGTTTAGCGTGCTTCGGTTGAACGATACGGCGCTGCCCGCAATAGTTTCGATTGCGCAGGCAAGCTCGCGTGGCGTCATCCGCCAGAACTGGTCGGGGGAAAGCCGCAGCACGCCGAGACCGAATCCAATGGCTTGCTTCCAGGGAAACGGCGTCATTCATCCGCCTCGCCGAACGTGGCTGCGATCAGGTCTGCTGCGATCCGCACGGAGGTTTGCAAGCCACCGCTGATCGTCATGGCCCCGACATCCTCATCGCTCAATGTGTCACCTGCCCCGCGCAATCCAGCCCCGATTATGCGTGCGAGATCGCGCGCCTTGAGTCGGCCAGTTGCCAGGCGTTCGCTGAGTGCCACCAAATCCTCGGCGCCAAAAGCCTCTTCGAGTTCGGCAAGTGCACCCAGCGTAAGCACCAGCGTGCGGGTTTTGCCGCCGATCTCCGCCTCGATCTCCCCGCGATGACGGTTTGCCATTCTTAACCTCTCTGTTCTCGTTTGCGGTGCGGTTAGGCGATTGCCGCGAAATTCAATTCGCCGGCGGATTCCAACGTCATGTCGTAGGTGAGTTCGCCGTTGTGCTCACCGGCGAACTCAAGGCTCGTGATCTGAAAAGGACCCTGAACAGTTCCGAAAGCCGGGATCACGATCTGATAGCCAACGATCGTTCCATCGAAGAACATTCGGCGCATGAGCGCGTCGCTCGCAGCGTCCTTAAACAAACCGCGGCCCGATACGGAAGCGCGCTTCACGCCAGCCCCATCGAGCAGCTCGCGCCAACGGTTGGCGCTCTCGGCGTGCGTAATGTCGACGGTCTCGGCATTGAACGCGAGCCGGCGTGTTCGCAACCCGGCAATCGTGGTGTAACTTGCGCCATCAGATATTTTGACCAGAAGGTCTTTGCCTTTTTGAGCAGTCATTGAATTGTCCTTTCGTTAGATTGGTTCGGTCACCGCCCTGAAGCGCACCAGTGCATGATAGGTACGCCCGTCGGACTCGCGGCGCACGTCGGCAACCGCGAAGCGGAAATTGACCAGGTGATGACCAGCGAGCGTGAGTGGAGCGCTGTCGAGAGCCTGCATGAGCGCTCCCGTGATCTTATGCGCCTCGCGATGGCCGCCCTGACGCGACCACGCATGGAGCGTCAGCTGATGTTCTTCCGAGGGGTCGTTTCCCGCTGAAAAATTGGCGACGCGTGACTCGCCAAGCGTGACATACGGAAATACGGCGCCGCGCGGCGCCTCGTCATAGACCCGCGGACCGCCAAGCACAGAAACGAGACCGGCGTCGGCTATGAGTGCATCGTGAACTGCAGCGCGCAGCGCGACTGAAGCAACTATAGGCATATTTGTCATCCGATAGTGATGGTGATTGAAATTCAGTCTTTCCGTTCCTCGGCTTCGATTTCGAGGAAGCGGCGATCGACGCTTTGGCGCGCAGCAAGAACGCGATAAATGCGCGCGCCATCCTGAAAGCGATGGCGCGTCGTGATATCGGCCCGCGAGCGAACGATAATGCGGTAGCGGACCCTTTCGCCGAGGCTAGCGGCGGAGAGCTCGGAAGAAGCGGAGAGCGGCACCACCTGTGCCCATAGCGTAGTCACTACGTCGTAAAGCCGTGTGACGCCTCCGGCACCGTCCTCCGACTCGACGGGCGCTTCCAACACCAGCCGGCGGTTCAAATCACCGGGGGCAGTCATAAAAACATCCGGTAAGGCGCGATCAGCGCGGCGACCGTCGATGGCAAGACCGCGCTTTGCCCGGCGGACGCAACGCCGCCGCGGTTGTCGTACCAGTGTGACACCAGCAAACGGACGGCCTGCCGCAGCGACTCCGGCACATCCTCAACGGTGTCGCCAAAGCCGATCTTCACGTCGAGCTCGATTCCAGCCGTCGCACGGCCTGGCATCGGCACGGCCCAAGGCACGAACGCGAGGACCGAGCCCCCATAATCCGGTACAAAGCCCTGCGTGTCGATCGTGTGGGCATTGCCGTTCAAATCATAGAAGCGCGCCGCGTGGAGCGATTTGAGCGGGCCCGGCCGCACGACAATGCGACCATGCTGGGGCCAGCAATCGAGCACAATGCGCCAACCCTGGGTTATCAGCGCGACCTGTGATTGTGTTTCGATATGGGTCCGCGCGCCGGCAATCAGCGCGCTGATGATTTGATCATCGTCGCTATGTTCGACGCGAAGGAATGCCTTTGCCTCATCGAGCGACAACGGTTCGATTGCAGGCCCTGTCAGCAAAATAGAGCTCATGTTTCGTCCTTTGTGTTAGTTTCGGCGGGCATGTCCCGCGGCCTTCCTGTCATGGTTTGCTTGATGCTCGGCGCGCCCGCTTTCGCCGTAACGGGCAATGCGCCGCCCGCCATCGGATGGGCGGCGCGTCCGATCGTGATGATTGTCGATGCGCGCGATGACGTCTGCACCGGAACTGCGCTGGCGCAGGATTTGGTACTGACGGCCGCGCACTGCGTCGTTCGGCAGATTCAATACACGGTCAAGCCGTACCAGACCGGCACACCCGTGCCCGTACGCTCGATTTTGCGCCATCCCCGCTTTGACTACGCAAGCTATGCCGCGAGCCGGGCCACCGCTGACATCGCCCTGCTCAAGCTTGCAGCACCCTTGCCGGACATTGTGGTGCCCGCAGCGTTGGCGGCGCCGCGGCGTGTTTCGGTTGGCGAGAGTCTCACCATTGCCGGTTTTGGCGTCACCGTTGCCGGTACAGCGCGCGGACTCGGTCTGCCGCGCATGGCGACGCTCACTGTGACCGGCACGCCTGGGTCGTTGCAGATTCGGTTATTCGACGCGGCGACACGAAATCAAACAATCGGAATGGGCGGATGCACCGGAGATTCCGGCGCGCCGGCATTCGATGGCGACGGTCCGCTGGTCCTAGGCGTGGTCAGTTGGTCGACGGCTCCGAGAGATGAAGAAGGCTGCGGCGGTCTGACGGGGATAACGCCGCTGTTTTCGTACCGCGACTGGATCGTGGACAATGCGCGTAAATTCAATTCGCCAATTGCACCTTGAGACGGCAATAGTGCCGCATTCTTAATGTCTCGCTGTTAAAGTTCTGCTTTTAATGTTTTACAAGCAAAGGCCCGGGCTTCGGCCCGGGGCCTGAATTTGCAAGTTTGATTGTGACGAACTTTACCAGCACTGACGGATCTTTCTTATCCGCCCATTGAATTCCTCGCGAACGATTCGGCAATGCCGGCGATAGCCATACCCATCGTCGTAGGCATAACTACGATAGCCGGGGCGATATCCGTCGTGGTAACCCCAGCCTGGACCCACGCCGACGCCTACCGGCCCCGCGCCTACCCAAACGCCCTGCGCACTCGCCGGCACTGACAATGCAACGCCCGCTGCCGCGAGAAGTGCGATTGCAAGTTTCTTCATAGGAACCTCCTTGTTGCCGTGTCATGAAAACGCTTCGCGCCGTTGGGGCGTTCCTCGAAAAGTGGAATCTTGTCTTGTGGGAACCAGCTGAAATTTGGTGAGCAGATCTGCGAACACCATTTCGTTCCGTCATTCTTGGTCACTTATTGTGTCTAGGATTATATTCCGAGTTACCAGTCCCGCAAGCGATGTCATGCCCGGTAAAGGAGAGTCCCTCTAACGTGTGCTTCCGCTTGCCGTAACACAATACCAAACGCAAAAGTTGTGACGGATATCACAGGCACAAGCCGCTCAGGGGCGTATCCATGTAATTGGCGGAGACACCCATCAACAAAAGGCACAAAGGCCATGATTGACGCAATCATCAGATCTCAGGAGGAAGAAAACCTCCTCAGCTACGATGTCTCCGATGAGGCTATCGAGGCTGCTGCGAAAAAGTGCGCCGCGACGAATTATACCCTCGCGGCTTGTACCGGGCTCTCTGTTTGCCCTGGTTGACCCATGGAGGCGCCCCATGTCCAACAGCTTCCTGAACTGGACCAGCCGGGTCGCTATCGCAGGGCGTGTCGCTGAACAGCGTCGTCCCGAGACTACGGACGAGCTAACGACCCCAGGCGATTACCACCTGCCCTTCGGCAAAGTTGATGCTGAAAGAAAAGCGGCGAAGTGGCTCTGGCAGGTCTACATCATCTGACCGAAGAGCTTTGACCGCGCTCCTTGCCCGGAGCGCGGTCAAATGTCCAACCGTCAAGCAGGTGCGAGAGATCGCTGACCTGCGCTGAAGTCGATCACTTATCGGCTTCGGTGGAAGGCGTTGAAAGTGCCATTGCCACGCTCAGCTTGGCCGCTCGGAAGCCGCCGGAATGGCAAATTCGGCCAAAACAATGCCACCGGCTTGCTGCCCTCCCGCCTTGGTCTCGTCACACGATGGTGGCCTGTTTTCGCGCAATCGGGCCAAAGGCCGGATACCCCGCAACGTTCTCAATGGAACGCCAATGGTTTCCTCGCAAAGCCTCCTCAACGAAGAGCGTCACAAGCACGATGTGCCGCTTGCACCCGGAACGACACCAGTAACGGCTCGACTCGGCTGGACCACCGCCGATACGGAAATGCCGCAGCAGGTTGACGTCACCGCCGAAGAAACGTGCCCTTTACCTCCTGCCCAAATGCCCGATGAGAAACCGCAAGCGACGCCTGCCATTCAGGCTGGCTCGGTTGTTTCGGAAAAAACTCTGGAGTTGATCAATCAGCTTGATGCCCTGGCGGGCGATTTGGCGGCGGGAAGACACACCTCGTCCGATGAGCGCACAGAAAGCGTGCGCAACGAACCTGACGTCCGCGCTGAGTTGCCAGGCGTGGAGCCGTCCCTTCACGTCTCACCCCCTCCTTCCAGTTTCCAAAGGGATCCATTCGCCGGCCGCAAACCGCTGATCGGCAGGCAAACCATGTTCACCCTTGCGGGTTGTTGCGTGGCGGCTGTTATCGGGGTTGCGGTCGCGGCCCAATCGCACCGTCTCGGGACCCCGTCCAGCGAGGTCAACGCGGGACCCGCGCAAGAGCGCGCTTCCTCAACAGGTCAAGCGCCATCCAATACGGCAGTTCAGCAGTCTGTGCCCATGGCACAAACAGCATCCCTTGCGGCCACTCCGACTCCCGAATTGGTGAAGCAGCTTGAGACAATGGCGCAGGATCTTGCCGTCGTTCGCCGCAGCCTGGAGCAACTGTCCGCCAAACAAGAACAACTTGCTGCCTCACAACAACAGCTTGAACAGCTTGCGACCAAGCAAGAACAGCTTGCCGGCAAGCAAGAGCAGATGGCTCAGAACATTGCGAAACTCCAGGCTCCCGAGCAAAACATCCGGCGGAGGGTCTCGTCCCCACCGCCTCAAGCGCGACCTGCCCCGGCCCCACCCCGCGTTGCTGAGGAACCCACAGCGCAGGTATCGTCAACGCCGCGCCCGACGCCTTCTCATCCGGTTCCGCCGTTGCCTATCCCTCCGCGATGAGACGCCTGTAGGCGTCAAGCACGTCTGTCCGTCAGGGTCTTGATCGGCCAGACCCGGAAATCGAACCTCACGCGGCACTTTCCAAAGCAATCCCGCCCAAGGCATCGCCTTAAAGCACCGGTCTTAGCTGGTCGCCTATCCGCGCCTGCTTGCAGACTGGCCTGAAAGCAGGATGCTCGAGAGAACAAGAGCGCCCGGCCCGTTATTGGAAGCCGGACGCAAAGGGAGGCTATGATGCTGACGCGAAGTAACGCGCTGATGGGCGCAATCACCGCCGGAGCCGTCCTGCGCACACGAACAGGATTTGCCAAAGCCTCCCAGCCTGCCACTCCAATCAATTTCGACGTTCCCGAAAATGCGTGCGACTGCAACACGCACATCCACGCCGACCCGCAGCAATTCCCTTTCTTCTCGAGCCGCGTCTACACGCCCGAACTGGCATCCCCTGAAGAAATGTCAGCGTTGCATCGCGCGCTGAAGATCAAGCGCGTGGTGATTGTGACGCCGAGCGTGTACGGGACCGACAACGCCGCCACGCTTTTTGGTATGAAAGCACGCGGCGCTGATGCGCGCGGCGTGGCCGTGGTCGACGACAAGACGAGCGAGAGCGATCTCGATGCGATGGGCAGCGCCGGCATCCGTGGCATCCGGCTCAATCTTGCGACCGGCGGCGGTAACGACCCCAGCGTCGGGCGTCAGCGATTCCAGGCCGCCGTCGATCGAATGAAAAGCCGCGGCTGGCAAGTCCAGGTGTACGCCAATCTGGCGGTGATCTCCGGCATAAAGGACCTGGTGCTGACATCGCCCGTTCCGGTGGTCTTCGACCATTTTGGCGGCGCTCAGGCGGCACTCGGGCTGGAACAGCCTGGTTTCTCAGACCTTGTTGAGCTAGTTCGCTCCGGCAAGGTTTACGTCAAAATTTCCGGTGCCTATCGTGCATCGAAACAAGCGCCCGACTATCAGGACGCCACGCCACTCGCCAAGGCACTGATTGCTTCCAACGCGGATCGGATCGTGTGGGGTACGGACTGGCCGCATCCCCACTCGTCGTCTGGCAACAAGCCGACGGGGGTCACTCCTTTGTTCCAGATCGACGATGGGCGCCTCCTGAACCAGCTGGCTGTCTGGGCACCCGATGCCGCAACACGCAAGAAGATTTTGGTCGACAATCCTGTACGGCTCTATCGGTTCTGA
>Ga0075418_10004449_pt1 | contig 15975 bp, 9 predicted proteins | sample SoiMetdeltSBSDD2_FD_81776 | JGI IMG/M metagenome (GOLD analysis project Ga0075418, IMG submission 81776) | Bulk soil microbial communities from a Populus tree surrounding site in Tennessee, USA - Soil MetaG P. deltoides SBSDD2 | ecosystem: Environmental > Terrestrial > Soil > Tree plantation...
ACTTCGGTGTCGCGCCGCCGGACAGCATCCCGCCGCCAGGGCCGCAGCTCGTGATCCAGGGCATGGTGTTCGCGGACTGGGATCGTGACGGCGTGCGTGACCCCGACGAAGCTGGAATCCCCGCAGTCGAGGTTCAGCTCCAATCGACCTGTCGCATGCTCCGCGTCACGCGCACCGATCTCCGCGGGCACTACCGCTTCGCACCGGAAGTCGTGGCGGCTTGCGCCGTCACCTCGGTCCTCCAGTCGACGCCTGTTTTCGCCGAGCACACGACGAAGAACCCGCAGCCCGTGGATGCGGTACCACTGGGTGATGCCGTCTTCGAAGCCCATTTCGGTGTCGTCCCGGAACGCAGGCAGCCGTAGACCGCCTGGCAGTCCATCGATCAGGGGGTTCTAAGTGAACGCGAAGGCAAGACCCGCGGTTGTTTTCTTGGTTCTCGGACTGTCTTTCACCGCCCTGGGAATCTCGGGCCAGCGAACCTTCCTCGCTGCGGGGCTTGCCTTCGTGGTCATCGGCATCGCAATGGCGTTACGGCGGCGACGCGAAGGCGGCTCGTGAACGCTGACACCGCGAGGCGCTCGGCATGCGGCCGTGGGGGAGACTGACGGCCGAGGCTCAGCTTACCTGGCGCTCGGCGTGGTAGGAGCTGCGGACTAGGGGGCCGGATTCACAGAAGCGGAATCCCATCGCGAGCGCTTCGATGCGGAAGCGCGCGAACAGGTCGGGGTGGACGAAACGCTCGACGGGCAGATGCTCTTTCGTCGGCTGCAAGTATTGACCGAGGGTGAGAACGTCGCACCCCACTCCACATAGATCACGCATGACCGCCCGGATCTCGTCGTCGGTTTCTCCGAGACCGAGCATGAGGCCGCTCTTGGTGAACGCGCCGCGCGCCTTGGCGCGGCACAAGAGCTCGAGGCTGCGCTCGTACTTGGCCTTGGGCCGCACGCGCGTGTAGAGACGCGGCACCGTTTCGGTGTTGTGGTTCAGGATCTCGGGGGATGCATCCAGCACGGTATCCAACGCGTTCCAATTGCCGAGGAAATCGGGGATCAGGACTTCGATCCTGCAATCGGGAACTTCGTGGCGCACGGCGCGAATGCATTGAGCGAAGATCGCGGCGCCGCCATCCTTCAGATCGTCGCGATTGACGCTGGTGATGACAGCGTGGCGCACGCCGAGCGTGTGGATGGCGCGCGCGAGCCGCGCGGGCTCGCCCAGATCCAGCCCGATCGGCTTGCCGGTGGTGACGGCGCAGAAGCCGCAGCTACGCGTACAGATGTCACCCAAGATCATGAACGTGGCGGTGCCGGCGCTCCAGCACTCGCCGAGATTCGGGCAGCGCGCGCTCTCGCACACCGTGTGCAGCTGGTGCTCTTCGACCAAGGCGCGGATGCGGCCATAGCCATCACCCTGCGGCAAGCGCACCTTCAGCCAGTCGGGGCGGCGTTCGTTCTCTGCGCACGTTCGCGACATCGACGCATTATAGCCGAAGGATCCCGGAAAGCGTGGGGTTCGGTGCGGCCGAACGAGCGGGTCGAGGACGGAGCGGTGCCGTCTGGATGCATGACCTGCTATGCTCCGCCGCCGTGCAACGTCGTGCCATCCTGAATCCGGTCGTTCTCGTCGCCGTGCTGCCCGTCGCCGCGGGGCTCGTCGAGACCCTGCGCCGAGCCTGGGTGTGCGACGACGCGTTCATCAGCTTTCGATACGTCGATCACCTTCTCCGCGGCCATGGTCTCGTCTTCAATCCGGGCGAGCGCGTCGAGGGCTACACGCATTTCCTCTGGGTGATCTTGCTCGCCGCGTGCAACCGCTTGGGATTCGATCTCGTCGAGCTGGGTCGCTACCTCCCGATTCTCTTCTTCGTGGCGACGCTCTTCGTCCTGGCGCAGCGCGCGTGGCGGCTGCGTGCCGGCGCGTGGATGGGGTTGCCCATCGCTGCGTGGTGTCTGGCGCTGCATCACGACGCGCAGCTGTTCGCGAGCAGCGGCCTCGAGACTGCACCGTTCAGCCTGCTGCTGGTTCTCGGGCTACTTGCGGCCACGGCGACCAGGCCGCGTGTCGGTTTGGCGGGTGCGTTGTATGCCCTCGCGACCTTGATGCGGCCCGAAGGTGCGCTCTACACGGCGACGGCTGGAGCGTTCCTCCTGTGGCGAGCACGCGCCGTGCGTCCAATCGCCGCCTTCAGCGCCACGTGGATGGCACTCGTCGCGCCGTGCCTCGTTTTCCGCTGGATCTACTACGGCGATCTGCTACCGAACAGCTTCTACGCCAAATCCGGTGCCGACTCGTACTGGAGCCAGGGCTGGCAGTACACGCGGCTCTATTTCGGGATCTACTTCGTGCTCCTGGCAGCGCTCGCGGCGATCCCTGCGAGCTGGGTGCTGCGCCGCCGGCGGCACGAGCTCGACACGGCGTTGCTCGCCGGGATCCAGGTGTTGCTGACGATCCTCTATGTGACGCGCCTCGGCGGCGACTTCATGTTCGCGCGTTTCTTCATCCCGATGACGCCGCTCTTGGTTCTGGCGGCCGAGGACGTGCTGCGTGTGTCGCGCCGGCGTTGGGTGGAAATCACGGCAGCGGTGTTGATGGTGGGTTCGACGCTCGCAGCGCGACCGCTGCGCTCGCGCACGTTCGTCGGTCGCGAACGCGTGCACGGAATCGTCGATGAAGCCAACTACTACACCGCGGAAACTCTGGCGATGATGCGCCGGCAAGGAGACGTTCTGGGGCGGCATTTGAATGGGACGCGTGCGCGCGTCGCGCTGCTGCCCGGGCAGGATGCGGTGGCTTACTTCGGTCGCTTGCCCTACGCATTGGAAAGTCAGGGACTCACCGACGCGGAGCTGGCACGACTGCCGCTCGCTACGCGCGGCAGGCCGGGTCACGAGCGTGGCATCACCCTCGAGCAGCTGCTGGCCCGGCACATCCACTTTCGCTTGCGCTATGGGTTGACGACGAACCTGCCGCAATACAAACAGATTCGATTCGACGATCTGTACGGCGAGATGATCCACTACGATCGCGAGCTGATGCAGGAAATCGCACGGCGCCCGGGAATCAACTTCATCCCGTTCGCACGGCATGTGCAGGACTTTCTGCAGAACCTGAGTACGATCCCGCCGCGACGTGTCGTGGATGATTACTACCAGTTCCACATCTTCTATTTCGGTCACAACGACGACCCCGCGCTGCTCGCGCGCTTGCGCACGGCATTGATCGCGGCCGGAATTCCAGAGGCGCATCTGGCGCAGGCGGAGCGGCTTGCGGCGCAGACGCTGCAAGCAGCCGGGCTGGCTCCGACCACGAGTGCGCCCACGCCTTAGCCACCCCGCACGCAACCAAGAGGTCGAGACTCGGTCACGAGCTCCTCCGACCTGCCCTTTGACCTGACACCACCTTTTGGGTGCGGCGATGGCTGAATTTACTTTCGAGCATTCCATATCCTGCAGCGCCGCGTGGGCGCTTCAGGAACAGGAACGCCTTTTCGCCCGCCATTGCTGCCGGTGTGGCACCCCGTTTGCGAAATCGACTCTCTCGCGTGGGTATGGGATGGGGGGATGGGATGAGCATGGATCCAGACGATCGCCTTCACGGCGCGCGAGGAATCGTCCGCACGCTCGAAGCAGCTGTGCGCGCCGGGCGGCCCGAGACGTCCCGCGGCGGCGCCCGCACGGCGTTGCGCCTCGAAGCCTTCGTCGAGCGCTTGACGCGCCAGATCGAGACGCATTTGGCCGTCCATCGCTTTCTCCGCCTGCAAGTGACGCCCGAAGGATTGCGTGTCGAAGGACTTGTGGCGACTCGTCCCGGCGGTCGGCGCAATCTCGCCGCCGCATTGTTGCATGCGGGCCAGGTCGTCGAGATCGTCTTCAAGGAAGGGGCCGAGCGCGAAGAGATCCTGCGGCTCGTTGGCGTGTTGCATCGTTGCCCGGACGGCATCGAGGCGGCCGAATCGGTCGCCACCATGTTGTGGCAGTGCGACATGCATCGCATCAGCTTTCGCTGTCGCGACGATTTCTGGCTCGATCGCAGCGGCAGCAGCGAGTCGTTCGACGTCGTCAACTCCGTCGTGTCACATGCGGACGAGCTCGCCCCCGACTCGGATCTCGATCCTCCGTATTCTTCTGCCAAGGGCAACGAAGCATTCCCCGACCTCGATCTGGACGAGCCCACGGCCCCTCTGCGCCGCGTGTTTCAGGCCGATGCGGAGGATCCTGTCGCGGTGCGCTTCCCCCCGGCTGCCGCGACGTTGGGCCGCATCGCCGATCTGCTGAGCGGCATCCAGCTCGCCGAGGACGACACCGGGGCGAAATCGCTGGCGCGTGATGCACTGTTGCGTGTCGTCGACTTGCAGTTGAGTACGCAGGACCTGACTGCAGTGCGAGAGACCCTGCGCAAACTGCGTCCCGCAGCCTCGCACGCCACAGCCTACGCGACGCTCCGTGCTCTGGGCGAGCGCGTCTGCGGCCCGAAGCACGTGCAGCTGCTTGCCGCTCTCCTTCACCCGACGCAGTCTTCGCCGGCTCAGATCGCCTTGGTGCAGGACATCCTCCGTTTGCTGGGGGACGAGGGGATCCATCCTCTGTGGCAGCAACTCGAGGGTGCGAAGGAGCCGGAGACACGCGAGCCAGTGATCCGCGTGCTCGCCAGCCTTTGCGCCGACGATCCCCACGCTCTCGCACAGTATGTGGACGGCAACTCCGTGGAGATGGTGCGCGACTTCATCCACGTTCTCGCCCGGATCAGTGGCGTGCGTGTGCTGGCGCCGCTCGGCCGCTGGAAGCGGCATGGGGATGTGCGCATTCGTCTCGAGGTCGTGCGAGCGCTGCATCCCGACGAGGTGCCCGGTGCAACGACGATGCTCTGCGAACTGCTCGACGACAGCGAGCAGCGGGTGCGCCAGAGTGCGGTCTGGTCTCTGGCAGCTCGGCGCGATGTGCGCGCGCTGCCGAAGCTGCGCCAGCTGGTGTTCGAGGACCAAGGCTTCCGCGACCGCTCCGAAAGCGAGCGCGATGATTTCTTTCGCGCTCTCGGGCGATTGGCCGATGCAGCGACATTGGAGGAATTGGCAGGGATGATGGAACGGAGGAGCTGGCCAGCGAAGGGTTGGACGGCGGAGCTGCGTCGCGGCGCTGCCATCGCCCTCGGCGACAGCTCTTGGCCGCAAGCGCGGAAGCTGCTCGAGAAGTACACGCGCAGCCGCGATGCGCGCCTGCGAGCCGTTTGCCTCGGTGCCGTGCGCGGCATTCAGAGCGCACAGCACGTCGAGACAGAAGCGCGACCGGAGGAAACCGAACATGTCGGCAGAGGCCTGGACACCTGAGCTCGAATCGACCGTGATCCGCGGCATCCAAGCCGGAGTCGCCAGCGCGCGTTCCGAGGGCACGGTCTCGCCACACCTGGTGGCGCTCCTGCACGCCGGCTTGATGCGGCTGTTGGCGCAGCGCCCGGCCGTCGAGTTGCGCTGCCGGGGACAGTTTCTCGACCTTGACGGCACGCGCCTGCCGCGCAGCGATCACGACCGCGCCTACACTCGTCGTCTGCTGCGGAGCTTGCGCGCGATGGGTCTCGCCGGACTGCGCTTCCTGCCGGAGCTGGGGGTCGCCGAGCTGCAGACGGCGCTCGACGTGCTGGGCAAGTCAGGCCATTCCGGCGACCAGTGGTGCGAGATGTCGCGACGCTTCCAGCGCGCGCAGATCGCGCACATCGTGGCCATCGAAGCCGAGCGCGGGCAATCGCTGCATTTCCCCGCCGGCGTGGGCCTCGGCGTGCATCGCTCCACCGCGCAAAGCCTGTACCTGGAGGCAGCGCAACTAGTTCGCCAGCTGCAGAGCGATTTGCAGCGGCACGAGCCGGTGCGGTGGTATGCCATTCGGCGCCTGGTGCAACGCATGTTCGATTTGCTGGTGGAAGACGATGCCCCGCTTCTCGGTCTCACCTGCATCAAGAACATGCAGGGCTACGAGCTGACGCACGCGGTGAACGTCACGATCCTGTCGCTGGCGCTGGCGCGGGAAGTACAACTCGCGAAGCGCGACATCGAGATCGTCGGAATCGCGGCGTTCGTGCACGACATCGGCCAGATGGACGTGCCGGCCGCGATCGTCGAGCGCCATGGCCCTCTGAGCGAGGAAGAGTGGGCGACCATGCGCCAGCACACACTGCATGGCGCGCTGCGTTTGCTGGAAGGCGGACCGCTCGATCTCGTGGCGCCGGCAGCGCTCGTGGCGCTCGAACACCACCTCGGTCTGTGGGCCGACGGCCATCCCAGGCTGCCGGCCGGATGGACGATGAGCGTGGCGTCGCAGATCGTGCATGTGACGGACACCTATGATGCGCTCACGAGCCGGCGCGTGTATCGCCAGCGAGCCGTGCGGCCGGATCAAGTGCTGGCCTACATGCTGGAGAACGCCGGCCTGCGTTTCGACGCAGCTCTCGTCAAATCCTTCATCCGCTTGCTCGGGATCTACCCGCCCGGCACCACGGTGCGTCTCGACGACGACTCCATCGGCGTCGTCGTCCGTCCCAATCGCACGCCGGAACGCTTGCACCGGCCCCAGGTGTGCATGCTCTTGGACGGCGCCGGTCAACCGTTGAGCGACAATCCCGTGGTGGATCTCGGCCAGATCGAAGACCGCTCGGGCGGCTTCGCGCGCAGCGTCGGCGCGTGCATCGATCCAGACCCGTTCGAAATCGCGCCCGCCGCCATCTTCCTCGGCTCGAGCTGATGTCTCTGCGACTCGGGCTCGGTTCGCAGCCATGCGCGCGAGCCCCGGCGCCCGACTTGCTCGGCCGCTCCGGTCCTTCTATATTATCGATGCGAGCCTGGGAGGCGCGTCATGGAGCGTCGGCGCCCAAGACGACGGTGCTGGATCACTTCGATCTGCGTTTTCACCGCACCACTCTGGTGGTTCATAGCGCATGCGGCGAGTGCCGAAGAACCGCAAAGTCCCGCACCTGAACAACCCACCGTCGAAACATCTACCGACGACCCTTTCGAGGGAATGGTGCTGATCCCTGCCGGCGAGTTCATGATGGGAAGCGCGGACGACGATATCCAGGCCGAAGGCGACGAGCTTCCCCAGCGCGTGATCGCACTTCCCGACTTCTACATCGATCAATTCGAAGTCACGAACGTCGAGTACAAACGTTTCCTGGACGCCACCGGCTATCCTGCGCCGCCGCAATGGCAGGAGGGCCGTTACCGCGAGGATGACGATTTCGACCCCGTCGTCAACGTCACGTGGTGGGATGCAACGGCCTACGCCCGATGGGCAGGCAAGCGACTGCCCACCGAGGAGGAGTGGGAAAAGGCCGCACGGGGCCCAAACGGCCGGCGATTCCCCTGGGGCGACGAATACGATAGCCACCTGGCCAACTCCGGCCGCAGTCTGGTGCCTGCCAACGCATACATCGAGGGCGCGAGCCCCTATGGCGTGGTGAACATGGCCGGCAACGCTGCCGAGTGGACCGCAACACCGTACGAGCCATATCCAGATCTGGCCGCTGTGCTGCCGGCGGAATTCGGTGGCACCGAATCCTCCAAGCAGGTCAGCCGGCCGCGAGTCCAGAAGCGAGAGCCGCCGCCCATCGAGAAGCTCGAACCACGCGCAACGCCCGAGGATCCGGAGGATGCCGCGTACGCGCAAGCGGATTCCATCCAGCATGCGAACGACCCGCGCCTGGCATTCTTCCATGCAGGAGAGCTGCAAGACGAACCTCCGCGCGTGCATCGCGGTGGCGGGATCGGAGCTTTCACCAACTACTTGCGCTGCGCCAATCGTGAACGCGAAAGTCCCGGACGCCGATGGGCCAACCTCGGGTTCCGCTGCGCCAAAGACGCCCCGTCGACTCCGAAGGGACGTTGACGCATGCCCTTGCCTCCCGACAAGGGCGAGCCGGATGCGCTCGGCGCGGTGACTCACTTCCTCTTCGAAGTCGGCATGCTGAAGCGCACACCGCGGTCGGGGTTGCAGTTCCTCGGGAGCGGCGAGGATAGTGTCGCCGAACACATCCTGCGCACCACCTACATCGCCTTCGCCCTCGGGCGTCTGGTGCCAGACGTCGATCGCAGCAGGCTCCTGATGTTGGCGCTGTTGCACGACTTGCCTGAAGCGCGCACTGGAGATCTGAACTACGAGAACAAGAAATACGTGAAAGCGGACGAAGACGCTGCCGTGCGCGACCTGGCGCGCACCTTGCCCTTCGGCTCCGAGCTGCAAGAGCTCATCGGCGAGTTCAACGCACGCACGACGCTCGAGTCCCGCCTGGCCAACGACTGCGATCAGCTGGAGCTGCTCCTCGTGCTGAAAGAGGAACAGGATCGCGGCAACCCACAGGCCGGCGATTGGATCCCGTTCGCGCTCGAGCGCCTGCGCCAGCCCATTTGCCGCGAACTCGCCCAGCGTATCCTCGCCACCCACTCCAGCGATTGGTGGTTCGGGGATCGCGGCGATTGGTGGGTATGGGCCGGCCGCGAACGACCCGAATCTGGGTGAGATGGCCGCGAACAGCCTGAGCCTGGGTGAGTGGGCGCATTCCCGGGGCCTGGATTGACAATCTGTCCCACTCGCGCCCGCGTGCTGGAACGAGCATGCAAAGGTCGCTAATCTTTCAGATAGCTTCTCATCGTCGCGACATGAAATGGACTGGTTCGCCATGCGGCATGGATGCCGGCATCGGGGCTCCACCTTCTCGGGCTCTCATCTGATCCGCGCTTTCCTCGGCGTTGTCGCCCTCGCGGCTTCCGCGCGGGCCGATGCCTTGCAGCTGTTCGATCTCGCGCGCACCACCGGCGACAAGCCACAATCCAAGCTCTTCCATGCCAGCGGCAGCGACTGGGCCGTTCTTGCCGGTCCTGCGGGGCTAGCGATCTTCCAGCGCGTGGATGACGCCTGGGAGCAGAACACCATCCTCGGCGGCATGGGCAGGGCGGACGTCAAGCTGAGCGGCGACGAGATCCACGTTCTCGTCTCTAGCTCCCAGCCGATGCTGCATCATCTCGCATTCGATGAGCTTCGCAACGTCTGGGTCGCACGCGCCGGCTCACCCCAGCCGGTGCCCAAGGTCCATGCGTCCGAGACAATGGTTCTCGAGCGCGACTCGCGCGACAGGCTCTGGTTCACCGCCGAAGGGGACCACGACATCCAGGTGTATTACACGTCCACGGCCGCCATCGATACCTGGTCGACGGCGGCTCTCGTACTCGAGTCTGGTGTCGACGACGACGACATCGCCTCGATCATCGCCTTCGGCGGCGACAAGATCGGAGTGTTCTGGTCCGACCAGATTCGCGATGCCTTCGGATTCCGCTTCCATCGCGATGGCGATCCGCCCGAAGTCTGGAGTGCCATCGAGACGGTTTATCCCGGACCTGGTCACGCGGACGATCACATCCACCTCGCCCACGACTCGCGGGGGCGGGTGTTCGCCATCACCAAGGACGATTTCAATCGGATGAACGTGCACCGGCGCGACACCGATGGCCGCTGGACCACGGCGGAAAACGTCCTTGGCGGCAAAGGGAATCGCGGCATCATCAAGATCGACGAAGAGGATCGCAACCTCTTCATCCTCTATGCGAACAAGGATCGTCAGCCGGCAAGCATCGACGTGCGGCGCGCCAGCCCCGAGGATCTCGTCTTCGGCCGATCGCGCACGTTTCTATCGACTGCGCTCGCGCTCGACGACGTCACCGGGATGAAGGGTCCTCTGCCGCGCGGCCGATTGGTCGCCATCGCGACCGACAGCGACAGCGTCGCATGGTGGCGCGCGGTCGACCCGGAGGATCCGACGGAGGTCGTGGCGAACGTGAACGCCATGGCGACCGAGATCACACTCGACTGGCAAGAACCCGTTCTCGGAGCGCCGGATGGATACCATGTCTACCGGAGCGAAGCAGGATCCCCATTCCACCGCATCAACCCGACCTTGATCACGTCGTGCACTTTCCTCGATCTCACTCCCCCGGAGGTGCCGCTGTGCTATCGCGTCACGGCGGTGGTCGGGGATCGGGAGTCCTCGCCGTCACTGGAGGAGCGCATCGACAATACACCGCTGGATCTCGCGCAACGCTTGCGCCTGCGCATCGCGCCGAACCCCTTCAACCCCAGCACTCGCGTTCAATTCCACCTCAGCTGGCCTCAGCAGGTGGAGATCAACCTCTACGGCGTGCGCGGGCAACGCGTGCGTACGATCCTGGACGCATCCATGCCCGCTGGTGACCATGAGGTGACTTGGAGCGGGTCGGGTCCCGGCCTGCCGCTCGCCGCCGGCACCTACTTCCTGGCGCTGCGAGTCGGGGACCATCTCGAGACGCGCAAGATCACCCTGCTCGAATGACCGCAGCGAACGCCTGACCGGATTGCACTTTTCCCCCTTCGCGCGCAGAATGAACCCCATCGCTCGATGCTCGCGAAAGGAGAATGGGATGCGTGCTCCCGTGTCGCGGTTCGTGCTGTTTTTGGGGTTGTCGATCCCGCTGATTCTCGCCGATCGCGCTGGCGCCGAGCCCGGCCCATACTCGCCGGACGTCGCCGAGCCGGGCAGCGTCGAAGCGATTCTCGAATACACGACCGGCCCCGAATACTTGCCGCCGTCGGTCGCCTATGTCCCCGACTCCGACACCGTGCCTTCGCCGACAGAGGTCCTGGGGCATCTGGTGGGAGCGCCGAACGAGCTCACGCGCACCGCGGGAGTGCATGACTATTTCCGCCGTCTCGACGAGGCGAGCGACCGCGTGCTCGTCCGCACCCTCGGCACCAGCGAGGAAGGGCGCGAGATTCTGCTCGCCTTCGTTTCCAATGCCGAGAACCTGCGCGACCTCGACCGCCATGCGAGCGTGACCCAGCGTCTTGCCGACCCGCGCACGACGACACGCGAGGAGATGGAACGTCTCGTCGCCGACGGCAAGGTGTTCTACTACCTTCTCGGCGGCTTGCACTCTCCCGAAACCGGCAGCCCCGAAATGCTGATGGAGCTCGCCTACCGGCTGGCGGTGAGCGAGCGCCCGGAGATCCGCGACATTCGCGAGCAGGCGATCGTTCTCATCACACCGGTCGTCGAAACGGACGGGCGCGACCGGGTGGTGGACTGGTACTACCGCCACCTGCGCGGGCGCGACTTGCCGTACGAAGAGGCGTCGAAGTTCTCGTCGCCCCCATACTGGGGCCATTACGCCTTGCACGACAACAACCGGGACGGCATGCAGCTCACGCTCGCGCTCACGCGTGCCGTGCACTCCGCCTACTACCAGTTCCGTCCTCAGGTGGTGCACGACCTGCACGAGTCCCTGCCGCTGCTCTACATCTCGACAGGACACGGGCCGTACAGCCGCGCCATCGATCCGATCACGGTCAACGAATGGACGCAGTTCGCTTTTCACGAGGTGTCGGAGCTGCAAGCGCAAGGTCTGCCCGGCGTCTGGGTTTGGGGTTTCTGGGACGGTTGGTGGCCGGGCTATCTGTTCTCGGTGGCGAACAACCACAACAGCATCGGCCGCTTCTACGAGACCTTCGGCAACTCGATGGCGGGCACGTTCGAGCGCGACTTGTCGGAGACGAAGTACGTCGGCAAGCCGGTGACGGAAGTGCAGTGGTATCGCCCGTGGCCGCCCGGGAAGAAAGTGAAATGGTCACTGCGCAACAACACCAACTACATGCAGGCTGGCGTGTTGCAGGCGCTGCACTACGCCGCGCAGCACCGCGCGGAGCTGCTGCGCAACTTCTGGGTGAAGGGGGAGCGTGCGGTGCAGAAAGGGCGCAACGAGGCCCCGTACGCGTGGGTACTGCCCGCGGCGCAACGGGATCCCAATCGGCTGGCCTACGTCGTCAACCTGATGCAGCAGCATCGCATCGAAGTGCATCGACTGGAGCGTGACTTCACCGCGGGGGAGACGACGCACAAAGCAGGCAGCTATGTCGTGCGCATGGATCAGCCGTTCCGCGAGACGATTCAGAACTTCATGGAGGAACAGAAGTTCCCCGCCGACGAGCCCAATCCGCCGTACGACGATGTCGCCTGGACCTGGCCGCTGCTCTATGGGGTCGACGCCAGTCGCCTCGACGACGCGTCGATTCTCGAGGCGGACCTGTCGGCGGTGAGTGAGCCCGTGCGTCCGAGCGGCGAGGTCGTGGGCAAGGGAGAGGTGTATCTGCTCGCCGACCGCGGGCAGAACGCGTTGCTCGCGGCGCGTGTTCTTCTCGGCCGGGCCACGGTGGAAGTGGCGGAGGCGGCATTCGATGTCACGGGTTCGAGCTATCCCGCCGGCAGCTGGATCGTGCGCGCCCCCGAGAAGTCGGTGCGCGAGGTGGCGGAGAAGCTCGGACTCGACTTCGTCGCCGCCACGGCGCCCGCAGACGTCCCCCGGCACGTGGTCGACCTGCCGCGTCTCGCCGTCCTGCACACGTGGTCGGCGACGCAGGACTGCGGCTGGGTGCGCTACCAGCTCGATACGGAAGACATTCCGTACACACTGATCAGCCCGGACGACGTGAAGCGCGGCAGGCTGGGCGACCGTTTCGACGTCATCCTGTTCCCGAACACGTGGGGGGAACTGAAGCAGATCGTGCATGGCCACGACACGGGCTTCGGGCCGCTGGCGTACACCAAGACCGCGGAGTTTCCGAGCCATGGGATTCCCAATGAATCCAATGACATCACCGGCGGCATGGGTTTCGCGGGAGTGCGCAATCTCGACGATTTCGTGCGCGGTGGCGGGCTCCTGATCGCGCTCGCCAATGCCGGGACCTTGCCGGTCGACGGCGGGATCGTACGGCGTGTGGACAGCTCGCGCGTCACGGGCACACCGGGGTCGGAGCTGCGCGCCAAATTCCTGCGCCCGCAGCACCCGATTGCCTACGGCTACGACGAGCTGACCAGCGTGTTCCGCGGCAACTCACCGCTCTTCGACGTGCGCAAGCAGGATCGGGATCTCGTCGTCCTGCAGTTCGGCACGAAGAAGGTCGGCGACGACGAGGAAAAGCAGGGCGACGAGGCCAAGGCGGGAGACAAAGACGACAAGGCGGGAGACAAGGAAGAGGCCAAGCTCGTGCTTTCGGGCTTCGTCAAGGACACGGCAACTCTCGACGGCAAGCCCGCGATCCTCGACGTGCCGACGGGTGCTGGGCGCGTGATCCTGTTCTCGTTCAACCCGCTGCACCGGTATCTCAACCACTCCGACTTCAGATTGGTGTACAACGCTGTCCTCAACTGGAACGATCTGCCGCGCCCGGCAGGGTCGCCGGCGACGGTGGAGTCCGCCAATCGCAAGCGCGCGAACCGGCGTTGAGCACATCGACGCTTCAGCGCAGTCGCACGAGCTTCGAGCGCAGCGGGGCGTCACCGCTTCGCGGCAATTCGGCCCAGTAGACACCGGCAGCCGCCTCGCTGCCGCGCGCATCCCGACCATCCCAGAGGATCGTTGCCCGGCCGGCGGCAGTGCCAGGCAAAGCCCGCACGAGCCGGCCATCCGCGGTGAAGATGCGGACGACCGCGGCATCCGTGCGCTCCAACAGGCGGATCTGCACCGAGGTGCGGAACGGGTTCGGTGACACGACCATGCGGAGTTCCGCCAGGCGCGAACCCCCATCGGAGGTCGCGGGACGAAAGACCCGGTAGATCTGAGCGAACCCAGAAATGCGCAAAAAGTACAAGGCGCCGTCGGGTCCGGTTTCGATGTCGGTCACCACACCCAGGTCGGTGCCCCAGAGGAAGACGTCGCGCTCGGTGCTGGTATCCGCCACACGGTCGGCGACCGAGGCCTCCGGCATGACCAGGGTCGTGCGGTCCGCGCTCACCTCGAAGTGGTAGATGTCCATGCTGTTGTGCGCGGCGATGAAAACGTCGCCATCGTAGTGCGCGCCGAGACCGGATCCACGCACGAAGGAAATCGCAGTGATGCCGAACGATTCGAAGAAGGAAAACACGGGGTCAACGTATGTGGCACCGGGCGCCATCCACAAGTCACCGACACCTTCCGGGTCGCGCCCATCGGGCCCCATGATTTGCCGCCAGCCGCCGTTCATTCCGGGTGGAACGCGGTTCACCTCGTCATAGTCGGCGGCGCCATTGTCGGTGTCCCACAGCACGTTGGACACCGGATCGAAGTCGAGGCCGAAGACGTTGCGCGTGCCGTAGGCGTAAACCTTCTGCATGGCGCCGCCGAGGGCAAAGAACGGGTTGTCCGCCGGCGCCATGCCATCGGGCTGGAGTCGAAAGATGATCGACGTGTCATCGGGCGGAGGACCTTCCGGGAAGTTCTGCAGTTGACCGAACAGGCTCCCTGCCTCGCCGATGGAGCCATAGAGCATGCCGTCCGGTCCGAACAGGAGCACGCCGCCGTTGTGGCTGGTGCCGACCGGGAGCGTCAGCAGAACCATCTCGTCCTCGAGCGTGCTGCCATTCCATGTCAAACGCACGACGCGGTTCTCGGCGGCGCCGTCGATCTGATCGGTGTCGTCACCCGTGTTGCTCCTGGTGTAATAAACGTAGACATACGGGCTCGCGGGAAACGCAGGATGCAACGCGATGCCGAACAACCCGCGCTCGAACAGATAGGCGACGTCGAAGTCGACGGCTGCGCCCTGCAGCACGGCGTCGCGGAAATGCAGGATTCGTCCGGTTCCGATCTCACCGAGCAAGAGCTCGACGGGGTTGCCCTGCGATGCCGGCAGGAACTCGAAGAAGGCGGGTGAGGTGAAGCCGTCGACGTAGGTTTCGATCTCCAGCGCGCCGTCCAGCACCGTCTGTGCCCGGAGCGTGCCCGTCACCACACTCGCCACTGCCGCGAGATTGGCGATGAAGCGCAACACGGCTCTGCACATCGGAGCCCCAGTGCCAGCGGCCGGCGTTCGGAGGAGATAGAATGAGAGCCACGCACAGCACGTCGGTCAATGGTGAGCCACGCGCAGCGCGTGGGTCAATCGGGGATTCCACCAGCGGCTATTCCCTGGATCGGGCCTCGAAGCGAGCTAGGAGCTTGCCCTGGGCGTCGTAGAATTCGAGGTGCTCGCCGAGGATCTTCCAGGTCGACATCGACTCCAGGGCGGTAAGGAACGCGCCCTCCTGTTCCATGCCTGCCAAGCACGCCATCTTGGTCATCGCAATGCCAGAGAAACGCAAGGTCTGCGCCTCGAGCTGCCACGTCCCCATGAAGCGGTTGCAACCGCCGAATCCGCCGAGCCGATTGTTCGGCTCGAGCTTGAGATGCGGTTCGCGCTGTTGGGGACCGACGACGATGGTCTCTTCGTTCAGGCGCACGAGCTTCCAATACGTGCCGATGAGCTCGGCCTGAGATTGACGCGCGCCACAGGTCTCGCCGGGCCAGAACTTGTCGAAATGTTCGACGACGAGCATGTCGAGGACTCCATCGCCTTCCATCGGCGGACGCTTGGCGATTCGTCCCTCGATGGCGGCGAGAACCTCCTCGCCGGGTGTGCGACGAGCCGTGGCGTAGGCGCGTTCGATGGCCGCGATGTCGGCTTCATGTTCCACCGGCAGGCGCAAGCGCGTCAGGCATTCGGTGAAAAATCCTGCATCGGCCATGGTGCTGTACATGCCACGCATGCGCAAGCGCGGTTCGAATGATTGCGGCGCGACCGCGCGCACCAGCTCGTAGGGGAGTTGCGAAGCGATGCGGTGGCCCTCGGTGTCGAGCTGAAGCAAGCTGTCGGGGGACAGGATCTCGTAGCGCGGAACCGCCTCGCGCCCGCCATGCAGGAGGAGCGTGCCCCCATCGCTCGAGATCGACCATGTGCCGATGTCGTCGAAATGGCGGTCTTCTCCTTGACCGAGATACTCGACACGGAGGAAGAAGACGTTGCCTTCGCGCACGACGAGTCTGTGGCGCACTCCGGCGCAATCGGCACAGGGAAGAATCCCCTCGAATGTTCCCGGGCTCAAGGTCTGTCGCGCATCGGGGCGGGCGGCGGCGCGTACCAGCAGCTCCACGCCTTTGTCGGCGTCTGTGCC
>Ga0075418_10004450_pt1 | contig 15971 bp, 18 predicted proteins | sample SoiMetdeltSBSDD2_FD_81776 | JGI IMG/M metagenome (GOLD analysis project Ga0075418, IMG submission 81776) | Bulk soil microbial communities from a Populus tree surrounding site in Tennessee, USA - Soil MetaG P. deltoides SBSDD2 | ecosystem: Environmental > Terrestrial > Soil > Tree plantation...
AGGCGAGGCCCGGGAGGCAGTCGAGCGCGCAGGGGCGGGACTTTGCGTGCGCCCGGAGGACCCGCAACAGCTCACCGAGGCGATCCTCACTTTGTATCGGGATCCGGATCTGGCCGGAGCGCTGGGCCGGAACGGGCGCACCTTCGTGCGCCGCCATTATTGTCGAGACCGGCTCGCGACCACCTATTTCGACGTGCTGGACGCAGTCGTCGCTGAGAGCCGGTGAGCATGCTCGATCTGCTGCGAATTCTGTTGCGGTGGCGGCGGCCTTTGCTGGTCTGGACCCTTCTCGCCGCGGGCATTGCCGCAGGCGTCACCTACACACTCACGCCGCGCTATTATGCTCAGGCGTCGATCCTGCCGCCGACGGACAATCCGGCATTCGGGTCGTTGTCGACACTCTTGCAGCAATATCAACTGCCGATTCCGGGCGGCAAGGCGACTCCCTTCCTGCCGACGCTCTACGCCTCGATCATCCGCAGCCGGCGCATGGGTGTGAAGATCCTCGACGAGTTCGCGCTGCGCGAGGTGTTGCCGGGACAGGACGACGAAGAGGACATCGAGCAGTGGCGCTCGCGCACGTTTCTCAAATACACGGACGAAGGCATCCTGCTCGTGGGTTACGAGGACAGCGATGCCGGGCGCGCCGCCGAGATCACCAACAGCCACGTGCGCAATCTGGATCTATTCATCCAGGAGTTGAACAGTGCCCGCGCCGCGGACACGCATGAGTTCGTCGCCGGTCAAATGGAGCGTTGCAACGCAGATCTGGCGCGGGCGGAAGAGGCCCTGCGCGATTTCCAGCTGCGCCATGGCACGATCGAGATCGACGCGCAGACCCAGGGTGCGCTCGAGCTCGGCGCCGCCATTCAGGGCCAGATCTTCGCCAAGGAGGTGGAACTCGGCATGGTGCGGCAGCACGCGTTACCCGGGTCGCACGAGGTGCGCAGCAAGGAAGCCGAGCTGCAAGTGTTGCGCAAGAGCTTCTCCGATCTGCTCGGCGCCGAGCCGTCGGGTCTGGATGCGCCGAAGCCTGGTCCCGAGACCGAGTCGATCCTCCCGCGTTTTGGTGATGTTCCGGATCTGGCGCTGCAGTACATGCGCTTGCTGCGCGACGTCAAGGTGCAGACGACGATGTATACGATCCTGCTGCAGCAATTGGAACAGGCGCGGGTCGAATCAGAAAATCGCACGCACGTGATCTCCGTGCTCGATTGGGCTGTGCCGTCCCGCGAGCGCGTGTTCCCGCGTCGCACGCGCATCGTCATCGTCGCGGCACTCGCCGCCTTCGCCTGGGTCGCGATCTTCGCTTTGCTGGTGGAAAAGCTGCGTGAACGCCGTGCCGACGCGGCCGAAGCGGCGCGCTTGGCGGCGCTGCGCGCCGAGTGGGCGCGCATGCCGGCTTGGATCCGCAGTCTCGAGCGGCTGGTGGTGAAGTGAGGCCCGGCCCGGCGCGCGCACGCTGGTTGCGCCTGCTGTGCTTCGAGCGCGGCGTCGTGCTGTGGCTGCCGGGAATGTGGGCGGCGGCGGCGCTGGTTTTCTTCGCCATCCTGCAAGCGAAGAAGGAACCGAGTCTGTTCAACCACACGCGGGACTTGCGCGTCGCGGTGGGTCCGTTGGATGTGGCGGCGGCGCCGGCCGACGCGGCGCGCGCGTTCGAGACCGCCCTGCGCGGCGGCCTGGCGGCGCAGCGCGAGCTGACGTTGGTGGCAGACGAGCGGGTGCGCACACGCGCCGAAGCCGTGCTCGGCAAGCCGCTCCCATCCGACCCGCGGCGCTGGATGCGCGCGACTCGGAATCTCAACTTGAGCAACTTCGTCACGGCGAGCCTGGCGCCGAGCGCCGGGGATTTCCATGGCAAGGTCGAGGTGTGGGAAGTCGCCGAGGAACGCCGACTCCACGCCTTCGAAGCGCGCACCGCGGCGGCCGCAGACCTTGGACGCGCTCTCGCCGACTCGGTGAGCGCGGTTTTGTTCAGCCCGCGCATCGAGCCCATCGCCGGACGTTGAGGCGCGCGCGAGACGTTCGTCCCGTTCCACATCGACGACGCAACCCACGCACCGAGAGCAACATACGCGGCCGCTCGCGTTGACACCCCATGCCTCCGATGCTAGACTCGCCGACCGATTCGCCGGGAAGTGCGACGCAGATCCCACGTCACGAACGCTCGTGCGTCTCGATGCCGAGGAGGCGCGTTCTTGAAGAAAGTTTCCATCGACAAGGTCCGTAACTTCGCGCTCCTGGGTCACCAGGACACGGGCAAGACCAGCTTCCTCGAGGCGGTGCTGTTCGCCTCGGGGCAAACCAGCCGACTGGCGCGCGTCAGCGAAGGCAATTCGAATCTGGACTTCACTCCCGAGGAGATCGAACGCCGCATCACCGTCAAAGCCAAGCTGGTGGCGGTGGATTGGAAGGGCCATCGACTGCATTGCGTCGACACGCCCGGATACGACGATTTCGTCGCCGAGCGCATCGGTGCCATCGGCGCCGTCGAAACCGCGCTCGTGTTCGTCAAGGCGGACGCGGATGTCGAACCGGGAACGCAGAGCGCCTGGCGCTTGCTCGACGCCCAGTCCAAGCCACGATTCGTCATCGTCAACAAGATGGACAAAGAGCACGCCAACTTCGACAAGGTGGTGGAGCGACTGCAGGCGAGGCTGTCCCCCAAGATCGTGCCGCTGTTCTTGCCGATCGGAGCCGGCGCCGGGTTTCGCGGCGTGGTGAGCGCCGCCGATGGCAAGGCCTACTGGTTCGAGCCCGACGGCGTGCGCGAAGGCGACACCCCCGCCGACATGCAGGGCGCGGTGACGGCGGCACGCGAGGCTCTGATGAATGCCGCGGCGGAAACCTCCGACGCGCTGGTGGAGAAGTTCCTCGACACCGGCGAGCTGACCGAAACCGAGTTCCACGATGGCTTGGTGCGCGGCCTGGAAAACGGCACGGTGTTCCCGGTGCTGCCGGCTCAGGGCAACGATCTGCGCGGGCTCGGGACGCTCCTGGACGTGCTGGTGCGATTCTCGCCGAGCCCGACCGAGGTGGATCCGATCGCCGGCACCGCCCCCGACGGCAGCACGGTCACCCGGCGCGCCGAAGCGACGCAGCCGCTCGCGGCGCAAGCCTTCGGCGCTCTGTCCGAAGCCAACGTCGGCGATTACATCTTCTTGCGTGTCTGGAGCGGCCGGCTGGCCGCGGGAATGGACGTGCTCAATTCCAGCACCGGCGAGCACGAACGCATCGGTCCTTTGTTCCTGCTCAACGGCAAGCAGAGACTCGACAGCGAGGATCTGAGCGCAGGCGAGATCGGTGCGGCGGTGAAGCTGCGCAATACGCATGTCGGGCAGACGCTGTGCGACCGCTCACACCGACTGTTGCTTCCGACTCCGCAGATTCCCGCTCCGCTCACTTTCACCTCGATCAAGTCGCGCACCAAGGGCGACGAGGACAAGCTCGCGGGGGGATTGCAGCGTTTGCACGAAGAGGATCTCGGCTTCCGAGTGGTCGTGCACCCGGAGACGCACCAGACGTTGCTCATGACCCAAGGCGACACGCACGCGGCGATCATCTTGGCCAAGCTCAAGCGCAAGTTCAACGTCGAGATCGATACCGAACCGCCGAAGACGCCCTATCGCGAGACCATCAAGGGCAAGGCCGACGAGCGTTACCGCCACAAGAAGCAGACTGGCGGCCGCGGCCAGTTCGGTGAGGTGCACCTGGTGCTCGAGCCCAGACCGCGCGGCACCGAGTTCGAGTTCGTCGACGGCGTGGTCGGCGGCGTCATCCCCGGGCGTTTCATTCCGGCGGTGGAGAAGGGCGTGCGCGAGGCCATGAGCGAAGGCGTCGTCGCCGGCTACCCGGTCGTCGACTTGCGCGTCACCGTCGACGATGGCAAGCATCACGATGTCGATTCGTCGGAGGCGGCGTTCAAGATCGCCGGCGCGCAGGCATTCAAGCTCGCGTTCCCGAAGGCCAAGCCTGTGCTGCTCGAGCCGATCTACAAGGTCGCCGTGCGCGTGCCGGAGGAGTACATGGGTCACGTGATGGGGGACATGTCCTCGCGGCGGGGCCGCATCCTCGGCATGGACCAGGACGGACACGAACAGTTGTTACGCGCCGAGGTGCCACTGGCGCAACTGTACGATTATGCCATGGTGCTGCGGGCACTGACGCAGGCACGGGCCTCGCACACGCGCGAGTTCTCGCATTACGAGGAGGTGCCACGCGAGATCGCGGAGACGATCATCGCCGGGCACCGAGCGGCGGCGCAGACGGAAGCCTGAAGAAGGTGGGTCCATGTCGGGGCATTCGAAATGGAGCACGATCAAGCGCAAGAAGGGCGCCAAGGATGCGCAGCGCTCGAAGCTGTTCTCCAAGCTGATCAAGGAGGTCACGGTCGCGGCGCGGCTGGGCGGCGGCGACCCGGAGGGCAACCCGCGTTTGCGCCTCGCGGTCGGCAAGGCGCGGGAAGCCAACATGCCGGCGGAGAACATCAAGCGCGCCATCCAGAAAGGCACCGGGGAGCTGGAGGGGGTGCACTACGAAGAGGTCGTCTACGAAGCCTATGGTCCCGGCGGCGTCGCGATGCTGATCGAGGCGCTCACCGACAACCGCAACCGCACGGTAGGTGAGGTGCGGTTCGTGCTCGATCGCAAGGGCGGCAAGCTCGCCGCCACCGGCGCGGTTTCGCACCTGTTCACCACCACCGGCTACATCGCCATCGAACGCGCCCAGCTCGACGAGGACACCCTGATGTCGGCGGCGCTGGAAGCCGGCGCCCAGGACGTGCGCAGCGATGCCGATCTCTTCGAGGTCCTCACCGACCCGGCGGATCTGGTGCACGTGGCGGAGAAGCTCAAGTCCGCCGGCGTGTCGGTGGACTCGGCCGAGATCTCGCGCCTGCCGTCGATCACCGTGCAGCTCGAAGGCAAGCCGGCGCAGTCGATGCTGCACCTCGTCGATGCGCTCGAAGATCTCGACGACGTGCAGAAGATCTACGCCAATTTCGACATCTCGGCCGAGGAGATGGCGAAGGTGGAATGAGGGCGTGCTGCCCTGGATGCGGGGGGGCGATGCGGGTGCTGGGGCTGGATCCGGGGACCGTGCACACGGGCTTCGGTGTCGTCGAAGAAGACGGCGACCGCATGGTGCGGGTGGCGAGCGGCGTCATCGATGTCGGCAGCGGGATCTTGGCGTCACGTCTGGTGCAACTGCACGGCGAGCTCGAACGCTTGATCGCGCGCTGGTCGCCCGAAGCCTGCGCGGTCGAGGATCTGTTCTACCATCGGAGCGCGCGCGCCGCGCTGGCGCTCGGACATGCGCGCGGCGTCTGCCTGCTCGCGTGCGCCGCGCGCGGACTCGAAGTGATCGAGTACCAGCCGCGGGCGGTGAAGAAAGCGGTGACCGGCAACGGCGCCGCCGACAAGCAACAAGTCGCATCCATGGTGGCGCGTCTCCTCGGCGACGACGTGGAAAGTTCCGACCACGCCTCGGACGCGCTCGCGGCCGCCATCTGCCTGCTGCAAGCGCGCCAGCCTTTGCGCGTGTTCGAATGAGCGCCCCGAGCCCGCGGCGACCGAGCGCAAGAGGACAAGAGCGATGATCATGCACCTGCAAGGGCGATTGCGCAGCAAAGAGCCGTTGGTCGTCGTCGATGTCGGGCCGGTGGGATTGGGCTTGCATGTCTCGGCGCGCACGGCGGCGTTGTTGCCGCGTGTCGGCGAAGAGCTGTCGCTGGTCACCTACTTGCACGTCCGCGAAGATCAGTTGACCTTGTACGGGTTCCATCACGAGCGCGAGCGCGCGATGTTCCTGCTGCTCCTCGGCGTCAACGGCGTCGGACCGCGGATGGCGCTCACGTTGCTCTCCAGCGCGCCGCTCGAAGAGCTCGAGCGTGCCGTGCGCGACGGCGACGAGGGTTATCTCGTGCGGTTGCCCAGCGTCGGACGCAAGACCGCCGCGCGTCTGATCCTCGAATTGCAGGGCAAGCTGGCGTCGGCGCCGGCGGCGGCCACGGTCTGGGTCGACGGCGGATCTCTCTACGAGGAAGCGACGCTGGCTCTGGCCTCGCTCGGTCTCACCCCGCGCGCGGCGCGCGAGGCCATCGACAAGATCGATCGCGCCCGTCTGGGAGAATCCCCACGGGTGGAAGACATCGTCAAAGCCGCGCTCCAACGAGCGCAGCGCTAGCCGCGGAGGATCGTATGTCGCGCCCGGTGCGTCTGTTGAGTCCGGAGCAGGTGGAAGGTGAGCTGCAGAGCGAGGCGCGCCTGCGCCCCGAAACGCTGGACGACTACATCGGCCAAGAGCGCGTCAAAGACAACCTGCGCGTGTTCATTCAAGCGGCGAAACGGCGCGGCGAACCGCTGGATCACGTGCTGCTCTCCGGTCCGCCCGGTCTGGGCAAGACGACCTTGGCGCACATCCTGGCGCGCGAGCTCGACACCAGCATCAAGGTCACTTCGGGTCCGGTGTTCACCACCGCGGCGGATCTGCTGGCGGTGTTGTCCCACCTCAAGCAAGGACAGGTGCTGTTCATCGACGAGGTGCACCGCTTGAGTCACGTGGTCGAGGAGCATTTGTATCCGGCGATGGAAGAAGGGCGCTGCGAGCTCATCGTCGACAAGGGGCCGAATGCCCGTCACTACAGCCTGGCGCTCGAGCCGTTCACCCTGGTCGGGGCGACGACGCGGCCCGGCATGCTCACGGGTCCGATGCGTAGCCGTTTCGGTCTGGTCATCCGCTTGGACTATTACAATCAGGAGGAGCTGCAGCGCATCGTGGCGCGCTCGGCGCGCCTGCTGGAGATCGAGACCACGAGCGAGGGCGCCGAAGAGATCGCGCGCCGCGCGCGCGGGACACCGCGCATCGCCAACCGGCTGTTGCGCCGCGCGCGCGATTTCGCCGAGGTCGAGCATCAGGGAGTCGTCGACCTGGAGGTGGCGCGCTACAGCCTGCAACGTCTCGACATCGACGAGCGCGGCCTGGACGAGATGGACCGGCGCTTCCTGCGCACGATCATCGAGAAGTTCGGCGGTGGCCCGGTCGGTGTCGCGACCCTGGCTTCGGCATTGAGCGAGGACGAGCAGACGCTCGAGGACGTGTACGAGCCCTACATGATCCAGGAGGGACTGCTGGCGCGCACTGCGCGCGGCCGCGAGGCGACGAGCCTGGCCTACGCACACTTGGGAATCCGCCGTCCGAGCGCCGGCGGTTTGTTCGATTGAAGGTCCCGTCCTCTCTTCCGGCGCTCCGGCTCGAAGACCTCGATTTCGATCTTCCGGCCGCGCTCGTGGCGCAGCGGCCGCCGGCACAACGCGACGCTTGCAACCTGCTGCGCTTACGGCGCACACCGCGGTCGATCGACGTGCATCGATTCGCCGATTTGCCGGCGTTGCTGCGGCCCGGGGATCTCCTGGTGCGCAACACCAGTCGCGTGATCCCGGCGCGACTCGCGGCCCGGCGCGCCGACACGCGCGGTCGCTGCGAGATCTTGCTCGTCGAACCGGATGCAGGCGGGGGCTGGTGGGTGATGGCGCGCCCGGCTAGGGCACTGCGTCCACCGATGCGCTTGCACCTCGCCGACCAGAGCGAAGTGCAGATCGTGGCGGCGGGCGAGGGCGGCCGTCGGCTGGTGGAATTCGCCCCCGGGACGGATGTCTTGAGGCTCGCAGAGCGCCTGGGCGCGGTGCCGCTGCCACCGTACATTCGACGCGCCGCGGAGGTCGTCGACCGCGAGTCGTATCAGACGGTGTATGCACGCCAGGATGGCAGCGTCGCCGCACCGACGGCGGGATTGCACTTCACCCCGGCACTGTTCGATGCGCTCGCCGACCGCGGCATCGATTGCGTCGATCTGGTCTTGCACATCGGGCCCGGCACGTTCGCGCCGCTCCGCTGCGCGGATCCGCGATTCCACCCGATGCATTGGGAACGCTTCGAGGTCGAGCACCGAGTGCTTGAACGCTGCGCGCGTGCGCGCGAGACCGGCGGGCGTGTGATCGCGGTCGGCACCACCGCGGCGCGTGTGCTGGAATCCGTCGCGCTCTGGCAGGCGGGTGAAGCCGCCGACAGCTTGGAGATCGAAGACACCGGCACGGCGCTCTGCGGCCGCACCCGGCTGCTGATCTTTCCGCCCTATGCCTTCCGCTCCGTCCAAGTCCTGCTCACCAACTTTCATTTGCCGCGCACGACGTTGTTGTTGCTGGTCGATGCCTTCGCTGGGCGTGCGGCCATCCGAGCGGCCTATGCCGAGGCCGTCGCACGCCAGTTTCACTTCTTCAGTTATGGCGACGCCATGATGATCGAGTAGGATGCCGTGTCGGCGCGGGGAGCCCATTGATGCAGCAGATCGAGTTCGACCTCACGGCCCGCGACGGGCAAGCGCGCCGAGGCGTGCTGCGTACCGGGCACGGCAAGGTCGAGACTCCGGCGTTCATGCCGGTGGGGACGCGCGGCACGGTGAAGACACTCGGCAGCGAGGATCTGGACAAGCTCGGGGCCACGATCGCGCTCGCCAACACCTACCACCTCTACTTGCGGCCGGGCTCGGAGCTGGTGGCGGAGAGCGGGGGTCTGCATCGGTTCATGGCCTGGAGCGGCGCACTGTTGACCGACAGCGGTGGGTATCAAGTGCACAGTCTGGCGGATCTGAACGTCGTCGACGAGGACGGAGTCACGTTTCGGAGCCATCTCGACGGGTCCGAGCACCGCTTCACCCCCGAGAGCACCACCCGCTGCCAGGCGCAGCTGGGAGCGGATCTGATCATGTGCCTCGATCAGTGCTTGCCGGCGGGCAGCAGCCGCACCGAGCACGCAGGCGCAGTGCGGCGCACGACCGCCTGGGCTCAGGCCTGCCATCGCGTGTATGGCACGCACTTTCGCACCTACGACTATCCCCAGGCGTTGTTCGGCATCGTGCAGGGGGGAACGGATCGTGAGCTGCGCCACGAGTCCGCCGACGCGATCGTGAGCCTCGACCTGGCGGGAAACGCCATCGGCGGGCTCGCGGTCGGCGAGCCCAAGCCCGCCATGCTGGAGACCGTGGCGTGGATGGACGAATGGCTGCCGGCAACCAAGCCGCGCTACCTCATGGGCGTCGGCTATCCGGAGGATCTGGTGGCGTGTGTGGCGCGAGGCGTGGATCTGTTCGATTGCGTGCTGCCGACACGCAACGCGCGCAACGGCATGGCATTCACCCGCGCCGGGCGGTTGGTGATTCGCAACGCGGCGCACGCGCGCGCGCTGCAGCCTTTGGATCCGCAATGCGATTGCTGGGTGTGCGCGCGCTACAGTCGCGCCTACATTCGCTACCTGCACCAGGCGGGGGAAATCCTGGGACTGCGTCTCGTCACCTATCACAATCTGCACTTCTACTTGCGGCTGATGCAGGAGATGCGAGCGGCGATCCAGGCCGGGAGCTTCGGCGCCTGGCAAGCGCAGTTCTTCGCCGGCTACGCCACTGCTTGAGTCGCGCGTCGCGTGGAAGGCACGGGAGGTCGCATGCGTTCGGCGGTTCTCTTGGCCCAGAGCGGCCAAGCGGTGTCATTGTTTCCGCTGCTGTCGTTGTTCCTCGTCTTCTTGATCCTGTACCTGCTGGTGATCCGCCCTCAGGCGAAGCGGCAGCGCGAACGCGATGCGGTGATCAAGAACGTCAAGAAGGGCGATCGCATCGTGACCACGGGCGGGATCTACGGCACCGTCGTCAGCACGCGCGGCGACGACATTCTGGTGGTGAAGATCGCCGACAACGTGCGCGTCGACATGGCGCGTCCTGCGGTCGCGTCGGTGCTGCCGGCCGAGCCCGACGTGACCAGCCCGGCTCCGTCGTGACCGCGCGGCGGGGGATCTGATACCATCGGCAACGGCGGCGCCGCGGCGCGGCGACCGCCGATCGAGAGGGGGACGCTCATCGCCACCCGACCCATTCTGATCTACGGCGCGCGTTTGCTGCGGCAGCGGGCCGAAGCCGTGAGCGGCGATCTGGCCGCGTTGCGTCCGCTGGTCGACGACATGTTCGAAACCATGTACGCCGAACCCGGCATTGGGCTCGCGGCGCCGCAAATCGGTGTGTCCAAACGGCTGGTCGTCATCGACGCGGTGCCCGAGGAGGACGGGTCCGAGACCCTCGCTCCCAAGCTGGTGCTGGTGAATCCGGAGATCACGTGGTTTTCCTCCGATCGTGTGCCGTATGAAGAAGGTTGCCTGTCGGTTCCGGACATCCTGGAGACCGTCGAGCGACCTCGCGCCATTCGTTTCCGTTACACCGACCTCGAGGGCCGCAGCCTCGAGCGCGACACCGCGGGATTGCTGGCGCGCGTCGTGCAACACGAGGTGGATCACTTGAACGGCATCCTGTTCATCGATCGCGTGTCCCTGGTGAAGAAACAGTTCCTGCGCAAGAAGCTGCGCCAACTCGCCGACACGAGTCGCGCCTGAGGCCCATGCGAATTCGCGCCGCGTTCCTCGGCAGCCCCGCATTCGCGGTTCCGAGTCTGCGGGCGCTCGTCGCGGCGCACGACGTCGCCCTCGTTCTCACCCAACCGGATCGCCGCCTCGGCCGCGGCCTGCAAGTCGTCCCCACCGCCGTGCGCATCGCCGCCACGGAGCTCGGTATCCCGGTGCGGAATTACGATCCCACGGAGCGCAGCGCCATCGAGTCGGAGCTGGCGTCGTTGCGCCTGGATGTTCTCGTCGTCGTGGCCTTCGGTCACATCCTGCGCCAGACGACGTGGGAAACGGCACGTCTCGGTGCCATCAACGTGCATGCGTCGCTGTTACCGCGCTGGCGCGGAGCATCTCCGATCGAACACGCGTTGCTCGCGGGTGATGCGGTGAGCGGCGTCTCGTTGATGGTCATCGAGCGCGGCCTGGACAGCGGCCCGGTCCTGGCGCAGCAATCGATTCCGATCCTTCCCACCGACACGCGATTGACATTGACGGCGAGCCTCGCCGAAGCCGGCGCGACGCTCTTGCGTCGCGAGATCGAACCTTTCGTCCAAGGTCGCTTACGTCCCGTGCCGCAGGACGCTCGCGGCGTGACGCTGGCGCCGGAGTTGCTCAAGGATGCCGGGTGGATCGATTGGAGCCGCGACGCCGCCACCCTCGAGCGCCAAGTCCGGGCCTTGCTCGGTTGGCCGGGGGCGGTGACGTCGTTGCACGGCAGGCGTCTCAAGTTGCACGCTGCCCGAATCGTCGATGCGGCGACCCAGGCGGCACCCGGCACGGTGGTGCAGGCGGACATGAAACACGGCGTGCACGTGGCTTGTGGGAGCGGCACACTCGAGCTCGTCCGGGTCCAGCTGGCCGGCAAGGCCAGCACCGAGGCGACGATGCTGGTCCAAGGGCGGCAGCTGCACCGCGGAACACGCCTCGGCACCGAGACACGCGAGGAGCTGCCATGAAGCAGGATTCGCCCAACGGGCTCCGGATCGGACGCGACGCCGAAGGGCGAGCGCGACTCGACACGGACAGAGTTGCGTCCGGACCCGAGGATTCTGTATTCCTTTCCGTGACACGCCGCGGTGGAAGAAGGCATGGTGCGGTGGCAAAGGACCGCTCGCTGGGGGTGCGCGTGCGCGGCTTGCTCATCTTGCTCGGCGGACTGATTGCCGCTTTCGGCACCGGCGTGCTGTTGTTCAACTTCGTGCTCATGCCACGATTCGTCCAGCATGCCGCGAGCGTCCAGGTCCCCTCCCTCGTGGGCCGTGGCTGGGTCGAGGCCAAGGCCGAGTGCGCCCGCGTCGGACTCGAGGTGGCGGTGGAAGATCGGCGCCACAGCGCCGGCATTCCGAGCGACCAAGTGCTGAGCCAGTTCCCGGAAGCAGGCGCCGCGGTGAAGCCCGGACGCACCGTGCGCGTGCACTTGAGCCTGGGGTCGGAGCAGGTGACGATTCCGGACGTACGGGGCATGTCGCTGCGTCAAGCGACCTTGCAGCTGGAGAACGCCAATCTCTCGGTCGGGCGCATCGCGCGCGTCTACGACACGCAAGAGTCGTCCGCCGAGTCGTCCGGCGGCGGCCAGGTCGTGCAAGCCATGCGGCCGCGGCCGGGCTCGGCGGAGATGAGCGGCGGTCGCGTCGATCTCGTCGTCGCGGTGAGTGGCAATCCAGAACCGTACCTCATGCCGGACCTCGTCGGACGCTCGCTGGAAGACGTGCGCGAGTTGGTCGAGAGCCGTGGTTTCCGCGTCGGACGGGTCACCTACCGTGGCAAGCCCGGTGTGTATCCGGGAACGATTCTCGAGACCTTCCCGGCGCGCGGCGCTCTCATCGTACGGGGTGAAACGATTGACCTGGTGGCGGCCACTCCCGACTGAGGCGCCGGCGGTGGCGCCATCCCTGCTCGCGGCGGACTGGAGCCGGATTGGCGAGGAGATCGCGGCCGTGGCTGCTGCGGGAGCCGACCTGCTGCATCTCGACGTGATGGACGGGCAGTTCGTCGACAACATCACGATCGGTCCCGTGGTGATCCGCGGCATTCGCAAACTCACGTCGCTGTTTCTCGATACCCATTTGATGGTCGCCGAACCGGTGCGTTACGTGGATGCATTTCGCTCCGCGGGGTGCGATGGCATCACCGTGCACGCAGAGGCGGCAAGCGACCTGGCGGCGACCTTGGCCGCCGTGCGCGCGACCGGCGCCGCTGTCGGCATGGCTCTCAACCCGGCGACAGCCCTCGATCCCTACCTCGAGCACCTCTCCTCCATCGATCTGCTCCTGATCATGAGCGTCCATCCCGGCCGCGGTGGACAAGCATTCCGGCCCGAAGTCCTGACGAAAGTCGAAGCCGCGGCCCGGTGGCGGGAACAGCACGACCTGCGTTTCGCCATTGAAATCGATGGCGGGATCGACCCGGAGACCGCGGTCGCCGCGCGGCGTGCGGGTGTGGACGTTCTGGTGGCTGGAACGGCCGTGTTTCGCACCCCTCCTTACGCGGCACGCGTCACGGCGCTGCGGCAGGCCGGAAGCCGACTTTCCGCTTGAATTCGGCGCCGCAGCCGCTCTAACCTCAACCGTTTGCGACCACTGGCCCATCCGACCGCAGGTCCAATTCCGGGGCAGCCATGTTCGAGAGCTTGAGTCAACGTCTGGACGGCGTGCTGCGCCGGCTGCGCTCGCAGGCGAGCCTGACCGAGGACAACATTCGCGAGTCGCTGCGCGAAGTCCGACAGGCGCTGCTCGAGGCCGATGTGCAGCTGCAGGTTGCGCGCGAGTTCGTCGCCACGGTGCAGTCGCGCGCCATCGGTCAGGAAGTGCACCGCAGTCTGCAGCCCGGGCAACAGCTGATCAAGCTGGTGCACGAGGAGCTGGTGACCCTGCTCGGCGGCCAGACGGCGGACCTGCAAACGAGCGGTGCGCATCCGGCCGTCTTCTTGTTGGTCGGTCTGCAAGGCTCGGGCAAGACGACCTTGGCCGCCAAGCTCGGGGCACTGCTGCTCCGCCGGGGCCACAAGCCGCTGTTGGTGGCTGCCGACATCTACCGGCCCGCCGCAGCGCAACAGCTGGAGATTCTCGGCGCGCAGGTCGGGGTGCCGGTGTTCGCGCGAGCGGATCTCCGCGATGTGCCGGAGATCGCGCTGCAGGCGCGGCGCGCCGCACGCGAGCAGCTGCGCGATGTGCTCATCATCGACAGTGCGGGGCGCCTGCATGTCGACGAGGAGTTGATGCGCGAGCTCGAGGCCGTGCGTGCGGCGGTGCCGCCGCAGGAAACTCTTCTTGTTCTCGATGCGATGACCGGGCAAGAGGCGCTGCGCGTGGCGCAGGAATTCGATCGGCGCATCGCGCTCACCGGCGTGGCATTGACGAAGCTGGACGGCGACGCACGCGGTGGCGCGGCGTTGTCGCTGCGCCGGGTGCTCGGCAAGCCAATCAAATTGGTCGGGGTCGGCGAAGGGTTGGGCGACCTCGAGACGTTCCATCCCGACCGCATGGCACAGCGTATCCTCGGCATGGGCGACGTGCTGACGTTGGCCGAGAAAGCCCAGGAGGTCTACGACGAGAATGAGGCGCTCGAGCTCGAGCGCAAGGTGCGCCGGCAGAGCCTGACCCTGGATGATTTTCTCACCCAGCTGCAAGCGGTGCGCAAGATGGGGCCGCTGGACAAGGTGCTGGGATTGCTGCCCGGCGTGTCGACAGCGGCGTTGGCGCAGGCGCGCGAGAACATCGACGCACGGCAGATCGACCACGTGCAGGGCATCGTGCACTCGATGACGCCGCAAGAGCGGCGCAATCCGCGCGTCATCGATGGGTCGCGCCGGCGGCGCATCGCCAAGGGCAGCGGCACCAGTGTGCAGGAAGTCAACCAGCTCCTGACCCAGTTCGAGCAGATGAAGCGCATGATGAAGAGCATGACGTCGTCGAATCCTGGCCAGGCCGTGCGTGCTGCCACGCGCAGCGTGGCCGCAGGCAATGGCCGGCGGCGCTTTGGCAACAAACGCAAGCGTCGTTAGGTCCGCAAAGGTGATCACGCAACAGGAGGTCTTCCTTGTCGGTGAAGATTCGGTTGAAGCGCATGGGCGGCACCAACCGTCCGTTCTATCGTCTGGTGGCCATCGATAGCCGCAAGCAACGCGATGGGCGCGCCATCCAAGAGCTCGGGCACTACGACCCGCTGCAGACGCCGGCGATGACACGGATCGACGAACCCCGCATCCTGAATTGGCTCGAACGGGGCGCCGAGCCGTCCGACACCGTGCGCCAGATCCTGCAGCAAAACGGCGTGCTGGAGAAATGGAAGCTGTTGCAGGAGGGCGTGACGGCGGAAGCGGCGACGCAGCGTGTCGGTAATCGCCTCGCCGCGCGGGTCGACAAGCCACGCCGGCCGCGCATGTCCAAGAAGGCGAAGACCAAGGCGCAGCGCGCGGCCACGTCCGAGTCCTGATGCGTGCCCTCATCGAATTCGTCGCGCGGTCCTTGGTGGACGATCCGGCCGCGGTGCGCGTGCAGGAGCGCCGCAGTGAGGCAGCCGTGGTCTACGAGCTGTCGGTAGCGCGCGACGACGTCGGCAAGGTCATCGGCAAGCACGGACGCACGGCGCATGCATTGCGGCTGTTGCTCGCGGCTGCAGCGCAGCGTCAGGGTGGCAAGGCCGTGCTCGAGATCAAGGAGTGAGCCCGCAGTGGACATCGTGCTCGGGACATTGGTGAAGCCGCTGGGCTTGCAAGGCGAGCTCAAGCTGCGCGACAGCGCCGACTTCTGGGACGCGGCGCTCGAGAGCAGCGTCTTGCACGTCGAGGGCCCTGCCGGGAAACGTCCCATCCGCGTGACACGGGCGCGATCGCCTCGCGCCGGCTCACATGCGTTGGTCTTCGAAGGTGTGACCACGCGTGACGAGGCCGAGCGTCTCGTCGGTGCGGCGCTCACCATCGATGGCGAGCGACTCGACGTGCCGTTGCCGAGCGAGCCGCTCGCTTTCCAGCTGGTTGGCGTGGACGTCCTCCTGCCCGACGAGACGGTGCTGGGGCAAGTCCAAGATCTGTTGCACCTGCCGGCACACGATGTGTTCGTCGTCGGCAAGGGCGAGCGCGAGTGGCTCGTGCCCAACGTGCCGGCATTCGTGCGCGAGCTCGACCTCGGACGGCGCGTGCTCCGCATCACGCCGATCCCCGGTTTGTTGGAGTCGTGAGCATGCGAATCCACATGGTCACCTTGTTCCCGGAGTTTTTCGTCTCGCCGCTCGGGGTGGGGCTGATCCAGCGCGCGAGAAGCCGCGGCCTCGTCGACTTCCACTCGGTCGATCCGCGCGACTTCACCAGCGACCGGCATCGGAGCGTGGACGACAGTGCGTATGGCGGTGGCCCCGGCATGATCCTGCGCCCCGAGCCGATCGTCGAAGCGGTGGAGAGCATCACCGGCGCCGGCAATCCGCGCCAGGTGCCCGTGATCCTGCTCAGCCCGCAGGGCGAGCGCCTGACGCAAGACCGCGCCCAGGCGCTCGTGCAGCACGACGAGCTGGTCTTCGTCTGCGGGCGCTACAAG
>Ga0075418_10004451_pt1 | contig 15971 bp, 18 predicted proteins | sample SoiMetdeltSBSDD2_FD_81776 | JGI IMG/M metagenome (GOLD analysis project Ga0075418, IMG submission 81776) | Bulk soil microbial communities from a Populus tree surrounding site in Tennessee, USA - Soil MetaG P. deltoides SBSDD2 | ecosystem: Environmental > Terrestrial > Soil > Tree plantation...
CGGCAACTTCACAAACAACCCCCTGACCGGGAGCAGAGAGATGCGGAAGATTACCAAGAAGTTCGTTGAGTTCCTCAAGAAGGAAGATGGCCCGACCGCGGTCGAGTACGCTGTCATGTTGGCGCTGATCATCGTGGTCTGCATCGCTGCGATCACGACCCTCGGCTCGAACGCCAACAACACGTTCTCCAGCGTCGCTCAGAAGGCCGCTCCGGCTGGTGGTAGCTGACCTCGCAGAACGGGGCGGCCAGTGGCCGCCCCGTTCGCTTCATTTCGCCTCGCTTCATTTCGCCGTAACCACAGTCATCGAAAACTACCATGCGCACGATCACGCGGAAGCTCGTTGACTTCCTCCGCGAGGAAGACGGCCCGACCGCGGTCGAATACGCGGTTATGTTGGCCCTGATCATCGTGGTGTGCCTCGTCGCCATCACCACACTTGGCTCGAACACCAACAATACGTTCTCGAGCGTGGCCGCGAAGGTGGCCCCGGCCGGCGGCAGCTGATCGCCCGGTTCCGGACAGAAAACCACTGTTTAACTCATCCGCCTCGGCAATCCGCCGGGGCGGTCGCGTTTCCTAACCGCACAACGCGGTTAATCGCTCCAACCCGTATCCTCGTCGCCGTTTTTCCCGTTCGCGCAGAGTCCCCGGGCCGCACGGGCCGCGCGGGTTCTCTAGAGTTTTCGTGCGGTGACACGCGTGGCGCGCACCCTAGCGTCCGGATTCACCGGCGCAAGGGGCGATTGTCGAGCCGTCTTGTTGCTGCTCGGTCCTCGCTGGCCCGCAGGCGAGGAAACACATGAGCAAGCTCGCGAAACGACTCGCCCGTTTGTTGAAAGTGGAAGATGGTCCCACGGCGGTGGAGTACGCGGTGCTGTTGGCTTTGCTGATCGTCGTCTGCGTGACGGCAATCGGCCACCTGGGGGGCCAGGCCAACGGAACCTCCGGCCCGCAAATCGCGAAGCCGAAGGTCACCCGGAGTTAAGCCGCCCGTGACCGCGGCGGGTCGCGCCCATGCCCGACCCGCCACTTCCTCGTAACGGTTACGCTTGGAGTATTCGGATGACTGGGATTCGACTGGCTCGACCGACGGCGATTGCCCGGCAGCATGCCGGCCCGAATCCGGTCGAGTACCTGCTGGTGTTCCTGGTGGTGGTCGCCGGGATCCTCGCCATGGCCCGCTGAGGGCGTAGAGCTCGGCGATCGCCCCTACCTCCCGCATTACCGGCGTGACCGCGGTCGAACGCGGCGCGGGAGCTCGTTTTTTCGGCGTTTTACCCTTTCCCGTTTCGGATACGAGCGGTATATTCTCTCCCATACTTCACGGAAGTTTCAGAATCTAAGTTATTGTGATCCAATAGCTTAGGATGAACCGGCAGGAAGCGGTTTGCCTGCACATCCGGCCCTGCCGGAAACCCCAGGCCTCTCGCCGGCATGCACAATCTTCCGGGGGCGCGAAGTTTGGCGAGAGTTCGGATGCCGCAGCGGTCGAGACATCGCCTATCACACAGCACGTCCGTTCAACGGGAGGGGGAGCCGTGCGCAAGCTGACCCAGGCCGCGATCAATTTCGTCCGCAGGGAAGACGGACCGACGGCCGTTGAGTACGCGATCATGTTGGCCCTGATTGTGACGATCTGCATCGGAGTCATCACGACCATCGGTTCCAACGGGAACGTCCTTTCCTCAAATGCCCCAGCCACCGTGGCCATTACGGGGGGTGGGAACTAGTCCGCGTCCACCAAGAACCTTGTCCGGGTGAGTTCGGGCCGCCTCAGCGGAATGGTCCAATAGGACCCGGCTGACGGGGCCCGGCTCCCCGGCGTGTGTTTCGCCAGGCCGCAAAGTTCCGCTGGGACATTGGCAGTTCACCTAATCCACCCGTCCGAAATTCCTTGCCCAGTCCCTTCGCGCGGAAAAATCGGTGCTAGGGTTCTCCAGTCGGACTGCCCGGCATGGCCGGGCGGCTGCGCCCGCTTGCCGCGGAGACACAATGACTCGACTCCTTCCCCGGTCCCTCGTTCGCTTCCTGAAACGGGACGAGGGCGTGACCGCCGTCGAGTGCGCCCTCATGCTGGCGCTGGTGGTCGTGATTTGCCTGGTCGCCCTCACACCGGTATCGCCGCCAGCGGACGCCGCGGTCGAACCGACCGTGTCGCTCGAAGTGGAACAAGGCTGACGTCGCCTGGTGACGCGAACGCAACAGGGCCCGCCGGAGGACCGGCGGGCCCTGTTGCGTTCGCGTTACTCCATTGCTCGCCCTCAGGGCAGAGGCACGTCATTCAATACGAACGGCATCTCGACTGTAGCTGGCCGCCGGGAGGTCAGAGTGAAGCTCACCCCGTCGAGTGCCTTGGCCGGCTTGTCAATGGTCAGCTGAATCTCCTGCGTCATCGTGACACCGTCGAAACTCGATTCCGTCTGCCGCGATGAGAGGACGCGGAGCAAGTTGCCGTCCGCGTCACGCACCTGGAATTCGGGCATGTGCGGCTGAGTCGCACCCGTGCGGCGGTTGAATCGGATGAACGGCTGAAGCTTGCCTTTGATCTGAATCGGCAAATTGAGGATTTCACTCGTCGCTTCACCCGTGGAGACCAGCCGGACGGAAAACGCAGCCACTGCGACCGGGTCCGCGGCCCGCTTCGGAGGCGCCGGCGTGGTCGCGACCGGCCGAGGCGGTACCGAAAGTCGTCCCGGTGGTTGCACCTCGCCCGCTGTCGGGTTCACGGCCGTCACCTGACAGGTCAGGCCGTCGGCGCGGAACACTTGCCCCTTGGCCTTGCCGAAAACGTCCGCCACGGCGAGGACCGGCTCGGGCGGCGTCATCACCCGTGCGACTACGACGCCGTGCAGCTCGGCGAGTTGCTTCGGCCGCGAGCCGCCGGTCTTCAAAGTCACCGGGAAATGCGATCCCCCGGACCCGTTCCAGCCATCAATGACCAGATCGCCGTTCACAATGACAAGCTGCTGCTGCATTCCACCCCAGGCGATGTCCCCAAAGAGTGGGCTCATTTCGCGCGCCGGGTAGGCCGGTGCTAGCACCGTTCGGTCATCGGACACCACCTTACGCAGCTCGACGCCCGCAATTTCGAGCAGGTGCAGCGCAGGGGCTGAGTCTACATCCAGATGCAGGGTGATTTCGCCTTTTTGGTCGTCGAACTTGTTCTGCGCGAAACGCGCGGGCAGGGCCCGCACCCGGAAGGCCGAACTCGTAGCGGCCGGTTCGACTTTCCCGTCGATGAGGCGGCTCACCTGGGATCCCGATACTTGCATCGACTCCACCGACAATCGACGGACCCGCATGCTGCTCGTGTACGCGTCGGACGGCGTCGGGTCGCGCGGCGAGTCATCCTCAGTCAGCCCCGCGGCGCGATAGAAAGCGTGGATTGCTTCCCAAAATGGCACCTCGCCCGTGTCAACCGTGACCGGCCGCTTCACGTCCGCAACCTTGGGCCCCTCCAGCATGAATCGCAGCCCGGTCTTGTTCGCGAGTTCGCCAACGGCCTGGTCCAGCGGCACCCTGTCGAACTTGAGTGTCAATGTCGGCGCCTTGAGCAGGCGCTTACTGCGGACGGCGCGTTCAATCTTCCCGGCGACGACGGCCGCGCGGGCCCTCAGCTCTTCGTCGCCGGACGTCTGGGCGGCCTTGAGCGCTTTGAGGGCCGGCTCGCCGGCGGCTTCGAGTTCGCGGGCCGCTTTTTCGCGTTCGGCGTACCGCGGGTTCGTTAGCCCCCGGACCTTCCCCTCGTACGGTTCCGGCGACTCGGCCGCGAGCGGCGCCGCGAGCAGCGCCGAACCGACGACGGCGAGCAGTTGACGACGCAACATATCCGGCCCTCGGGTGGGACGGGCAACGCCAATTAGTCTAATTGGTATCGTATCGTCCGCGAGGACCGGAAGTCAATTTGCCGCGGGGCTGTCGTTACCGGCCGGAGATCCAATGAGCGCGAACGGCTTGCCCTGAACTCGCGTCAGGATGACAGTCCGCACCTCCGACCCAGTCAGCCGCCACTGGCGAACCAGCTCATCGGTATCGACCGCCGAGCCGCGCTTGGTCAGCGTGACGGTCCCGACGTTCATCGACCGCAGCCGGCTCGCCAGTTGACGGGAATGGAACGGCATCGATTCCTCGATGTGGTAGGCGCGCGCGAACGGCGTCGGCGTGTACTGCTCGGACGTGAGGTACGCGATCTCCGAGTCAATCGGGCGCGCGGTGATCAATTGACCGAGATTCGCGACGAGTCCCGACCGCACGACCGCCGGGTCGGGATCATATAGGTAGTCGAGCGGCGGACCGGGATCGGCGGGTGCCGCGGGCTGGTCGGCCGCCAGCGTTTGTCCGTCCGGAAGCACCGTGGCCCGCCGGCCGACGGACTTCAGTCGGCCGAACCACAGGACGCACTCCTTGAGTTCCCGATCCACGGAGATGAACTCCGCCTCCGCGTCGAAACCACGCAGCTCGTCCCAGCGCACACCGGGAGCGACCTTCACGCCCAGTGGGAACGCCGCAGGGAGCCGGGCGCGGACCGCGTCGAGCCGCGGCGCATAGTCGCGAATCTGCAAGCGGCGCCGGCCTCCGGCCCGGCGGTCGGGGTCGATGAATGCCGCCTCAAGTTTCGGGAGACTCATCGTCAACACGTCGGCACATTCAAAGGTCACCCGGTCGCGGCCGTAGACGCGCAGATTCTCCTCGGCCATCGCCAGCCGAAGCGGGTCAACGTCCACAGCCAGCACATTTGCGACGGTCGCGAGTCCAATCGAATCGCCGCCAATCCCGCAGCAGAGATCGCCCACAAGTCTGAAGCCCGCGAACCGTCGCGCGCGATACGTGGAGATGGTTTCCCCCGACGCCTGTTCGAGGGCTTCGCGGGTGAAATACATCCGCTCGGCGCGCGTGAACTTGCTGGCCGCCTTCTGTCGCAACAGAGCGGTCTCCAATGCCGCTCGCACCAAGTCGTCCGAGTATTGCTTACGAAGTTGTTTGTGGCAGGCGAGGAGCGTGGCGGTCGTCGGCCGCAGTTCCATCGCCGCTGCAAGCCCGGCTTGCCCTTCAGGTGCCAGAAGCCGGCGAAGCGAAGGGAGATCCATCAAGACAGTTCACCACAAAGACACAAAGAACACAAAGGAGTCGAGGGAATTGAACCTGGTCTACTTTGTGTCCTTTGTGTCTTTGTGGTGAACGGATTTAGCCCCGCTCGCCGATCGGCTTCACCTGTCGCGTGGCGGGACCCGTGTACAGGGAGCGCGGTCGGATCAGGCGATTGTTCCCTAGCTGCTCGATCACATGGGCGCTCCACCCAGCAACGCGGGAGATCGCGAAGATCGGTGTGTAGATCGGGATCTCCAGGCCGAGCGCGTGGTAGAGCCGGCCGGCCGGCCAGTCGAGGTTTGGGAACATGTTCTTCTCGGCCGCCATCACGCGCTCGATCGCATCGGCCGTCTCTTCCCACTGCAGGTCTCCCGTCTTGGCCGCGGCCGACCGGGCGTACGTCTTAAGGATGCCGGCGCGGACGTCCCCGGTCTTGTAGACGCGGTGGCCGAACCCCATGATCCGTTCCTTGCGGGCCAGGGCGTCCCGCGTCCACTGCTCGGCCGTGGCCACTCCGCCTGACGCTCGCACCACGTCCATGACCTTCTCATTCGCCCCGCCGTGCAGCGCCCCTTTAAGCGCCCCGATCGCCCCGCAGACGGCCGAGTGCAAATCCGATTGGGTAGAGACGATCGTCCGAGCCGCAAACGTGCTGGCGTTGAACTCGTGTTCGGCATAGAGGGTGAGCGAGACGTCAAATGCCCGCACCTCGTCCGGCGAAGCCTCGCCGCCGCGGAGCATGTAGAGGAAGTTAGCCGCGTGCGGCAGGTCCTGCCGCGCCGGGACGGCCTGCAGGCCCTTGCTGAATCGGTAGTGATCGGCCACCGCGACCGGGAGCTGCGCGAGCAGGCGCTCCGCCTTGCGCAGGTTGCCGTCGCGCGAGTTGTCGGCCGTGTCCTGATCGAAGTGAGCCAGCACGCTGACGGCCGTGCGGAGTGCGTCGAGCGGCGGCGTCCACTTCGGCAACGCCTTGAGCAGGTCGCGGAGCGGGATCGGCAGCCGCCGGGCGACAGCCACGCGGCCTTGGAACTGGGCCAGCTCTTTCGCCGTCGGCAGCTCCTCGTACAGAAGCAGGTAAGCGACCTCGTCGAACGAGCAATGCTGGGCCAGGTCGCCGACAGGGTAGCCGCGATAGCGGAGGCCGCCCTCGATGGTGGAGATGGCCGTCTCGCCGGCGATCACGCCTTCAAGCCCGGGCGAATACGCGGGGGTAGCGCTCATGGCACGGTCCTCCGGATGCGAACGGCCGCGCATGATTGTCGCCGGGCGGGCGAGCGTCCGCAAGACCCGCGCTCCGCTAGAATGCAAATGACCCTGCCGACTTCATTTGTCCCGCGATGCCCCGGCAAACTCCGAGCCTGTTGGTCGTACTACTCGCCGCGGCCAACCTGCGCGCCGGGTTGCACTACTCGGGCGAAACCCCGGCCGATCTCCCGTGCCAGTGGCGCGGGTTCCTGATTGACCACCGCGCACTGCGACTGGCCGGAGTAAAGCCGAGCGCCGGCGCGCCGATGCACTTGCTCCGCGAGCAATACGAGGACGCGGTCGGAAAGCTGGAGGACACGGCCAAGAAGCGCGCGCTCACGGCGGACGAGGCGGCCGACTTAGGGGCCTTGTACGTCCGGCTCGGTCGGCCGACGAAGGCTGTCGAGGTGTTGCGAACGGCGCATCGCGATCACGCGGATCACTTCCGGGTCGCGGCCAATCTTGGAGCCGCGTGGCAGACGACGGGCGACCTCGACGAGGCCGCGCGGGCTCAACAGCAGGCGGTTCGCCTGGCCCCGGAGCGGTGGAAGGCCGCCGAGGAAGCCCACCTCAAGCTCGTGCGTCTCCGCCAGAAGGAGCCCAAAAATGCGTCGGTCCTCGATGACCTGTTCGGCGTCGCGTTCGTCGGCAAGTCGGGCAAGCCGGAAGCGGGAACGATCGACCCAGCCGCGCGCAAGAAGCTTCCGGCCGATGATGTCGCGATTGTGCAGCAGCTCGCCCTCTGGCTCCCCGCCGACGGCCGGTTGCTGTGGCTTCTGGGCGAGCTGGCCAACGCCCACGGCGACGTGCGAACCGCCGCGGCGATCCTGGACGGCGTGGTGACCGAGTTTGCACTGACCGCCCCGGAAGCGCGGGAGCGGCGCAAGCTGTACCGGTCCGCGGCGGATGACATCGCGAAACTGCCGGACAGCGAGCACGCGAAGTATCGCGGGGACATTACATTCAAGTCGTCCCGGCCATTCACGCGGTCGCTGGACACCGCGGCGCTGCCCGCGATCCGCCCGAACGGAGTCAACGCGTTGCCCTGGGCCGTCCTGGCCGAGACCGTCGTCGATCCGCCGTTCCGCCCGCGATTTCACAAGCATCTGAGTCAGCTCAACGGCAAGAAGGTCTCGCTGACCGGGTTCATGCAGCCGATTTCGATGGACGTGACCGTGAGCGGTTTCATGCTAATCGAGTACCCGATCGGATGTTGGTTCTGCGAGACCCCGGAGCCGGCGGGAATCTTCTATGTGGAAGTCGCGGGCGGCAAGGCGGTGCCGGTCAAGCGTGGGCGGGTTAAAGTGGAAGGGACGCTCAAGTTGAACGCGAGCGACCCGGAGGACTTCCTGTACACGCTGAAGGACGCCAACGTCGGCGACCCGGACTAACTGTCGTTGTGAGTGAAACCGATGCGCTTTGCCGTTCTCGTTTCCTTGTTTGTGGTTGCTCCTGTATTTGCCCAGAAGGGGAACCCGAAGGCGTCCGGCTGGCACGCGGACTACGCCGCCGCCCGGGCCGAGGCGAAGCGCACCGGCAAACCGCTATTCGTCGTCCTGCGCTGTGAGCCCTGAACGGACTGCGCGAAATTCGACGAGCAGGTTGTTCGTCTCACCAAGCCGCTGAACGAAATCGCCGACCGGTTCGTCCGCGTCCGACTCACGCGGATCACCGGGCTTGATCTGTCGCTTTTCGACTTCGACTACGACCTCACCTGGTTCGGCTTTTTCCTTTCGCCCGATGAAGTCGTCTACGGCCGCTACGGCGGCCGCGACGCCCGGTCGGACGAGGGCCGACTTTCGCTGGGCGGACTCAGATACGCCATGGAAAAGGCTCTCGACCGACACGAGTCGCGGCCGGCGTTCGAAGCGCCCAAGCGGGACAAGCCGATTCGGGCCGAGGACCTCAAGGCCGCGAAGGCGCGCCGGGGGAACGAGTGCATCCACTGCCACCAGGTCAACGAATTCCGCCGTGCGGATGCCAAGGCGGCGGGCACCTGGTCGCGCGACGCACTCTGGGTCTACCCGCTGCCGGAGAACGTCGGGTTCAGCCTCGAGGTCGATCGCGGGGACATGGTGCGGTCGGTGATCTCGGATTCGCCCGCTGAGAAGGCGGGACTCAAGACGGGCGACACGATCGTGAAGTTGAACGGCTACTCGGTGGCATCGTTCGCGGATGCGCAGTTCGCTCTGCACAAGGCGCCGAAGAGCGGGACGACTTCACTCGAATGGACACGCGGTCCCGACCCGATGACCGGCAAACTCGAGTTGACCGACGGCTGGCGCAAGACCAACCTGACGTGGCGGTCGTCCCTCCTCGATATTCTGCCGTCGTTGCCCCTCAGCGGGGACGATCTCGCACCGGAGGAGAAAAAGTCGCTCGGCCTGCCGGCGGGAAAAGCCGCCTTTCGCCAGGACAAGTTCGTTCATTCGACGCTAAAGTCTGCCGGACTGAAGGCCGGCGACCTAATCGTCGGTCTCAACGGCAAGGGGATTGACGGGGTCATGGACGACTATCTGGCCTTGGTCCGCCGCGAGTATCTGGTCGGGGACGTCGTCACGCTGAACATCCTGCGCGACGGCAAGCCGGTGGAGATCAAGCTAACGCTAAAGTGAGTCGCCGAGAATCGTCGAGAGTTCCTCGGTTCCTCCACAGAATTCCAATCCCAGCCCGTCTATCGCAGCCGTGAGTCCCCCGTAGGTTAGCGCGGGCAACCGTCGGCGTGTGGTGGTGTACCTCGGCCATCTCGTTGCGAGTGGGGGTGTCCCGGCCGCGCATCGGCAGGTAGACGATGCGGTCGTTGCCGATCCCGGCGTCGCGCACACGTCGCGCCGCGTCGCGGGCCGCGGGCAGGTTGGAGCGGGTCACCAGGAAGTTCACCCCGCTGCGGACGCCGCGGCCGGTCAGTTCGTTCACCTGAGCGATAACACGAGCCACTTCGTTTGCCCGGTCGGCGAAGTGAATGGAGATGTGCAATTTGTTCGGCTTCACGGCGACAAGGCGGTCGAGATTCTCGCCGTAAAGGAGTAGCCCGTTCGTTGTGACGGAGCGAAACACAACGCCATCGAGCTGATGATGAAGGTCGAACAGACCTGGGTATTGAAGCGGCTCACCGCCCCCGAAGGACACGGCCTTCACGCCGTTGGCGGCGCAGTCGCGGACGAAGGAAACGACCTCATCGACTTGCCACTGGGTTTCGCCCTCGGGGGCGCTGTGGTTGTAGCAGAACCAGCACGCCTTGGCGCATCGGCTGGTCAGCTCGATCGAGATCAGCTCCACGGGCATGACGTTGAATGGTAGCCGCGGTCACGCGGCGGGGGAAGACGCTACCCTACTCTCATGCTTGCTCTCTTTCGCAAGGACCGCATCGTCGCCCCACCGGGGTACAACCGCTGGAAGGTGCCGCTGGCCTCCGTCGCCATTCACCTGTGCATCGGGTCGGTGTACGCCTGGAGCATCTTCAACCCGCCGCTGACCAAGCTTCGCGGCATTGCTACCAGCGCGGCCGACGACTGGACGCTCGACGAAGTCGTCTGGGTGTTCACCGTCGCGATCGTGTTCCTGGGCCTCTCCGCGGCGGTTGCGGGGAAGTGGCTGGAGCGCGTCGGCCCGCGGGTCGTTGGCACTGTGTCGGCCCTGTGCTGGGGCGGTGGATTCCTCGTCGGCGGGATCGCCATCCTGACCCATCAACTCTGGCAGCTCTATCTCGGCTACGGCGTACTCGGCGGGTGCGGGCTGGGACTCGGGTACGTGTCGCCGGTCAGCACGCTCATTCGCTGGTTTCCGGACCGTCGCGGCATGGCGGCGGGGATGGCCATCATGGGTTTCGGCGGCGGCGCTATTATCGGCTCGCCGCTCAAGCAATTCCTGATTGAGTCCTTCTACCGGCCGCCGGTGTACCTGGGGACCGTGGACGAGGTGAAGCCCGTGACAGAGGGCGGCCGGCGATACGCGGTCCTTGATGGGCAAAAGCGCGAGGTCGTGGTTGTCGTGCCAGGGGAGGTGAACCGGATGATCGTTCCGGGCAACCCCGGCGTGTACGTGGTTGGAACGGGCGACGCCGGTGTGGCGAAGACCTTCTTCGCGCTCGGGATCGGGTATTTCCTGGTGATGATCCTGGCGGCCTTCTCGTATCGGCTTCCGGCCCCGGGCTGGACTCCCACTGGCTGGACGCCGCCGAGCGCGGAGGAAACCGCCCGCAAGATGATGAGCACGCACAACGTCGCAATCAGCGCGGCGACGAAGACTCCCCAGTTCTACCTGCTCTGGATCGTACTTTGCTTCAACGTCACAGCCGGGATCGGCGTGCTGGGCGTGGCCAAGGACATGATGCAGGACCTGTTCGGCGCTGCGCTGCCTACGATGGTGACCGGGACCTTCGCGACCACGTTCGTACTGATGATCAGCGTGTTCAACATGGGCGGCCGGTTCTTCTGGGCCAGCGTGTCGGACTTCATCGGCCGGCAGCGAACCTACACGATTTTCTTCGTTCTGGGGATCGCGTTGTATCTGTCGATCCCGCTCATCGCCGCGGCCGGCAGTCGATCGCCGTCGGTCGCTTGGTTGATCCTCTTCTACGCCGTCACGATGGTGATTTTCACTATGTACGGCGGTGGTTTTGCGACGATCCCTGCATATCTGGCCGACCTGTTCGGAACGAAGTTTGTCGGCGGGATTCACGGTCGCCTTTTGACCGCGTGGAGCACGGCCGGAGTACTCGGGCCGCTGGCGATCACGCAGCTCCGGGAAATGTCGCGACGCATCGCAATTCGGGACCTCGCGGCCCAGGCGGAGCCGGCCCGGTTGCCGACCAGTTTGGAGCCGGGGTCGATCAGCTCGACACACTGATCGCGGCCAAGACGGTCACGATCCCGAAATTGATGGAGATCGTGCCGGCGGGCACGTCGGACCCGACGAGCGGGCTTTACAACTCAACGCTCATCTTGATGGCGGCATTGCTCGCGGTGGCGCTGGTCGCGAATTGGCTCGTGCGGCCGGTGGATCCGCGGCATCATTTGACCGAGTGAGACGCCCGTCGAAGGTGATACGGAGCCCGACGCGCGAAGCGAGGGCTGCTCGATCGCCGCTCTCGCTTCGCGCGTCCGGCTCGGTCAAGTCGCTTCGCTCACTACCTCCTGGGCGGCATCAAGTTCGTGTATGGCAATTCGAACAACAGGCGTGCCTCTTTCACGTCGCCGGTGCGGAATCCTTCGAGGAACCAGGCCTGCCGCTGCGCAGATGACCCGTGCGTGAACGACTCCTTTCGGACCCGGCCGGTGGCCTCCATTTGCAACTTGTCGTCGCCAATGTTGAACGCGGCGTGGGTGGCCGATTCCAAGTCACCCTTCTCCAGAAACTTGAACTGCTTCTCGGCATGGTGCGCCCACACCCCGGCGAGGAAGTCGGCCTGCAACTCGAGGCGCACCGACATCTCGTTGGCGTGCGCCTTGCTGGCGGTCCTTTGCGCCTCCTCAACACGGGCAGAATAGCCCAACAGTCGCTGGACGTGGTGGCCGACCTCGTGCGCCAGCACGTAGGCGCGGGCGAACTCGCCCGGCGATCCGAGCTTCTCCTCCAGCACGCGGTAGAAGGACAGGTCGATATACACGCTGCTGTCGCCGGGGCAGTAGAACGGCCCGACGCCGGCGTCCGCGGACCCGCAACCGTCGGTGTCCACGTGTCTGCTGAACAAGACCAGGGTGGGCTTCTTGTACTCCCGCGGCGGGTTCATCTGCCGGAACTGCTTTTCCCAAACCCGCTCGGTGTCGCCGAAGACCACCTTGGCGAAATGGGCCAGTTTCTCTTCTTGGGGATCAGCCGGTCCCTGTTGATCTCCGCCCGGGCCGCCCTGGCCGAGGAACTTCTGGATATCAACGTTGAAGATCAGCCCAAGAACGACAATGATGAGCCCGCCGACGCCGCCGATGGCAAGTCCGGCCCGGCCGCGGCCACGGCGATCGTCTACGTTCCGGCTTTCCTCTCGTCCTTCCCATTGCATGACTCGCCTCCGCTGACAAGAGGGTGGGCGCTTTCATGATAGGCGGGCCGATTTCGACGCGGCCGGCCCTTTCCTGGCAGTAACGTCTGGTTGCGTTCGCGGTGTCCGATCTTTATCCTGAACCCGCACACCCGCGGAGACCGTCGATGTTTGGCCCCGACCTGTTTGCCACCCTGGCGCTCGCCGCGTCCATCATGGCCCCGGCGCTCGCTCCGCGGACCGATTGGGTCGGCGAGGCCGTCTTCATCAAGAAGCCAGGAACCATCGCTTACACCCTGGAGCCGGACGGGAACTTCAAACCCGCCGGCCGCGTGCGCTCCATCCAGTTCACGGCTATGAAGGACGAGAAGGAGCACATCCAGGTCGTGCAGGAGGGCAAGCGGGTCTGGATCCAGAAGGGAGAACTGGTGCGCCTGCGGGATGCGGTCGAGCACTACACGAAGATGCTGGACGAGTCCACGCGTGAGTCCGATGCCGCGGTGCCCGCCGGCACCTGGTTCGCCTTTCGCGGCTGGGCCCGGTTCCGCCAGGGGAAGACCGAAGAGGCGCTCAAGGACCTCGCGGAGGCGATCCGTCTCAACCCCAGTGCGAGCGCGTGGTATGGCAACCGGGCGCTCATCCAACTGGAGTCGAATAAGTACGACGAGGCCATCGCGGACCTGTCCGCTTCGATCGAGTTGGCTCCCGACAACGAGGTGGCCTATCGCAACCGGGCCGTGGCCTACTCGCGCAAGAAGGATTACGCCAAGGCCGCGGAGGACTACGCGAAGGTGGTTGAACTCAAGCCGGACTCACCGGTCGCCCAGAATGGCCTGGCGTGGCTCTTATGCACTGCGCCGGACGAGAAGATCCGCGACGGCAAGCGGGCCGTGGAGCACGCCACGAAAGCTTGCGAGTCGACCGAGTACAAGAACGGAGGCTACCTGGATACGCTCGCCGCGGCGTACGCCGAGGTCGGAGAGTTCGACAAGGCGGTCGAGTGGCAGGAGAAGGCGCTCAAGGCCGGCGACATACCAGTTAAAGACCTGGATGCGGCAAGGAAGCGGCTGGAACTGTTCAAGCAGAAGAAGCCGTATCGGGGGGATGACTAGTTTTGTAGTCTTCGTTGGAGTTCCGCCTTTAGGCGGCGGGGGCGCCGAACACCGCCTAAAGGCGGAACTCCAACGAAGACGCAAAAGCCTCGACCCAGCCTACACGTTTACTTCCCCCTTCTGCCCCAGTACGGATGCATACCGCTCGCGCACCGGTCGCACTTCCTGCTCGATGAACTCATCCACTTGCTCGGGTGATCGACCGAAATAACGGCTCGGGTCGAGCTCCTTCGTTAAGTCGATCGCCGCGAACGTAGGTTCCGATTTCAGGCGCTCCATCAAGTCCCGGCTCGTCATCGATCCGGACTTGATCCCCGCGGTCACCGTGTGACTGTGTTGGCGGACCGCCTCGTGCGCTTTCTGCCGGTCGCCGCCGCGGGCCACCGCGGCCATGATCAGGTTTTCGGTCGCCATATAAGGGAGCTGCTCCTCGACCCCTCGGCGGATGATCGCCCGGTTCACGGTGAGGCCGCTCGCCAGGTTCAGGGCTAACTTCAGACAGGCGTCTGCGGCCAGAAAGGCCTGTGGGTTGTAGAGCCGTCGCGGGGCGCTGTCGTCGAGGGTGCGCTCGAACCACTGCGTTGCCGCGGTGTCGGCGGCCATCTGGGGCAAGTTCATGAGGAACCGGGCGAGCCCGCACATGCGCTCGGCCCGCATCGGGTTTCGCTTGTACGCCATCGCCGATGACCCAACCTGGTCGGCCTCGAACGGCTCGTCGATCTCCTGCCGGTGCGCGAGCAGGCGCAAGTCGGTCCCCCACTTGTGCAGGCTCTGCCCGAGCCCGCCCAGGGCGTCCAGAACCTGGCTATCCACTTTCCGCGAGTACGTCTGGCCGGTGACCGGGTACACATCGTCGAACCCGGCCTCCAGGGCGACCAGGCGGTCGAGCCGGCGGACCTTGTCGTGGTCGCCGCGGAACAGAGCCAGGAAGCTCGCCTGGGTGCCGGTGGTCCCCTTGGCCCCGCGGAACATCAGGCCGTCGCGACGTCGTTCCAGTTCGTTCAGGTCCAGGACCAGGTCGTACGCCCACAGACAAGCGCGCTTGCCGACGGTCGTGAGCTGGGCCGGTTGGAAGTGAGTGAACCCGAGAGTCGGCTCGGCCCGCCACGCCTTGGCGAATGTGCCCACGGCGTCGATCACGGACGCCAACTTGCCGGTCAGGTCTCGGAGCGACTCCTTCATCAGGATGAGATCGGTGTTGTCCGTGACGAAGCAGGACGTTGCGCCCAGGTGGATGATGTCGCGGGCCGCGGGAGCCGCGTCGCCGAACGTGTGGACGTGGGCCATGACGTCGTGGCGGAACTTGCGTTCGTACTCGTCGGCCCGGCGGAAGTCGATGTCGTCCAGGTGCGCCCGCATCTGCTCGATCTGCTCCGGCCGGATTCGCGGGGTCTTGCCGTCGTCGGCCGTGAGGCCGAGTGCCCGCTGAGACTCGGCGAGCCAGACCCAGAGTCGGCGCCAGGTGCCGAACTTGCGCCTTGGGCCCCAGCGCTCGGCCATCTCCCGCGAGGCGTACCGGCCGATGAGGGGGTTGTCGTACAGCTGGTTTTGGTCGGACATGACGGGCCGTATTGGCGGACTTGAGTCTTTTTTTCCGACCGGCGGCGGTCGGCGGGCCGGCGTCCGGAGTCTGCCGAACGGGACGCCCGACCGCCACGGCCGGCACAGGGCGAAGGCTGTTTTACGTTTTCCGCAACGAACCGGCCCACCGGAGAGACCCACCCGGCCCGGACGTTCGATACAGGAGTGTTGGATCACCCCGGGCCCGGCGGGTACGGGCCGTTCAAGGAGGATAGCGCATGCTCCGTTACATACTCGGCGCGGCCCTGCTGCTGGGCGCCGTCGCCGCCGTGCCGGGTACGGCCGCGGCCGGGGACCCGCCCCTGCCGCGCGGGTTCTACTACCCGTACGTCTACTTCCCCCACAACTACTGGCCGACTTACAGCCCGCAGTGGCCGGAGCCACAGGGCGCGCCGTACATGCGGCCGCCCGCGTACATGGCCTACCCGCCCTTCCGCGAACCGGCCTGGCGGTACGATCTGTGGGCGCCCAAAAAGTACTACCGCGGGTCTCACTTCTGGCTGGATAGCTTCTAATTGGCCGGAGCCCGACGCGCCGCGTGTGGGCTATGCCGGGATTCAGTACCCAGTACACAGTACCGAGTGTCGAGCACTCAGTACTAAGTACTGGGTAATTGTGCGCGCGGTGTCGCCCTCGCTTCGCGCGGCTTCGCGCGTCGGGCTCCACCACCCACCCCATTTCTGACATTCTGACCAATTCCAGATTCTGATTGACACTTCTCTCATCGTTGCATTACGCTCACCGCAGTCTCATTTTTCCCCTTCCGCTGTTTGGAGACCGTCATGTCCCGTCGAACACAGGCGCGCCCGAACCGTGCCTTCACCCTGATCGAGCTTTTGGTCGTGATCGCGATCATCGCGATCTTGATCGGCCTGTTGCTCCCCGCGGTCCAGAAGATCCGCGAGGCCGCCAACCGGATGAAGTGCCAGAACAACCTGAAGCAGCAAGTCCTCGCCGCTCACAAC
>Ga0075418_10004460_pt1 | contig 15957 bp, 19 predicted proteins | sample SoiMetdeltSBSDD2_FD_81776 | JGI IMG/M metagenome (GOLD analysis project Ga0075418, IMG submission 81776) | Bulk soil microbial communities from a Populus tree surrounding site in Tennessee, USA - Soil MetaG P. deltoides SBSDD2 | ecosystem: Environmental > Terrestrial > Soil > Tree plantation...
GCCAAGGGTGCCAGGGGTGCCATGGGTGCTTTCGGGTGCCATGCGTGCCATGGGTGCGGTGAGTGCGAGCACGCGTGGCACTCGTGGCACCCAATAGCACCCAATAGCACCCATGGCACCCTAGGCACCCATGGCACCCTAGGCACCCATGGCACCCTAGGCACCCATGGCACCCTAGGCACTCAGACAGCGAAGTATGGATTTCTACGTCATCCTCGGCCTCGGACCGGGCGCGAGCTCGGCCGAGATCAAACGCGCGTATCGACGCTTGTCGCGACGGTATCATCCGGGCGTCAACCCGGGCGATCGTCAGGCAGAAGCAGTGTTCGAGCGCGTGACCGAGGCCTACGAAACGCTGAGCGATCCAACGCGGCGGCGGGAATACGACGCCGCCGGCGGTTTAGGCGCGTCGGCGTCAAGTGCACCGGGGAGCGTGTTCGAGTTTGCGGGGTTTGATTTTTCTGTCGCGGCGCGCGGCACCGATGCGGCGACGTTCAGCGAGTTGTTCGCCGACGTGTTGCACCCGCCGGTGACGCATGAAAGCAAAGCGGAGCCTGGTGCGGACCTGCATGCGTCGGTCACCATCGCATTCGAGGAATCGCTCCGTGGTGTCGACCGGCAGATTGTGGTCACGCGGCAAGTCCCGTGCAGCGCCTGCGGCGGCGCGGGTCGTGTGCGGACTCCGGAAGGACGATGCCCGCATTGCCAGGCGAGCGGCAAGGTGCGATGGGCACGCGGTCACATGGTGTTTGCGAAAACATGCGCCGCGTGCGGCGGCAGCGGCCGTCAGCGGTTTCAACGATGTGAGGTCTGCGGCGCGCACGGCCGTCTGGTGCGCAGCGAACCGATTTCGGTGCACGTTCCGGCCGGGGTCGTAAGTGGGTCGCGGCTTCGAATCGCAGAGCGCGGCAACACTGGACGGGGAGGTGGGCGCACTGGCGACCTCTTTATTGACGTTCACGTCCAGCCGCATCCACTCCTTCGCCGCGAAGGCGATCATCTGTATTTGACGGTGCCCGTGGCGGTGCACGAAGCAGTCGTGGGTGCGCGAATCGAGGTTCCGACTCTTGACGGACCGGTGAGGGTGACGATTGCGCCGGGAACGCAGTCGGGGCAGCAGCTTCGCGTCAATGGGCGCGGTGCGCCGACCGCGTCAGGCGCCCGCGGGGATCTCATCATCGACGTCAAGCTGGTGCTGCCTGCGGCCACTGACGAACGATCGAAACAATTGATGCGTGAATTTGGCCGCCTCAATGGCGAAGACGTGAGGCGGGATTTGCAATTATGACGGCGAAACGATCGGGCAAGGCGTATTACATGATCAGCGCGGTGGCGCAGAAGTACAACATCCACCCGCAGACGCTGCGCCTCTACGAACGAGAGGGACTACTCAAGCCCTCGCGGACGGAAGGGAACACGCGGCTGTATTCGGAAGAGGATCTCGAGCAGCTGGAGACCATCCTGTCGCTGACGCGCGATCTCGGCGTCAACCTCGCGGGCGTCGAGATCATCCTCAACATGCGGCGCAAGATCGAAGCGATGCAGCTGGAAGTCAACGAATTCATCGACTACGTCAAACACGAGTTGTCGCGCGGCATTGGCGACTGGGAACAGCGCTTGAGCACCGCGCTCGTGAAATCTTCGCCGACCAACCTCGTTCGTTCGAATCCCGCGCCGCCGGCGTCTGAGACGGTGATCGAGCCGGATCAAATCGAAGAACCCCGCCGCAAGGCGTAGACGTCGTGCCAATCTCGGGCCGCCCGCCAAGGTAAGATCGATCGATGCCGCGGCCTGAGCCCGACGATGCCGATGCCCTCAAGGCATACCTTCGGGCGATAGCTCGAATTCCTCGCCTTACTCCTGAAGAAGAACGAGAGCTTGGCACGCGCATCAAAGTGAATGGCGACGAGGCCGCCATGCGGCGACTGGTTGAAGGCAACCTGCGCTTTGTCGTGAGCTATGCGAAGCGATATCGCGGCCTTGGGGTGCCGTTTCTCGATCTGATCCACGAAGGCAACCTCGGCCTGATGGAGGCGGCAAAACGATTCGATCCCAATCGGAATGTCAAGTTCATTACCTACGCGGTCTGGTGGATTCGCCAGGCGATTACCCACGCGCTCTCCGGCCAGACGCGCGCTTTCACGCTGCCCCAGAAGCTTTCGGCGGTCGCCGCTCGTTTCGGCCGGGAGGTCTCAGAATTGACCGAGGAGCTGAATCGCACGCCAACGCAACGCGAAATCGCGGACGACCTCGATATTTCCGAAGGGGAAGTCGAAGCGCTGATCCGGATTGGCGATCGCGATCTTTCGCTGAGCGATCACGTCGGCGGGCCGAACGAACTTGACAGCCCCGAATTGAGCGAAGTGATCGCACAAGCGAGTGTTCCACCCGCGGAAGAGGAACTCATTCATCGCCGCCTGCACGCCGGCGTCCGCGGCGCGTTGCACGAGCTTGGTCAGAAGGAGCGCGAAGTGATCGCGCTGAGATTTGGTCTCGATCGAGACGGCGAGCCGCGTACGCTGCAGGAAGTCGGCGATATTCTTCAACTCTCACGCGAGCGCATCCGCCAGATCGAATCACGAGCCAAGGAAAAGATTCGCCGATCGAAACGAGCGGGAGAGCTGCGCAGCTATTTGAACTAATCGACGTTGCGCATTCACGGTTGCCGACTTACAATTCATCTTTCAACGTCCTGCATCGATCTTCATGCCCTGCAATCTCTGCGACGATACTGGCTGGAAAGCGGTCGAGACTGATGGCGTCCGACGTGTCGTCCGCTGCGACTGCTGGCGCGAGGGACTAGCCGCACGGCTACTCGAGGACGCGCGAATTCCACCGCGGTATCGGCGCTGCGATCTCGATACCTTTGTCACTTACCCGAACGAAAAGTTAGTGGGCGCGGTAAAGCAGGCGCGACGGTTTGCGCAGGAGTTTCCCGAGCCGAGAAAAGGGCTGTGCCTGATCGGCCCGCCGGGGATCGGCAAGACGCATCTTGCAGTTGCGGTCCTTCGTCACGTCATCATCATCAAGGGCGCGCGCGGGCTTTTTTATGACGTCCGCGATCTGCTGCGCGTCATTCGCAGCACGTACAACCCGCTCGTTCGGACGGCCGAGATGGACGTGCTCCGGCCGGTCATGGAAGCGGATCTTCTCGTCCTGGACGACATCGGATCGGAGAAAACCTCAGAGTGGGTTGACGAGACGATGAACTTGATCGTGAACACGCGTTACAACGAGCGCCGCCACACGATCTTTACGTCGAACTACGAGGACACGCCGGACGACTCGGATCCTGATTGCCTCAAGGCGCGGATCGGGTTTCGCATCCATTCGCGTCTGCACGAAATGTGCGAGTTTCTTGAATACGATGGCGCTGATTACCGCCATCTGCCGCCGAATGGCGGGGTCGACGATCTCGTCATGTTGTGGAAGCGCTCACCAAGCCGCCGTACGCTTCCGGCGCGCTCGAAAGGGCCGGTCCGTGCTCAGCTCAAGCACCCTGAGGTCAAGGGAGGCGACCTCGGCTGGACCGGCGGGAAAGCTGGGAGTTGATTGCAATCCGCATTCGGCAATCTCAATCCGCATTCGGCAATCTCAATCCGCAATCGTCAATCTCCCAAATCAGCAATCACCATTCAGCAATCAGCAATGTTAGGGCTCTACATCCACGTTCCTTTCTGTTCATCCATCTGTAACTACTGCAACTTCAACCGAGGGTTATTCCAGGGCGAACTCAAAGACCGCTACGTAGCTGCCGTCGAGCGCGAGATCCTCGATGCGGGTCGCGGCGAACCAGCAGATACCATTTTTTTCGGCGGCGGTACGCCATCCCTTCTGGATCCAGCGGAGATTCGCCGCCTGATCACAGCCGGCCGTGAGTCGTTTGCGCTCGCCCCCGACACGGAGATCACTCTCGAAACCAATCCGGAAACATCGACCCGCGAACGGATGGCCGGCTTTCGCGACGCCGGGGTCACCCGCATCAGTTTCGGTGTCCAATCATTTCGCGACGCTGAACTGAAACGTCTCGGGCGGATTCATTCCGCCAATCGCGCTCGAGAAGCGGTGCGAGAGGCGCGCGCGGCTGGTTTCAACAACATCTCACTCGATTTGATGATGTGGCTGCCGCAGCAGACGTCGGCACACTGGCGTGAAAGCGTTGACGCGTTGATCGACGTCGCGCCGGAGCATGCCTCGCTGTATCTCCTCGAGCTCTATCCCAACTCGCCGCTCAAGGAAGACATGGCACGCGCGGGTTGGTCGCTGGCGCCCGATGACGATGCCGCGGAAATGTATTTGTGGAGTCTCGACCGCCTGGATCGGGCCGGTTACGAGCAGTATGAGATTTCCAATGTGTCGCGGCACGGATTCCGCGCCCGGCACAATCTGAAATACTGGCAGGACGGCGAGTGGCTGGGATTCGGGTGCGGCGCACATTCGACGCGCGATGGTGTCCGATGGAAGAATGTGGCTTCCACCGAGGAGTACATTAGTCGCCTTCATGCAGGACAGAGCCCGGTCGCCGAACATCGACGACTGTCGCGCGAGGAGCAGCTCGAAGAGGCTTTGTTCACCGGCCTTCGACTCACCGAAGGACTCGACCTCGATATCGTGGGCCAGCGCTACGACACGGATATATGGGGGCGGTACGCGCGTCCGCTCCAGCCCGCGCTGGATGCGGGGTTGGCGCTGCGCGAAGGGTCGCGATTGCGTCTGTCCCGCGACGGCATGCTTCTCGCTAATGAAATCCTGTCCGTGTTCGTGTGAGCAGGGGAGATTTTGGAGTTCTATTGGGGAACTTGGCTTGGGTACGGTAAAGTGTCCTCTTTCGAGTTACCTCGCTGTTCGCCCTAAGGAGGAGAGTGAATGCGTCGTCCCTTCGTAATTCCGACTTTTGGCCTGGCATTGGCGCTCGTCCCCGCCGTGCTGTTCGCTCAGGCGGCGCCCGCGCAGCCACCCGCTGGCCAGGCGCCCGCGGCGCAAACGCCACCGGCGCAGCAACCGGCGGATCCGGCGAAGCCCGCCGCTCCTAAGCTGACCTTCAAAACGCCCTCGGGCATGCTGCTCGTTCAGGTCAAGCCGGATCAGACGGCGGCTTTCGAAGAGATGGTTGCGAAACTGAAGACCGGGACCGCGGCAGCCACCGATCCACAAATCAAGCAGGCCGGACAGGTGAAGGCATTCCGTTCCGCGGAGCCCGGGCCGGGAGGCAATGTTTTCTATATCCTGCTCTACGATCCGGCGACACCCGGGACGGAGTACAACTGGCTCGACGTCATCAACAAGACGATGACTCCGGACCAGCAGCGCGATCCCGCGACCCGCGAGGCGTTCCTCAAGTACGCTGGATCGGTTGCCACGATGAACATTCTCAATCTGACCGAAGTCAAGTAAGTTGGGTGCCGCCGGTAAGGCCATGGCCGGCGGGCAGGTAGACAAGATGGCCGGCGCGGTAAGGCCGCGCCGGCTAGAACTTCACATTCAGCCCAGCATAAAACCGTTGCGGTTTCGAATACAGGGGCGACCCCTGCAACGTGAACACCCGATAATCGAACCGCAGTCGCAGCGGCCCCGCCAACGACAGTTTGATTCCTCCCCCAACGTTAATCCCAAAGTTCGTTTCCGATAGGTCGCTCAACGTTTCATGAAAGACGCCGCCTCCCGCGGTCCCGTAGAACTGCATGCCCGCAATCGGAAACGGTGTCTGCAGGAGTCCATTGAACATGTAAGTCCACAACCCGGGCGCCGCTTGCTCACGATCTTCGTTCGTATGTGCGTACTCGAACTCAAAACCGACAATGACCAGTCCGACGCCAACGCCTGCGCCTTTGACTAGTCGGGCTGTCGGTGTTGGATTCGAGCCGAGGAAAGCGGTGATGTCTGCTGCCGCCGTGGACGGAGTAAGCAGCAAAAGGGACAAGGCAAAAGGCAAAAGGGAAAAGGAAAGGAAGCGCATATAGACAAGGATACCTTTGGCCCTTACCTTTTCCCTTCTCCCTTTTCCCTTTTCCCTTTTCCCTTTTCCCTTGTCCCTTGTACAGTTTCAAGAACTGATGGACTTTCGCCTCACCGACGAGCAGGAACTGTTGCGGCGCACGGTTCGCGAGTTTGCCGAAGCGGAGATCCGCCCACACGTCATGGAGTGGGACGAGTCGCAGCACTTTCCGATGGATTTGCTGCCCAAGCTCGCCGAGCTTGGGCTGATGGGGATCCAGTTTCCTGAGGAGTACGGCGGATCGTCGATGTCGGCGGTCGAATACTGCATCTGCATCGAGGAGATCGCACGCGCGTGCCCTGCGATCGCGTTGTCGGTCGCTGCACACAACGGGTTGTGCACTTCGCACATTGCGATGTTTGGCAGCGAAGCTCAGAAGGCGGAGTTTCTGCCGCGGCTTGTTCGCGGAGAAGTTCTCGGCGCGTGGGGTCTGACCGAGGCGGGCGCCGGCAGTGATGCGGCCGGGATGCGAACGACCGCCGTCCGTCAGGGACAATGCTGGGTGATCAACGGTTCGAAGAACTTCATCACACATGGCGCGATCGGCGGCGTCATGGTTGTCATTGCCATCACCGATCGCAGCAAGGGCCATCGCGGCATCTCGGCATTCATCGTCGAACACCGCGAACCGGGGGTGACCGCGGGGAAGAAGGAAAACAAGCTCGGCATGCGTGCGAGCGATACGAGCGAGGTCGTGTTCCAGGATTGCCGTGTTCCCGCGGCGCGGCTGCTGGGCGAGGAAGGACAGGGCTTCATCAACACCTTGCAAGTGCTCGACTCTGGCCGGATCGGCATCGCCGCGCTTTCCGTCGGGCTGGCGCAAGGCGCGTACGAAGCGGCGCTGCAGTATGCAAAGGAGCGGCGGCAGTTCGGACAACCGATTGCCGCGTTCCAGGCGATTCGATGGAAGCTGGCGGATAATGCGACGCGGATCGAAGCCGCGCGGTTACTCACCTATCGGGCCGCGTATCTGAAGGACAAGGGCGCGCGGACGACGAGAGAGTCGTCGATGGCAAAACTGTTCGCGAGTGAAATTGCCGTGAAAGCGGCCGATGACTGCGTGCAGATCCACGGCGGCTACGGGTTCGTCAAAGATTATCCGGCGGAGAAATACTTTCGCGACGTGAAGCTGTTGACCATTGGCGAAGGCACCAGCGAGATCCAGCGGCTGGTCATTGCGCGTCAGCTCCTCGGCCAGTGAACCCGCCGAGTCTTTCCGCCCGCGTCCTCGAGGGAGATCCCCGTGCGCTGGCGCGTGCGATCTCACTTGTCGAGGACGAAGCCGCCCCAGGCGCCGAGCTGGTTCGTCAGATCTTTTCCCACACTGGACGCGCATATCTCGTCGGCATCACCGGTGCGCCGGGATCGGGCAAGAGCACGCTCGTCGATCGATTGACGGCGGAGATCCGCACCAAGGGGCAGACCGTTGGCATTGTCGCGGTCGATCCCACCAGCCCTTTCAGCGGCGGCGCGATTCTCGGTGATCGCGTGCGGATGCAGGCGCACGCGGGAGATGCCGGGGTCTTCATTCGCAGCATGGCAACCCGAGGACATCTTGGAGGGCTGGCCCGAGCAACCGGCGAGGTGGCGCTCGTCCTGGATGCCGCAGGCAAAGACATCGTCATTATCGAGACTGTCGGTGTCGGGCAGGATGAGATCGATATCGTGCGGACGGCGGATGTGTCGGTCGTGACGCTCGTCCCGGGGGCGGGCGACGAGGTCCAGGCACTGAAGGCGGGCATCATGGAAATTGCCGACGTCTTCGTCGTCAACAAGGCGGATCGAGAAGGGGCCGATCGAACAGTCGCGTCGATCGAGGCGAACCTTTCGCTGCAGACGTTCACGCCTGCTGAGTGGCGTCCTCCGATCGTGAAAACGGAGGCGACGACTGGCCGCGGCGTGCCCGAGCTGCTTGACACGATCGAGCGATTCCGCGCGCACACCGCAGGATCGCAGGGGACGCGTCGCCGGGCGAGGGCGGAATACCGTCTGCGCGAACTCCTCGCCCGGCGGTTCCTTCAACATGTCGAAGAAGACGTGTTGACGGATGGAGAGCTCGGCCGAATCCTCGATCGCGTCGCGGCGCGGGAGATCGATCCCTACACCGCCGTGGACGACATCATGAAAAGGGCATTATGAAGGCGACTCTGGATCACATCGGCATCGCGGTGGCAAATCTGGGAGAGGCCCTCAGCTTCTATCGTGATGCGCTCGGACTCGAGATCGAGCCACGGAAGAACACGGACCAACACGGAACGGGTGAGGAGGTTCCCTCTCAGCGTGTGCGTGTACATTTCATCCCTGTCGGCGAATCGGCGCTCGAGCTGCTGGAAGCTACCGACGACAACTCACCGATTGCGAAGTACATCGTCAAGCGAGGACCTGGTCTTCACCACATCACGCTGCGCGTGGACGATATTGCGGCCGCGCTGGCGCGACTGAAGGAGCGCGGCGTCCGCCTGATCGATGAAGTCCCGCGGCGGGGTGCGCATGGATCGCTCGTCGCTTTCATACACCCGTCCAGCGCGCATGGTGTGTTGGTGGAATTGATGCAGCCAGGTTCATCCGAACGGTGAACGGGCGAAACGGTTTTGCGTCGAAGACTCGAAGAGTCGAAGCACTCGAAGAAAAACAGACCGGCTGGCGCCCGGCGCGCCAGCCGGTCCCGTAACAGGCGTCCGCTGCCACGCGCTTCGCGGGTCAGGGACTCCGAGAATCAGCAACACAAGCAGCACTCGATCGGAAGCTGTTTGCGTTGGTGATTCCCGGAGTCCCTACAAGCCGGCCGAGGCGGCCGGAGGCCGGCGGCAGCGGACGGAACGACAGCTTCGCTTCTTCGGTTCTTCGTACCTTCGACGATAGTCGTGGGCCGTGGCAGCGTGACAGTGTAGAACGCTCGTATGACATTCGGTGATCTAGAACTCATCTCGCTCTTCGACGGCTACCTCCGTCTCGACGGCGGTGCGATGTTCGGCAGTGTGCCGAAGACGTTGTGGGAGAAGAGAGCACCTGCAGATGAAAAGAACCGCATCACGCTTGCCATGCGTCCTTTGCTTGTCCGCAGTGCGGCAGGGGTGATGTTGATAGATGCAGGCATCGGCGACAAGATGGACGCGAAGAGCACGGCCATCTACGCCATCGATCGATCGCGCAATCTGGAGCACTCGTTGGCGGACGCTGGTCTCCATGCAGATCGTATCGATGTCGTGCTCGCGTCGCACTTGCATTTCGATCATGCAGGCGGCTTCACCGTAAGGGACGCGGCGGGAACGATTCGACCGCGCTTCCCGAACGCGCGATACATCGTGAGGACCGCGGAATGGGATGATGCGACGCACCCGCATGAACGCAACCGCGCGAGTTATATCCAGGGAAACTTTGCTCCACTCAGGACGGCGAGCGTACTCGATCTCGTCGCCGAAGACAGCGCCATCATCCCCGGCGCTCGCGTCGTCCGGACGGGCGGGCACACCATGCATCACCAGATCGTCATGATTGAGTCGGGTTCCCGCACCGCGGTCTTCACCGCCGATCTCATTCCGACGACGGCACACATCGACGAGCCGTGGATCATGGGATACGACCTGTATCCAATGGACACACTGGCGTTCAAACGCACCTTTCTCCGTGAGGCGATCGAGCGCGAGTATCTGATTTTCTTCGAACACGATCCCGCGATCGTCGCCGGCTACATCCGCGAGAAGGACGGCCGCAAGTACGTAGAGCCGGTACGCGTGTAAAGTAGAATTGGTGGATTTGTGAATTGGTGAGTTGGTGAATTGAGGCATCCAGGTTCACCAAGCACCGATAACCAAGTCGCCAATTCACTAATTCACGAATTCACGAATTCACCAATTATGACTATTGGAATCATTGGCGGCAGCGGTTTGTACGACATGGCGGAGTTGATCGACCGCCGCGAGCAACGCGTGGTCACGCCGTTTGGCGAGCCTTCGGCTGCGTATGTGACGGGATCGCTCCGCGGCCAGCGGGTTGCCTTTCTCGCGCGGCACGGCGTGGGTCACCGGCTGTTGCCGAGCGAACTGAATTTCCGCGCCAACATCTTCGGCTTCAAGACCCTGGGCGTCGAGTACATCCTGTCGGCCAGTGCCGTCGGATCGCTGAAAGAACGATACCGGCCACAGGACATGCTCGTGCCCGATCAGTTCTTCGACCGCACGAAAGGACGGATCTCGACATTCTTCGGGAGAGGACTGGTCGCCCACGTTGGCTTCGCGCATCCGTTTTGTCCCACGTTGAGCGAGGTTGCCTACCAGGCGGCGCAGGCAGCCGGTCTTTCCGCCGCGTCCGCGACACTTCCGGAATCGCCGGTGGTTCACAAAGGCGGCACCTACGTCTGCATGGAGGGACCGCAGTTTTCGACGCTGGCCGAGTCACAGCTGTATCGCTCGTGGGGAATGGACGTCATCGGCATGACCAACCTGCAAGAAGCCAAACTTGCCCGCGAAGCAGAGATTTGCTACTCGACAATCGCGCTCATCACCGACTACGACTGTTGGCACCCCTCGCACGATCAGGTCACGGTGGAGATGATTGTCGCGAATCTGATGCAGAACGCGGCCAATGCACAGCACGTGATCGCGGAGGCTGTGGCGCGCCTGCCGTTTCAACGCACGTGTGAATGTGCGTCGGCACTGAAGTACGCCATCATTACGCGGCCCGATGCGATTCCTGCCGATGTCAAGCGTGAGCTTGCGCCGATTGTGGGGAAATATCTCTCGTAAGCCGCTTGGTGCCGGGATCCGGTGTCCGGGATCCGGGATCCGCGCCATGCCGGTCGTCAGAGTCCCGATTCGATCGGATCACGGGTACCGGCTCCCGGATCACGGCTTAATCAGATAACCATGAATATTGTCGTAACTGGTTCTATCGCCTTCGACTACCTGATGTCCTTCCCGGGGAAGTTCACGGAGCACTTCCTGCCCGAGCACATGGACCGCGTAAGTCTGAGTTTTCTCGTCGATTCAATGGACAAGCGGCGGGGAGGCTGTGCTCCAAATATCGCGTATACGCTGGCCCTGCTCGGGGAGCGGCCCCGGCTGATGGCGACCGCCGGGCAGGATTTCGGGGACTACCGCCGCTGGCTCGAGGCGGCGCGGGTCGACACCTCACTGGTCCGCGAAGTCGACGGCAAGTTCACGGCGTCGTTCTTCTGCAGCACCGATCGAGATAGCAACCAGATCGCCTCGTTTTACACCGGTGCCATGGCCAACGCTGGAGAGCTGTCTTTCCGAGACGTCCCGGATTGCAGCCTGGCGATTATCTCGCCGAACGATCCGGGGGCGATGCTGACCTACGCCGAGGAATGCCGCACGCTCGGCATCCCGTTCATCTGGGATCCGGGCCAGCAGTGCGCGCGGATGTCAGGCGACGATCTGCGCGACGGGATGTCGGGGGCCATGATCGTCATTGCCAACGATTACGAGTTTGAACTGATCCGCCAGAAGACCGGGATGGACGAAGAGGCGATCCTCGAGCGAAGTGGCGCCCTCGTCGTCACACGAGGGGAGCGCGGTTGCTCGATTATCGAGCGACATACAAAAACGGACGTGGCGGCGGTGCCGCCGCACAGAATTGTCGACCCTACCGGCGTTGGCGATGCATTTCGCGGCGGGCTTCTGAAGGGCCTGGCGTGCAGTGCGAGCTACCGCGTCTGTGCGCAGATCGGGAGCGTCGCGGCAACCTACGCGCTCGAGCATCTGGGCGGACAAAGCCATGCCTATACCTGGCCGGAGTTTCTCGAACGCTACGAACAGCATTTCGGCCACGCGTCCGGCTTGTAGCCGGACGACTGGGTGCCGACGTTCGGCCATGAGCCAGCCGAACGTTGTCTCGCCGGAGCGACGTAGGCGCGAAGGCGAGCCATCATCGGACGTCATTGGTCCAAAACTTACGTATTGCCGTCTGGAATACGTAAGTGCCTTTTGCTATTTCCCCAATAATTCGCTATCTTCCTCCCCGGAACGCGGCTTGCACCGCGTGCGCGGTGAGGAGGAATCGTGAAACGCCTCGCCCTCGGGTCTCTTGCCGCTCTCGCTCTCGCCGTTCCCATCGCCGCGCAGAGTCCTGCGCCCACTCAGCAGTCGCAGCCGGGTACTGTCTTCCGCAGCGGCGCCAGCCTCGTCGCGCTGAACGTCACGGTCAGCGACGGCAAGCGGCTTGTACCGGGACTCGAGCAGACCGACTTCTCGGTTTACGAAGACGGCGTGCTCCAGCATCTTCAGTTCTTCGAGGCGCACGAGGTACCGATCGATCTCATCCTGCTCATTGATACCAGTGCGAGCATGGCCGACAAGATGGAGGTCGTGCACGACGCGGCCATTGGTTTCCTCAAGACGCTGCGCGACGTCGATCGGGGTGCGGTGGTGACGTTCGGGGACAACGTGAACATCTCGCAGCAACTGACTTCCGATCGCGGCGTGCTCGAGCAGGCCGTGCGTCGGGCGCAGCCTCACGGATCGACGGCGCTGAACAATGCGCTCTATGTCGCGATGAAACAATTTGCCCGCACCGCGCAGCAAGCGGGCGAGGTCCGTCGCCAGGCGATTGCGGTCCTTTCGGATGGTGAGGACACATCGAGCGTCATCAGCTTTGACGATGTGCTGGCGATGGCGCGAAAGAGCGGCATCAACATCTATACGATCTGTCTGCAGAACCGCTATTCCGTCGCGCGCGCGGAGAGCGGGCGCAAGTATTTCTCGGAGTCCGATTACTCGATGAAGACACTGGCGCAGGAAACGGGGGCGCTCTCGTATTTCCCGCAAACTGTGCAAGAGTTGAAGGGAATCTACGCCGGTATTTCCGACGAGCTGTCCAATCAATACTCGATTGGCTACTCGCCCTCCAACTGGCGGGCGGACGGCCGTTTCCGCCGGATCGTCGTGAAAATCAACGCGCATCCTGAATTTCAGCCGCGCGCCCGTCAGGGTTACACCGCGGAGAGTTCGCGCACCGCGCAGTCAATGCAGAGCCCGCAGCGGTAACCGCGCTCTTTACCGGGATCCGGTACGATCAGCGAAAACTAAGGCTCCACAGTAGAATCGTCCGTGCTTCGGTTTCTGCCTGCTTTCCTCACGATTGCTGCGGTTCTCTGGTCGGCGTCGCTCGTTGCCGCGCCATACGCGTTGATGAGTGGCAACCCTCGACTCGTCTCTGCGGCGGCGACGTTGTACAGCGGAGCCGGTCTGATCTGCCATCAACGTGCAGCTCGGTCGTTTCATCTCGCCGGAGCGCAGTTGCCCGTGTGCGGCCGATGCGCCGGACTCTACTTCTCCGGCGCGCTTGGGGCTGTGCTTGCGTGGATTGTTTCGCGGCGACCCTGTGTCCCATCGAATACTCGAAGAATCCTGTTGCTCGCCGCGATTCCGACCGCCCTCAGTGTCGTGCTGGAGTGGAGCGGACTCAATCCATCGAACCTCGGACGTGCGCTCTGTGCATTACCGCTGGGCGCAATTGCCGCGTGGATATTTGTCCAGTCGCTGCGTGCCGAGGCACGAGTGGATCGGATCCCGGAGACCGGGTCCCGGATCCCGGATGCAGTATCATCAAGAGAGAGATGACGACGAAGTCGACCGCGGCTGAGCGTGCGCGCGGTGCTGTCGAACCGGGAACGCTCGTGCTGTTGTGTCTTGCGGCGTGGCTCGTTCCAGGAGCGGGGCATATCTGGATGGGGCGCCGACAGAAGGGCGTTGTGTTTCTGCTTGCGCTTCCCGCCATGTTCGCCATCGGGTTATTGCTGCACGGCCGTGTCTTTCCGTTCGAGTTCTCCGAACCACTCGTTGGGTTGGCGGCGATCGCGAATGTCCTTGCCGGTGCACCGTGGCTACTTTCGCGCCTGCTCGAGGCCGGGAGCGGAATGGTGACGGCGGTGACGTACGAGTACGGCAATTGTTTTTTGATCGTCTCCGGTCTCCTCAACTTTCTGGTGATCCTCGACGCTTACGACATCGCGTTAGGACGGAAATGACGCATTTCGTTCTCCTCGTGGTGTTCTCCTTCTTCGTCTCGGTCGTTTTCGGCGTGCTCCTTCGCGATCATCCGCGACAGCAGCTCCGGACCGGCGCGGTGATGTTTGGCGGATTCATTGCGACGGCGCTCGTCCTTGGCTGGTTGCTGTATTTCTTTCCGCTGTGACGCGCCCGCGCGTTGATCTGAAGTCCCGGCGCTGGCTCTGGGGGCCCGTCATTCTTCAGATGGCGCTCATCTTCGCCGCGTCGTCAATCCCGAATCTTGGCGCGCTACCCGGTGGTGTCTCCGACAAGTCCGGACATTCGATTGGGTACGCGATGCTCGCGGGTTTTCTGCTTCGAGCTCTTGCCGGCGGTCGGTTGCGAGGCGTCACGTGGACGCGTGGCTTGCTCGCGATCCTGCTGGCGACGTGTTACGGCGCGACTGACGAGTTTCATCAACTCTTCGTGCCGGGCCGCAGCGCCGACCGCTACGATGTACTCGCGGATTGCATCGGTGCCACACTCGGTGTGGCGCTCGGCTGGCTCGCGAGTGCCGCGCGGCGGTGGGGTATACTCGGTTCTTCGTCATGACGCTGGATACGCTCGAGAACATCCTGATTGAACGCGATGGCGCCGTGGCCATCGTCACGATCAATCGACCGAAGGTTCTCAACGCGCTCAGCACGCAAACGGTCGACGAGCTGCGGCGGGTGATGCTGTCGGTCAGACACGACGACGCGATCCGAGCTGTGATTCTGACCGGCGCCGGCGAAAAATCGTTCGTCGCCGGAGCGGACATCAATGAGCTGGCGGCCCAGACGCCGGCGAGCGGCCGGGAGTTGTCCCTCCGCGGACAGCATGTCTTCGATCTGATTGAGCATCTCGGCAAGCCGGTCATCGCCGCGATCAACGGCTTCGCCCTCGGCGGCGGATGCGAGCTCGCGCTCGCGTGTACGATCCGGATCGCCGTCGATACGGCGCGCATCGGACAACCGGAAATCAATCTCGGCATCATGCCCGGGTACGGCGGATCGCAACGGCTCGCGCGGCTGGTCGGCCGGGGGCGTGCGCTGGAGCTGCTCCTAACCGGCGATCAAATCTCGGCCGCGGACGCCTATCGTCTGGGTCTCGTCAATCGTGTCGTCACCGCCGCCAACCTGATGGGTGAGGCGCGGAAGCTTGCACACACGCTCGCGTCAAAGGCGCCCTTGGCGGTGCGGTACATCCTCGATGCGGTGAATCGGGGAATGGAAATGCCGCAGCGAGAAGGACAGGCCTTCGAGGCGACGCTCTTCGGACTCGTCGCCGCGACCGAAGACATGCGTGAAGGAACGAGAGCGTTTCTCGAAAAACGCAAGCCGGAGTTCAGGGGGAAGTAGCCGGTGCGCCACCAGAATTCCGCAGTTCCTCCGGGCGGCTTGCCTGGAGCCACGGGCTATCGCTTTGCGATCATCGTGTCGCGGTTCAATCCATCGATCACCGAAGCGCTCGCCGCCGGCGCCCGTGCCGCGCTGACGGAGGCGGGAGCAACGTCCGGCGATGTCGAGGAGTTTGACGTGCCGGGTGCGTTCGAGCTGCCGCAAGCGGCGCGGTGCGCGGCCGAAACCGCACGCTTCGATGCGATCATCTGCCTCGGTTGCGTGATCCGCGGGGCGACGCCTCATTTCGAATACATTTCCTCGGCGGTTGCCCACGGAATCATGGAGGCGGCGGGGGAGACGGGGATCCCAATCGCGTTTGGTGTGCTCACGACCGACACCGAAGCGCAGGCCGTCGAACGCGCCGGATCGGGGCGCGATAACAAAGGATGGGAAGCGGCCGCCGCGGGCATCGAGATGGCCGTGCTGTTTCGCCAGCTGGGGCGCGCGCCGGCGCGCGCCACCGCTCGATCGTTCGGTTTTGAACCGGGTCCGGCGCGCGGCGATTCATGATCTCAGCCGACTTGTCTGGCCGACGGCGGGCGCGTGAAGCGGCGCTGCAGATGCTCTATCA
>Ga0075418_10004463_pt1 | contig 15949 bp, 12 predicted proteins | sample SoiMetdeltSBSDD2_FD_81776 | JGI IMG/M metagenome (GOLD analysis project Ga0075418, IMG submission 81776) | Bulk soil microbial communities from a Populus tree surrounding site in Tennessee, USA - Soil MetaG P. deltoides SBSDD2 | ecosystem: Environmental > Terrestrial > Soil > Tree plantation...
AACGGGCGCATCGGTTATCTTCACATTCAATCGATGAATCAACCCTCGTTGCGCCGCTTTGAAAAAGAGCTTCGCGAGAATCACAACAAAGAAGCGATCATCATCGACGAGCGGTGGAACGGCGGCGGTAACATCGAACAAGAGTTGCTGGCGATACTGGTCCAGCGTGAATATCAGATCTGGCAGCCTCGCGGCACGGAAGCGACGGGTCGTCCTTTCGCCGGGTTCTTTGGCCCGAAGGTCGTTGTCCAGAATTGGCGGTCGGCATCGAACTCGGAAATGTTTCCGGCCGGGTTTCGCGCTCTGGGCTTAGGAAAAGTTATCGGGACTCCTACGACCGGAGCGGTGATCGGCACGGGCAGCTATTCGCTGATCGACGGCTCGACGGTTCGAACCCCGGGCGTCGGCGTTTATCTGGCCGACAAGAACCGAACGAACATGGAGAACTACGGCGTGAGGCCGGATATCCTGGTCGAGAACACCCCCGAAGACAATCTCGCGGGTCGCGACCGGCAGATCGAAATGGCTGTGCAGGAGCTGATGAAGGAGATCGGCTCCAAGGCTCAACAAGCTAAGAAGGACTAACAACGTTTCCAAAAACAGCGGCGCCACGACACGACTCTTTTCGTGTTGTGGCGCCTTTTTTGTTATTCAGGGCCCACAACACAACCAAACCTTGCTGTCGCCTCCGGCCTAAATGTTGGTTTGGCTCCCGGCGATCGCGTGGTATATATTAAGGCGCAGCTTGACAATGATTCGACGAACACGGAAGGCTGACTGAACATCCTTCAGCTTACGTCGGGCGCAACTCCTCACCGGATCCGGATGACTCTCAGCGCTCCACTGAGGTCAGGAGTACACTCTCAAGGAGATTTTCGATGAGCAGCTCCCTCAATACCGCACAACAATACCTCGATAAGGGTTTGGTCTTTTACAACAAAGGCTGGCTCGACGAAGCGATAAACAGCTATCGAATGGCACTCCAAATGCGCGAGGGCAATTTTCCGCGAGCTTACTACCAGCTCGCGCGCGCGCTACTGGATGCCGGCGATGTCGGCGGCGCAATCGAGGCGCTCCGCTCATCAATCGAACAGCAACCGGATAATCCTGATGCCTACTACTCGCTCGGGTTAACGCTCGCGCGCCGCGGAGAATACCCCGAAGCCATTGACGCATACCGTAAAGCGATCGAGCAGCGCGGCGGCAATCATCCGTGGGCCTACCACAATCTTGGCATCGCCCTTTTGCGTCGCGGCGATTTTAGCGAAGCGGTCGACGGATTCAATCGCGCGATCGAACAACGCAACGGCGAGTTTCCAAAAGCGTGGCATAACCTCGGAATCGCGCTTGCGCGCCGGGGCGATCTGGAACAGGCTGCCGGCGCCTTCCGCAAGGCCCTGGAACAGCGACACGGAAATTATCCCGACACTCAGTTCGAGCTCGGCAGGGTGCTGGTCGAAAAGGGGGACTTAAATGGAGCGGTCGAAGCCATACGCTCGGCGATCGATCAGCGCCGTTCCCCCTTCCCGCAAGCTCACTTCGAACTAAGCCGCGCGCTTTTCGGTTCCGGCCAGCTTGAAGAAGCGGTGACCGAAGCCCGCACTGCCATTCAGCAACAGGCTGTTTATCCAGAAGCGTACTACGCGCTTGGGCGCGCGCTCGAGCGCCGCGGCGATCTTAAGGACGCGATCGAGGCGTTTCGCACCGGCATTACACAACGCGAGCACTTCCCCTGGGCCTATCACAATCTCGGCGTCGCACTCATACGTCTTGGGAACCTGGACGAAGGTGTCGAAGCCTATCGCAAAGCCATCGAACAAAACGACAGATTCCCGCGCGCCCACTACGACCTCGGAAGCGCGCTTTACAGTCTTGGACGGGTATCGGAGGCGACCGAAGAATTCAGCGCTGCGATCACGTTGCGGGGTGGAAGCTACCCAGACGCGCACTACGAACTGGGTCGCATCTATGCGGGCGAGCAGAAACTCGACCTGGCCATCAGTTCGTTTCAAACAGCGCTTTCTCAAAACGAAAACTTCCCTGAGGCTCATCACGAGCTCGGGTTATCGCTGTATCGCAGCGGCAAGCTTCAAGAATCGGTTGGTTCATTCCGGTCGGCGATTCAGCAGCGCGGCGGGGAGTTTGCCCGCGCGCACCACAACCTCGGCCTCGCGCTCGCGGATCTCGGAGTTCTCGAAGAAGCCACAAAAGAATTCCGGCTGGCGATCGATCAGCAGCCTATTTTTCCGCGCGCGTTCCGCAACCTTGGCCGTACGCTTTATCGGTTAAGCGATCTGGACGGCGCGGTCTCGGCGTTACGCACCGCGGTCGATCAACGGGATGGCGAGTTCCCGGAAGCCTATCACGATCTTGGGCTGGCTTACTTCAGCAAAGGACAGCTCGACGAATCGATCGGCGCGCAACGAAAGGCGCTTGAGCAATCAAAGGAATTCTCCGAGGCATACTTCTGGCTTGGTACGGCTTACAACGCAAAAGGCGAGGTTGAAAAAGCGATCGAAGCGTACAACGGCGCGATCTCGAACCGTCGCGGTCCGTATCCCGACGCTCATTACAACCTCGGTCTTGCGCACTCCCGGCTTGGAACGCTTGATAAAGCAATCGCGTCTTACCGCTCGGCTCTCAAAGAGAACGAAAACTACCCGGCGGCGCATTACAGCCTGGGAGCGGCGCTGCTCGAGACCGGAGAGCTTGACGAAGCGATTGTGGAGCTCCGGCGCGCGCTCGCCCTCAACGACGATATGGCATGGGCGCATCACCGGTTGGGCGTCGGGCTCTATCAGGCCGGTCAGCTCGAGGAATCAATCCAAGAATTGCGACGAGCGATCCATCAACAGCCTGTGTTCCCCGACGCTCATCTGAACCTCGCTCGGTCCCTGTACGATTACGGTGATCTCAACGGCGTGGTAGAGACGTGCGAGAAAGTTATCGCCGGGCACGGAAAGGAGTTTCCGCAAGCGCATCATATGCTGGGCCGCGCGCTTTACGAGCTTGGCGATCTCGAGTCTGCGGTAGGCGCGCTGGGTTCTGCGCTTGCTGCTAATCCGACAATCGCCGAAGCCCATCGTGACCTCGGCCGAGTGCTTTATGACATGGGCGATCTGGACGGGGCGATCAGCTCATATCGCGCCGCCATTCAAAATAAGCCTGATTATCCGATCGCTCACCATCATCTTGGTCTCGCGTTGTACGAAGGAGGCGAGCTTGAAGAGGCCGTTGCAAGTCTTCGCCGGGCAACCGAAGGACTCGGCGACGGTTTTCCTGCAGCCTGGCACAACCTGGGAGTCGCTCTTTACGACCTTGGCGAGATCGATCAGGCGATCGCTGCCTATCGAACCGCGATCCAACAGCGCGGCGGTCGTTACGCCGAGGCTCATTACAACCTCGGCAATGCGTTGTATGCGCGCGGAGAGATTGACGAGTCGGTGCGCGCATACGAGACGGCCATCGACCAGCAGCACGGCAATTTCCCCGACGCTCATCGCAATCTTGGCAATGCGCTTGCGCGACTCGGGGATCTCGACCGCGCCGCCGATTCATTAAAGCGGGCAATCACTCAGGGTGATACGGCGGCCGACGCTCACCACGATCTCGGACTGGTCTTGTACGGACGAGGACAACTCGAAGATGCGATCCGAGAGTTCCGCACAGCGCTCGATCTTCGAAACGGGATTGACGCTGAGGCACATCGAAATCTTGGCCGCGCGCTTTACGAAAGCGGAGCGCTAAACGATGCAAGACAGGAGTTGCAGACTGCGATCGCTCAACGAGCGGGAGCGGTCTCCGGAGACGCTCCGACCGTGAGGTTAACGGAGGCAAGCGCGGCGGACGGGGCGACACGCCGATTGGGAGAAGCGAAGGAAGAACGCGGCGCGATGGCCGCCGGTCAGGGTGCCACGGTTTTGCTCGGAAGTGAACCATCAAAGACCCGGGCCAGTGCAAAAGGAGAAACCACGACGGTTGTCTCGTCTGCCGCTCCGCCGGCAACCATTTCTTTTCCGGAAGCGCATCTCGATCTGGGTCGAGTGCTATACGATCTTGGCCACAGCACCGAAGCAATTGCCGAGCTGACCCGAGCGGTCGCGGGGCGCAGCATCTTTCCGCGCGCTCATTACGAGCTTGGGCGTGCGTTGGTTCGAGCGGGACGGCTGGCCGAGGCGATGACCGAATTGAAGACGGCCGTCGAGCAGCAAGGCGGCGCGTTTGCCGAGGCCCATTTCCAGATCGGTCTGTTGCTCTCACGCCAGGCCGACTTCGAGTCAGCGCTTGACGCTTACCAGACCGCGGTAAAGCAATCGGGAGGAATCTACCCGGAAGCTTACTATCATATGGGGCTGGACCACGTTCGGGTACGCAACACCGAAGCTGCTGTCAAAGCCTATCGTAAGGCGATCGAGCAGCGCGGCGGGTACTATCCCGAGGCGCATCAGGATCTTGGCCGGGTGTTGTACTCAATAGGAGATCTTGCGGCGGCCAACGAAGAGTATTCGATTGCGGTACGTCAGCGGACTCCCCATCAGGCCGAGGCAGCGGCGCAGAGCGACACTCATGGAGCGACCGTCAAGGCGAAGAAATCTCGACGGAGCGAAGCGGCCGAAGAGCTGGGCTCGGCGTTGAGGCAAGCGCCGGCTGCCGCCGACATCGGTAAGGGGGACGCGGTGACAGAGCGCGCACCGGCTCTCGAAGCGTCAGGGCTTAGCGCCAGTAAGGAGTAAGACCCCTGTACTCATCGCATTTTCTGTAGTCCTCTCGCGCCCGCCTCGCGTCCGCGAGGCGGGCGCACGACCGCTCAGCTACACCACGACCGACCGACCGACCCCGTCGTTGGAGGCCGCTAGCGTCCGGGACGCTCTGGTTTGAACTCGATTACTATGCCTCGCAGGGGGGCATCCCCAACGTTCTTCGCGGTGTGAATCACTGGCGGATTGAACGCGACGCGATCAGGAACGATATCCACAAAGATCTCCGGCTGACCATCGGGCTGTTGCTGAAGCCGCGTCCGGTTGAGCTGCATCACTACGCGCTGGCTGTGACTGTGTCTTGCCCTCGTGTCGCCTACCGCGAGTCTTTCTTCGAAGACAAAGAACCCCCTTCCGTTATATCGGATTGCGTTCTTTTGCGGCGGAATGATCTCGGATGGCGATTGCACCGGGGGATGGAATGGTTTGATACTCACTTCGAAGTACGAGCCACCGGTCGGAGTCCTGTAGGATTCTCCGTGTTTGAAGACAGCGATGTCCCCGCGCTTCATTTTGCGTATCGACTTTCCGGATCGCAGCTCGACATTGCCCAGCGCAACGATTACCCGATCCCCACACTCTGCCGGCTTTGTTGTTGCGCACATTACCGAATCGCGCATCACCCGAACGTACTCATTTTCCAGCACCGGCGCCTGCGCCTGAAGAAGCAAGACTGTCATTAAGAAGATCATCACAACTCCAATGCGCGTTACCCGCGATCGAGCACGATGTCCCATACAACCATTACGCGTTCTGCACTTCGCCAGCCAGCTTTATAAGCGAAGTCTTCGCGTCACCGTAGAGCATTCCACAGTTGGGTTTGAAAAAAAGCGGGTTCTCGATGCCGGCAAAGCCTTTGCCCTTTCCCCGCTTGAGCACGACAACAGATCGCGCCCGGTCCACGTTAAGGATGGGCATTCCGGCGATGGGGCTCTTCGGATTATCACGAGCGTCCGGGTTGACTACATCGTTAGCGCCGATCACTACGGCTACGTCGGTCGCGGGAAACTCGCCATTTATCTGCTCGAGATCATACAAGGACGAGTATGGCACGTTGGCTTCGGCGAGCAGCACATTCATGTGCCCGGGCATTCGGCCGGCTACCGGGTGGATTGCATACTTAACCGTGACCCCCCGCGCTTCGAGGATGTTCGCAAGCTCGCGAACCGCGTGTTGCGCTTGCGCGGTGGCCATTCCGTAGCCCGGCACAAAGACTACCTGCCCGGCATACGCGAGCTGCACCGCCATGTCTTCGGCCTTAACTTCGCGCATGGCGCCAAGCGTGCCGCTCTCGGCTGTCGCTGTTTCCGCGCCAAAGGCTCCGAAGAGCACGTTGGTAATCGAGCGGTTCATTGCGCGGCACATAAGAATAGAGAGGATGAATCCTGAGAATCCATCCAACGTACCTGCGATGATAAGCACGTTGTTGGAGATGGCGAAGCCGGTGGCCGCCGCCGCAAGCCCGGCGTATGAGTTCATCAACGACATCACTACAGGCATGTCCGCTGCGCCGATCGGCAGAACCAGCAACACGCCAAAAACGAATGCAAGCCCGGCCATTGCGTAGAACAACGCGTGCGCCGACGGGTCGAAAATCAAATAGACGAACATTCCAACCGTCAATGCCAGCAGCGTCATGTTGAAGACGTTTTGACCGCGGTAAGTGATAGGCGTTCCACGAATCCAGTCCTGCAGCTTTATAAACGCCATCAAGCTTCCGGTCACCGTAATGCCTCCAAGCAAAACCTCCAGGCTGAGCGCGGTCATCTTGAAAGTCCCGAGTTCGCCGGCGCCGTGCCGGTAGTACTCGGACACGCCGACCAGCGACGCCGCCAGCGCGCCAAACGCGTGGGAGAGCGCGGTCCGCTGGGGCATCGCAGTCATCGGTACCCAGATCGACATCGCGCCGCCGATGAGCGAGCCGATTATCAGCCCGGCGATGATCCACTCGTAGCTGACGATTTCTCGATGAAGAAGCGTGCCCACGATCGCCAGCAACATCCCGATTTCGGCGAAGATCATTCCGCGCCGGGCGCTTTCGGGATGACTGAGGCCCTTGAGACCGAGAATAAATAGGATTGACGCGGCCAGGTAAGTTAATTCAATTGGAAGACCCATCAGGCTCGCTTTTGCTCCTCTGTAGAGTCTTTTTTCGGGCCGGGTTGTCGCTTGAACATCCGCAACATTCGATCGGTGATCATAAACCCGCCTACGACGTTTATCGTCGACGCGGTTACCGCGATGAACCCCAACACGGTGCTGAGCGTGCTGTAGTTCGCGCCGGCGGTCACCAGCGAGCCGACCAGTGAGATTCCGGAAATCGCGTTGGTTGCGGACATCAGCGGGGTGTGAAGAAGCGGCGGCACTCGCGAGATGACTTGATACCCGAGAAAGGCCGCAAGCGCAAAAACGTAAAGCCCGGCGATTATTACTTCAGTGCTCACGATTCGGTTCCTCCAGAAAGTGTCCGACAAACTTCAGTTTGTCGCCTGTTCTAATGCGCTAACGCGTCGCAGTTTCAAGCGCCGCGGCCACTCGGCCGTTCACAACCTCACCCCGATTCATCACGCAAGCCGGACCAACGACATCATCGCTCAAGTCGATGTTCAACTCGCCTTTTTCATCGATCAGAAGCTTGAGAAACGCGGTCACGTTTCGCGAGTAAAGCTGGCTTGCGTGCGCCGGAACCGTCGCCGCGAGATTCATCGGCGAGACAATCACCACGCCGTTTCGCTTGATCGTCTCGCCAGGTTTGCTCACGGCGCAGTTGCCTCCGGTCGAACCCGCGAGATCCACTATCACCGAACCGGGTTTCATGCCGGCAACGGCATCCTCGGTAACAAGAAGCGGAGCGCGCTTGCCGGGCACTTGTGCCGAGGTTACAACCACATCAGCCGTCCGGGCATGCTTCGCTATCAACTCGCGTCCTCGATTGAGCGCTTCATCGTTGAGCTCGACCGCATATCCTCCCGCGTCCTCGGTTTGAAGCCCGCCAAGATCGACCTGAAGGAATTTAGCCCCGAGAGATCGAACGTGCTCACCCGCTGCCGCTCGAACATCGTAGCCTTCAACGACCGCACCCAAACGTCGCGCGGTTGCAATCGCTTGAAGACCCGCGACTCCCGCGCCCAACACCAGCACCCTCGCGGGAGCTATCGTACCCGCGGCGGTCATCAACAATGGAAACATCCGAGGCAATTGCTCGGCCGCCAGCACGATCGCCTTGTATCCGACGATCGTGGCCATTGAAGAAAGGGCGTCCATTGACTGCGCCCTGGTCGATCTGGGTATCAACTCCATCGCAAACGCCGTAAGACGGCGTTCTATTAGCGGGACCATCGTGTCCGGTTCATCGAGAGGTCGCAGAAAACCGATCACCACCGCTCCTGGACGAAGGCGGGCGACATCGTCGTCGGCGGGCCGGTTCACGCAAAGCAAAACGTCGGCAGACTCCAGTATCTCGGTCTTGGCGTGCGCGATCTGGGCGCCCGCTGCAACGAAGTCCGCATCGCTTGCACCTGACGCATCGCCACTACCACTCTCGATTTGAACCGCCACGCCCGGCGAGACCAGCGCGCGCACAGATTCAGGCATGAGCGCCGTCCGAGATTCTCCCGCCGGCGCCTCTCGAACTACACCAATCTTCATCAACGCTCCGTGAAATGTTTCTGAATGACTCCGGCTCCGGCAATTCGTCCAACAAAAGCAGGGCTCGGAGAGCTGCGGATAAGAAGATTAGAATATATCATCTTCATCGCGTACTTTGCAGGCGCATTCAGCGTTCGGCAGACATGACGCAATTAGACCACTGCAATTTCTTTGGGAGTAGCAATGAAAATTTTATCGGTTAATGTTGGGCTCCCGCGCGAAGTTATCTGGAAGGGCAAGCCTGTCATTACCTCGATCTTCAAAGTCCCGGTCGATGGCCGCGTGAGTCTGAGATCTCTCAATCTTGATGGCGACCGACAATCTGACCTGACCGTTCACGGAGGCGTGGACAAAGCCGTCTACGCCTATCCGTCCGAGCACTACGATTATTGGCGTCGCGAGCTGCCTGGCGTCCAGTTGCCGCGGGGTATGTTTGGCGAGAATCTCACTGTTGAGGGTTTGTTCGAGGACGAGGTCAACATCGGCGATCGGTTTCGAATCGGCTCGGCTGAGTTGACGGTTACACAACCCCGTCTCCCGTGCTATAAGCTGGCTATCAAGTTCGGGCGCGACGAGATCATCAAACGTTTCCTCGACAGTGGGCGAACTGGTTTTTACTTCGCTGTGTCTAAAGAGGGACAGGTCGGAGCGGGAGATTCGATCGAGACAATTAGCAGAGATGAGAATCGGCTGACGGTCACCGAGGTCACCAGATTGTATCGTAGGGACAAAGACGATGTTGAAGGGTTGAAGCGAACGTTGAGCGCCTCGTCTTTACCCGATGGTTGGAAGGAGCATTTCAAGCGTCAACTTGCAAAACTTCTAAGCACGCAATTGTAGCAATGAATGCTGAAGCCGCAACGTAAATACACTTTCGTTCTCATTGCGCTCGCCTATCTGAGTTTCATCAGCCTCGGGTTGCCGGATGGACTGAACGGAGTCGCCTGGCCATCGGTTCGCTCTCACTTCGGTCTTCCGATTAACGCACTTGGTTCGCTCCTCATCTTGTTCACTGCCGGGTATCTGGCGTCGAGTTTTTGGAGCGGACGAATACTGGCGCGGATTAGTCTCGGGAGCTTGCTGGCGCTGAGCTGTTTTGCCACCGCGGCCAGCCTTATCGGTTACGCGTTGGCTCCGGCCTGGTGGGTGATGGTGTCATTCGGAGCGGTTGCCGGATTGGGAGCAGGCGCTATTGATGCGGGGTTGAACACATTCGCAGCTACGCGTTTCAGTCCTCGAATGGTGAACTGGCTGCACGCGTGTTACGGCGTGGGAGCGGCAAGTGGACCCCTCGTTATGACTGGAGTACTTGCGGCGAACCATCCGTGGCAACGGGGCTACGTGCTGGTAGGCGTCTGGCAGTTGCTACTGGCAGCTTGTTTTTGTCTGACGCGGCGATCGTGGGCGACGGGCATCGATTCGAACCAGCGTGACTCAATCTCGGTACCCCGAGCAGCCAGTCTGAGCACGCTGCGATTGCCGGTTATGTGGTTGAGCATCGCGATCTTCTTTCTATACACGGGCATCGAGGCCGCCGCCGGCGTCTGGGCTTATACGTTATTCACCGAATCGCGAGGGGTTCCGATTGTGACGGCGGGCTTCTGGGTCAGCGTCTACTGGAGCGGGTTGACCGTTGGGCGGGTGCTGGCAGGCGTAGTGGTCGGCGTCATACCATCTGACCGGCTATTACGATTCTGCGTTCTCGGATTAGGGCTGGGTGCTGCATTGATCTGGTCGAATCAAACAGACTCGTTGAGCTTTCTCGGGTTGGGATTGATGGGCCTGGCTGCGGCACCTGTATTTCCTTCACTGATTGCGACAACTCCCGCGCGGCTTGGCTCAGCGCATACCGGCAACGCCGTCGGCTTTCAGATAGCTGCAGCCGCCATCGGTCAGTCGCTAATACCCGCGTTAACCGGCCTGCTGGCGGGCAGGCTTGGGCTGGAGATCGTTGGCCTGACGCTCTTTGGCGGGGCTGTGATGCTGGCAGCGCTTGTTCAAGGTATGTCATCAGCTACGGCCGCCAAACGAAACCCCAGTTTGAATCGGTCACGCTCAGCGACTCACTCCCGGCCACTAAGGTTCCGGAACCATAGCTGCGAAGTAGATCAGGAAAACATGCCAAAAGAACATACACAGGGTTGAACTCTATAAGCGACGCCGCTTAGATTTTAACCGCAAGAAGTCAAACAAGGAGGGACTGTATGAAGGCGCCGAATCAAAGGCTAGCGACGGCGGTGGTTCTGATACTGGCGGTTGCGGGGCTCGCGCAACAGGTTGCCGATCCCGATTTCGATCCCAAGGTCGCTAATCCAGCGTACACAAAAAAGCATCCCAAGGTGTTTCTTGACGAAGCGCACAACAATTTCCACACCGCGAGCGGACGCTACAAACCGTTTGCCGATTTGATCAGCAACGACGGATATCAGGTGATTCCCAACAAACAGAAGTTCAGCAAGGCGGCACTCAAGGGTTGCGATGTACTCGTTGTTTCAAACGCGCTTGGGGCTGTTGCGATGGGAAGTCCTGAGGCGAGCAATTCCGCGTTTACCGAAGAGGAATGCGACGCGGTTCGTGATTGGGTTCGATCGGGCGGGAATTTGTTGTTGATCGCCGATCACGCGCCGATGGGTGCAGCGAACGAAAAACTCGGCATGCGTTTCGGAGTTGAAATGAGCAAGGGTTATACCGGCGACCCGGCAAATCGCGACGAAGAGACGGGTAGCGACACCTTCCTCAAGTACAATCGCGAAAACAAACTGCTTGGGGATCACCCCATCACCCGCGGTCGCAACGCCGGTGAGACGATCTCGCGGGTGATAGCCTTCACCGGACAATCATTGAAGGGGCCAAAAGACAGCGTCGCTTTTATGAAACTCGCCGACACCGCGGTCAACGTGATTCCCGAGCGGCCGGGCTCCGCCGAACAGCAATCATCGGCGGCGGGTCAGGCGCAGGGAATCGCTTTTAAGTTTGGAAAAGGCCGCGCTGTTGTGCTCGCCGAAGCCGGGATGTTGTCGGCTCAACTTGCCGGGCCGCGGAAGATGAAATTCGGAATGAACCGGCCGGGAATCGATAATCGCCAGCTCGCGCTGAACATAATGCATTGGTTATCGGGGCTGTTGAAGGTAGCGTAGACTGTCCAGTCTGCGCAAAAGAAGATGCGACTCGACTGCTCTGCGCAGACTGGACAGTCTACGCTACGTCCGGAACCGGAGTCGTTGGAAATAATGGGTCACCCCGAACGTTCACCAACCCAGACGATTGACAGCGATCTTTCCGTTATTGATCACCATAACAACGTCTTGAATCGCGGTGATGTCCGCCGTCGGGTCGCGCTCGATCGCAATGAAATCGGCTTCCATACCCGGTTTGATCGAGCCCGTACGCTTATCGACCCCCAGGCAGGAGGCAGCGACCGACGTCGCTGATTTGATCGCTTCCATTGGGGACATCCCGATATTCACTAATTCGATGACCTCGTGCGGGATTCTGCGAATGCTCGCCGGTCCATACCCGGTGTCGGTGCCCGCAACTATTTTTACACCCATCTTCCACGCGTGAGTGGTAGTCTCACGCAATCGCGGCAGCATTGCCCGGCCGCGAACCGAGAGAACCGGATTGTCATAATCGCCGCCCGGATCAATCAAATCGATCACGGTGGCTATCGTGGGCACAAAATATGCCCCGCGCTCCTTCATCATCCTTAGTGTTTGATCGCTGAGATAAGTGCCGTGTTCGATTGAGCGCACGCCTGCGCGAACTGCGGACGAGGCGCCTTCATCGCCGTGAGCGTGTGCCGCCACGAAGACTCCCAACTTGCGAGCCTCGTCCACGGCGGCGGCAAGCTCTTCATCGGTAAACACTCGCTTGCGGGGATCTGTATCTGGTAACCCGGCACGTTCGGTGGCCATGATTTTTATGACGTTGGCTCCCCGTTCGATCATCGCGCGCACCAGACGCCGAACGCTTTCTGTCCCGTTGACTCCGGCCATCAGGTCCTTCATCTTCGGCATATCGAGAAAGAACTCTTCGGCTGGTCGCGGTCGAACGTGATAACCGGCAGCTACGACATCAGGAAGATCGACGGCTCCGGCGTGATTCAGCTCACGCATCCCGACATCCACAAAATGATTCACGCCGAGGCACCGCACGGTAGTCGCTCCCGAGGCGAGCGCCCGTCGAGCAGCCGTCAAATCGGCAAGATGAGCATGAGCATCTACAAACCCCGGAAGCAACCAGCGACCCTTCAGATCGAGTACCGTCGCGCCCGGAGGGCAGCTCGGACTTGCCGGTGACGACGCTTTCGATGCGCCCGTTGCGAATCAGCACCGTGGCGTCTCTGATGGGTCCTTCCGAAACTCCATCAATCAGATTCGCGTGAGATATCACCAGAGAGGACGTCGCTTGTGCTTGCGACGGGAACGGCGTGATTGCGCCCGCGCAAACGACAAACACGCAGATGAGCAGCGAAATTAGCTTCGACATTACTCGCTCCGGTTGGGTTAGGATGGTTTTGAGCGGCGCGATCTTATCACTCGGTCGAGTCCATCTCAAGATTGTCCGATTGGGTTCACCTTGAAATTCGCGAGCGATGTCGCTAGCTTACACGCTTGTCAAATAATCACGCGCGTTTCTTCGGCTAAACACAAAGGAAGATATCTTATGCAACGATTCGTTGATGGCTGGCACAGTCCCAGCCTGAACAGGTGGATGGAGATTGTAACCTACGGGCACTACGGGTTTCCGCTGTTGATGTTTCCCACCGCTGCCGCTGACTTTCTCGAATACGAACGCTTCTATGTGATCGATGCGATTGAATCTTTAATCGACGCCGGCAAGGCAAAGGTCTTTTCGATAAACAGCATCAATCGCGAGAGCTGGCTCAATGATGAGTTGCATCCGAAACACAAAGCGCTGCGCCAGGTCCAGTACAACAACTACGTCGCCAATGAAGTCGTTCCCTATATCTGGAACAGTTGTCAGGGTCGTTTTGGGGTGATAACCGCCGGCGCGAGTCTGGGTGCTTTTCACTGCGCCAATCAACTCTTCCGCAGGCCTGATCTGTTCGCCGGCTGCATAGCCATGAGCGGCGCCTACGACATCAGAGGCTATTACAAAGGCGACTACTACGACGACAATGTGTATTTCAACAACCCGGTGGATTATCTTCCAAATGTCGAAGGCTGGGCCCTCGAAGCCCTGCGCCACAAGGAACACATACACATAGTCACCGGGCAGGGGAGCTACGAGAACCCCGATGCCTCGCGGCGTCTGTCCGGGATTCTGTCCCGCAAGGGAATTCCTCACGAGCTGGATTTGTGGGGGTATGACATGCCGCACGACTGGCCGACGTGGCGCGAGATGATGCGGTACTTCCTTCACTCAAAGTTCTAACGCTACAACAGAGGACCGATGGGAAGGCTCGATGGCCAGGTCGTGATTGTGACCGGCGCTTCGGCGGGTATCGGCGAAGCTGCGTCGCGCCGATTGTTCAGAGAAGGCGCAACCGTGGTGATCGCTGCGCGCCGTGCAGAAAAGCTCGAAGCGCTGAAACGAGAGATCGACTCAGCCGGCGGGCGCGCGCTGGCGGTGGCCGGTGATATTACTTCGCAAGAAGATCGCAAGCGGCTTGTCGACGAAACTGTCCGTGCATTTGGCAGAATAGACGGGCTGGTCAACAACGCGGGGTACGGTCAGCGCGGGCCGATCGAGTTGGTTCCTATCGAAGCGATCAGACAGAACTTCGAAACCAATCTCTTTTCTCTAATTGCGCTCACCCAGCTTGTGATACCGATTATGCGCGAGCAGCGTAGCGGGAGAATTGTAAACATCAGCTCGGTTGCCGGTCGAATCGCGCGACCACTCTCGTCGGTGTACGACGCGACCAAGCACGCTCTCGAAGCGATTTCTGACGGGCTGCGAGGCGAGCTGGCTCCGTTTGGGATCAAGGTGGTGGTGATCGAGCCGGGCTTTATAATAACCGAGTTCCTGGGAGTTGCCACTGAAAGGGCGCGGCCGATAATCGAAGACGCCGGACCCTACGCTGAGTCGTTCACCCGCCTGGCCGGAGTCATCCAACGAATGCGAAAGATGGCGGGGCGCCCTGAGGATATCGCCGAGGTTATCTATAAAGCGCTGTCTGCGCGGAATCCTAGAACACGGTACGCGGCTCCCGGGCACGCGCGTTTAGCGCTGGCGGTAAAGCGACTGCTGCCGTCGCGATTGTTTGATTACGTCTTGAGCCGGTAGCTCAAATCCCCAAACAAATCGATTCACGGCTGCGTAGACTCATATGCGGATGATTGGTTGTCCGAAAAAGGGCTCGATCATAAATCGTTAGGTCCCACCGAGGACTCGACTATGCGTCGCTTCCTTCTGATCGCTATCGTACTCGTCTCCCTGGCGAACCTCGCGGTTCCTGTTGTCCTTAGGCGCGGCGTCATAAGCAGGGTTGCGGGAGAATGGTTCATCAAGAGCTCTATGACGGGAAATCTGCCAATTCTTCGGCTACTCCTAACCGCCGGGATTGACCCCAATGTAAGAGTCAAGTTTCAAGGACAATTCCCATATAGTCGATGGGATGGCACGGCAATGTTGGCAGCGGCGTGGGAAGGACAGTCTGATGTTGTCGATGAATTGTTAAGGAACGGCGCCGATGTGGATACGGGTGGCAGAGGGGATGTCGCAGGAGTCGTCGGTGAGAGTTTCGGTTTCTCGTGCATCGCCGACAAAGGCTGGGTGTCCGGCCCTTGTACCCATGAGGTCCCCGAGCCTGACCCCGCAGACCAGATTGGCGTGACGCCGCTGATTGCTGCGTCTTTTACCGGACAACCTGCAATTGTCAAAGCTCTGCTGAATCACGGCGCTAATGTAGATGCTCGAACGCACAAGGGGGCCACTGCCTTGATGTTCGCTGCAGCGCGAGGACGAGTTTATAACGTAAAGGCGCTGATAGCTGCCGGTGCAGATGTGAATGCAAGGTCGCAGGATAATCATAGCCCTCTGATCCTGGCCGCGTGGAATCAAGGCTACGGGAACGGTAAAGAAGAAGCGTCTGAAGACCACGCTCAGATTGTTCAGATTCTTCTTAACGCAGGCGCTGACATCTCGTCAGAAACTGTCGATGGTGAAGGCCCGCTACTGGGTGCATCGGCGCAACAGATTCCGAAGCTGTTGGACCTTTTAATTGCACACGGAGCGCCGGTAAACGGAACGAACCACAATGGTCAAACGGCCCTTATGTACGCTGCGAAGTGGGTGAAACTCGATAATCTGCATTCTTTGATTGCCCGTGGCGCGAATGTTCACCAAACGGCCAGCAACGGCGAAACGGCTTTAATGTACGCCGTTAGCGCATCGTCAAAATTCTACCCTCTCTCCCGTTCTGTGGATCTGATAAATCTGCTTCTCGATGCTGGCGCTGACGTCAACGCTGCCGACAACGAAGGAGTCACCGCGCTTATGAGGGCGGCGACAACAGACAACCCGGACCTAGTTCATGCGTTGCTCAATCGCGGAGCGGCAGTAAACGCGAAGGACAA
>Ga0075418_10004464_pt1 | contig 15948 bp, 23 predicted proteins | sample SoiMetdeltSBSDD2_FD_81776 | JGI IMG/M metagenome (GOLD analysis project Ga0075418, IMG submission 81776) | Bulk soil microbial communities from a Populus tree surrounding site in Tennessee, USA - Soil MetaG P. deltoides SBSDD2 | ecosystem: Environmental > Terrestrial > Soil > Tree plantation...
CGAGCATCCGCTCAAGGTCAGGATCGGCGCGGCGGCGGGGGAGCCCGTCGAGCGCGAGCGCGACCTGTTCGGCTCGACGGTGCAGCTCGCGGCGCGCCTGTGCGCGCACGCGGAGCCGGAGCAGATCCTGGTGTCGAGCGTGATCGCCGATCTCTGCCTCGGCAAGGGGCTGTCCTTCCAGGATCTCGGCGAGGTCGCGCTCAAGGGTTTCGAGCGGCCGGTACGGGTCCACGTCGTCGCATGGCCGAGCGAGGCGAGCTGACCGGCCTCCGCCTCGTCGCGATCGGCGCGGTCTACTGCGCCGTCGGTCTCGTGATCCCCGTGCTCGCGGGCGACGCATCGGGCCGGACGCTCTTCCTCTGGCGCCTCTCGGCGTTCGTCATCTGCGGCATCGTCTTCGCGGCGCACATCGGCTACGAGCGCCTCCGGCTCGGCCGCACGCTCCGCTCCACGGCCCGGCGCGCGGCGGCCGCCGTCGCGATCGGCGCCTTCGGCCTCGCGCTCGCCGCGAACGTCCACGAGCTCGGCTCCGCCACGGGCTATCGGCCGCGGATGCTGGTCGCCTTGGTCGCGTGGCCGCTCGTCACCGGAGCGCCGGCGCTCGTCGTCGCGGCGGTCGCCGTCGCGGGGCTCGGGCTGTTCCACCGCGGCGGTTCGACCCGCTCGGGGGATTCCGCGGTATAACAACGCGAGCGCGAGAGGAGGCCTCGCATGTTCAAGCCGAAGGGCCCTTACTGTCAGAGCTGCGGGATGCCGTTGTCCAAGGATCCCGACGGCGGCGGCACGAACGCCGACGGAAGCAGGAGCGCGGAGTATTGCAGCCACTGCTTTCGACAGGGGACGTTCACCGAGCCGAGCCTGACGGCCGCCGAGATGGTCTCGAAGGTCGAAGGGAAGCTGCGGTCGATGCACTTCCCCGGCTTCCTGGCGCGCCGCTTTGCGAAGGACATTCCCACGCTCCGGCGCTGGCAGTCGGGTCCGGGCGCCGTCTAGCTTGCAGCGATCGAGTCTCGGCACGACGGTCGCAATCGCGGTCGCGGCGTACGCGCTCTGCGATCTGGTCCACGAGGTGCTCGGCCACGGTCTCGCCGCGCTCCTGGTCCCCGGCGTCGACGCCGTCTCGCTCAGCTCGGTCGCGCTGCAGACGACCGGCGAGAGCCGGCTGGTCGCCGCGGCCGGAACGCTCGCGAACCTGGCGGCCGGCGTCGCGGCCCTCGGCATCTTCCGCCGATCGCGCCAGTTCTCGCCCGGCGCATTCTTTCTCTGGCTGTTCGGCTCGTTGAACCTGCTCAACGCGACCGGCTATCTGCTGTTCTCGGCGATCCTCGGCCTCGGCGACTGGGAGGTCGTGGTCCGCGGGCTCGAGCCCGTGTGGGCGTGGCGCGCCGCGATGGGCGCGGTCGGCGCGGCGGCCTACGCGGGCGCGACCGTCTGCTCCGCCGGCGCGCTCGCGCGGAGCACGGTCGCTCGCTCCGAGGTCCCGCGCTTGGTTTTCCCCGCGTACGTCGCCGGCGGGATCCTTCTCGTCGTCGCCTCGACGCTCAACCCGATCAGCCCGGCGCTCATCCTGACCTCGGGAGCCAGCAGCGGGTTCGCCGCGATGGCCGGACTGACTCTGGTTCCGCTGCTGGTCGAGAAGCGGGCGGCCTCCGGAGAAGGCGACGACGTTCTCGCCCGAAGCACGGCATGGATCGTCGCGGGGATCGCGATCGGGCTCGCGTTCGTCGGCGTGGTCGGGCCGGGGATCCGGCTCTAGAACGAGAGTAGACTTCGCACCGTCATGCGCCTCCGCCACTTCGCTGCAGCCGTCGCGGCTCTCGTGCTTCTCGGGGTCGCGCGTCCGGCGCTCGCGGAAGAGGACCCGCACGCCGCGTGCGCCGCGCCTCCGAGCTACGTCCCGGCCGAGCTGCTGGATCGGCCCGTCCCGAAGCGGACCGGGATCGGGAACTCCCACGAGACGGTCACGACCGCGTCGGCGGACGCGCAGGCCTTCTACGACCAGGGGCTCAACTACCTCGAGTCGTACGTCTGGATCGAGGCGGCGCGATCGTTCCGGCAGGCCCTGCGTCTCGACCCGAAGCTCGCGATGGCCTATCTCGGGCTCAGCTACGCTCACTCCGGTCTCGAGAACCCCGCGGCGGCAAGGGTCTTTCTCGAGAAGGCGAAAGCGCTCGCCGCCGGGGCGAGCGAGCGCGAGCGCCGCCGGATCGGGATCCGCGAGAAGCAGCTCGCCGCGATGGAGGACCTCGAGGACGGCGCGGCGTTCCTCGCGTACAAGAAATCGATCGACGAGGCCCTCGCCGCCGATCTCGACGATCCCCAGCTCTGGCTCCTTCGCGGCAACGCCGAGGAGGCGAACGCCTCCGGTCGCGGGCAGCGCGGCACGGCGCCGTCGGCCGCCTTCTATCAGAGGGTCCTGCAGCTCGTTCCGGATCACGCTTCCGCGCACCACTATCTCGTGCACACGTACGAAACCATCGGCCGGATCGAGAAAGCGCTCGAGCACGGCGAGGCGTATGCGCGGCTCGCGCCCTCGATCCCGCACGCCGCGCACATGTGGGCTCACGACCTCAGGCGGGTCGGACGGATCGACGACGCGATCGAGCAGTTCCGGAAGACCGACGCGCTCGAGCGCGCCTACTACGAGGCGGAGGGGATTGACCCCAAGCTCGACTGGCACCACGGGCACAACCTCGACCTCCTGGCGACCTGTTACCAGCACAAGGGGCAGATGCGCCTCGCCGAGCGGACGATGCTCGAGTCGAAGGCGCTGGGGGACGCGGACGCCTATCGAGCGTTCAACCTGCGCGCGCTTCCGAACTTCCTCATCCACCGCGGGCGGTACGAGGAGGCCCTCGCCGCCGCGCGCGACTTGACGCGCTCGACCTTCCCCCAGGCGAAGACGGTCGGGCACGCTCTCGCCGGCGAGGCGCTGATCGGTCTGGGGCGCGCAGGCGAAGCCCGCAAGCAGCTCGACGCCGCGCGCGCCGCGCTGGAGAAGGTTCCGCGGGTCGTGGCCGGCGTCACCCCGAGCCGGGGCGCGGTCGAGCCCTGGGTCGAGTCCTTGCGCGGGGAGCTCCTGCTTCGCTCGGGGAAGACGCAGGAAGGGCGCGAGGTGCTGATGGAGGTCGCGCGGAGGCTCCGGGGGATCCCCGGCCCCGACGCCTGGGTGCAGACGCTGTTCCGCCTCGAGATGATCGCGCGCGCGGCGATCGACGCCGGGGACTGGGAGCTCGCCGATCACGCCGCGGCGCAGATGCTCGACCACGACGCGGCCTACGGCGGGAGCCACCTCGCCCTCGCGCGGGTGCTCGAGCACAAGGGCGATCCCCGGGCCGGGGAGGAGCTCGCGGCCGCGAAGCGCTTCTGGCGCGACGCCGACCCCGACCTTCCCGAGCTGAAACAGATCGCCGCGGCCGCCGGCGCGCCGACGACGGCCGGCCGAGCGAACTGACGCGACGCGTCTCATCGCCCCGAGCTGCGGTAACATCTGACCCCTCGACAGGGAGGACTCCATGAACCGACGCTTCGTGCTGGCAAACGCGATCCTCTGGGCGACCGCCATCGTCGTCTCCGCGCTGCTCCGCGCGCCGGCGACGCTCACTCTGATCTTCCTTCCGTCGCTCGCGACGGTCTCCCTGCTCATGACGTCCCCGCGTCCGGCCTCCCCGAGCTGCCGGGGCTGACGCGCGAAGGGAGAACTGCATGAAGGCACGCATCGCGATCTTGGCTTGCGCCGCGCTGCTGGCGGCGCCCGCGCTCGCGGCTCCGCAGCCGCTTCTCAACCCGTCGATCGTCCCTCCGGCCGTACCGGTGAACATCCAGGCTCCCGCCGACGTCAGGCCGTTTCTCCAGGGGCATGCCGTCGGAACGCAGAACTACATCTGCCTCCCATCGGGTTCCGGGTTCTCTTGGGCGTTGTTCGGACCGCAAGCGACGCTGTTCACGAGCGCGGACGAGCAGATCGTCACGCACTTCCTCAGCGCCAACCCCGACGAGGCGGGTACCCCGCGTGCGACCTGGCAGGCGTCCCGCGACACGAGCGCGGTATGGGGGCTGGCGATCGGGGCATCGTCGGACTCGGACTACGTCGCGCCGGGCGCGATCCCGTGGGTGCTCCTCTCGGTCGAAGGCCGTCGGGACGGACCGACCGGGGGCAACAAGCTGACGGCGGCGACGCACATCCATCGCGTGAACACGTCGGGGGGCGTCGCGCCAGAGGAAGGCTGCGCGCAGGCGAGCGACGTCGGCGTGCGGGCGCTCGTGCCGTATTCCGCCGACTACTTCTTCTACACGAACAAGTAGAACCGACGTGCGATAAGCTCCCCGACGCTTTTCGGGGGACCAGGCGTGGGTGCTACCTGGATGACCGTGCTGGCCGCGGCCGGGCTGTTCGTCGGCATGCTGGCGGCGCTCGAGGTGGGGAGGCGGAGGGCCGCCTCTCGGCTCGCGCGGGACCCCGACAGCGCGAAGGACGGGGGCGGCCCGGTCGAGGCCGCGATCTTCGGCCTCCTCGGACTCCTGCTCGCGTTCACGTTCTCGGGGGCGGCGTCCCGGTTCGAGGGGCGCCGACATCTGATTACCGACGAGGCCAACGCGATCGGCACGGCCTACCTCCGGATCGACCTGATCCCGAGCGACGCTCAGCCGGCGATGCGGGACCTGTTTCGCCACTACCTCGATCTACGGCTGGAGACCTACCGGCTCGCGAAGGACCAGCCGCTGGCCATGGAGAAGTACGCGGAATCGGTGAGGGTGCAGGGTGAGATCTGGACGGCGGCGGTTGCCGCGAGCCGCCGTGAGGGCATACCGCCGTCGGCCGCCCTGCTGTTGCTTCCCGCGCTGAACCAGATGATCGACATCACGACGACCCGGCTCGTCGCGGTCCAGAACCACCCGCCGAGCATCATTTACGTGTTGCTCGCCGTTCTCGGCTTGCTCAGCGCGGTGATCGTCGGCGACATGATGGGGCGATCGAACGCCCGCCGCAGCTTCCACGCGCTGATCTTCGCGGCGACGATGGCGGTCACGCTGTACGTGATCCTCGACCTCGAATACCCGAGGCTCGGCCTGATCCGCATCGACTCCGCCGACCAGACGCTGGTCGATCTCCGGCAGAGCATGAGGTGACCTCGTGACGTCTCCGATCCGTGGTGTCGTCCGCGCTGCCGCCCTCGCCGCGCTTACGGTCGCGCGGGCGCAGACCGCAGACCCGGCGTCGGTCACCATCGATAGCGGCCCCGTGCGGGGCGTGGCGACCCGCGCGGTGATCAGCTGGAAGGGGATTCCGTACGCGGCGCCGCCCGTCGGCCCGCTGCGGTGGCGCGATCCCCAGCCGGTTCCTCCGTGGACCGACGTCCGAGCGGCCGCGGAGTTCGGCCCGTCGTGCATCCAGGCCGACACCGTCCCCAAGTCGGAGGACTGCCTGACGATCAACGTCTGGCGGCCGATTCACATCGGACGCCGGGCGCTGCCCGTGATGGTGTGGATCCACGCGGGCGCGATGGTTCACGGCGGCGCCGCGCTCCATCCGCTGGATGCCGTCGCGGGGCAGGGCGTCGTCGCGGTCAGCATGAACTACCGCCTGGGCCGGTTGGGATACTTCGCGCACCCCGCGCTCGCCGCGGAGGCGCCCGACGACGTTCGCGGCAACTACGGCTTCATGGACCAGCGGGCGGCGCTCCAGTGGGTGCAGCGCAACATCGCGGCCTTCGGCGGCGACCCGCAGCAGGTGACGATCTTCGGCGAGTCCTCGGGGGGAGGCTCCGTGCTGGCCCACCTGGTCTCGCCGCTCTCGCGCGGCCTCTTCCAGCGCGCGATCCTGCAGTCTCCGATCGCCCCGACCGCGCGCGCCGACGCGACCCCGTCGTCGGATCTCGCCACCGCCGAGAAGATCGCGGTGGACTGGTCCCGTTCGGTCGGCGTGGCCGGGGACGGGCCGGCGGCGCTGAGGCAGCTGCGCGCGCTCCCTCCCGACCAGCTGTTCGCCGCGACGAGCGACGTGGAGACCTTCGCGGCGTTGGCGGCCGGCACCACGCTTCCGGGCCTGGCGATGGCGATCATCGACGGCCGGTTCCTCCCCGAGACGCCCGAGGCGGCGCTCGCGGCGGGACACCAGGCGAGGGTGCCGGTCATCGTGGGCGCCAACGACAGGGACCTCGCGCTTGGCGCCGCCGGCGACAAGGACGAGCTGTTCGCCGCGTTCGGGCTGGAGCGGGACGTGGCGCGGCGCCTCTACGATCCCCGCGGCGACCAAGCGGTCGACGAGCTGAAGCAGCAGGCATTCGCCGACCGGACCGTGCTCGAGCCCGTGCGACATCTCGCGAACCTCCTGGCCCGGTCGGGGCAGCCGGTTTGGCTCTACCGGTTCGCCTACGTCCCGGAATCGATGCGAGCCGAGAACCTGGGGACGCTGCACGGTCTCGAGATCCCGTTCACCTTGAGCGTCCCGGCGCCGATGGTCGGAAAGAAGGTGACCGCGACCGACCGGGCGATGGCGGACCTGGTGAGCGCGTACTGGGTCGCCTTCGCGCTCACCGGCGATCCGAACGGCGGCGGCCGTCCGGTCTGGCCGCGTTACGACTCGGCCGTGGACCGGCTCCTGCACGTCACCAACTCGGGCATCATCGTCGGCACCGACCCGTTGAAGCCGCGGCTGGACCTGTGGGAGCGCATCCGGAGCCGCGTCGGATCCACCGACGAGCGGTAACAGAGGCGGCGGACGATCGAGGGCCGACGATCTTGCCAAGCTCGCGCGAACGGCGTCTGTATTTCGAGGGGAACGCGGCCTCGCTGCTGGAGGTCCCCTGGCACGCGGGGCCCGAGCTGACGCCCGACGAGGCCGCGGCCATCGCGGGATCGCTCCAAGAGTTCCAGGCGGGCGGGAGCTCCGAAGGCAGGCACCTCCTGCGCTACGCGAAGGCGTACTCGAGGCGGACCGGCGACCAAGACTACGTGACCGCGATCCGGTTGTTCATCGCCGAGGAGCAGCGCCACGCCCGCGACCTCGGCCGGTTCCTTGCGCTGCACGCGATCCCGCTCGTCCACACGACCTTCGCCGACCGCGTCTTCCGGCGTCTTCGGAACCTGGCGGGCGCGCTCGAGGTGTCGATCGGCGTGCTCGTCACCGCGGAGATCATCGCGAAGGCCTACTACGGCGTGCTGCGCCGGGCGACGCGATCGACGATCCTCGTCCGGTTTTGCGACCAGATCCTGAGGGACGAGCTGCGGCACGTCCAGTTCCATGCCGATCGGCTCCGGAGGCTGCGCGCGCGTCGATCCCGGCCTGGGCTCGCCGCGACGATGGGCGCGCAGCGGTTCCTCTACCTCGGCACGGTCTGCGTCGTCTGGTGGAATCATCGCCACGCGATCCGTCGCGGCGGATGGAGCGGCGCCGATTGGTGGCGAGCGTGCTGGCGGGAGTTCGACGAGGCGTTCGCGCACGTCCCCCGGGCGACCGGCGAGGCCGCGGCGTTCCTGGGGGAGCGATGAGCCGGCACGACGCGGCGCTCGAGATCACCACCGATCCCGCCCGCATCGACCTCGACGCCGTGCACGCCTACATCAGCCGATCGTACTGGGCGGAGGGGATCCCCAAGGACCTCCTCGCGAAGGCGATCGCGGGCTCGCTCTGCTTCTCCCTCTTCGACGGGGACGAGCAGGTCGGGTTCGCGCGCGTCGTGACGGACCGGGCGACGTTCGCCTACCTCTGCGACGTCTACGTCCTCGAGGCCTACCAGGGGCGCGGGCACGGAACGCGGCTCATGGAGAAGGTCGTGGCGCACCCCGATCTCGCGGGACTCCGCCGTGTCGTGCTCGTGACGCGCGACGCCCACCGCCTCTACGAGCGGTTCGCGTTCGTCCCGCTGGCGCACCCGGAGCGGTACATGGAGATCGCGCGTCACGGGATCTACAAGACGCGCTCAGGCTGAGTCCTCTCGCGTTCGCCTCGGGGCCCGTCTATCATCCCCGCCGGCATGGCCAAGCGCGTCGACCTCTTCGACAGCACCTACGGGAACTTCACCGAGCGCGTCCTGGACGAGATCCGGAAGGAGACGTACGGGACCGACATCGGGCAGAACAGCTGGCTGACGGTGGACGAGTACGAGCGTTGGCTGCCTCTGCTCGAACTCTCCGCCGAGCGTCACCTGCTCGAGGTCGCCAGCGGCTCCGGAGGACCGGCGCTTCACGTGGCGCGGACCACGGGCTGCCGCGTGACGGGGATCGACGTCAACGAGAGCGGGGTCGCGACCGCGTCGCGCATGGCCGAGAGCGCGGGCCTGGCCGACCGCGTCCGGTTCCGATCGGCGAGCGCCGACGATCCGCTGCCGTTCGACGAGGGCACGTTCGACGCGCTCCTGTGCATCGACTCGATGAATCACTTCCCGGACCGGGTCGCCGTGCTCCGGGATTGGCATCGGGTCCTGCGCCCGGGGCGGCGCGCGCTGTTCACGGATCCCGTCGTCATCAGCGGCCCGGTCACCAACGACGAGCTGGCGCTCCGCAGCTCGATCGGCCTCTTCCTCTTCGTGCCGGCCGGCACCAACGACCGCCTGATCGAGCAGGCGGGGTTCGAGCTCGTCCGTCAGGAGGACGTCACCGCCAACGCGGCGGCGGTCTCTGGGCGCTGGCATCGCGCGCGGGCCGCCCGCAGGGGCGATCTCGTCCGCATCGAGGGGGAGGAGCGCTTCGAGGGACTCCAGCGGTTCTTCGACGCGGTCCATACGCTGACGAGCGAGAGACGGCTGTCGCGGATCGCGTACGTCGTGGAGAAGCCCTGAAGGCCGAGCGATGAACGTTCTCGACGCCATCGGCAGCACGTCGCTCGTACGGCTCGGCAAGGTCGTCCCGCCCGGCTGCGCGCAGATCTTCGTCAAGCTCGAGTGGGAGAACCCGACCGGCAGCATGAAGGACCGGATGGCGACCGCCGTGATCGCGCGGGCGGAGACGGACGGCCGGCTGAAGCCGGGCGGAACGGTCGTCGAGTACACCGGCGGCAGCACGGGGACCTCGCTCGCGCTCGTCTGCGCCGCGAAGGGCTACCGGATCCGGATCGTGACGTCGGACGCGTTCAGCCGGGAGAAGCGGGACCAGATGGCGGCGTTGGGCGCGGAGCTGACGCTGGTCCCGAGCGCGGAGGGTTTCACGACCAAGGGCCTGATCCTCGAGATGATCGAGACCGCCCGCGAGCTGAGCCGCGAGCCGAACACCTACTGGACGGATCAGCTCAACAACCGGGACAGCATCGAGGGATACCACGCTCTCGGGGAGGAGATCTGGAGCCAGACGGCGGGTGAGGTGGACGCGTTCGTCCACTGCGTCGGGACGGCCGCGTCTTCGCGGGGCGTCGCGACCGTACTGAAGCGGCACAAGTCTGCGATCAAGCTGATCGCCGTCGAGCCGGCGGAATCGTCCGTCCTGCTCGGCGGGACGCCCGGGCCTCACAAGATCGAGGGCGTGGGAATCGGGTACACGCCGCCGCTCTGGGAGCCGTCGCTCGTGGACGAGATCGTCGCGGTCCCGACGGCCGAAGCGAAGGCGATGGCGCGGCGCCTCGCCCGTGAGGAAGGGCTTTTCGCCGGGACATCTTCCGGGGCGAACGTGGTGGCGGCGATCGAGATCGGCAGACGGCTCGGACCGAGCGCCAAGGTCGTCACGCTGATGGCCGATTCGGGGCTGAAATACGTCAGCACCGACGTCTACAAGCGCGGGTAGCGACGTGGGCCGAGCCTTGCGCACTTTCGCTCTCGCGGCCGCCGTCACCGCGCCGGCGATCGCGACGGCAGATGAGGTCCCTCCGCCTCCCGAAGTGCGGTACGCCCAAACGAACCGGGAAGCGGAGCGTCGCGGACGGGAGATCCTCGAGCAGGCGCGGTTCATGGCCCGTGCCGCCGACCTGCTGAAGGAGTATGCCGCTCCGGAACCTTGGTCATCCAACGCTGGATGGATCGTCGCGCAACGCCAGACTCCCGTCGCGCGGTTTATCGTCGAGGATACGTCCTGGGGCCGCGTGAGTGCGACTGAGGATCCACGTTTCGAAAACGCCCTCGGTTTCGCTCTGACGTCTCCGAAAGCCTCGACTCCCAACGAGCTCCACGTCTATCTGAGCCTGACGCAGCCGTTGCCGCTCTTCATCACGACCGACTCCGGAGTCTGGATCGTCAAGTCCGGCACGATCGCGTTCGGTCAGCCTGCACCTACGTCCGAAGAGCCCTAACTGTGGTGCTGAAGATCCTGCATTGGCTCACCGAGCTCGCGAGGTGATCGATGGCAACGGTGGTCTCCCTTGAGAGTCCCGACACCGACGACGCGCGCGCGCTGATCGAGGAGCTCGAAGGCGAGCTCGAGCCGCTCTACCCGAGCGAGAGCCGGCACGGCTACAGCGTGGACAAGCTTCTCGCCGGAGGCGTCGCGTTCTTCGTGCTCCGCCAGGACGGCGTCCCCGCGGCGTGTGGCGGCGTCGAGCTCGTCGGCCGCGAGTACGCGGAGGTCAAGCGCATGTACGTGCGGCCGCGGTTTCGCGGGCTGGGTCTCGCCCGGCGGATCCTGGATCGGCTGAGCGAGCATGCCCGCGAGAACGGTCATCGACTGCTGCGACTGGAGACGGGGCTCCATCAGAAGGCTGCGATCGCGCTGTACGAGAGCGCCGGATTCGGTCCCATCCCGCCGTTCGGCGACTATCGGGACGATCCGCTGAGCCGGTTCTTCGAGAAGCGCCTCAGCGAGATTCCCTATGAGCTGCGCCCGATCGGGAGGGTGGAATCGCCGCTCCTCGACCGTAAGTCGGCGCCGAAGCAGGGGGACGAGGGAGCGCCCGAGGCCGTCCTGGTCTTCGACCGGGAGTTCGCCGAGGGAATGCGCGACCTCGCGGCGGGGGAGGACGTCCTGCTGCTCACCTGGCTCGACCGCGCGCGTCGCGACGTGCAGACGGTACATCCGCGCGGAGATCCGAAGAACCGAGAGCGCGGCGTCTTCAGCACACGGTCGCCGGACCGCCCGAACCCGATCGGGCTTCACCGCGTCCGGATCGTCGCGGTCGAAGGCCTGAGGCTCCGCGTGCGCGACCTCGAAGCGATCGACGGGACCCCGATCCTGGACGTCAAGCCCGTGCTCGGGCCGATCGAGGAGCGGTAGGCACTCGGGAGGCTTCAGAAGGCGGCTCTCGGTGTAGCCTCCTTCGATGCCGGGCAGACTTGCCCGGAGTGGGAAGATCGGATGGCCCCCCCGCCGATTGACCCGGAGGGAGCTCAGCCGATGGTCATGAACACAAGGCTCACGACGATCAACCAGTACTTGAAGCCGCTGAGCCCGGAGAAGCGTGCGGCGCTCGAGAAGCTGAGGAAGGCGATCAAGGCCGCGGCTCCGGACGCCGTGGAGTGCATCAGCTACGGCATCCCGGCGTTCCGGCTCGATGGGCACCTGCTGGTCGCGTTCGGAGCGGCCAAGAACCACTGCTCGTTCTACCCCGGCGCGTTTCCGGTCATCGTGCACGACGATGAGCTGGGCGCCTACTCCACGAGCAAGGGGACGATCCGGTTCTCGCCGGATCGCCCGCTTCCGGTGGCTCTGGTTCGAAAGCTGGTCAAGACGCGCATCGCCGAGCGGATCGAGTCGACCGAAACCAAGCCGCGCGCGTCCAAGCGACGCGCTCGATGAACGACCCACCGGTGCTCGGCCGGTGGGTCTACCTGACCTTCCTCGGCTGGGCGCTTGGGTTCCTGCTCATGCTCCTTCTGATCGGCGTCTTCGGGATGATCGGGCTGGGGGAGACGCAGGTTCCGATCGGCCTCGGCATGGGTGCGGGGGTCGGGCTGCTGCAAGGGCGTCTCATTCGCGAGCGCCTGGGGACCGGGCGGAGCTGGCTCTACGCGTGCGCCGCGGGGCTGACCGCGCCGTTCCTCGTGAGGGATCTCGCGAAGCTGGCGGACATCGATCTGCCATACACGCTGGCCGGTTCGGTGATCGTCGGCGGCTTCATGGTCGGTCTGCTCCAGTGGCGCGTCCTGCGCCCGCTCGTGTCGGGAGCGGGAATCTGGATTCCCGCGTCCATCGTCGGCTGGACGCTCGCCGCCTCGACGGTCGTCCTGAACGACAGGGTGATCCCGAAAACGCCGGGCCTGGTGGGAGCGTTGATCTACGTCGGCGTCATCCTCGTCGGAGGGGTGATGCTGGGCGCGCTCACCGGGGTCGTGCTGCAGCGGTTGCTTCGAGTTGGAAACAAGATATAAGGATCGGCACGAGGTGGCCATGCGCGCACACCGGATCGCCTTCGCACTCCTCTTCGCTTCGACCGCCGGACTCGTCGTCGCCGCCGATCCGAAAGAGCCGTATTTCCTCGCGGACGAGCGGAGCATCGAGAACGCCATCGCCGACTCGCCGGGCGACTACATCGCCGGGGTGATCACGATCGCGAAGCCGTGCGAGGTCAAGACCGACGACCGGTGCTACGACCGCGTCCGGATCGCCGAGCTGGTCTCTTCGAATCAGCCGGGGCGCTCACGGTCGGTCGGCGATACCTTCCTCCTGGCAGCGGGGTGGCACTGCGGTGGCGGCGACTCGGTGGAGGGCCCACGACGCTACCTCCTGCTCGCGGTCCCGTACCCGTCCGAAGGACGCGAGGTGTACGGCGCGAAGATGATGGGGGACGCGCCGACCACGCCCCAGGTCGAGGAGTTCGCCTCCGCCGTCAAGAAGGTCCTGCAGCGCCGCCATGGCTAGTGCGCTCGCGATCGAGCGGCCGGACTACGGGATCGATGCGCCGACGGTCATCCGGAACCTCGCCCTCGCCGGAGGCGCCGCTCTCGTCGTCGCGGCGCTGACGCTTCTCGGCGTCATCCCGCGCCACCTCCATCTCGGCTCGTCCGTGACGCTCGCCGTGCTTCCCTCGGTGCTCCCGGCGGGGATCGTGCTGTGCGCCACGGCTTGTTGGATGTATTTCGGAAGCAAGTACGGGAAGATCGCGGAGCGCGACAAGCTCGTCGGCCGGATCGAATGGAAGGGGAGCGAGCGCGTGCTCGACGTCGGATGTGGCCGCGGGCTCATCCTCGTCGGCGCGGCCAAGAAGTTGTCGACCGGCTCCGCGGTCGGCGTGGACATCTGGCAAGCGGAGGACCTGTCGGGGAACCGACCCGAGATACCGTTGAAGAACGCCGCGCTCGAAGGCGTCGCGGGCCGCGTCTCGGTCGAGACCGCCGACATGCGCCGCCTGCCGTTTCCCGACGGGTCGTTCGACGTCGTGCTCTCACGCGCGGTGGTTCACAATCTCTACTCCTGGGCGGATCGAGCGACGGCGATCCGCGAGATCGCGAGGGTCCTCAAGCCCGGTGGACGCGCGGTGATCACCGACATCCGGCACCACGACGAGTACCGGGAAGCGTTCGAGACGGGCGGCTGCGAGGTCCGTTTGCTGGATTCGAGGCTGTCCTCGGCCCTCTACGCTCTCTTCACCCTGGGCTCTCTGAGGCCGAACACGACGCTCGCGCGAAAGGCGGGGTGATTGGGCGCGCGGCCGCCCACTCGCGCGCTACTGGTCGGGCTCGCCCTCTGCGGCGGCCCGGCGTGGGCGACGACGCATGTCGCCGTGCCCGAGGTCTCATGGGAGACCTTGGTGCCGTACGTCAGGGCGAACATCGTCCCGGAGCGCAGTGGGGATTCGTACGACGTCTTCGTCTGCAGCGCCCACACCGACCGGGCGGCCGTCCAGCCATTCGACGAGGCGTTGTCGGACTTCACGATGGTGCTGATCACGCAGGCCATGCGGGACGACCACCGAGTCGCCGACGCGATCGAGAACGCTGCGGAGGCGTTCCGTCTCGAGATGAAGCGCGCGTCGGAGCGTGACCGAGCCGAGTACCGGGCAGCGTTCTGGCGGTTTGCGTCGGGCGCGGAAGATTTGCTCCCGAGGCTTCGGGCGAAGTTCGAAACCGCGCGCACGAAGGGCGTGCTGAGGTGCTGGGTTTGCGACAAGGAGTCGACCTTCGCGCCAACGGCGCAACGCGCCGGTCGAGGTAAGCCATGACGCTCATCACGGGAAGCTGCCTGTGTGGAGGCGTGCGGTACGAAGTGCGCGGCCCGTTCCTCCGCGCCAGCCACTGTCACTGCTCACGGTGCCGCAAGCACTCGGGCGCGGCCATGGGGACTCAAGGACGCGTCCGCCGGGAGGACTTCGGGCTGGTGTCCGGCGCCGATCTCATCCGCGCCTACCGGCCCGACGGCGGAGCGGTGAAGGCGTTCTGCTCGGTGTGCGGGTCCAGCCTCTTCGGCGGGACCTGGCCCGACGGTCCCGAGGTATCGATCCGGCTCGGTACGGTCGACGGCGACCCGGGGATCCGGCCCCAGTACCACACGTTCGTCGGGTCGAAGGCTCCGTGGGTCGAGATTCTCGACGACCTCCCGAACTACGAGGGACCGTTGCCGTAAGATAGGGCGACGAGTTCCCGGGAGGTCGACGATGAATCACAAGCGGGCCTTTCTCATCCAGCTGCTGATCGGCGTGGCCGTATCGCTTCTCGCCACGGCGCTCACCGCGTGGGCGACCGGACCCACGACCTGGCTCGCCGGCTTCGGCTGGATGGTGTTCTTCCTCTCGCTGCAAACCTCCTTCCTGCTCGACGCCGCGCGACGGGGAGTCGTGGACGACTGCTCGCAATGGATCCATCGGAAGCTCCTGAAGGCCGCCGGACGGGCGTGAGCGTCTGCCCGGGGTGCGGCCTGACGCTTCCGGCGAGCGATGCGAGCTACGACCGCAAGTTCCACGCGTCGGCGGAGTGCTGGGCGGTGTTCGAGAGCGTCCTCGCGACCGAGTTCCAGAGCCCGGCGCTCTTCGGCCGGGTCCACCAGATGACCGTGGACGCGTACGCCGTGCAGCACGCCGGCGGGGGGCACCCCGACAAGTCGGTGTGCATCCATCTCGTCGGTCTGTATCTCGTCCTCGAGCGCGCCGTGCGCCCCGTGGACGTTCCGCCGAGGCTGCAGCGGCTCGCGCGCCGGACGACCTGGCCGCACCTCGATCCGCCGGAGGCGCGACCGGCGCTCACCGTCCGCGACGTCGCCCTCGCCGCGACGCAGGACGAGCACGCGAAGCGAGTTCGGGACTGGGCCGCATCCGTCTGGGCGGCCTGGGCGCCCCACCACGCCGCCGCGCGGGCGCTGGCCGAGGGGTAGGGCGATGCTCTCCATCCGGCCCTGCGTGTCCGGCCTCGACGTCGCCGAGGCGCGGCGCCTCTTCGTCGAATACGCCGAGTCGCTGAACATGAGCCTCTGCTTCCAGGGGTTCGACCGGGAGCTGGCGAGTCTGCCCGGCGACTACGCGCCCCCGAAGGGAGCGCTGCTCCTGGCCGAGCGGTCGGGGGAGGTCGTCGGCTGCGTCGCGATGCGTCCGCTGGAGCCGCCCGGGATCGCGGAGCTGAAGCGCCTCTACGTGCGGCCGGCGGGGCGGGGGCTCGGCGCGGGGCGGGCGTTGACCGAGGCGGTCCTCGATCTCGCGCGCGCGGCCGGGTACGACCGGATCCGTCTCGACACGCTTCCCGGGATGAAGTCCGCGCAGGCGCTCTACCGAACGCTGGACTTCAAGGAGATCCCACCCTACCGGCCCGACCCGATCGAGGGGGCGTTCTACATGGAGCGGGCTCTGCGATGAGGCCGGAGGCGTGATCGACGCGAGGGAGGCCCTGAAGCGGCTTCGCGACGGGAACCGGCGGTTCCTCGACGGGGTGCGCGGGCTGGAATCGCTCGCGAGCGAGGCGCGGAGGATCGAGCTGGCCGCGGGCCAGGAGCCGTTCGCGATCGTGCTCGGCTGCTCGGACTCGCGCGTGCCGGCCGAGATCGTCTTCGATCACGGTCTGGGCGACCTGTTCGTCATCCGGGTCGCCGGAAACATCGTCGCGCCGTCGCAGATCGGGAGCGTCGAGTTCGCCGCCGAGCGGTTCGGCACGCGCCTCGTCGTCGTGC